>ERZ773359.1039-NODE-1039-length-39507-cov-6.761685_pt1 | contig 39507 bp, 38 predicted proteins | sample MGYA00374955_ERZ773359 | MGnify/ENA primary metagenome ERZ773359 (study PRJEB29098, sample SAMN04486028) | biogas fermenter metagenome | study: EMG produced TPA metagenomics assembly of the Biogas fermentation microbial communities from Germany - Plant 4 DNA1...
TTTAAATGGTTAAAGAAAATGTATTAAAAAGATATTGATGAATAATGGATGGAGAAATACAGTTTTTTTATCACAATCATCCATAACCTTATTTTTCGATTTCTAAAGCAAAAAGTGCGCTACTAACCGTAACGCACTTTTGCACAAATCTTAAAATGTTTAATCTTTAATCTAAAAAATAATCTCAAAATAGGTCTTATGTCTGTTAACTTTCAGTAATATAAAAAATCTGTATCTTTTTGAAACATAAATATAGATAGCATCATTAATCTGTACTATGATAGTATACACCATTGAAATGTTTTATGCAGGCACTTTTTAAATATTTGTTATCCAATCGGCGTCAGGCGTTACTATTCTTCTTGAGTTCATGTATGCCATATCAAGTGGGAGTACAGTTTTAGCTATATACGCATTATTTTCTTTACTTATTACTAATGCTAAAACAGCTTTATTCGTGTTATCAAAACATAATGGTAATAATAATTGGATTTTTGATTGGTTTGTTTCTTTGTCGGTATAAAATTGAGGAATGGCTAATTTATAGTTTCTTCTAACTCTTTTTTCTGCCCGTTCAGTTGCTTGTTCTAAAAGTCTTATTAAGATATCTGGTGGATAATCCAATCCCACATCTTTAAACCTTTGAATATTATGCTCAACTATGTGTTTATCGTAAAATCGAATATCTAACCTTTTATCAAATATAAGGTCAGCAGGGTTATCCCAATATTCAGCTATATCGGAAAGTTTACTAAAAGCAGTCATATCATTATCAGTACTTGTACAGAATTTTTTGAACCACCATTTCTTTGAGGTTTCAGCAGGGTACCGAGAATTTCTTACAAAGTAGGCGTAAATATCTCTCTCATAGTCTTTGGTTTGAAGTCCTGTATTAAAGCACATTGCAGATTCATCATCTAAAACAGTTCGTTCCTTACGCATTCAATCTGTCCCTGCTTCATTTTGCCGTCATAATAGTCCTCTATTTGATTGGTCTTACTTCGCTGATTCCTTGAGCAACCTCATGCATTACAATCCAAACCTTGCGGCTGGACGCCCGCGTATCATCAATAGCCTTAAAGAGGAGTTATTGTACCAAAAATGGGCCTTGCCTCTTTTCGAAAAGGCAAGGCCCTTAATTACAATTATTTTTAGCGGGGATCGTAGCCAACTACGGTCCATATACCCGATTCGTCCTGTCGAATAAGTCTCTTTAGATATACCCTCTCAATGGGTCCTTCTTTTACATAAACAATTGCCTCTACGGAATTGTTTGATACCAGTTCAAAAGCCGGCATGTCGATCTGGGGCTCCCCTTGGATTCCTTCCGGAGTTACTTCCAAATTGACAAATGTGAGAGCTACTTGTAAAGGATCAAGCTGCCAAGGGCTGCTTCCGCTGTCTACTTGTTTTTGATTGGCTTCGACAATCTCCATATCCACCGGCACATTAATTATTGCATGGCTTGCCAAATCCTGATTTGCGTCAGGAATACTCAGGTCTTCCGTAATTTCTCCGGCCAGTTCCAGCCTTTTTTCTCCTTCAATCTGTATCTCTAATCCATTCTGCCTCCACCGCAGCCGCTCATACCATATTTCAAGAGGACCACCTGCAGCGCTGCCAAGATAAGCATTGGGCTCAAGCTTAAACTCCCCTGCAGCTATTGATTCCACAATGGTGGTTTCTCCGTAATCCAGAACAATTCTATCCTGAAAGGCTAAAATGCGATACGGTGTTTGTTTTGGAAGCAAAGGTGTAAATCCACTGATTGCCACTGCCTCTTCAATGGTAGCCACCAGCTGGCCTGAGCCCTCTTCCACCTCCGTATATCCTTCAGACACCTGGTAAGCAAATATTTCGTAGGGGATCTCGATATTTGGCTCAAAGCTGATAAAGGTATATGTGGTTTGCAGCGCTTTCTGCATGGCTGTTTGCAGTTGAATGGGCAAATTAGTTTCCCTATCCACCCATAAATAATATTCCTCTCCTCCCGGCGGAGAAATTACAAGCTTTACAGTCTCACGTCCGGCTATCATTTCTGTTTCTGTTACAGTATAAGGATATTGTTTTGCTTGCCTGGCCTCATCCCGCAAGTCAAAAGTACTCTTAGTGGGGTCCGGCAACAGCGGCAAAAGAATCACTGTTCTGTCTTCATGATTAATTTGCCACTTTTTCTGCCCGTTGTTTACAGTCAATGATCCGTCGTCCTGTTTTATGGCATATTTATCGCCTGCATACCAAAGCTCCACCCGGTGTGACAGCCATTCCTCACCGGCTGCATTCCTGGTACGTATCTCCAATAAGCCATGGTAACTATTCAATTTTGCCACCGCTTTTTCCATGGCATATACCAGATCCTGCTTGAATGCGCCCAGAGTATAAACTAATAAAAATACGAGCAGGCAAGCCGCTGCTGTCACAGGCAGTATTGTTTTAATAATGGATTTAGACCGGGCTTTGGCTTGTTTTCCAAAGTCTTTATCCTTTCCTTTTTGGAGCTCATCGGCTACAACCCAGGCCAATCTCTTGGGATAATCTTCATCAGGCAAACCAGGTTCCCTCAAGGTGCGGACCTGATAAACCGTTTCTATCAGCCTCTCCAACTCCGGGCTATTTTCAGCTACTTCAATTTCGTGCTCACGCTCGTTATTTAATGCATCTATATAGTCAGAAAGCAGCTCTTCAATATTTTTTTCATCATCATTTTCCCTCCCTTTAAGCATTATTTTTAGAACCTTCATCCAATATTTTAGTCAAAGATTTCAAAGCCCGATATTGAGCGGTTCGCACCGCTCCTTCAGTCTTTCTCAGTAACTTTGCCGTTTCAGCCACCGAATATCCCTTGATAATTCGCAAGTCGATAATGGACCGTTGATCCCGGCTGAGTTTTGAGAGAGCGTTTTCCAAAAACAGACGCTGTGTTATCTCATTTTCTTTGTCGGCTTGGGCTGTATATTTTGGATTTAATTCCTGGAAATTAACCAATAACCAGGAACGTTTTTTTTGCCGCCATCTGTCCCGGATCAAATTTAGTGACACTGTCTTCATAAAGGCCAGAAAATTATCCGGCGAAAATGTTCTTTTTTTAAGATATTCTAAACTTCTAATATATGTCTCCTGAGTAATATCCTCTGCTTCCTCCCGGTTTTGCACTTTGTAGTAAATGAAACGATAAAGAGGCTCCCAGGTATCAAGGCATATCTTTTCTATTGCATCCCTGTCCCCTTTTATAGCCCTTTTATAAACATTAATATTTAACACAATTTCTCCACCTTCTTTCCAGCCGGCTTTTTCTTTATCATATAAAACGAGATTGATACCTAAAATGTCACATGTATTTTAAAACAAATGAAATCGCAATGCTTTAGTCACAAGCAAAATAAACTGAAGCTTTCTAACAGCATAAAAAAGGGGAAAGGTCTTCAGAATCAAGCCTTTCCCTCTTCATTTTCCTGATGGAGTTGAGGGGAGTTGAACCCCTGTCCGAAAGCCTATCCATTGCAGCTTCTCCCATTACAGTCAATCTTTTTTGTGGACCCGAAGTCCACCGTTCCCTCTACCGGCCGCCGATTGACAGGCTTCCGGTATCGGTAGCTTCATGAATCTTCCGCCATCTCAAAGCTTTGAAGGCGGAGGTCCCCGCTAAGATGATGCCGGTATTCCAAGCCGCGGGATGCTTAGAGCCGACAAGCGCTGCAATTAGGCAGCTGCTAATTCGTAATTATCGTTTGCGTTTATTTTTTTTCCAGGTTTTTGACGCAGTCCCGGGCTGCGAATGGCTGCCGCAATTTCAAAACCCCCGTCGAAACCAGTACAACCCCGAATATCAAAGATTATATTGGTTTAACAGCATATATATGATATATCATCTAGGAGAATCTGTCAAGGAATATGCTTTGGCAATTATAGATTTTTCACCTTAAAATCCCTCTCGGTCTCCCTTCTCAAATCCTTCCTGGCAATGTCCTCCCTCTTGTCATAGAGCTTCTTGCCCTTGGCCAGGCCAACTTCAACCTTAACCAGGTGCCCTTTAAAATACACCCTCAAGGGAACCAGGGTATACCCCCTCTGTGTGAGCCGCCCGTTGATTTTATTAATCTCATACCTGTGAAGGAGCAGCTTTCTTACCCTTAACGGATCCTTGTTGAATATATTGCCTTTTTCATAAGGGCTTATATGCATGCCATAAATGAATGCTTCATCATTTTCAATTTTGATAAATGACTCCTTTATGCTGCACTTGCCAGCCCTTAAGGATTTGACCTCGGTGCCGATAAGCTCTATCCCCGCTTCATATTTATCTTCTATGAAATAATCATGGTATGCCTTTTTATTGTTTGCGATAAGCTTGATGTTCTCACCCATTATTCCTCATCCTCCACAAACATGAAATCAATTGTACGAAGCATCTTGTCGGCGGCGATCACCTCCACGGTGACCGTCTGTCCAAGCTTGTAGGTCTTTCTCGTATGCTCTCCTATCATCTGGTAATGCTCTTCATCATAGATATAATAATCATCCCCCATGGCGCTTACCCTGACCATTCCCTCAACGGTGTTCGGAAGCTCCACATATATTCCCCATGAGGTTATACCCGAAATAACACCTTTAAAGGTTTCGCCGATGTGCCCTTCCATGTACTCAACCTTTTTCATTTTCTCGACTTCCCGCTCGGCTTCATCAGCCCTGCGTTCCGTCCGGCTGGACTGATCGGCGACCTCATGAAGGATTTTCCCGTAGTGCCCCATTCTTTCCTCGTTAAGCTTTCCTTTCAGGTTTTCTTTTATGATCCTGTGTATCTGCAAGTCGGGATAGCGGCGTATCGGTGAAGTAAAATGAGTATAGTACTTGGCGGACAATCCGAAATGCCCCGTATTCTCCACCGTGTATTTTGCCTGCTTCATCGAGCGCAGCGTAAGCCTGCTGATTAACGACTCCTCCGGGGTATCCTCAATTTTTACCAAGAGCTTCTGAAGCTCCTTGGGATGTATATTCTCCTGGCCAACCTTAATTGAATAACCGAAATTGTTGATGAATATGGCAAGAGCCTTGATTTTCTCATCGTCGGGCTTTTCATGGGTACGGTACAGGAACGGTATCTCCTGCCAGAAATAATCCTCCGCGACCGTTTCGTTCGCAATCAGCATGAATTCCTCAATAATCTTGGTCGCCTTGTTCCTTTCATATGCCCTGATTTCAAGAGGCTTGCCGTTTTTATCGACAATTATTTTACTTTCAGGAAAATCAAAGTTTATGGCGCCGCGCTTATGCCTTCTTGCCTTAAGGATTTCCGAAAGCTCCAGCATAAGCATCAGCATGGGAACCAGCTCTTCATATTTCTTGCTGAGCTCTTCGTCATGGTCCTCCACGATCTTAGCCACATCGGTATAGGTCATCCGTTTATCCGAGCGTATGACGGTCTCCGCAATCTTATGCCCGATGACATTTCCCTTGGAATCAATGTCCATGAAACAGCTTAATGCCAGCCTGTCAACTCCGGGATTAAGTGAGCATATACCGTTGGACAGCTTGTGCGGAAGCATTGGTATTACCCTGTCCACAAGATATACGCTGGTTCCCCTTTTCAGGGCCTCCTTGTCCAGTGCCGAGCCTTCCCTGACATAGTGCGTTACATCTGCGATGTGGACACCCAGATGGTAGATGTCTCCTTCCTTTGTAAGGGATACGGCGTCGTCCAGGTCCTTGGCGTCCTCACCGTCGATAGTAATCGTAAGGATATCCCGGATATCTATCCTGTCCCTGATATCCTCCGGCCTAACCTCTTCCGGAATGGATTCCAATGATTTCATCACTTCCGCCGGAAATTCAACAGGCAGATCATATGCCTTGACCACGGACATTATATCCACTCCCGGGTCATTTATATGGCCTATGATTTCTGTTATCTTCCCTTCCGGGTTTTGTGACCCGTTTCCGTAGCTTGTTATTGCGGCAACAACCTTATGCCCCGTTATGGCCCCTTTTGTAAACTCCTTCGGTATGAAAATGTCATAACCAAGCTTCTGGTTGTCGGGGATGACAAATCCGAAGTTCCTGCTTCGGTAAAAGGTACCGACCACTTCCTTCATACCCCGTTCAAGTATCTGAAGAACGGCGCCTTCCTTTCTTTTGCCGTTTTTCTCGTCATTTACGGCTATGACGACCTTGTCGCCATGCATGGCTCCTTTAACGGCGTTTTCAGGTATGAACACATCTTCAGATTCACCCTCAATTATTACAAATCCATAACCTTTTTGCGTCCCTGAAAAAATGCCGGTTTTCAGCCTGTCTCCTGGCAGCCTGTACCTGCCTTTTTCGTCTGTTATTATCTTTCCTTTTGCCACCAGGAAATCCAGTACATCCCTAAGCTCGTCCCGAGAATCCTTCGGGACCTGCAGTATGGCGGCAATGTCCTTAAACCGCATGGGCCTATATTCGCTGCTGCCAAAGAAGTCCATAAGCATACGGGCTCTTTCTTCAATATCATTAGATCTTTTCATTCCAAACTCCTTTTTCATCATGCTTGTGCGGTAAATAAACAATCACATATAATATACTTCCATATTTGCATGATACTATACAGTGAACTGTCCAATAAAAAACACCCTGGTATCCAGAGTGTTTTTGCTTTAGCGTATTTACCAATCAAGATTAAGTATTACCGATAGGACTACGAACAACGCCGCCAGTATTTTTGTTAATCTGACTATCATACCTTCGGCCGTGCGCCCCTTGATTTTGCTCCAGTACGATTCGGATGCACCGGTCAGGGCGGCGGATAATCCTGACGATTTACCCTCCTGTCTTAATACAACGAATACCAACACTACACAAATACCGATATATATTATCTGCAATATAGCTCTTAAAATGTCCACAATTAATCCTCCATTCCCATGTGACAAGCATAATTCATTTCAAAACTATGCCTATTCTAACACAGAACATATATTTTTTCAACCATAAATTCTGTTAATTACCGGTTGTCAGTTTTTCTTCTTTAACAGGGACCTGCCGGTCATCTCTTTGGGCTTTTCCATACCCATCATTTCTATCAAGGTAGGAGCCACGTCGGCCAGGCAGCCGCCCTCATCCAGGGTGTAGTCCTTGTCGTAGTTTATAAGGATAAACGGTACCGGATTCGTCGTATGCGCGGTAAAAGGCTCGTTGGTTTCATAGTCTATAAGCTGCTCGGCATTTCCGTGATCCGCACACAAGAACATCTGGCCGTCAACTGACAAGAGAGCATCCAAAGCCCTGCCCACACATTCATCCACCGCTTCAATAGCCTTTACGGCAGCCTCCAGTATGCCGGTATGTCCTACCATGTCCGGATTTGCGTAGTTGCATATGATTACGTCATATTTGCCCGATTTGATTGCCTTGACCAGGTTGTCACATACCTCGTATACACTCATCTCCGGTTTAAGGTCATAAGTCGCGACCTTCGGAGAATCAACCAGGATTCTGTCTTCGCCTTCGTTGGGCACCTCTATGCCGGCATTGAAGAAGAATGTGACATGGGCATATTTTTCGGTCTCGGCCAGCCTGAGCTGTGTCATCTTATGCTGTGCCAAAAACTGTCCGAAGGTGTTGTCCAGGGATACCTTGTCAAAGGCTACAAGCTTGTTAGGTATTGTGATGTCATATTCGCAGAAGCATACATAGGTAAGCCTCATTCTTTCCCTGCCACGGTCAAAGCCTTTAAAATCATCCAGGCAGAACGCCTTGGTCAGCTGCCTTGCGCGGTCGGGTCTGAAGTTATAGAAAATGATAGAGTCATTTTCCTTAACGGTTCCAACGGGCTTTCCGTTTTCCATTATGACTGCGGGAATTACAAACTCGTCATGAACCTCATTGTCATAGGAAGCCTGAACCGCTTCGACTGCGCTTTCTGCGGCAATTCCTTCGCCATATACGATGGCACGGTATGCCTTCTCAGTACGGTCCCAGCGGTTATCCCTGTCCATGGCATAGTAGCGGCCCATAACCGTGGCAATCTTGCCTACGCCGATTTCCTTGATCTTCTCTTCGAGCTCTTCAATGTATCCCTTGCCCGAAGTCGGCGGTGTATCCCTTCCGTCCAGGAACGCATGGACATATACGTTCTTTATGCCATATCGCTTAGCAAGCTCAAGCAATCCGTATAAATGGGTATTGTGGCTGTGTACGCCGCCGTCTGAAAGCAGCCCGAAGAAATGCATGTCGGAATTATGCTTCCTGCAGTTGTTGACAGCCTCAAGCAGCGCAGGATTCTCAAAGAATGAGCCGTCCTGTATCTCCTTCGTAATTCTCGTCAGCTCCTGGTACACGATTCTTCCCGCACCAAGGTTGATATGGCCCACCTCGGAGTTGCCCATCTGTCCCTCCGGAAGTCCTACGGCCATACCGCTGGCATAACCCTTAACAAACGGATATTCCTTCATCAGCCGGTCCATTACCGGTGTGTTGGCTATCGCTATGGCATTGCCTTCTCTCCTGTCATTTAGCCCAAATCCGTCTAATATCAATAATACTGTTGGTCTTTTACTCATTTTGAACCTCTTTTCTACAGACTTGTGTCCAATAAACCTGTCTATTTGCTATGTTACATAAAACACAATGTCTTATCTGTTTTGCTTATAGTTTACAATCTTTCCGAAATCAGCCTTAAGGCTTGCTCCGCCAACCAGTCCGCCGTCGATATTCTCCTGGGTAAACAGCTCATAAGCGCTGGCTGCGGTTACGCTGCCGCCGTATTGAATGCGGATGGCTTCAGCCGTTTCGGCATCATATATTTCACCGATACACTGGCGGATAGCCTTGCATACCTCTTCCGCCTGTTCGGGAGTTGCCACTTTTCCTGTTCCGATTGCCCATATGGGCTCATAAGCAATAACGGCTTTCATTGCCTGCTCCTTGGTAACATTAAGGAAAGCTATCTTAACCTGCTGGCGTACAAAATCAATGGTAATGCCCTGTTCCCTCTGCTTTAAGGATTCGCCGCAGCAGATAATGGGTGTGAGCCCATGCTCAAATGCCTTGAGAACCTTTTTGTTGACGGTCTCGTCGGTCTCGGCAAAATATTCCCTTCTTTCTGAATGCCCTATGATTACATATTCAGCACCTGCTTCTGTCAGCATGTTGGGAGCAATCTCACCGGTATATGCTCCGCTTTCCTCAAAATGCATATTCTGGGCACCAATCTTTATATTAGTTCCCTTAACTGCCTCAACGGCAGGTATGATACTGATTGCGGGAACGCAGAATACCACATCAACCTCATCGTTAGCCACTAAAGGCTTGAGTTCATTTATAAGCTTTACTGCCTCACCAGGTGTCTTATTCATCTTCCAATTACCTGCAATAATCTTTCTACGCATAATTCAAACCTCCTGAATAATATATTATCTATCTTAACAAGCAGCGGATGACGTACCCCCAGCTGCCGCAATAGTCGTCAATCGGTGTATGATACGCGTATAAAATGCACTTAGTAAATTGTAGCAAGCTTTTCCGTAAAATACAATACTTAATTCGGAAAAGCTTGCTACCAATTTTCTTTTTATAAGAAGATTAGACTTTATAAATTTTATTATCTGCGTATATGATACATAACCGCGGCTTATTTCCTGTCGTTAGCCGCAGCAACACCGGGCAGCTCCTTGCCTTCAAGGAATTCCAGGGATGCGCCGCCGCCGGTTGAAATATGTGTCATCTTGCCGCCAAATCCAAGCTGGTTAACAGCCGCCGCGGAATCTCCGCCGCCTATAATGGTCGTTGCGTCAATCTCGGCGAGAGCCTTGGCTATTGCTATGGTACCCTTTGCGAAGTTAGGCATTTCGAATACGCCCATAGGTCCGTTCCAAACAACGGTCTTGGCATCCTTAACCGCATCGGCAAACAGTTTGCAGGTCTCTTCGCCTATGTCAAGGCCCTGCCAATCAGGCTCGATTTCACCGCGCTTTACGGTCTTGTACTCGGCGTCATTGGAGAATTCCTTTGCTACAACGGTATCAACAGGTATCAGGAGCTTGACACCGTTCTTCTTGGCCTTCTCCATCATTTCCTTGGCATACTCGATGTAATCCTCTTCAAGCAGGGACTTTCCAACCTCTTCTCCCATTGCCTTCATGAAGGTATAAGCCATACCTCCGCCAATTATTAATGTATCAACCTTATCCAGGAGGTTATTGATTACGGAGATCTTGCTGGAAACCTTCGAACCGCCCAGGATGGCTACGAAAGGCCTCTTGGGATTGTTAACGGCATTGCCGAGGAACTCGATTTCCTTCTGCATCAGGTAACCTACAACTGCCGTATCAACGTACTTTGTAACACCAACGTTGGAGCAGTGAGCCCTGTGGGCGGTACCAAATGCGTCGTCAACAAATACGTCACAAAGGGATGCCAGCTCTTGGCTGAATGTATCGATGTTCTTCTCTTCCTCGGGCCTGAAACGGGTGTTTTCAAGAAGGATAACATCTCCATCCTTCATGGCAGCTACGGCTGCTTTTGCATTTTCACCAACAACATTATCATCCTTGGCAAATACAACTTCCTTGCCTAAAAGCTCCGAAAGCTTCCTGGCCACGGGAGCGAGTGAAAGCTCAGGCTTTGGTGTTCCCTTGGGTTTTCCCAGGTGTGAGCAAAGGATAACCTTGCCTCCGTCATTGATAAGCTTCTTGATAGTCGGAAGCGCTTCAACTATTCTTGTATCGTCGGTAATCTCTCCGTCCTGCAAAGGTACGTTGAAATCGCATCTTACAAGGACCCGTTTACCCTTTACATTAATATCGTCAACTGACATCTTGTTGAGCATAGCTTATATACTCCTTTCATATAAGTATTTAATTAACCACAAATGAATAATTAATGGCTCCGCCATACAAGCGGCAGCTCATATGTTAAAAAGGTCCGGTCCTAAAAGACCGGACCCATCATGGATCAATGATTCTGATTTATTGCTTGGATATTTCGTTGAAGTATTTGATTGTCCTTACCATGTTGCTGGTATATGAATTCTCGTTGTCGTACCAAGCAACAACCTTAACCAGGCTCTTGCCGCCTTCAAGCTTCATAACAGCGGTCTGAGTAGCGTCAAAGATTGAAGCATATGTGCTGCCGATGATATCAGAGGATACAATCTCATCCTCGGTGTAACCGAAGGATTCGCTGGCAGCGGCCTTCATGGCTGCATTTACTTCCTCGATAGTTACTTCCTTGTTGCATACTGCTGTCAGGATTGTTGTTGAGCCTGTTGCTACAGGAACTCTCTGAGCAGCACCGTCGAGCTTGCCGTCCAGTTCAGGAATAACCAGGCCGATGGCCTTGGCAGCACCGGTGGAGTTAGGAACGATATTAATGGCGGCTGCTCTTGCACGTCTTAAGTCGCCCTTTCTGTGAGGAGCATCCAGTGTGTTCTGGTCGCCTGTATAAGCATGGATTGTAACCATGTAACCCTTATCGATAGGAGCAAGCTTGTTCAATGTGTAAGCCATAGGTGCAAGACAGTTGGTCGTGCAGGATGCTGCTGAAATAATTGTATCGGATGGCTTCAATGTCTTCTCGTTAACGCCATAAACGATTGTCGGAAGATCCTTTCCGGCAGGTGCGGAAATAACAACCTTCTTAGCGCCGGCATCTATATGTGCTTGTGCTTTTGCCTTTGATGTGAAGAAGCCAGTGCACTCAAGCACAACATCAACATCCAACTCCTTCCAAGGTAATTTGGATGGGTCGGCTTCGCTGTAAATTCTAATTTCCTTGCCGTCAACGACGATTGAATTCTCCTTGGCCACAACGGTATCGGCCTTTGCATATCTGCCCTGTGCCGAATCATACTTTAAAAGGTGTGCCAGCATCTTGGCATCTGTCAGGTCGTTCAGCGCAACGATCTCGTAACCCTCTGCACCGAACATCTGTCTGAAAGCAAGACGACCAATACGTCCAAAACCATTAATTGCAACTCTTACTGCCATAATAATTCCTCCTAGATTTTATTTGTTAATGCATTTTAATTGTAATGCTATAAATACCTGTTTGTCAATTTTTTCTCAATCATAATTTTACACAATGTAAATAAAAATATCAAGCGTTTACTCTTTTTTTATTGGAAGATTATTATATTAGTTATATTTTATGGCTTTAACGCAATCTTTTTTGTGCATTTTTTATCCTGTATATTATATACTTATATATACTTATAAACGAATAATCGACAGGAACATCCTGCAAACGTCATCATTACAGCCCGCATGTAAATTAGGAGTACTGAGGCTGTAAATATGTATGATATTTATGGCCTCCGCACTCCTATAAATGCGACATATGATACTTTCGGCTATGGATATGACATATGCTGTATTAAATACCCGTTATTGTGCCCTTAATTTATATTCAAGCCTGATCTTATCGGCTATCAGCGCTACAAATTCCGAATTTGTAGGTTTTCCCTTTCCATTGCTTACCGTATATCCGAACAGCTCGTCAATCGTGTCCATCTTTCCTCTGCTCCAGGCCACCTCAATGGCATGGCGGATAGCCCTCTCGACCCTGCTTGGAGTGGTCTTATGACGCTTCGCAATGGAAGGATACAGGAGCTTGGTTATTGAATTCAGCATTTCTATATCGTTAACCGACATCATTATTGCGTCTCTCAGGTACTGATACCCCTTGATATGTGCCGGAACGCCGATTTCATGAATTATATTGGTAACATCAGCTTCCAGGTTTCTTTCCATGTAAGTACTCTTGTTTTCGAACGCGCTTACCCTATGGCTGTTGGTAAGCTTGTTGTGATAATCGCCCTTCAGCTGCTTGATTCTTGATAAAACCACGCTGCTGTCAAACGGCTTCATGATATAGTAATTTGCTCCCAGTTCAAAAGCGCTTTCGGTAACCCCTTCTTGTCCAATTGCCGTGATGATAATAAAGGACGGATTCTTTTTCAGATCGGTATCTTTCTTTATCTTTTCCATTACTCCGAGCCCGTCCAGCTTAGGCATGATTAAATCGAGAAGCACTACGTCCGGCTTCGTTTCCTTAATCATATCCACCGCATCCAGCCCGTTCTCGGATTTCCCCACTACCTCGATTTCCGAGTCCTCCTTGAGAATATCCTCAAGAAGATTCACCATCCTTTCGTTGTCATCAACAATTGCTACATTAATCTTGCCCATACTACTTATACCTCCATTAATTATTTTTATTCCCCTTTTAGTCACCTCTCATCTTTCGTATATAGGATAATCCCCCGCTCTTGTTAACATATTTTAGAATTTAATTACATGAAAAAGTATTTAATTAGCATAATTATATCCTCGTAGTAAATTTTAGTCAAATAAATTCCCTGTGGCAATATTACCAAATTATGTCTAAGTTTTTTCGTCATTATTTCTAATTATCCTACATTTTATACTATAATATTACAGAAATAAAAATGAAGGCATGACTTAATTGGGGATATGCAGTAATTACTGTAAATTATTACCATGCCATAATTATATCTATTGCATCAAAAAGTTTCAATCCTTTGTTATCGCATTGTTCGACAATACTTTATTCCAGCTTATTCACCATATTTTCAATAAAGGTACCGTATCCTTTGGTTGAATCCTGTATAAATACATGCGTTACCGCGCCGATTATCTTGTTATTTTGGATAATCGGGCTACCGCTCATACCCTGGACTATGCCCCCGGTTAAATTAAGCAGACGCTCGTCCGTTATCTTTATGACCAGGCCTTTGCTTTGGTTGGAGTTGCTTATGTCTATCTTTTGAATGTTTATTTCATAGTCCTGCAGAGTGCCGTCCACCATGCATCTTATATAAGCCTTTCCGGTCTTGATTTCCTGCTTTAGTCCAATCTTCAGCGGCTTAAAATCTTCATTAAGCTTATATTTGTGGTTAATATCACCGAAAATCCCTTGCGGAGTATTATCGGTAATATCTCCAATCCTGTTTTTTTCGTTCTGTCGAATCATGCCTATAATTTCTCCGGGCTCCCCTTCCTTGCCCTTTACAATGGATATTATCTGAGCGTCATATATTGATCCGTTGCCCACCTCAATCAATCTTCCCGTATCAATATCGGTAATGCCATGGCCCAAGGCTCCGAAATGCCCGTCGGTCGAGATAAAGGTCAGGGTCCCGATACCCTGGGTGTCATCCCTGATCCATGTACCGATCTGGTATTTGCCGCTGACGGTTTTTACCGGTGTTATGCTTGTGGTAAGGATTTCCCCGTTGCGCCTGATTGTCAGCCTGATTTCATTTCCCTGGGACTTTTGTATTTCATCGATAAGCTGTTCCTTTTTCGTTATTCTCTTGTTATTTACGGAAATAATATAATCCCCGGTCTTCAGTTTATTATAAGCAGGTTCGTAGTTAAGACCGTCGGCACCGGTAATTTCAGTATTTCCAAGCACCAGTATTCCGTCTGTCTCCACCGAAATGCCTATGGGGATGCCGCATGGAATCAATTCTACCTGGTCTATAACATCAAGGGATATGCTCTTGTAATTGAACAGTCCGAACAGCTTGAGCTTGATGTTGTATTCGCCGGTCTGTGATGAGGATATTGTAAAGGGTTCGTTGAAATCTATCTTTATCCGGTTTGACGGTATCTTTGTATTATTAACGCTTATTACGCCGATGTCTTCCGTTTCAATATCGGCCATAAGCGGTATGTTGAAGCTGAAGCTTTCTTCCCTGTCAACAACGATTTTAATCTCATCGGGTATGTTTTTTTCAATGTGATAAAATATAAAAAAGCCAATCGCCGCCAAATCAAGCAAAAAGAAGGATATTAATATCCTTCTAAATATTTTCTTTCTTCTCATACTTAACCTCATTTCTTGCATATTTTCATTGATGTCCGCCTGCTGTCGGGAAATCCTTAAAAACCAAGTATCTTTCAAACAAATACCGCAGTATTGTTCCGGCCGGACTTTTGCAAATAAAAAAGGATATACATAGTATTGTATATCCTTTGGCCAGATATTCGCTTTTCAATATAATTATCAGTATTTTTTTGACGAAGCAGCAAGCTCTTTCATTTCTCTTGCGTTCTCCATCACTCTCTCGGTAATGGCGGCACCGGAGAGGATTCTTGCCAGTTCGTTTATTGACTCTTCGTCGGTAAGCTCCCTGATACAAGTCTGTGTAGTCTTCCCGTCGGTCTGCTTTTCAATGATGAAATGCCGATCGGCCATAGCTGCTATCTGTGCCAGATGCGTAATGCATATGATCTGGTGATGCCTTGCTATTACCGAAAGCTGCTCGGAAACCTTCTGTGCGGTCCTGCCGCTTATTCCCGCATCGATTTCATCAAAAATCAGGGTTTCAATATCATCGTTTTCGGCCAGGACCGATTTTATTCCAAGCATAATTCTTGACAGCTCACCGCCGGATGCCACGCTGGAAAGAGATTTCATCTCTTCACCGGGATTGGTGGAAATTATGAACTCCGCATCGTCATATCCGTTTGCGGAATAACTGCCGCTTCTGTTAAAGACCATCTCAAATCTTACATCAAGGAAATTAAGAGACATTAACGCGTCTCTTATTTTGGCAGTAAGCTCCTTTGCCCTGCGTTTTCTAATCTCAGACAGCCTGCCCGAGAGCTCCTCAAGCCTTTGTCTTTCCGCTTCAAGGGATTTGCGGAGCCGCTCCATATAGGCATCATAATCCCTGTACCGTGCCAGCTTTTCTTCGCATTCAGCCATGTATGCGTGAATCTGCTCTATGCTGTTTCCGTATTTTTGCTTCAAATGATTTATAAGGTCCAGCCTCTTGGTTACTTCGTAAAACTCCTCCTCAAAACTGTCCATGGAGGATAAATACTGCGAAAGGTCCTTGTTGAAATCATTCAACAGGGCCTCAATATCTGCAGCCTGTGACAGAAGATCCTTAAGCTTGTCGTCATACTCCGCAATCCTTGTCAGCTGCCTTACCGCCCTGCCCATGCCGTCACCGGCACCATTCATGCCGTTTCCGGTTAATTCATATACCGTCTTAAGCCCTTCGGAAATGGCCCGGGCATTGGCATATTTCCTGTAAAGCGCCGCCAGCTCCTCGTCTTCTCCGGGCACAAGGACCGCGCTTTTAATTTCATTTATCTCATACTCCAGGAACGATATCTCCCTAAGTCTTTTTTCTTCGTCGATCCCGGCATTGTCATACTCATGTTTCAGCGCGGTGTAAGACTTATATGCTTCACCAAGCTCCTGCTTCAGATTCCCTATGTCATCCCTGGCATAACGGTCCAGGATTTCCAAGTGCTTTGCTTTCTTTAAAAGCGACTGGTGTTCGTGTTGTCCGTGTATGTCAATTAAAAGCTCGGCAATTGATGAAATTATCCCTTGGGTGACATTTTCGCCGTTAAGCTTGAATATACTCCTGTTTGGCATGATTTTTCTGGAAATGATTATCTGGTTGTCTTCCATCGGTATGTCCAGGCTCTTCATGGCTTCATGAACCGTAGGATCCTCCGTCTCAAAGACCAACTCCACGAGGGCATACTCGGCTCCGGTACGAACAATGCTTTTGGGTGTTTTCCCGCCAAGCGCACAGTTTATGGAATCTATGATGATGGATTTGCCCGCGCCGGTTTCACCGGTCAGTATGTTCAGATGATTCTTAAAATAGACCTCAACCTCATCAATTATGGCAAAGTTCTTAACATGCAGACTGATAAGCAATTTTGAACCCCCTCGGTTGAAACGCTTATGTTATTAAACGTATGTTCTGAAAGCATTCTATCATACCCGATGTTAATTATCAATCGTTACGCGGGAATGGGGATAAAAAATCGCCCATTTGAACAAGGAAAGTAATAATTTATACATAAAATGAACAATAACCCGTAGAAAAGCCCGCGGGGACACTATGGTGTTATCGTAATGCACCGTTAGAAAAAAACGGGTCCCGATATGTATGACTAGTCAGCGGACATTTATGTCCGATGAACAGTCAGGCATATCGGGGCTCGTGTTTTCTACCGGTGTGTGAGATAACACCATAGTGTCCCCGCGGGCTTTAACTCATCATTTTACAACGGTTATCTTGCAGGTAAGGCGTCGTCCGTTTACGGTTGCGGTAATGTATGTGGTGCCGACGGCACGGGTGATTATACCTCCATTGCTGTCGACGGTGGCGATTGCCGGATTATCGACATCCCAGCGCACTTTGCCGGTTGCGCCTTCAACCCACAAGAAAGCCCGTTCGTATTGCCCCAATACCAGCTCAGTTCTGTTCAGGCCGATTACATTGATTTCTATGGTGGCCGTCTTTCCGGAATCGGTCATGGCTGTTATATATGCTTTTCCGGTCGAATTCGCCTTTATTCTTCCGGTCGATTTATTTACACTGGCAACTCCGGAATTATCGGAGCTCCATGTTATCTTGTCCGTGGAACCCACAGGATTGAGCACAGGCTTGACTTCCCTCTGCTCTCCCACAACCATGACTATCTGCTTGTCAGCCAGTATTATTGATGTTGCGGGAACCCTGTTGTTTACAGTGACAAAGCACACCGCTTTCTTTCCGCTGTTATCCAGGGCCTCTGCCGTTATGGTGGCCGTACCTGCTTTGAGAGCCGTTATCATTCCGTCTTCGTCCACCATTACAACGCTGTTGTCGCTGGATGTCCATTTTACATTCTTGTAGGTGGCGTTGCTCGGCTCCACCTTTGCCGTAAGCTGTGCGATATCACCGACCAGCATGGTCAGTGTGGTTCTGTCTAATGATACCTTTGTAACGGCTCTTACAACCTCAACCTCACAGCTGGCTTCCAGGCCGCTGCCATCCATGGCATATGCGGTTATTGTAACACGGCCAAGTTTTTTCCCTGTTACCTTACCCTTCTTATCCACAGATGCAATGGACGAATCACTTGACACCCATCTGAATTCCTGGTCGGTAACAACTACATTGTCGACCATCACGGACAGGGTGAATGATTTGTCCACCCCAACTTTGTACTCTTCATAGTTAAGTCTCATGGAGGTGAGCTTGTCCTTTACGGTGACAATACAGTCGGCAGTTATCCCGCCATCCACGGCTGTTACGGTTATTCTTGCCATGCCCGGGCTTACTCCAACAACTTCGCCCTTTTCCGATACGGTAGCAACCCTTTCATTGGAGCTTTTATATACAACCGACAGGTTTGACGCATTGCTCGGTGATACCGATGCCTTAAGGTCAAAGCTGTCTTTTACATAAATTGTCTTTTCGGAGAAGTTCAGCAGGATTCCGGTAACCGGCTGCTTTACATTCACTGTTATATATGACAATCCGCCAAGCTCTGTCCTGGCGATTACAAATGCGGTTCCAGCACCCTTTCCGGTTACCTTCCCCATTTCGTCCACAACCACTACCCTTGTGTCGCTGGATTCCCATATAATATCCGAATCCGTTGCGTTGGCCGGTACAAGCGAGTATTCCAACTCCCGGGTTTCTCCGACCGATAATTGTATCTCATTGCTGCTGAATTTTATCCCTTCCGCCACATGGCGAACCGTAACATTACAGTATGCGGTAATGCCGCCGTCTACAGTCTTAAGCATGATAACCGTTGAGCCTGCCTGCCTTGCCGTGACCCTTCCCGATGAATCCACCGATGCCACGTTAGGTCTTGTAGAAGTCCATGTGACCGTAGTATTGGTGGCATTAACCGGCAGTACAGAATATGACAGCCTCTTTGTTTCGCCGACATACATTGTAATATCCTTTTCATCGATGGATGCGGTTGATACCGGCACTTCAATGGTTATATTGCACATTGCCATGGCTGAAGGATTATCCACTGATCTGGCAATTATTGTAACTTCTCCGGGCTTTACCAGGGTAACCAGACCACTTTCGTTAACCCTTGCCACCTGGGTATTGGATGAGGTCCATACTACTTCCTTGTTCAGGGCATTCTCAGGATAAACGACCGCCCTGAGCTGTATGCTCTTGGCATCTATTTTTATGGTTACCCGCGTGTCCGATAGCTCTATTCTCGTTACGGGCTGTCGCACTGTTACGTGGGTATAACCTACAACAATATTATCTTCATTAATAGCGAATATAACGGCATTTCCTCCGGCGACACCCTGTACCGTCGCTGTAAGCGGATTTGCTTCCACAATCTTTACCACGCCTTCATCGGATGTCTTCCAGGTGAGCTTTGCTCCGATTACCTTCGGGGTAATGGTCGCATACAAGGTTTTGTATTCTCCGATGGCAAGGTTCAGCCTGTTGGGATCTATGGTAATACTATTCACCGATTGCTGTACAGTAATCTCACAGGAAGCTCTTTTAACCACGCCTTGTATATTCTGCATCGCCGTTATTACCGCCACTCCGGGTCTTATTGCGGTTACCAGGCCATTTTCCACGGTTGCGACGCTAGGGTTGTCGCTTATCCATGTGATCGGCTCCGCAGGATCGGTAACCAATGCATGCAAAAGCAGGGTGCTTGAAGTGTACATCATGGCGCTTGTCATGTTCAAAGATATGCCGTCTATGACGGTTACATGGATGAGCTTGTCCCCAATAACAATCGTGCCGTCATACAAATCCGATGATGTCTTGTATACCAGTCGTATGGTTACTTTACCCTTACGCCTGGCGGTTATAACACCCGTAGTCGGATTTACATATGCTATGTTCGAACCTCCGATCTGCTCATAATATGCCTCAAATATACTGAAGCTCGGAATATTGGAGTTCTCAACAATATCATAAGTATCCCCGACATTCATTATTATATTTTCGTCCCCCATATAAATTGGTACGATTATCTTCATATACGCATACGGGGCATTCGTATTGTAGTTAAACCGCTGGTTAGCGTAAGCATATATTTCGTATGTGCCTGCCTTCACCCTGTTGAAGGTGACATTTTCGCTGTTTTCACTGACCGTATAGGAAAGTTTGTCGGCAGTCGGAGCCTTTCCGGTACTTACGTCAATTATTTCCCATTTAAGATTCGAAGCATATACGGCATTTGATTCTATGATAAAGTTTGCAGGAACACCGTTTACAGGAGTATAGCCGTTTTTATCATTGCCCGATTCGGCCGTCACGGGATTGCCGTTTATATCGTCAAATGAAAGGCTGAACTTCGGAGCTACTACAACCAGCAGGGAAATGGACATGACCCGGTCCTGTGAGGACGTGGTATTGGTGGTAACCGTTATCGTTGAGCTGCCGCTTCCAATCGCAGTGACCTTGCCGGTTTCATCGACAGTTGCTACACTTTCATTGCTGCTTTCCCATGTGACCAGTGATGCGGATACGGGATCTCCCGGAATCGGGTCTCCGCTATCATCCGTTGTATAGTCAACATATTTCAGATATATCTGTTTCGGCGTACCGCCTATGTCATTTATAACAAGTATCCTCTCATTCGTTGTCGTTGAAATGGTCATGCCGGTCTTTACAAAGTCAAACTCCAGGTTGACCTTGACGAGACAACTGAGCGAATATGTATTGGTTCCATGAGTAACAACCGCCGTGATTGTGGAATACCCCGGCCCTTTTCTGACCATCTTTACAAAGTTTGATCCGTATGTGGTGGATTCGAGATCAACAACCCCGGGCTCTGAAGATACCCACTGTACACTCGTTGCGGGATCCCATGTTCCGGCTGTTATGTTAAGCAGAACATCCTCGTTTGTCATCTCGTATTCAGTACCGGCTTCCTTTTGCTGACCGTTAAACACGAAATAGTACTTGTCGGGTATTGCAACATCGGAAGCCAGTGCCGTCCTGCCCGATGACAAATATATCGCAGCGGCTATCATAATGAGCTTAGCCAACAATAATACGATTCTCCTTGCCTTCCTCATGTGTACCTCCTATATGCTGGTGTTCCGTAACGAAAAACTACAATATCCAATATTTATATCGGCGAATTGGCATCTGATTATTAGCTTTTTTCATTTATAAAGTAATTGAAAATCTTGGCATTTATGTGTCATATTTCATAAATTTAGCCGGCGGCAAAGCACATTATAAAAGGGCTTCTTCTTTAAGAAGAAACCCTTGTATTATCAATTGCTGTTCTTTTTGGTCCCGATTGTCACATGGGCGGGCTCGGCATTATATACGCTTTTGTTTACCAACTCCCTGCTGACTTCAACTCCGTCCTCATAAACAATCTTATATAGCTCAGCCACATATCCGTACTTGGCCTTTTGTGTTACCTTCTTGTATGACTCCGGCTTTGTCGGATCCTTGGTTACCTTATCTTCTGCCGGAGGAGCTATTTCTTTCAGGACTTTATTCTCAAATTTCACCGTTCTGTTCTCAGGTCTTGTTTCATGGCCCCAGATCCGGAATGTTATAACCCTGTCCCTGCTGAATGCCTCTATCAGAATGGGCAGGTCCAAATTGTTCTTAAACTTGAAGTTCTTTGAGTTTTCGGCAATCGCGGCATCATAGGCAAGATCCACGTATGATACCGTCATGGAGTGGGCGTGACGCTCGACAATCTCCAACTCCGCACGAAGTACCGCATTGTATAACGTCGTGGTTACCTGGCAGGCTCCTCCGCCTATGGTCTGCTCAATTCTTCCGGCATTGTAGGAACCGGCCATATAATAACCGTTTTCCAAGGTAAACGGAAGAAGATAGTCAAGGCTTGAGAACACGTCACCGGGATATAGCACGGCATTGTTAATCAGCCTGGCGCCGTTTGCCAGGTTTGCGGCCCTGTCCTCGCTGGAATCCTTGTACTCCGTTGTAAACTCGCCCAGTATGGTTGTGCACTTCTCCAGGTCTTCCCTGGTATACTGGGGCAGAACATCGACCATATGGGCCTGAACTATGAAATCCAGGCGGTTCCAGTTGTCCAGCTTTTCCTTGACAGTAATAAATGTCGATTCTACATCCATCCTGCTGCCAAGCTCATGGTCTGTGAAAATAAATTCGCCGTTCTTCCTTGTGAATGTGGCGTTTTTGGGCTTAACCTTATACTTCTCGGCCGCCTTCTCAAGGATTTTCATCAGCTTGTCTTCATTATATGTATATGTAAGCGGGTATACCTTTTTCCCATGCTCAATATCCTTGTTGTCCTTGTACCTTTGTATCAGGTTGCCCGCCTTGCCCAGCTTGACCGCCTGTTCGATATAATTATTAGGCTCATATTTATAGTCAAGCTCTTCCATGGTAACAACAAGGGTTGCATCGCCGATAAGGACCGCAAAGCTCTTGCCGCGAAGGCTTTCAATATGCTTTTTCAACGCGGCCTGGGCTTCCTTTACCGTCATTCCGCCAATATCGACGGTATCGATGTAAACACCCTTGGCGATGGTTGCTTCTTTTTCATCCGCATATGCGCTGTCCGGCTTAAAAAGAAGAATCAGAAAAAACGCTGCCGGGATTATATATTTAAAAAGCTTTTTCATAAAACCAAACTCCATTCTGTAAAAACAACAACAAACACGAAAGAAACATAATTATTTTATCATAATTTGGCCACATATCAAGATATTTCAGGATATTTATACAGCCAGTTCTCCCCGTCGTATTCGTTGATTCTCTTTGTAAACTGTTCCAGGAATTTCTTTAATAACTCGTTATCCTCGTTGGCATACCAGATGTTCGATTGGCCGAAGCCGTATGCCGCACCGGCGGTTCTGCGCGGTATGGACCACTTGCTGTAAAGGCTTCTTTCCCTTCTTGGAAGCAGAACACAGTCATCGGCCTTTGCGATGGCATTGTAATGCTGGACATATACATCGGCCTCGTCAGGGTTGTCCGAAGAAAAATGCATCTCCTGGTAGTACCTGTATACAGTTGCATGCTCGTACCATCCCACAACGGTGGTGAAATTATGCGCCGGATGCTTTGCGCAGTATACCACCAGGACATCATCCACGCTGTCCGCACCGGCCATGTCTTCACAGCCGTTTATTTTTTCAATATGAAGCTGGCCCGGACTGGTCTTGGTTCCCTTTACTTCCACATACCCAAGGCAATATTTATCTTCATCACCGTATATCTCGATAGCTTCAAAGTTATATTTCTCATGGGCGTCCCTGGTCTTCTTTACATAATCGCCGCCGCCGACGGGCTCGTCGACGCCCTCATAAATCCCTTTGTAATAGTCCAGCCAGGCAATATTGCAAAACAATATTTTCATTATATTATCCCCTTCCAATATATTTTAAAAGCAATCAGATTCATGTTATATCCAATTGCTTGCACTTACACGAATAAGATTCATATATGATACTTTTGTACTATCTGTTGTATGCCGTCCGGTGATTGAACTCTATATAAATGTATACCTGTTTGTATTATAATACAACTATTTATTTTTTACAAATACATTCAATCCTGTTTCAGGTATACAGCAGGTGTTCCTAATACTTATGTACTATATTTCAATATGCAAACCGTCATTACAAAACCTTTGCCAGTAAAAATCACTCCTTATCCGTTAAGATATAGGAGTGAATGGTAGTATCCTCCTTACCGCCATATTAACTAGATTAACAATTTCGATATTCCAAATTATTAATCTCTTAATGTCCAAATTATTTTATCTATACTTTTTGGTGTCCAATAATCAGTATTAAAAATTCTATATAGAAATTTTACTATTATCGTACATCAAATAAAGCTATATTTCAACATATTTTCCCATGTAAAATAATATTAAATTTGATGTCTTTCCTAATCCTAATCTCAGGATAAATTCCTCTATTACCTTCAAAAAAACATAAAAATATCCCTCCGGCATATCAATCGTTATGATATTCCGGAGGGAAAAAATTTATTTATTCTCACAGTTCCAACCTACTCATCCCAATTATGATATACTTCCTGGACATCATCGTCATCTTCGAGCAGCTCCAGGATTCTGTTCATGTTCTTGATGGCCTGTTCATCGGTCAGCTCAACCCAGGTCTGGGGAATCATCGTAACCTCCGCCTGTACCATGGGGATACCCTGTTTCTCCAGGCTTTCCCTTACCTGGCTGAATGAATCAGGATCGGTTATGATTTCAAAGCTGTCATCTTCCTCTACAAAATCCTCCGCTCCGGCGTCCAGGGCAATGAGCATCAGGTCGTCGCCCTTCATGTCGCACTCCTCTTTGTCTATGATTATCTGACCCTTGCGGTCGAACATGAAGGATACGCAGCCTGTGGTTCCCACATTTCCGCCGCCCTTGGTGAATGCGCTCCGCACATTGGCGGCTGTCCTGTTCTTATTGTCGGTCAATGCATTAACAATAATGGCGATTCCGTTCGGACCGTATCCTTCATATGTTACGGCTTCGTAGGCGGCTCCCTCATCGTCTCCGGCTGCCTTCTTGATGCTTCTTTCTATGGTATCGTTGGGCATGTTGTAGGATTTAGCCTTTGCGATAACATCTCTTAATCGGCCGTTGATATTCGGGTCGGGGCCGCCTTCCTTAACGGCAACCGCAATCTCACGCCCGAGCTTTGTAAATATCTTGCCCTTAACAGCATCATTTTTCTGTTTCTTATGCTTTATATTAGCAAACTTCGAATGTCCGGACATAATAACTCTCCTTACCTAATAACATTGCAAGTAATTTTTATGATTTATTCGGCATTTTTTAATATCTTGTTAAGTTTATCCATAACCTTTACCGTATCCTCGGCTGTTCGTATGGCGCACATAATGGTGTCGTCACCGGCTATGCATCCGACCACATTTTCCAGGTGCAGCGCGTCAAGAGCGGCAGCCACGGCCATGGCCATACCTGATACAGTCTTGATTACAAGGATATTCTGCGCCATATCCATGGACACAAAGCCTTCCCTGAGAACCCTGGTGTATTTCTCACTCATGCCGGGCTCGGTCTTGTGAATTGAGATATATTTCTGCCTTCCGCCGTCCACGGCAACCTTGGTCAGCTTGAGCTCTCTTATGTCTCTCGATACCGTTGCCTGAGTCACGTTATAGCCTTCTTTCATCAGCCATTCGGCCAGTTCTTCCTGGGTTTCAATATCATATCTGTTGATCAAATCCAGAATCTTATTTTGCCTGCTAATCTTCATACTCTTATACCAGTGCCTTTCTATATTATTTAGAAATCGCTGCCGCTTGTCAGCTTGGAGCGTAATATTTCATATAAACCTGTCTTGCCCAGACGGATTAGACTTGTTGTATATTGAGCCTTTTTTATAAGTATCTCGTCATCAGTTCCCAGATCAATAACCGTCTGCCCGTCAAATGTAGCTATCGCTTCGTCATTCTGGGTCTTCTTGCTTCTTCTGACAACAACCTTGACAGCATCATCCGCAGACACCACCACACTTCTCGGGCTTAAGGAATGAGGGCAAATCGGTGTGATAACCATGACATCCGCCTTCGGAGATATTATCGGGCCGCCGGCCGAAAGGTTGTATGCAGTCGAACCCGTGGGAGTGGATATTATCACGCCGTCACCCCTGTAGTTATCCATCAGTTCGTCATTAACATATATCTGCAGACTTATTATCCTTGAAAGGCCTTTTCTCGTAATAACTATATCATTCAGCGCATGGCATGCCGGCATAACGTTGTCGTCAGGCGGCCTTCCGCCGGCTCTCCTGCAGACCTCTCCCCGAAGCATTATCCTGTTCTCCAGCTTGTAGTCATCGGCAAACAGTCTGTCCAGCGCTTCGGTGATATGATGCTTTTCTATCTCAGCAAGAAATCCTATGGTACCTAGGTTAATCCCCAGCAGTGGAATATCCTGCCGCATCAGGCAAGCCGCGCAGCGAATCAAGGTTCCGTCTCCGCCTAGGACAATTGCGCACTGCGCTTCCGGGTCCGGCAGGAACCCGTTCTTTTCCATGTCATGCATGCCTATCAGCGTGCACATTCTGCCCGAGGCCTTGATATAATCCTCAATCTGCCTTGTTACGGTATTGCCCTTGTCTTTCCTTTCATTTGTAATGACCAAGAATCTATCCATACTTTTACTCCTAATTACTGCTAAAAGTGTATCATATAATACCATGGATTTCAAGTGACAGCTTATTGTGGGCAATGTTTACGATGTCCCGTATGACTTTCTCTTCTATCCTTCCATCCTGTGAATTCTTTAAATAAAGCAGGTACTCAATATTCCCTTCGGGGCCCTTTATTGGCGAAAAATCAAGGCCCGCACAGCCAAACCCGATTTCATCCGCGTAGGATGAGACAGTCCGGATTACCTCGACGTGAACCTCCTTGTCCCTTACGACGCCCTTTTTCCCAACCTTCTCCCTGCCGGCCTCAAACTGGGGTTTAATCAGGCACACGACCTCCCCGTCCTGCTTAAGCACATTTTTCACGGGAAGAAGAACCTTGGTCAGGGAAATAAAAGATACGTCTATCGACGCAAATGATATTTCATCCCCAATATCTTCGGGAGTCAGGTAGCGGATATTGGTCTTCTCCATGGAAACAACCCGCTCATCCTGCCTTAGCTTCCAGGCAAGCTGGTTTGTTCCCACATCGATTGCGTATACCCTGGCGGCCCTGTTCTGCAGCATGCAGTCCGTAAAACCGCCTGTTGAAGCGCCCACATCCATGCATATCTTCCCGTCAAGCTCGATAGGGAACACTTCCAGCGCTTTTTCCAGCTTAAGGCCTCCCCGGCTTACATATTTAAGCCTGTCACCCTTAACCTCTATGGACACATCCGTGCTGAACCTGCTTCCTGCTTTATCCTCACGCTGCCCGTTTACATATACATTTCCCGACATGATGATGGCTTTTGCCTTCTCCCTGGACTCAGCCAGGTTCCTGTTTACCAAAAGAACATCCAGTCGCTCCTTCATATCAATCTCCACTCCATAGGTAATCACAGCTCATCAAGAATCCTGTCGGTAATGCTCTTTGCGTCAAGCCTTAACTTTTCATAAAGCTCCTCCACACCGCCCTGCTCGACAAAGCATTCGGGTACGGAGAAATTAAGGTGCCTGATACCTTGCTTGTTGCTTCTGCATATATAATCCGAAACCTGTTGGCCGTAGCCTCCGATTCTTACATTGTCTTCCATTGTCACAAACATCACATGGTCCCTGGCCAGCTCCTCAAGCATTTCCTCATCAACCGGCGAAACAAACCTGGCATTGACCAATGTGGCGGTTTTTCCGTTCCGATTAAGAAGCTCAACCACCGATACTGCGGTCTCAACCATGCTTCCGACCGCAAGTATGGCTATATCCTTTTCTTTATATATTATCTCGCTTTTACCGAATATAATCGGTTCCCTGTGTTCATCAAGGCCCCGGTATGCCTCACCCTTCGGGTACCGAATGGCCACCGGCCCGTCATGGGACAGGGCAAATTCCAGCATCTTGTCCAGTTCCCATTTGTTCTTCGGAGCCATTACGACCATATTCGGGATATGGCTCAAGTAAGACAAATCAAAGGTCCCCTGGTGGGTCTCACCGTCACGGCCGACAATTCCCGCCCTGTCAACGGCAAATACCACGGGCAGCCTGTTTAAGCATACATCATGCACAATCTGGTCGTAAGCCCTCTGCAGAAAGGTGGAGTAAACCGCAACCACCGGCCTGAAGCCTTCCGCGGCAAGGCCTGCCGCGAATGTCACGGCATGTCCCTCCGCTATTCCCACGTCAAAAAACCTGTCGGGGAAATGCTTCTTAAAGGCACTTAAGCCCGTACCGTATGGCATGGCCGCAGTAATTGCCACAATCTTTTCATTCTGCCTGGCCAGCCGTACCAGCGAGGAAGCAAATACCTGCGTATAGGAGGCTCCGTTGCACTCCCCCACCGGCTCCCCGTTGTCTATGCAAAACGGCGATATCCCATGAAATTTGCTGGGGTTGTTCTCGGCGGGCATATATCCCTTGCCCTTCTTGGTTATAACATGAACAACCACCGCTTTTTTCGTCCTGCTTGCGGTCTGCAGGGCGGATAGAATTGCTTCTACATTATGGCCGTCAATAGGTCCTATATAAGTAAGCCCCATGTCCTCAAAAAACATGTTGGGAAGCATCAGGTACTTGACGGCGTCCTTTGACCGTTTCAGGACATTTACAAATTCCTTGCCGCCCGGCAGGTTCTTAACCAGCGTGTTTTCCATATTCGCCTTGAACTCCGTGTACCTGGTACTGGTCCTGAGCTTTGCCAGGTAATTTGCCATGCCGCCGACATTCCTCGATATGGACATGTTATTGTCATTTAAGACAATTATCATATTTGTTTTCAGCCTGCCCGCATTATTCAGGGCTTCAAATGCAAGGCCTCCCGTCAGTGCCCCATCACCCAGCACCGCTACAACCTTGTTGTCCTCACCCTTTAAATCCCTGGCCTTAACCATTCCAAGGGCTACGGATATGGCGGTGGAGCTGTGTCCCGTGTCAAACGCGTCAGCCGGGCTTTCCTTTCTCTTCGGGAATCCGCTTATTCCGCCCATCTGCCTTAGGGTATCAAACTGATCCTTCCGGCCTGTGAGCAGCTTGTGGGTATAGGTTTGATGGCCCACATCCCAAATCAGCTTATCCTTGGGAAAATCCAAAAACAGGTGCAGGGCCATGGTCAACTCCACGACTCCCAGGTTGGAAGCCAGATGTCCCCCCGTTTTACTGACCTTCTCAATAAGAAAAGAACGGATTTCCCTGGCGAGCCTCTTATAATCCTGTGGTTTTATATTCTTTATGTCATTGGCGTTGTTTATATAATCCAGCAAACCCGGCATTCCTACCACCTCAAACATCCAGACCGGTATGACCGGCCGGAGTAATAATTACCTTTCCCTGTTTATCAGGTGCATAATCAAATCTATCAGAAAATCGTTTCTGTACGGCAGTGATTCGTAAGCCTTAACCGCCCTGCCGGTAACGGCTTCCACCTCTTTTGCGGCCCTGTCTATATCCATAATGGATACATAGGTCGGCTTGTCATTTTTTTCGTCGGAATGGGTGGGTTTTCCCAGGACCTCATCACTGCTAGTCACATCAAGAATATCGTCCCTTATCTGGAATGCCAGCCCGACATTTATCGCGATATCCCTGACAACATCTATATCCTCATCCGATGCTCCCGCAAGTATCGCTCCAATAACCATCGAGGCTTCGATTAACGCACCGGTCTTAAGCAGATACATCCTGTCAAGCCTGTCCTTCGTGATTTTTTTCCCAACGAACTCGATGTCGATAACCTGCCCTCCGACCATTCCATGGACTCCGGCTTTCTCAGCCAAAATCCTGTACGCTCTCAATATTCTTTTGTAGACTATAAGGGCGGTTTCCGGATCCCCATCAACCTTCTCATACGCGCCCGCTGCCGTTTCAAACGCCAGCGTAAGCAGGCCGTCTCCAGCCAGAATGGCCATGGCTTCCCCATATACTTTATGGGTGGTCTTTCTCCCCCTACGGTAGTCGTCGTTGTCCATGGCGGGCAGGTCGTCATGAACAAGGGAATAGGTATGGATCATTTCTATTGCGGCCATGAAGGGATATAAAACCTTATAATCCCTGCCATTAAAAAGGCAGAAGGTTTCAAGCATCAGCATCGGGCGGATTCGCTTGCCTCCTGCGGTAATGCTGTAGTTCATGGCTTCAAGAACCGTTTTGTAATAGCCTTCTTCCCTGGGAAGATAACCTGAAATAATATCATTTATCCTTGATACCCGCTTTTCAAGTTCCTGTTTAAAGCTCATCGGTTTCTCCATTTTCACTAAGTATAATAAGTTCCTTCTCCACCTTGTCGATGGACGCGTTGCTTTCCTTAAGCAGCTTCATGCCTTCCTGGTACAGGGCAAATGACTGCTCAAGGCTGATATCGGGCTTTTCAAGCTCTTCGATTATATTGTTCAATCTTTCAAACGCTTCCTCCAGTTTGAATTCCTTCTCTCCCATTTTAACCTCCAAATCCTGTTAATTGCCTTCCCTGTTTATTTCCTTTTTATCCTCCACCCGTGAAACGATATCTCCGTCAATAAGTGTGATTGTAAGCAGGTCATCCTTTTTGACATTTCCGACGCTCTGCACGGGCTTGCCGTCCGCGCCTCTTACCATGGCGTATCCTTTCTTAAGCTTGGTAAGAGGAGACAATCCCTCCAGCTTCGTTATGTATATTTCAAGCTTATGTCTTGCATCCTTAAGCTTCCTGTCCATGCATCCGGAAATCCTCTGCTCCATATCCATAAGCTGCTGCCTTTTTTGCTTTATCTGATAGGATGGGCTCGCATAGTATAATCGGAGCTTTAATTCCCTAAGCCTTGATTTCTGGTATGTAACGTTGTGCATCACACCCTTGTACAGCCGCCTTTTATAATCCTGCAGCAAATTGGCAAATGCCATGTAATCATTCACGGCAAGCTCCGCTGCTGCGGACGGTGTGGGTGCCCGAAGGTCCGCCACAAAGTCGGCTATGGTTACATCCGTTTCATGGCCGACTGCGGATATAACCGGCGTATTGCATGCATATATCGCCCTGGCCACAATCTCTTCGTTGAACGCCCATAAATCCTCGATTGAGCCTCCGCCTCTTCCGACAATTATCACATCAAGGTTCAGCTTGTCCAGCACCTTTATGCCGCGGACCACGCTTTCAGCCGCTCCCTCTCCCTGCACCTGGGCCGGGTATAATATCAGCTGCACGTAGGGGTTCCTGCGTCTTGCTATATTGCATATATCCTGGATTGCCGCTCCGGTGGCGGCCGTTACAATACCAATTCTTTTCGGATACGGAGGTATGGGTTTCTTATGGCTTTTATCAAACAGCCCCTCGGCCTCCAGGTCCTTCTTCAGCTTCTCAAAGCGCTCGTACAATACGCCCAGGCCGTCCAGCACAATCTGGCTGGCATACAGCTGGTATTTTCCGTCCCTCTCATATACGCTTATGCTTCCAAAGACTATTACGCTTTGTCCTTCTTCCAGGCGAAAAGTGAGCCCTTTCCGCTGCCCGGCAAACATGACGCAAGCCAGTTGTCCCTGGGCATCCTTCAGGGTAAAATAAATATGCCCGGACGTATGGTATTTACAGTTGGAAACCTCGCCCTTGACATAAATGCTGTTGAGGTACGGGTCCTTTAAAAACATGTTCTTTATATAAAGATTAACCTCGGTAACCGTATAGGCCTGTCTCATGTGCTACCTCATTTCCATGTTTATGCTAGCTTTGCAAGCACACCGTTGACGAATCCGGGGGCGTCATCCCCGCCGAACTGCTTCGCAAGCTCCACCGCTTCATTTATTGCAACCTTGACAGGAATACTCTCGTCAAAACGCATCTCATACACGGCCAGCCTGAGAATAGCAAGCTCAACCTTTCCCATGCGGTTTAGGCTCCAGCCGCTGGCCACAGATGAAAGCATGCTGTCAATGTCATCAAGTTTTTCCATTATCGCCTTAATCCGGTCATAAATATATGCCTTGTCCTCGTCCGTGGCACTCTCAAGGAGTGACATGTGAATGTCCAGCTGCTCCGTCATGGCCTCGCTGTCATGAAACTCCTTGCGGAAAAGCAATAAAAATATGTTTTTCCTGATTTCTCTCCTGGTCAACTTGGTTTCCTCCGCTTTAAGCACTCTAAAAAGGGGGTGCTGCCGCTGCCATGCCATACGGCAGCCTGTGAGTACGCCCGCAACATCCCCTGATTTGGTACAACTATTCTTTAACTATGTTGACTCCTGCAATTCTGACGTTAACTTCCTTAACAGTAAGTCCCGTCATGTTTTCTATGGCGTTCTTAACCTTTTCCTGGACCAGCTTTGCGGTCTCAGGTATTCCGTATCCATAATCTATAGTCAGGGCCATATCCACCGACACACTGTCCGGACCGACCAGGACCTTGATACCCTTGGATAGGTTCTTCTTGCCAAACTTGCTTACTATCTCGTTCGTCACATTGCTGCCGGTCGCCGCCACACCCTTAACCTCGGAAGCCGCAAGTCCTGCAATAACCGCCACAACCTCATCGGCTATCTGTACCTCGCCAATCTTTCCGTTTTCATGTATTTTATATGTGTTTCTGATTTCAGGTTCCTTATTCACGAAAAATACCTCCTATGTTATATTTATTCGGTATCCTATATAACTCGGCATTAAGCTGCATTCGTTATATAGTATTATACCAAACTTCGTATCTTTTGCAATGAAATAATAATTATTCGTATACCACCACGGGATTTATCGTTATTTTATCAATCGTTGTATTGGTTTCGTTAAGTACAATGTCCTCCACTATGGCCAGCTGCTGATCCGTCAGGGACGGTGTGTTGATTATGACATTAACATCACCGCCGGCATTCATTGTAACCATGGCATCGGCAAAGCCCTTGGCCTCAAGCATTATCTCGGTATTGTTCTCAATCTCGGCGATACGTGTCAGCTCAATCAATCTCTCTATAACCGGCTGCTTGGCTTCTTCGGATATATTGGTGCTCTCAATAAGGGCCTGAAGATCCGCCTTGCTCCTTGCCCGGTCCTGCTCCCGTTCAATCTTCTTGCTGATAAAGAAGCTGCCGTCAAGAACCGTGCTTGCAAGAACCGCTTCTCCCGGTATATCCTCAACTTCAATTTCGCCCGTATCGGTTACCCTGTTGGCAGAGGACAGCAGGTCGTCATCGGACAGGTCGCCCAGTTCATTTGACTCCAGGTTTACAGGGGTGGTTTCGTCATTCTCATCATCGGCGGCATCCAGTGTCGTGGCATCGCCGTCGGTTACACCATTATCCGTACCGTCGGTTACGCCGGTGGTTTCATCATTGGTCGTATCTCCTGTATCTGTTGTATTCTGGGCAAAATCCGTTCCCATATCATCGGTCACAACCTCATAATCCGAACCTGCCGTATCAACCGCATCCGAATCATCCGGCTTGTCGTTATTGGTAAAACTCAAATAACCGGCAATCACAATCATAATTGCTAGTGCCGTTATTATGATCTGGTTTTTCTTGAATATATTTTTCATTATAACCTCCTGATTATTTAATGCCGTCACTCATCTTCATTACCTTAACTTTATGCGCAGGAATATTAAATAATACCTGTGCAGCCTCAATTATGTCCTTAATTATCAATACATTGTCCCCGCCCTCGGCGATAACAAGAATCCCCTCAACCTCGGGCTCCCGTACCTGTAATATGTAAGGCTGGGTATTTCCATCCCCGTCCGTAACCAAGACAGTGCTTTCTTCCTTTTCAATCCGGTTGTTTTTCCTGCTTCCGCCCTCCCCGTCTTCTTCACTGAGGCTTTCCTGAGTATACGGTACATCCTTAAGCGGAACCTGCTGCCCGGAATCCTTAAGGGTAATCATCACCTTGACTTCCCCGATGCCGTTCACTTTCCGAAGGATGTTCTCAAGCCTGCCTTCCAATTCTGATACATAGGTATTCAAACTATAGCTTGTCGTATTCGCATCATTTTGCAGGTCCGATGATTCCGTAGCGGTTTTTTTGCCTTTTCCCGAATCCTTTCCGCTTTCGCTGAACAATCCCGGAAATGAAAGCAGGATAAGCAAAACCCCGGCCGCAAACATCATCACCAGCTTTGGTATTCCGATATCTTTCAGGGATAGCTTTTTCTTTTCCATTAATGTACTACTCTCCCTTTATACTAATATTTATATTATCTTGTTCCAAATTATAGAAGTCGGACAATCTATTTTTTATTTGTATTTCCTCGGGTGAAGGCGGTTTCTGTTCGCTGCTGTCTTCATATCTGCCGGAAGGACCGCCCCCATCTCCGATGCCGATATCCGATATTTCGATTCTGCCGATGTCAACCTTGAATACCGGTACCTTGGCCTGCTCCAGGTACCCCGCGGTTATTGACATCGACCTTATGCTTCCAAAACCGCCGCTTCCGCTTTCGCCGTCATCATCAGAAATATCAACATGAAAATCATAAAGATACAGGTTGGACTCAAGCAGCATATCCGACACCTGGTTCCTGATTCTTTCCTTAAGACCTGCTATAACCGCGTCTTTCTGCTTGTCCTCCATGACCCTCAGTTCGTCCCTGAACTCCGAAATGTCTGATTGGAATATATTAACATTAAGGTAATAATCCAGGATATGCTCCATGTCAAGAAGCTTAAGCAGCGGGGATATGACAATAAGCAACAGGATCATGCCCGATACGATGCTTATGTATTTCTTGTAGCTGCTGTTCCCCAGCAGGTTCATAATGATTGTATTTAAAATCAGGTAAATGACAATATTCTTAACCCACGAAAATATCTCTCCCATGATTGCCTTATTAACCTCCGGGATTCAAAACCTTAAACAACCTTGCCGGTCGATACGGCAACTATTGTTATGGACAATATAAATAAAACCGCCCCGACTAATACACATTGAAGCAGCATCTGCGACGATTTTGCCGAGGCACTTACACATTCGACTATTCTTTTGTCCGAAATGGGCTGCAAAGCCGCGCTGCTTAGCTTGTATATCAGGGTAACCGCAAGAAGCTGTATCACGGGAACCGAGCATATTATGATTATTACAATCAACCCGGCGGTGCCTATGGCATTCTTAAGCAGGATTCCCGCGCCTATTACGGTTTCCGCAACGCTTCCCACGGCATTCCCCACTCCCGGAAGGGCGTTGGATACCTTAAGCAATGCAGACCTTTTTACCTGGTCGGCCACAGGCATAATAAGCCCCTGTATTGCCTGGAAGCTTACGACCGCGGCAAGCAGACTTTTTAACGTCCATTGAATGACAACCTCCAGCAGCTCCGCCAGTCTTGAAAGCATATCCTCCCTGGACAGGTTGTTTGCCAGAATGATGATAAGATAAAAGCTCACCATCGGTATTATCACCTTGATAATCGCAAAATCCACCAGGGCGATTATTATCAGGGCCGCCTTGTAAAATGCATATGATGACACGCTTCCCGCAGAAAATGCCACCGCCATATAATAAGCCGGAACCAGGGCTTTCATAAACTCAAGTATTTGTCCGATAACATCCGAGGCTATCTGTGACGCATTTGCCAGTGAGCTTATAAGAAGCCCGAACAGAAGAAGGTAGGTAACATAATATCCGGTTTCAGATACCTGTTGGTGCTTGAACGCCATGGACAGATTTGTAAACAAAGCCGTTATTATGGCTATGGATATAAGCCGTCCGAAGGTGGTCATATGAGCTCTGATCTCTTCCTTTACCGACATGACCAGCTTGTCTGCTATTGCCGCCAGTGAAAAGGTTTCCTCACCGGACATCAGCTTGTTTACATATTCCTCGAAATCAAATGAATCCTCCCGCTTCATGATGTTGTCTATGGCCCGCTGGATGTCGTCGTAGTTAATGTCATCATCCAAATAATATGCAAATGCCGTGCCCGGAGCATATATAATAATGAAAGCAACGGCAAGCAATACAATACATACCAACCTGAATATATGATGTCGAAGCCTTGAAGGCCTTGCATTCCCATTCATGATTATCATCCTTTATATCCATCCATTTATGCTGTGCGTCAAATACGCTGTGTTTCTTTAAACGAATTTCCATGATCATATAACATAAAACAAGTCACCCCACCGTCAGGAAGTTGTTGATCGTATCAAGCAAGGCAAGCAGAATAGGCATACTTATGGCCAGTATGGAAAGCTTGCCTACCAGCTCCACCTGCTCCCCTATGGACTGGTATCCGCTGTCCTTGCATAAGGCCGCGGCAAACTCGGTTACATAGGTGATTCCTATGATTTTCACCAGTATGTTTATATAAGCACTGTTTATTTTTATATATCCCTGGAGCCTGTTTATGGTATCAAGAATGGTTTCCAGCTTTCCAATGCCTAAAAACAGGATAATAAAGCAGGCCGCAATGCTTATATACAGGGAATACTCTTCCCTTCCTTTTTTAAACGCGATAGCCAATAATACCGAGATAATGCCGATTATGGCCACATTTACCATCAGACAGCCGGCCTCCCTTCCGCACTACATCATGCTGAACAGGTCTTTAATCGATGAAAACAGCTCGGAAATATAAGGGATAATCCAGAACAGGACCAAAATCAACCCGGCAAGGCTGGTCAAAAACGCCAGCTCGTCCCGGTTCGACTGTTTTAAAATCTGATTAAGTATGGTGACCAATATACCTACTATGGCAATTCTTAAAATCAAATAGATGTCCATTCCAACCCCCGCATTTTCCGATACAGTGCCTTTCTGCAAATATTAAAAACATGTACGCTTTGTCCGTTTTCAGATTAAAATGATTGATATGAATATTCCCGCCATAATCCCCAGGGTGCTGTAAAGGTATGATTTTTCCTTAACCGTTTTTGACAAGTCACTTATCTCGTCCTCAAGCTGTGAAAGATACAGGTCAAGCGTGTTAAGCTGCATCTCCTTGTCCAGGTATCCGAGATTTTCTCCGAATTGGACAAGACCCGACTTGTCCTTCCTGTTAAGGGAAGTCTGTATAAGCTCGCCGTTTACCGCTTCCGCCCATACCTGGGCAAAGGTGCTGCCCGAATTCTCGCCCAGCTTTTCCGATACCCTTGCAAAAAAACCTTTAAAAACACCCTCATGCCTTCTTGCTATCGCACAGATTGCTTCAGGAAGCGGGGTATTGCCGTATCTTATGTCTCCCCTCAAAAGCACAATCAGCTTTCTCAGCTCCTTCAAGTTGTTTACCCTTGATTTCAGCTCTCCGCTGTAATAAAACCCCATCAGGGCAGAGGAGAGGATTATAAGTATGCACCCGACAACCTTTGTAATCTGCATCCCGATACCTCCTTTAAGCTAATACCCGGAATAATAAATCCTGTTTCCGGACGTATCGCATATTTCACTAAGATGGCCTATTCTTTTAATATTGTTAAGTATTACGTACCGCTCGAAAACCCTGTTTTGCAGAAGCTCGCCAAGCACCGGCTTGCTCCTGATATCCTCAATGGAGCTTCCGTGTACGGTGGCAATTAATTTGCAGCCGCAGCTTATTACATGGCTTATTGCCTCCAGGTCCTCTCTTGAGCCGATCTCATCGACGGCTATTACCTGAGGAGACATTGACCTGATAAGCATCATCATACCCTTTGCTTTTGGACAGCAATCCAGGATGTCGGTCCTTATGCCCAGCTCGTTCTGCGGGACCCCCATATAGCACGCCCCTATTTCCGACCGCTCGTCCACCACTCCGACATTTATGCCCGGAAGATACCTGCTGCCGTCGGAAATCTGCCTTATGATGTCCCGAAGCAGGGTTGTCTTGCCGCATTTCGGCGGGGAAATAATCAGGGTATGATAAATGCATCTGTTTTTCTCATCCACCAGGTATGGGAGAACCTCATCGGCACAGCCCTTTACCTGATGGGCAAGCCTTACGTTAATGTATGATATGTGCTTCATGCCCTTTATGGCGTCATCCTGGATTATGGTTTTCCCTGTTATCCCAATCCGGTGTCCCCCGCTTATGGTTATAAAGCCCTGGCGGATTTCTTCCTCAAAGGCATACATGGAATAATTGCTTATGTACTCCATGGTCTCCCTGATTTCGTTTTTGGATATGATGACGCCGTCAGACGGATTGTCCGCAAGGCTTGCATTCTCGGTAACAAAATATTCCCTGTTGTTGTAGCTTATGGCCAGCGGGCTGTTGATTCTAAGGCGTATTTCCTGCAAGCCGCCAAAGTCAATCTCAAGCCTGCCCAGGATAGCCCTAAGCTTTAATGAGAATATCTTGAGAACTTCGTCTTTTGTCTTCATGCTGCATATCTCTCCCCAAGGCTTATCCAACTTCTTAAAACAATATATTCCTTCCATATGAAAATATGACGGGGTTTAACGGAATCTTTTTATTGCATTTTTTTATTGTTTCTTTATAATAGAACCAACCGGAAGGCTATGGCCGCATCAAAAGCCATGGTCACATATAATTTTCGGGCAAAATGTATCGGGTTGTTAAATCAGTCGACAATATATAGGAAATGGGGAAGAACATGAGATACGGTTTAATCGGCGAAAAGCTCGGACACAGCTACTCCAAGCTTATCCATGAAAAGATGGTTGATGAGCCATATGAACTGATACCTCTGAACGAGGTAGAATTTCATGAGTTCATGAGAAAAAAGGAATTTACCGGCATAAATGTAACCATACCCTACAAGGAAAAGGTTATCCCTTACCTTGACGAGATACATCCCCTGGCGGAAAGGATTGGCGCCGTAAACACCATAGTAAATGAAAACGGCAGGCTTACCGGCTACAATACCGATTTTTACGGGCTTACGTATCTGATTGTCAAAAGCGGCATCGGTATCAAGGGCAGAAAATGCCTGATTCTCGGTACGGGAGGTACATCCAAGACCGCATCCGCCGTACTTGACAGCCTTGGCGCGGATGAAATATTACTTGTAAGCAGGCGCCCGGAAGCATGCGGGCACACGGAAGGAAGAAAGCATATCTCTTATGGGGAATGCCTTGCCGAACACAGCGACGCACAAATTATAGTTAATACAACCCCTGTGGGCATGTATCCGAACATCGATGCCTCACCCATCGACCTGGCACCGTTTACCCGCTGTAAAGCCGTAGTGGATGTGATATTCAACCCGCTTGAAACAAAGCTGGCAAAACAGGCTAAAAGCCTTGGCATATTCGCCGTTACGGGCCTTCCCATGCTGGTGGCGCAGGCCAAGCAGGCGGAGGAATACTTCAGGAATATTAGGCTTGACGATGCCATAATTGACAGGATAACCGATGAACTGCTTGAGCATATTACGGCAAATTAAATATAAAAAATGCCGGAGCATATAAAATCCCGGCTTGCAATGAATAAAGCGTAATCATCAGAATATCTTCTATTGATTACGCTTTGTTTTGCATATTATTTGTTCTATATAATCTATTCCTGTTGTTTTGCCCGATTCCCTGCTTACAACATACTCTCTGTCAGGTTGGCTATACTCTCTTCATGTACTCGCCGGTTCTTGTGTCTATGCTGATTCTGTCTCCGGTGTTAACGAACAGGGGAACCTGAACGGTTGCTCCGGTTTCAACGGTAGCAGGCTTTGTAGCACCTGTAGCGGTATCTCCCTTGAATCCCGGTTCTGTGTGGGTTACCTCAAGCTCAACAAAAAGAGGCGGCTCAACTGCGAATACAACACCATTGTGGGACAGCATCTTGACCATGTCATTTTCCTTCACGAACTTAAGGGCATCGCCTACGGTTTCTTCGTTTAAGGCAATCTGGTCATATGTTTCCACGTTCATGAAATGATACAGGTCTCCGTCCCTGTACAGGTACTGCATGTCGCTTCTGTCTATAATCGCCGGCGGGAATTTTTCAGTTGGACGGAATGCTCTTTCAGTAACACCGCCATTCTTTATATCTCTGAGTTTTGCCCTTACAAAAGCCGCTCCCTTACCGGGCTTTACATGCTGGAATTCTACTATCTGGTATACAACGCCTTCTATCTCGACTGTCAGCCCATTTCTGAAATCGCCTGCTGAAATCATACAATTATTCCTCCTTAATATTAACTACAACTACTAAGTGTATAATAAACGGTCATGATTTGCAACAATTTTTTCCCTTTAAGCTATAATTCAATCAAAGTTTTGTCGGAATGTGTCAGGTTCTCATAA
>ERZ773359.1041-NODE-1041-length-39484-cov-17.209592_pt1 | contig 39484 bp, 38 predicted proteins | sample MGYA00374955_ERZ773359 | MGnify/ENA primary metagenome ERZ773359 (study PRJEB29098, sample SAMN04486028) | biogas fermenter metagenome | study: EMG produced TPA metagenomics assembly of the Biogas fermentation microbial communities from Germany - Plant 4 DNA1...
GGGGGGCTGGTCATTGCCGCCCACCCGATGCGAACCTACGGCGGCATCATCGGGGTGCTTGGCTTCATTCCCCAAGATCTTCAACTTGGGGTCATTGAGGCGCCCCCTTCGGGATGGCCGGAGGATTCGCCCCTGCGGGGGATCCCTGGGGTGATCGCATCCGATGCCCACCGGGCTGAGGAAATCGGACCCCGCATGGCTTTCTACATGGAGCGGGTGGAACTTGCGGAGATGAAATATGCCTGGCGGGGTCTTAACGGGCGCAGGACCCACCCTAAGTTCTTGATGGTAAAGGAGGCGTTGGGAAGATGAGCAAGTCGGTAGGGTTGCAAGAGGAAGTGTGGCCGGAGCTGGAGAGGATCATCCAAGAGCACCGGGGCGATCGGTCGGCGTTGATCCAGGTACTGCACCGCTGTCAGGAGCTGATCGGCTACTTGCCCCGGGAGGTGCAGGTCAAGATCGCCGAGGGACTCGGGGTGACCCTGGGTGAGGTGTACGGGGTGGTGAGCTTTTATTCCCTCTTCTCCACTAAGCCTCGCGGCAAGTACCGCATCAGCGTCTGCAAAGGGACGGCCTGCTATGTGCGGGGGTCCATGGAGGTGCTGGAGCGGCTGGAGAAGGAGCTGGGGATCAAAGCCGGGGACAGCACCGATGATGGTCTTTTCTCCCTGGAAGTGGTCCGCTGCCTGGGAGCCTGCGGCCTGTCGCCGGTAATGACCATCAATGAGAACACCTATGGACTGGTCAAACCGGATGCCATCCCCCAGATCCTGATGGCTTACCGTCCGGCGGGCGTGGCCTGAGGAACGATGGAGGAGCTTGCCTTACACATTCTAGACCTCATGGAAAATGCCCTGGAAGCCCAAGCTTCCCTCATTCTTGTCGAGGTGTGTGAAGACAGGCACAAAGGGTGTCTGCAGGTGGTTATCCAGGATGATGGCCGGGGCATGACGAGGGAGCAGGTGGAGGGAGTCTTCGGTCCCTTTTTCACCACCCGGGAGGAGCGGCCTGTGGGGCTGGGCTTGGCCCTCTGGCGGCAAGCCGCGGAGAGCTGCGGCGGACGGGTATGGGTAGACTCTTCTCCCGGCAAAGGCACTTTAGTCGGGGCCGAGTTTCAGCTGGGCCACGTGGATCTTCCGCCCATGGGAGATTTGGCTGGGACCTTGGCCGTGTTCCTCGGAGGGAGCCCTCAGGTGGACGTGGTGCTCAGTTACACCGTGGACGATCGGAACTGGAGGTTTGACACCCGTCAGATCAGGCAGGTACTGGGACAGGTCCCCTTGAGTCATCCGCCGGTTATCCGCTGGATACGAGAGTATTGCTCGGAGAACCTTGCCCGATTGGGAAGGAGTGAGGAAGATGATTAGCCTTGATGACTTGCGGCGAATCAGGGATGAAGCACTAGCCACCATTGCCCTGCGGGAGGCGGGGGGCAATGTGCAGCTGGTCGTGGGCATGGGTACTTGCGGCATTGCCGCGGGGGCCCGGGAAGTGATGCAAGCGGTGTTGGATGAGCTGGAAAAGCGACGTCTAACGGAAGTGCTAGTCAGCCAGACAGGCTGCATGGGGCTCTGTGCCCAAGAACCTTTAGTTGAGGTCGTCGATGCGGAGGGAAGGCGGGTCGTTTACAAGAAGGTAGATCCTTCCCGGGTGCGCCAGATTATCGTCGAGCATGTGGTCAACGGGCGGATCATCCCTGAGTGGACCCTGAATGTAACGGAAGGGAGGCAGGATGGATGAAGATTTACCGCTCCCACGTACTTGTTTGCGGCGGAACTGGTTGTCACGCCTCTGGCAGTGAGAAGCTCCAGGAAGCCCTGCGCAAGGAGCTGGCGGCCAAAGGGCTGGACCGGGAGGTCTTGGTGGTAGAGACGGGCTGCTTCGGGTTTTGTCGCTTCGGGCCAAACATGATGGTCTATCCGGAAGGCGTCTTCTACATCCAAGTCAAGCCCGAAGATGTGCCGGACCTGGTGGAGCAGCACTTCCTCAAGGGAAGGGTCGTCAAGGAGCTCTTGTACCATGAGCCCGAAACGGACCTCACCGTTGCCGATGTGACTGAAATCGACTTTTTCCAGAAGCAGCGCCGCTTGGTGTTGGAAAACTGCGGCGTCATTGACCCGGAAGTCATTGAAGAATACATCGCCCGGGAAGGCTACACTGCCTTGGGTAAGGTCGTCACGGAACTTACTCCCGCCCAGGTCATCGACATGATTAAGGCATCGGGCCTGCGGGGACGGGGAGGTGCAGGCTTTCCCACCGGGCTGAAATGGGAGTTTGTCCGGCGAAAGGAAGACCCAATCAAGTATGTCGTCTGCAACGCGGATGAAGGCGACCCGGGAGCTTTCATGGACCGGAGCACCCTCGAAGGCGATCCCCACCGGGTCTTGGAAGGGATGGCCATTGCGGCCTATGCTGTTGGGGCAAAGCAAGGTTACATTTACATCAGGGCTGAATACCCCATCGCGGTCCGGCGCCTGGACATCGCCATCCATCAAGCCCGTAAGGTGGGCTTGTTGGGCAAGAATATCTTCGGGTCTGACTTTGATTTCGACGTGGAGATGCGCCTTGGGGCCGGAGCTTTTGTCTGCGGTGAAGAGACAGCCCTTATCAATTCCATCATGGGCGAGCGGGGAGAACCGAGGCCCAGGCCGCCCTTCCCCGCGGATGAAGGCTTGTGGGGCCGGCCAACCTTGCTCAGCAATGTGGAGACTTACGCCAACATCCCCACCATCATCCGCAAGGGCCCGGAGTGGTTTGCCCAGATCGGCACGGAACGTTCCAAGGGGACCAAGGTGTTCGCCCTGGCGGGGGACGTCATCAACAATGGGTTGGTGGAAGTCCCCATGGGCACCAGTCTGGGAGAGATTGTTTTCGATATCGGCGGCGGCATACCAAAGGGAAAGAGATTCAAAGCAGCCCAAACGGGAGGACCTTCCGGGGGCTGCATCCCGGTTCAGCACCTCAATACGCCCGTTGATTACGAATCCCTGGCCGAGATGGGGACCATCATGGGTTCAGGGGGGCTAGTCGTCATCGATGAAGACACCTGTATGGTGGACTTGGCCAAATTCTTCCTCGATTTTGTCCAGGATGAGTCTTGCGGGAAATGCACCCCTTGCCGCATCGGCACCAAGCGGATGCTGGAGATCCTGCAGCGCATCAGCCACGGCGAAGGACAGGAAGGGGACATCGATCTCCTCCTTGAGCTTGGGGAAAGCATCAAACAGTCGGCCCTTTGCGGCCTCGGCCAAACGGCTCCCAACCCGGTCCTTAGCACCATCCGCTACTTCCGGGATGAATACGAAGCCCACATCAAGGAGAAGCGCTGTCCTGCGTCGGTTTGCGCCTCCTTGTTCCTCTCCCCCTGTCAAAATAGCTGTCCCGCCGGGGTGGATGTGCCCGTTTACCTGGATTACATCCGCCAGGGGAGGTTCCTCGATGCGTATCTGGAGATCCGTCGGGAAAATCCTTTGCCGGCCATTTGCGGTCGGGTTTGCCACCATCCGTGCGAGCGCAAGTGCCGCCGGGAAAACTTAGATCAACCCCTATCCATCAGAGCCCTGAAGCGATTCGCCGGCGATTATTTCTACAGCCTCAACGGCTCCCGCCCCGTGGAGGAGAAGCCGTCGCCCAAGGACACCAAAGTAGCCATCATCGGGGCCGGCCCCGCGGGCCTCACCGCCGCCTATTATCTGGCTCGCAAGGGACATCAGGTCACCATCTTCGAAGCCTTGCCCGTCCCTGGCGGCATGCTCACCGTGGGCATTCCCGAATATCGGCTGCCGAAGGATGTCCTTCAGATGGAGATTGACTCCATCTTGGCTTTAGGGGTCAAGCTGCGAACGGGGATGGCCCTGGGCAAGGAGTTCACCTTGGCTGACCTTAAGGACTGGGGCTTCAACGCGGTCTTCGTCGCGGTGGGAGCCCATGGGGACCTTCGTTTAGGCATCGAAGGGGAGGACCTGGAAGGCGTCATTCCCGGCGCCCGGTTCTTGCGAGAGTTGAACCTGGGACAGAAATTCTCCTTCCAGGGGCAGAAAGTAGTCGTGGTCGGAGGCGGCAACGTGGCCATTGATGCCGCCCGGTCGGCCCTGCGCCTTGGCGCCGCGCAGGTGACGATCATTTACCGGCGCCGGGAGGCCGACATGCCCGCGGAAGCTTCAGAGATCAAAGAGGCGAAAAACGAAGGCATTGAGATCTTGCCCATGACCAACCCTGCCCGCATCCTCGGCCGGGAAGGGAAAGTCGTTGGGGTTCTTTGCGACAAGATGGTCCCTGAGCTCTTTGATGCCAGCGGCCGCCGCCGCACGGTGCCTTCGGGAGAGGCAGTCACCATAGAAGCCGATTTGGTCATCCCCGCCATTGGCCAGGAGCCCGAGCTCCTCGGCTGGGAGAAGGAACTAGCGATCGGCCGGGGCAACCGGATCCAAATTGGCGAGGACATGGCCACAACCCAAGAGGGCGTCTTCGCTGGCGGCGATTGTGTAACGGGCCCGGCCACAGTGATCGAGGCCATTGCCGCCGGGAAGCGGGCCGCTGCCCAGATCGATGCCTATCTGGGGGGTGACGGGCTGGTCACTCAGCCGAATGGCCTTCTGCGTCAACCCTCCGGGGAGCTGTTGGAAGAGGTCACCCCCAGGGAGGATCCTGGCTGTTTACCTGTCGGGGAACGGTTAGGCAGCTTCATTGAAGTCGAAAAGGCCTACACCGAAGAAGCCGCGCGGCGGGAGGCTGCCCGCTGTCTGCGCTGCGATGTCCGTTAGAAGGGAGGCCAAAGTCATGGCGGAAGTAACACTGACCATCGATGGACAGCAAGTAAAGGTCCCCAAGGGGACGACCATCCTCCAAGCTGCCCGCCTGGTGGGCCGGGAGATCCCCACCCTATGCTACCTAGAAGGGATCAATGCCATTGGCTCCTGTCGGGTCTGCCTCGTTGAGGTGAAAGGGGCCAAGACCTTGATGCCCGCTTGCGTCACTGAGGCGACGGAGGGAATGACGGTCTTGACCAACTCCCCGGCGGCCAGGAACGCCCGCCGTTTAAACCTGGAGCTGATTCTCTCGGACCACCCCGATGAGTGCACCACTTGTCCCCGCAACCAAAGCTGCGAGCTGCAAACCCTAGCGGAGAACATGAACATCAGGGAAGTCCGCTTTAGGGGCCCGCGGCCGAGCTATGCCATTGATGCCTCATCGCCCTCCATCGTGCGGGATCCGAATAAGTGCATCCTCTGTCGGCGGTGCGTTGCCGTATGCGAGAAGGTCCAAGGGGTGGGGGCCGTTGTCCCCCTCGAGCGGGGCTATCGGACCACCATCGGCCCGGCCTTCCATGAACCCCTTCTGGAGGCGGCCTGCGTCCTTTGCGGCCAGTGCGTCGTCGCCTGCCCCGTGGGCGCCTTGTATGAGCGGGACCACACCGAAGAGGTTTGGGCGGCCCTAGCCGACCCAAAGAGGCACGTTGTGGTCCAGACGGCCCCCGCCGTCCGGGTGGCCATCGGTGAAGAGTTTGGCCTTCCTCCGGGGGCGGTCACTACCGGCAAGCTGGTGGCGGCCTTGCGGCGGCTTGGCTTTGACCGGGTGTTCGATACTAACTTCACCGCGGACCTGACCATCATTGAAGAGGGGAGCGAGCTGCTGCAGCGCCTGCAAAACGGCGGTCCCTTGCCCATGTTCACGTCTTGCAGCCCAGGGTGGATCAAGTACATGGAGCATTTCTATCCTGAACTAATCGAGCATATATCCACCTGCAAATCGCCCCAGCAAATGTTTGGCGCCCTGGCTAAGACTTACTATCCCCAGCAGGCCGGCATCGACCCGGCCGCGGTCACCGTGGTGTCCATCATGCCCTGTACGGCCAAGAAGTACGAAGCCCAGCGGCCGGAGATGAACTCCAGCGGCTTCCAGGATGTGGACTACGTCCTGACTACCCGGGAATTGGCCAGGATGATCAAGACAGCTGGGCTGGAATTTGAGTCTTTGCCGGAGGAGGAATATGATGATCCCTTAGGCATCTCTACCGGGGCCGGCGCCATTTTCGGCGCGACGGGCGGGGTGATGGAAGCAGCCATCCGGACCGTCTATGAAATCGTGACCAAAGAAGAGCTTCCCGGACTCGATCTGCTGCCCGTCCGCGGCCTGGAAGGCGTCAAGGAAGCGACGGTGACTGTCGGTGATACCACCCTCAAAGTCGCCGTGGCCCACGGCCTGGCCAACGCCCGGAAGGTAGTGGAGCGGGTGTTGAATAAGGAGGCCGACTATCACTTCATCGAAATCATGTGCTGTCCCGGCGGCTGCATTGGCGGCGGAGGCCAGCCTATCACCCGGATGGACGATGCCAAGGAAAAGAGGATGGAGGGAATCTACCAAGTCGATCGGGATCTGCCCATCCGCAAGTCCCACGAGAATCCAGCGGTCCAGAAGCTCTACGAAGACTTCCTCAAGGAGCCCCTCGGGCATAAGTCCCACGAATTACTCCATACTACCTATAGAGCGCGGAGTAGATTCGGCTCAGTCATGGAGCACGTCTAACCCCAAAGAGGAAGGGGGGCATGGGCCGGACCCATGCCCCCCTTCCTTGTTAGGGCTTGACAATTGAGCCAGGATGGTTATAATTAATATCAACGAGTAATTGTTACTAATTAGCGAGGGGGGCCAATAATGTTGGCGAAGAAGGTCACTGTATACAGCACCCGCACCTGTCCCTGGTGCGATCGGGCTAAGAATTACCTGCGGTCCAAGAACGTTGACTTTGAAGAGTTGGACGTTGCCAATGATCCCGAGGCCTTGGGGGAGATGATTCGCCTTTCCAACCAGATGGGAGTTCCCGTGATCACTGTCGATGATGAAGTAATCGTTGGTTTTGATCGGCAGCGGCTCGATGCCCTGCTGAACTAGTCGGGAAGGCGCGGATGCGCCTTCCTCCCTGTTGGAGTAAAATAGTCTTGAGGTGATCTGGTGGAAAGAGTAGCTGAGATGCTGCGTAAGGGAGGCTATCGGGCCACACCCCAACGGCTGGCTGTTTACCGGGCGCTGCTGGCGCGGGAGGACCATCCTTGCGTTGAGATGATCTATGCCGATTTGCAGGAGACTTTCCCGACCATCAGCCTCAATACGGTCTACAATGCCCTGCAGGTTCTCTGCGACTTGGGCCTTGTCCGCAAGATCAATATCAAAGAGAATCAGCATCGCTACGATGCCCACACTCATCCCCACTCCCACCTCGTTTGTCTGCGCTGCTTCAGGATCATCAACGGCCCAGCCGTGGCCAATGAGTGTCCCCAGGCCGACTTCCAGGGATTTGAGGTGGTGGCCTGCGAGACTTATTTCTACGGGTACTGCAAGCAGTGCGAAGGAAAGACGCCCTGCTCCAATAACGGCGTTAAGGAATAACATTCCTGCCTTCCCAAACCGCGGTGTTCAAATGTTTGGAAATATGTGGTATCATACTCCTAGAGCCTCGCATAGCTGCCCCCGTTGGGGGAAGAATGGGTCTGGTAGTGTTCGCACATTTGGAGGGACGCTAAATGGAGTTTGTCATCAAGCAGGGAGATATTTCCCTGGAGGAAGCTGATGCCTTGGTGAACGCTGCGGGCACCTCGCTGGTTATGGGTTCGGGAGTGGCCGGCGCCTTGCGGCGGCGGGGCGGGGAAGAGATCAACCGGGATGCTGTTGCCCAAGGGCCAATTGGCCTGGGCCAAGTCGTTGTCACCCCGGCCTACCGCTTGCAGGCAAAATGCGTGATCCACGCCGCGGCCATGCCCCATTATGGCGACGGCCGGGCCACGAGCCACAGCATCCGGGAGGCTACCCTGAATGCTTTGCTGAAGGCCGACGAACTAGGCTGCAAAAGCATTGCTATTCCGGCCTTGGGCTGTGGTGTGGCCGGCTTTCCCCTCGAAGAGGGCCTGCGGCTCATCCTCAAGGTGATCAAGGACTACAAGCCGCGCAATCTCGAAATCTGCCGTGTGGTCTTGTACTCCCCTCAGGAGTACGAAACGGGTCTTCGCGTCGCCCAAGAGTTCTAGACTCTCAAAGCGAGCTCGCCGATCAAATGGTCGATGAACTGTCGCGCCGTCCGTCCCGATCGGCCGTTGTGCCAAGCCTCCCATTCCAAGGCCCGCCGATGGAGGGTGGGCGTGTCGATGGCTAGACCGTGCCGGCGGGCTAGGCCTTCCACGATGGACAAGTAGGCGTCCTTGTCGGGAGCAAGGTAGGTAACGGTGATGCCGAACCGGTCGGCTAGGGAGAGCTTCTCTTGAACCGTATCCTGCCGGTGCACCTCTCCATCCCGGTCGTGGAAGGTTTCCTTGATCAGATGGCGCCGATTGGAGGTTGCGTAGATCAGGACATTTTCCGGCCGAGCTGCCAGGCTCCCTTCGAGGATGGCTTTGAGCTCCTTGTACTCATGCTCCCCTTCGTCGAAGGATAGATCGTCCACGAACACGATGAACCGCTGGGGCCGCCCGGAAAGCTTCGCCGCGATCTTGGGAAAGTCTCCGAGCATCTGCTTGGCGACTTCAACTAGCCTGAGCCCCTGGGAGCCGTATTCATGGAGGAGGGCCTTGACTGTCGATGACTTGCCCGTCCCCCTGTCGCCATAAAGCAGCACGTTGTTGGCGGGAAGCTGCCGCAGGAATCTCTCCGTATTGTCCAGCACAACGCGCCGCTGCTCCTCATAGCCGATGAGATCTGTCAGCCTAATCGGATCGGGGTTAGGTATGCCGACCAGTCCTTGGCCATCCCACTGAAATCCCCAGAAACGTCCAAAGGGGCCTGCTCCGCTTTGGGCGTAATAAGCTGCCAAGGGTTCAACTAGCCTAGTCCAGTCCCCTTCCTCAGCTAGCATGTTCTTAATCTCCCTTACATCCTCCCGCTGCGGACCGCCCATGCCCTGGAAGGTTTTCCAGTCGGGGAGCGGGCCTTCCGGCCTTACCTTCGGATGATCCTGGAGGAAGGAGGACGTCGCCGGGATCAACAGATCCCCCAGCCGATAAAGGGTCTGTAGACAGCCAAGGTCATTCTTGGCCGTCTCCAGAAGAGACGTTCCCATTTCCCCGGTGGAGATCAGTTCAGCCTTGCGGGTGAAAGGATTGTCATCGAAAATGATCAAGTCAAGGATATGATCCTGCCAAGGATCGCTTACATCTCCAGCGGGAGCTAGCTCCTTCGAAGCCAGCATACCCGTCAAGACATGATAGGTCTCAAGGACCTGCAAGGGTAGATCTTCTAGGATGAATTCGGCCAACCGCACGGCCGTCTGAACCAGTGGGTCCTCGGCGATGCTCCTGTATAAACACAACCGACGGACGGCGAGTTGGGCTTGGAAGAGTTCTTCTTTGGGAAGCACGACAACATCCTCCTGCTCGGATACTTGCATCCTATTTTAGCCGATTGAGTCGGCAATTTCTAGGGCAAATTAGAAAGGATAACTAAGCTCGACGGACGCGGCTGCCCGCAAAGGATCGGGCGCGAACAGGGTACCGTCGCCGCCCAGGAAAAAAGTTGCCCCTACATTAAGGTCAATATTGCCCGGCAGCGTATTCTGATACAGGGGACCAAGGATGAGGCTCCCATCGTCTAGATTGAATGCTGTCACCAAGGAGAGGGAGGCAAAGTAATCGATGGGATAGCTGATGCTGCCAATCAAGAGGTCCAGCCGGTCATCGGAGGCGTCCATCTTGAGGAGACCCATTTTCAGGCCCTCTTCGAGGGAGTCGGGCTGGATCCCCAGATACTCTAGCTGCATGAGGATCTTAGTGTCGTAATCGAGGTTGTAACTGTAGTCGACGCCGGCGAGATAGCTTCGGCTGCTGGGCAGGTCTTGGTCGAAGTATAGGCCCAAGGCGCCGTAGACCCCGAAATCGCCCGCATCCCCTTTCAGGGTGAGGCCCAGCCTTTGCCGGGGCAAGTAGCCGTGTTCCCCTTCGTTGACGTAGTTTAGGGCAAGGTCGTACCCCCCAACCCCTGTTCGGCCCCGGATCCCCCACTTTTTGCGGCCGGGCTCCTCGATGAATCCCTCCGGATAGGACAGGACCAGGGCAAGATTGGAATTCCAATTGAGAGGGATGTAGACTTCGACGGCATCGGTGTACTTGCTCAGCTGCTCCTTGTCTAAAGCCTCGGCCCCCAGGGTGAAGTCGACGGGATTGATGAGGGAGCCGAAGGACCAGGAAATCGGCTGCCGCCCCACAGTAAGGTGAAAACCCCGGCCGCGGTGTTTGAGGTAAAGCTTCTTGGCGAAGTACGATCCTTCCTCGTCGCCAAACAGAGCCTGCAAGGGCTTGGAGAGGAGGAAGTTGTAGCGAAGCTCCAAGCTCTTCCACCTGGGGAAGAAAACCTCCAGCTCCAAAGACTCCGTCAGCTCGCCTGTAAAATCGTCCTCCAGAAAGGATCCAGACCAAAGCAGCGCCGCCTCCCCGCCGATTTCCAGGGCGAGGGCGGGCGAAGAAAGGGCAAGGCTTAGGGCTAAAGTCAATATCAACAGCTTGTTCATTGCAAAGGACAGCTCCTAACGCAGATTCTCCAAGGTAAAGGTATCCGCGGGGATTTCCGGGTTGAACTCGATGGCTTTGATGATGAACTCGGTGCGGGTATTCTTCCTCAGTTTATCTTCCATCACCATTTCCATCGGGTACCACCGCTCTCCGATCTGTTCGATGCGTTTGGTCTCCATGACCTTCAGGAGGCGCCCGCTGCGGGCATAGAGCTCTTCTTTCCAGCCGATGAACTTTTCCTTGTCCACCCAGGATTTGCGGCGGTAATAAGAGACCTCCTTGCCTGGTGCGGCGATCCCCTCGAGGACGTAACAGGGCCGACCGTTTAGCTCTTCTTCCCCCAGGAGGGTAAAGTCATAAAGGTCGGTGAGTTTGTCCGACTCCATGATGTCTTGGTAAGAAAAATCGCTGCCCATCATGCCTTGGTTCAGCATATGGCCCGATATCTTGATCAGCTCCTCCGCATCGGGGAAGAACATCCAAAGATCATCGCCCCGCTTGAGGAATTTGGTCCCCCGGTCCCGAGGATTGGTGAAGATTACCAAACCATTGTCCTCATCCGCGTAGGAGACCATGGTCTTCGTCGTCTTGCGATTGTTGTTGACGATGATCATTTCCGCCTCGGCCGATGCTGTGTTAACGTACTCATTGTGGTCCCTGCGCCTGATGATCTCCTCGGCCGTAAGCTCGGCGGCAAAGGCCGCCCCGAGGTGGACCAGAAACAGAAAGCACAAAAACAGACCGATCAACCTCTTCATTGGCAAGCTCCTTTCTCTACGCTCCCCGCATGGCAACGGTTGGTTCTAAGTTCGCCGCCCGGCGGGCGGGGATGAGGCAGGCAAGGGTCACTATCACCACCCCTAACAGGAAGGCAAAGACCGTGTTGCCCAGGGAAGCTGACGGATAAATAATGGCGTTAAAGGGGACATCTGCATCGATCCCGGCCATGGCCTGGGTGAAGTCGAGTCCAGCTTCGGCGAAATAGCTTGTGATCAGCCAGCCGGCCATAGCGCCTAGTAGACTCCCAACAACCCCCATGATGCCTCCTTCGATGAGAAAGAGCTCCATGATGCCCCTTCTCTCCAGTCCCAAGGCCGCCATCATGCCTATCTCCTTGGTCCGCTCGGCAACGATCATAATCATGGTGTTGACGACGATCACGCAGGCCAGCACTACTAGGAAAAAGTACACCTGGTTGTAGATTAGCTCCGCCAGATCCATGAAGGGGATGAGGTCGCTGGTCTCCCGGTAGCTCAAGGCGAGGTAGCGGCCATCTTCAGACAGCAACGCCTTTATCTTGGGCAGGACCTCCTCGATTTTGCCCACATCCTCCGTGACCAAGAGCAGTTCGGTGACCTGGTCGTCCATGTAAAGGAGCCTTTGGGCCTCATCGAGGGGCAGGAGGAAAACGGCTTCGTTGAGGAGTTTAAGTCCGCTCTTTAAGCGGCCCACAATCTCGAAAGTGACTCCGCTCAAGGAGTTGAACGCGGTGTTAAACACCACCGTCACTTTGTCCCCGACCCGGCGGTCGATCTTATCCAGAAGCTTGGTCCCCATGACGACCTCCAGCCTTCCAGGCTGGATCATGCGCCCTTCGACCAGGGAATCCTCGATGTCAGTGAAAGCCAGCTCCAGCTCCGGGTTCACTCCCCAGCCGCCCAAGGTGAGGAGCTCATCGCCTGTGCTGACCATGGCGCCGAACTTGAGCCGGGGGATGACCATGTTCACACCATCCAGTTCTTCGAGCTTTCCGATCATTTCATCCAGTCCCCCTTCCCCTAAACCGTCAACGGAGTGATTCAAAGGGAGGAGGCGCTCCTGACGATAGTATTCTTCTTGGACGATCTTGATGTGGCCCGAATTATACTGGATATGGTCGGCGGTAACGGAATGGACCATGCCCGTGACATAGCCCCGGGCAAAGACGACGACCATGACGGAAAAGGCTATAGCCCCGATGGATACTACGGTGCGCAGCCGGTGGCGAAACAGGTTCTTGAAGGAAAGTCTGACTAAAAAGGACATCTTTGCCCCTCCTAACGATATTCGATCGCTTCGATGGGGTCCTTGGCCGCCGCCCAGTAGGCGGGGGGGATGCTCGCAAAGAAGGAGACGATGAGGCTAAAGCAAAAGATCCGAAGGAAGGCTAACGGGTTCCACGACCCATACATCGTCCCCAGCACCGGGATCCCGAAGGATGACATATCAACGCCCGTCTGGGCCGACCAATCGATGCCGATGCGAACTAACAGTGCAACCCCAATCAATCCCAACAAGACCCCGGCCAAGCCGCCAAGGATGCCGATGCCTACTGATTCGGTCACGAAAAGGTAGATGAGCTCCTTCTCCTGCAGCCCCATGGCCTTCATCATCCCGATTTCGCCCATCCTCTCCAGGGCGGCCAAAATCACCGTATTGACGATGGCGATGGCGGCGATCACCAAGAGGATGGTCGTCATCACCATTATGCCTGCGTTCTTGGCGCCAGCAAAGGTGATCGCTTCCAGCTCGTTCCAAGGATAAGCGCCGATCTTAGCCGGCAGCCTGGCTTCGATTTCCCGGGCGATGCGTGGGGCCCCGTTTTTGTCCTCCAGCTTGATGATCACTTTGCTGACCTTCTCCGGGACGGCCAGGGCGTGTCCGGCTATGTCCAGGGGCACGTAGACCACATTTTGATTCACATTGGCGTTAATCGTATGGATGAGCCCCCCTATCTCCGCCTCGATGGTATTGAAGGTCTCGTTCTTGTCTCTGACCAGCAAGGTGATGAAGTCTCCCACTTGCAGATCCAGCAAATCCGCAAGCCTTTTGCCCATGACGGCCTTGTATTCTCCCAGGGCGAACATAGATCCAGCGACGAACTTGTCTTCTAGGGGGAAGATCCTCAAGAACTCATCGGGAATGATCCCTTTGCCCACCACTGGCAGTTCGTTCATTCCGTTGCTGAGGCGAGCCGGGAAGGCAAGCTCCGGGGATCGGGCAACTTCGCCGTCTACTTGTGAGAGGGTGGCCAGCTCCTCCAAGGACAACAAATCCTCCAAAGGCAGCTTTTCTTCCTCTGCCCAGTAGTCTCGATGGACGATCTGCAGATGACCCGTTTCGTAGTCAATCAAAGTATCATAGGACATATCCGTCATGCCGGCTATTAACGAATCGAAGATGAGGTAGAGGAAAACGGCAGCGGCAATGATGCACGCTGTAATCAAGGTCCGGTTGCGGTGTCGGATCAGGTTCTTGAGGGCCAGCTTAGTGAGAAACAATTGCTTCATCCCTCCTGCGGTCGAGGGTAATGACTCCGTCCCTGATTTCCAAAAGCCGCCGGGCATAATCCATCACCAAGGGATCGTGGGTGGAGAAGATGAAAGTCGTCCCCAGCTCCCGGTTCATCTTGGCCATCACGGCTAGGACTTCTTCGCTGGTTTTCGAGTCCAGATTGGCCGACGGCTCATCGGCGAGGACCAGCTTGGGCTCCTTGACTAAAGCTCTAGCGATGGCGACCCGCTGCTTTTGACCTCCGGACAGCTCATTGGGCCTGCGGTTTTCTAGCCCTTCGAGCCCCACCGCCGCGAGGATCCCCATCACTTTGTCCTTAATCTCCCGGTCGCTGTGCTTATTCACCAGTCTGATGGCAAACTCGACGTTTTCGTAAGCCGTCAGCACCGGGATGAGATTATAGCTTTGGAAAATAAAACCGATGTGCTCCCGACGAATCATGGCCAGCTCCTTCTTGCTGAGGGCCGCCAGATCCTGGCCGTCAAAGAGGATGGTTCCCCCGGTGGGCTTATCCAAGCAGCCGACGAGGTTCAGCAACGTTGTCTTCCCCGAGCCGGAAGGGCCGAAGAGGGTCGTGAACTCTCCCGCCTCCACTGTCAGATCGATGCCCCTAAGGGCCGGCACTTCAATCTTCCCTTGTTGATACACCTTGGTAACGCCCTTGAGTTCTAATAGGGCCATAATCAACAACCCCCTCGAGCGGCAGCCCTGTTTTTGATCCCGTTTTCGATGAGCTTTAACATCTTATCCACGACCTCCAGATCATCCAGGTCCAGCTTGCCGTCACCATAGACAATCTCCGCGAGGGCATAGTTCAGCGCGGTCAAGAGCCTGGCGACGAAGGCCGGATCGATGTCTGGATCCAGGTCCCCATCGGCGACGCCCTTGGCAATGATCTTTTGAAAGAAATCAGCGCTGGTTTCGACGTAATCCCCATACACCTCGTGGTAAAGGGCCTTATCATTCCAAAGGGAAAGACCAATAGCTACCAGCCGGGGATGCTCTTTGGCAAAGCGAAAACCGCTGGCGTAGACTTCCCGCAGCAGCTGGAAAAAACCGTAGCGCTGCATGTTGGCGATCATATCCTGATTGATCTGGGCGATCTTCTCCTCGGCGATGAGCTGAATGATGTACTTATAAAGGTCCTTCTTATCTTCAAAGTATTGATAAAAGCTCCCTACCGGGATGCCGGCTTTCTCGGCGATCGCGGTCACCCGGGCTTCGCGGAAGGAGCCCTTGGCAAACTCTTCGATGGCCGCCTCGATCACCCGCTGCCGCTTTTCATCGGGCAAGTTGAAAAAGGTGTCCTTTGGCAATGATATCCCCCTTCAATCATATGAACCGCGATTCATATGAATCTCCCTTCATATGATATGATCACTCCCAATTAAAGTCAAGCTGCCAAGGCTTGCCAATCATGATATAATCAAATAACATACCTCATATGGAGGCGGGATGGCAGTGGTCATTGTCAACGTCCAGGCCGGGGCCTGCGGCTTTGCCACCAAAATTGAAGCCGATGCGGACGGGGAACTAGTGAAGCTGACAATTAGCAGCGATTGCCAGGCTGTCCAGGAGTTGGGCAGAGAGCTGCAGGCAGTAGATAGCATGGATGTATTTGCGCCTTTCGGCGAGACGGAAATCCATGGGGCTTGCCGCCGCCATCTGCGGCATTCTGCCTGTCCCGTCCCCTGCGCTATCCTCAAGGCCGTTGAAGGGGCCGCGGGATTTGCCCTGCCCAAGGATGTCCACATCACCATGTCAAGGAAGTAGCTTGTCCCCATGGTAGGAAAGGCTCCCCCTGGCACCCTTTGCATGGAGGAAAACAAAGGATCTTGACGAAGTAACCGTGAGATTCCGAAGGAAGGATGATCGCGCTGCAAGTCAAGCTTAGTAAAGGACCTAAGGAGGTCTCTTTGCTGATTTTTGATCTAGATGGCACCTTGATTGATTCATATGAACCCCTGGTGGACTCCTTCGTCTACGTCTTCCAGACCCTAGGGACAGTCGTCCCCCCAAGGGATGAGATCAAGGGCTTCATCGGCTATCCTTTAGAGGAAATACTATCCTCCTACCTGCCCAGGGACCGGGTTCCCGAGGCTGTAAAGCTCTTTCGGGCTCGCTACGGGCAAGTGGTCCTGCGGGAAACGAAACTCTTGCCCGGGGCGCGATCTGCCCTTGAGTCTATTTCCGGACGGACTTCCTTGGCTGTAGCCACTAACAAGGCGACGGAGACAGCAAAGAACCTGTTGGCCTCTCTAGGCGTGGCGGACCTTTTCACCGCCGTTGTGGGAACTAGCTGCGTTTCCCACCCCAAGCCCCACCCCGATATGGTCCACCGCCTATTAGACCTTACGGGCTGTCCGGCGGAAGAAGCCCTCTTGATCGGTGATTCCATCATCGATGTACACTTTGCCAGGGAGAGCGGCGTGGACCTCCTGTGCGTCTTGACCGGGTCTAGTTCCCCGGAAGAGTTGGCGGCCGCCGGCGCTTCTGACATCATCCCCGATGTTGGCTATTTGCCCCGGCTTTGCCTGTGAGACTTGTCAGTATTCACCGGCGGAAATCTTGTGCTTGCAGTAGATTCCGCTAAAGAATACCGAAAATCGCAAGAACGAACCGAGGAAGGGATTTCGCCTATGCAGAAAGGATGTATCAAACGACAAGGGTCGGCAGAATTCCCCGCTGCCGTGGATTTTAACCAAGAGGAAGGTGACGACCATGATCGTTGCTGAACGCAAACCGCTCAGGGAAATCACAGAGATGCTCCAAGGCAAGCAGCGGGTTTTGGTGGTCGGCTGTAATACGTGTGTTACCATTTGCATGGCGGGGGGCAGGAAGGAAGTGGCTGTCCTGGCCTCGGCCTTGCGCTTGGCCGGAATTGAACATGTGGGGGAGGAAACCGTTGAAAGGCAGTGTGATTTGGAGTTCTTGGACCCGCTAACGAAACTGGGGGGGTATGATTGTCTGCTTTCCACTGCTTGTGGGATCGGGGTCCAGCTGCTTAGCGATCTTTTCCCCAACCTGCCCGTCTATCCGGCGCTGAACACGACGTTCCTTGGCGTCAACGAAGACTTGGGCCTTTGGAGTGAACGATGCCAGTCCTGTGGAGACTGCGTCCTCGATCGAACAGGGGGCATCTGCCCCATCGCCCGTTGCTCCAAGAGCCTGCTCAACGGGCCCTGTGGTGGTTCACAAGACGGCAAGTGCGAGGTCAATGGGGATGTGGACTGCGCCTGGCAGTTGATCTACGACCGCTTGGAGGCCAGAGGCGAACTTGACCGCTTGGAGACGATCTTCCTTCCTAAGGATTGGTCCCACTCCCGCGATGGCGGGCCGCGTCGGATCAGGAGGGAGGATGTAGCACTATGAAGGCGGGTAGTCGACTGGAGAAGGTTTTAGCTGCAGGCCACTTCGCCGTCTGCGGCGAGATGGGTCCGCCCCGATCGGCCGATGCGGAGGCCATTCGGAAAAAGGCCCAGTATTTCCGCGGCTATGTGGATGCAGTCAACGTGACGGACAACCAAACGGCGGTAGTCAGGGTATCGAGCATAGCCTCATGTTTGATTTTGCAGGAAGAGGGGATTGAGCCCGTCGTCCAGATGACCTGTCGGGACAGGAATCGCCTGGCCATCCAAAGCGACCTCTTGGGGGCCGCGGCGTTGGGGTTGAAAAACATCCTCTGCCTGACGGGGGACCACCAATCCTTTGGTGATCACCCAACGGCCAAGAACGTCTACGACATCGACTCCATCCAGCTCATCTGGGGTTTGGACCAGATGCGGAATGGCAGATTCATGGGCGGCGAAGAGATCAAGGTCCCTCCCCGGTTTTTCATTGGAGGAGCAGCCAATCCCTTTGGGGACCCCTTCCCGATGCGGGTAACGCGCTTGGCCAAGAAGGTCCAGGCGGGATGCGATTTCATCCAGACCCAGGTTGTCTTCGATGTGCCCCGCTTTGCCAAGTGGATGGAGCAGGTCCGGGACCGGGGGCTGCATGAAAAGGTCTACATCATGGCCGGGGTGCTGCCCACCCGTTCGGTCAGGGCCCTGCGCTACATGCAGCAGGATGTGGCGGGCGTTACCGTCCCCGATGAATACATCCGGCGCATGGAACAGGCGGCCGATCCGGCGGAGGAAGGGGTCAAGATGGCTGTTGAGCTGATTCAGCAGCTAAAGGAGATTGAAGGTGTGGCCGGGGTGCACTTAATGCCGGTCATGTGGGAGAGCATCATCCCCAGGCTCGTGGAGGAGGCCGGACTCTATCCCCGGCCGGCGGTGGATGATGATTAGTACCGCGCAAATTCCACAGGACGGGAGGAGTAAGTCTTGAAGGCAAGTGCCTTGGTCATAGGCGGTGGCCCGGCCGGCATAGGAGCCGCGTTAGAGCTGGCGGCGGCTGGGATAAAAGTCTACCTAGTGGAAAAGGAAGGAGCCGTCGGCGGCTGGGGGGCCAGGTACGTGTGCAAGGCCACCGACAAGTGCCGACAATGCTCCGCGTGCCTCATCCCCGAGAAGATCCAGGAGGTCTATCAAGAGCCCCTGGTTGAAATTCTGACTAACACCCAGGTGGTGGGCTTTGCCGAGGAGGCGGGGCGCTTCCAGGTCCGGCTGCAAAGGGAGCAAACCCTCGATCCGGCCCTTTGCAATGCCTGCGGGAAGTGCCTGGAAGCCTGTCCGCGGGGGGCAGTCGAGCGGCTCAATCCCTGGGCTGTCGCCTACAGCATCGACAAAGAAAAATGCGCAGTCTACGCGGGGGAGAATTGCGATCTTTGCGCCCGAGCCTGTCCCACCGGCGCCATCAACTTCCAGCGGCCTTCCGCCAGTTGGGATGTATCCGTCGATTTAGTGGTGGCGGCCACCGGCCATCAACCCTTTGATGCCCGGCGGAAATACCGGCTTGGCTATGGGCGGTTCCCCCGGGTGATCACGGGACTGGAACTGGAAGAGGCCCTCAATCGGATCGAAGGGACCGACATCTTCGGTGACGGCTGGAAGCCGATGAATGTGGCCTTCATTCAATGCGTCGGTTCGCGGGATGTCCAGGAAGGGGCCGAGTATTGCTCCCGTGTGTGCTGCAAGTACGCCCTTCGCTTGGCGGGCCTGATGCGTCACCGTGAGCCGCAGACCCAGGTAACCTTCTATTACATGGACATCCAAACGGGGGGAAAAGGTTTTTCGGAAGTGTACCAAGACTGCCGCGAACACTTTGCCTTCGTCCGGGGAATCCCGGCCAAGATTGACGGCAGCGATCCCTTAAAGCTCCACCTCGACGGGGTCAGCGGACAGAGCTTTACCACTAGGGAACACGATCTGGTAGTCCTGTCGGTGGGGATAACCCCATCGCCGGATAACGAAGAAATAGCCCGGCTCCTGACTCTGAATCGGGATGAACACGGCTTCTTGAAAGGTCGGGAGGGGGTTTACGTGGCCGGCACCGCCGGGGGTCCCCGGGACATTAGCGAATCCTTGGCCCACGGCATGGAAACGGCCGCCAAAGCCATCACCAAGTTAGAGGGGAGGGAAGGCTGATGGCCAGGTGGGGCGCATTTATCTGTGATGGAGCAGGAGTTGATGAGTCATCTTTGGCAGGAGCTGAAGTGGTGGTGACGACGACCCTTCCTCCCCAGGCTGGGGATCTTGCCTGCAAGCTCATCGGGACCTGGACCAGGTACAACCTAGACGGCGGGATCCTCATCGGGGCAGTGCCGGAACTAGTCGAAGAGTTGCTGAAGGAGTCCCTCCGCCAGGCAGGCCTGGATCCCTTCCGGTTAGTCGTAGTGGACCTGAGGGGAAGGGATAAGGAGGGCAAGGATAGGGAGATTAAAGCCGCTTTGACTAGGGCCCGCCATCTTGAGCCGACCCATTGGGCGAAGGCTAAGGTCGAGCAGCGTGCCCTCATCATCGGCGGCGGCGCCGCCGGGCTGCAAGCGGCCCTCAGCCTGCGGCAGCTCGGTTTGCCCGTCCTCATCGTGGAAAAGGAGGAGAGCCTTGGGGGGCGGTTGGGGAAGTTGGACGGTCTGTATCCTTACGATGTCGATCCCCAAGGGTGGATTAAGTCGACAATCGCAACCTTGCAAGAGGACCCCGAAGTTGAAATCCTCACGGCAAGCAAACCCCTGGCCCTCGCGGGTCAGGTGGGGGATTTCATCCTGGAAGTGCAAACCCCCACAGGAGCTGTCACCAGGCGGGGAGGGGCAGTCGTCTTGGCCTTGGGGAGTAAGGTGCGCTGGCCCCAAGAGTCGGGCCTGGAGCCTGGCCCCCGGGTCGTGGGTCTTTCCCGCCTCGATGAGCTTACTCGGTTCAGACTGCGCCATAAGAAGGTCGCCTTCCTGTTGGATCTAGACGAGCTGGGCTCCCGGGTAGGCACCTTGAGCGCCTTGCGGGGTGCCCTCAGGATCAAGGACAATTGGGGAAGCGAAGTCCACGTTTTGTGTCGCCATCTGAAAGTGGACGGCAAGCCCCTCGAGAGCATGTACCGGAAAGCCCGGGACATGGGAGTCCTCTTTTTCAAGTATGAAGAATTCCCGCAGGTAACGGAGTCGGGGGAGGAGGTCACCCTCCAGTTCAAGGACCCTGACTTGGAGTATATGGTCGTGGAGGAAGCCTACGATCTACTAATCGTCGAAGAGGAGCTCCTCCCGGCAGGGGAGGAGCTCATGGAGGCATGGAGCGTCTCCCAGCCGGCCAACGTCCGGCTGTATCCGGTGGCGACCAACCGGAAAGGCATCTACATGGTTGGCTGCTGCCGGGACGAGATGGACTTTCCCGGGGCGATTCAAGATGGAACCGTCGCCGCCGGGGAGATCTACGCTCTCTTGGGCGAGGGCGACCTCCTCTACGAGGAGGACAGGGTGAAGGTTCGGTCGGAGAAATGTGTCTTTTGTCTGACCTGCGTCCGGATATGTCCCCATGGCGCGGCCGAGATCGACTTGGTCCAAGAAGCGGCCTTCATCAACCCCGCGGCTTGCCAAGCCTGCGGCATGTGCGCCGCCGACTGTCCGGCCCAAGCCATTGTTTACAAAGGTTTTGACAACGAGGGGATAATGGCTCAGCTGGAGATGGGGGGGAGATAAGATGCGGATTGTGGTCTTTTGCTGCGAGAACTCTGCCTATCAGGCGGCCCGGCAGAGCAGGCTGCCCGCCGAGGTCGACCTGATCCGCCTTCCCTGTGGCGGCCGGGTGGAAGTGCTCCATTTGCTGCGGGCCTTCGAAGGGGGAGCCGACGGCGTGTTGGTCTTGACATGTCAGGAAGACAACTGTCAAAGCCTCCATGGCAGCGCTCGGGCCCGCCATCGCGTCGAGTACGCCAAGGAGATACTCAAGGAGATCGGCATCGATCCGGAACGTTTGCAGTGGCATCCAGTGACGAGCAATATGGGCCCCCGTTTCCAAAAGATTGTTGCGGATATGGTCGAGGGACTTAAACTGGCCAGTGCCTAAGTAGCGGAGGTGTTAATTGTGAGCGTTACAGCCACCCGGCTTGATCCAAAGTTTAAATATGAGGTGGCGGCGCACCCCGGCGGAGAAGAGATCAAAGTCTGCTTCGCCTGTGGCGTCTGCACCGCCGGCTGCCCGGTGAGCGAAATCGACCCGGCATACAATCCCCGGAAGATTATCCGGATGGTTCTGTTAGGCATGCGGGAGGAAGTGTTGAAGTCCGATCTTTTGTGGCTGTGCATCAACTGTTACACCTGCACGGCCCATTGCCCGCAAAACGTGAAGTTCACCAACGTGATCGGCGCCTTGCGGGATATGGCCGTCAAGGAAGGCTATGTGCACCCCCGCTTTTCCGGGGATGTGGACGAAATCGACCGGTTCATGTTGAAACTGCGGCGGGACATGGTGGCGGCCGCGGCTAAGGAGAAGGATGCCCCGGCCAAAGCTGATCCCCAGGGATTGTTAGATCAAGTAACCGGCAAGTAGAGGGGGGATGTATTATGACCAAACAGCCCAATGGGAAAACCATCGGGTCTGTATTGGTGGTAGGGGGAGGCATCGCTGGCATTCAAGCCTCCTTGGACCTAGCCGAGTCGGGCTACTACGTCTACCTGGTGGAGAAGTCGCCCTCTATCGGCGGGACCATGAGCCAGCTTGACAAGACTTTCCCCACCAATGACTGCTCCATGTGTATTCTGGCTCCCAAGCTGGTCGACAGCGGGCGCCATCTCAATATTGAAGTGATGACCTATGCCGACCTGGTGGACTTGGAAGGGGAACCGGGCAATTTCCGGGCCCTCGTCCGGCAGCGCCCCCGCTACGTGGATGTCGACAAGTGTACCGGCTGCGGGGACTGCGCTGAAGTCTGCCCGGTCGTGGTGAAAAGTGAATTCGACGAAGGCCTAGGGGAGCGGAAGGCCACCTTTCGTCCTTTCCCCCAAGCCTATCCCAGCGTGTTCGGCATTGACCGCCATGTGGAAAAGCGGCCTTGCCAGCTAGCTTGCCCTGCGGGCTGCGCCGCGCAAGGCTATGTGGCCTTGATTGGCCAGGGAAAATACAAAGAAGCGGTCCAGCTGATTAAAGAGACCATCCCCTTGCCTGGCGTGATGGGGCGGGTCTGCGTCCATCCTTGTGAAGGGGCATGTAAGCGGGGACAGCTGGAAGCTCCCGTCTCCATCGCGGCCTTGAAGCGGTTTGCCGCCGATCAAGTGCCCGAGACGGTCCATCCTTGGACGCCCAAGGAGCAGACCGGGGAGAAGGTGGCCATCGTCGGCTCTGGGCCTGCTGGCCTTAGCTGCGCCTACTATCTGGCCCTGGAGGGCTATCGTCCGACCATCTTTGAGGCCCTGCCCGAGCCGGGCGGGATGCTCCGCTACGGCATCCCGGCCTATCGCCTGCCGCGGGAGGTCCTGGACAAAGAGATCCAAGACATCTGCTCCGTCGGCGTGGAGATCAAGACTAATACCGCCTTCGGCCGGGACATCACCCTCGAAGGCCTGACCGAGCAGGGCTACAAAGCCGTATTCCTCGGGATCGGGGCCCAGGGCAGCCGGAAGCTCGGGATTCCCGGCGAAGACGCGGAAGGCGTAGTCCACGGGGTTGACTACCTGCGGAATGTGAACTTAGGGCTCGACGTCCCCACTGGACGGAAAGTTGGGATCGTCGGCGGCGGCAATGTGGCCATGGATGCCGCCCGCACCTTGATTCGCACCGGCGCTGAGGTGCACGTCTTCTACCGCCGCAGCCGCAGTGAAATGCCGGCTCTGGAGGAAGAAGTGGAAGGGGCCATGGCGGAAGGGGTCAAGTTCCACTTCCTGACCAACCCCATCGAAGTCCTGACGGAGGACGGCCGGGTGCGGGGAGTCCGCTGCCAGCGGATGGAACTTGGCCCCCCCGACGCTTCCGGACGGCGCCGGCCGGTGCCCGTCGCGGGCTCTGAGTTCGACGTAGAGATCGATATGCTCATTCCCGCCATCGGCCAGACGGTGCTGGGCGAAGCCCTCCTCGAGGCCGGGGTGGCCATGGAGCATGGCACCATCAAGGTGGATCCGACCACCTTGGCAACGAACCTGCCCGGCGTATTTGCTGGCGGCGATGCGGTCCTCGGCCCCCAGGTTGCCGTAGATGCCATCGCCCACGGGAAGGAAGCGGCCATCTCGATCCAGCGCTATCTGGCGGGGGAGGATTTGGCCAAGGATCGGCCAGCCCGGCCGAAACCGGCCGCGGACCTTGGGGAGATTCCCCGGGGCGAACCGGAAAAGCCGCGGATGCCCATACCGGAGCTTCCTCCCATGGAGCGCATCCAGGGGATGGAGGAGGTCCACGGCGGCTACACTCCGGCGGAAGCCCAAACGGAAGCTCAGCGCTGCTTGAACTGCGGCGTGTGCTCGGACTGCTACCAGTGCGTCAAGGTCTGCAAGGCCGAGGCCATCTGCCACGATCAGCGGGAAGAACTCAAGGAGATCGAAGTCGGAGCGGTGGTCCTTTGCCCCGGCTTTGAGGAGTTCGACCCCAGCTCCTTGATGGCATATGGTTATAATCGATATGCCAACGTAGTCACCAGCATCGAATTTGAGCGTATCCTTAGCGCCTCAGGCCCCTACGGGGGACATCTTGTCCGGCCGTCGGATAAAAAGGAGCCCAAGCGGATTGCATGGCTCCAGTGCGTCGGCTCAAGGGATGAGCAGGTTGGCTGCGGCTACTGCTCCTCCGTTTGCTGCACCTACGCCATCAAAGAGGCCATGATCGCCAAGGAGCACTCCCGGGCGGAGCTGGAGACGGCCATCTTCTTCATGGATATTCGCACCCACGGCAAGGACTTCGAGAAGTACTACGAGCGGGGGAAGAACCAGGGGATCCGGTTCGTTCACTCCAAAGTCTACGATGTGCAAGAGACGCCTTCGGGCAGTCTGCGCCTGCGCTACACAACGGAAGAGGGCGGAGTCCACGAGGAAGAGTTCGACATGGTCGTCCTGTCCGTTGGCCTGCGGCCTCCGAAGGAGGCAAGCAAGCAGGCGGAGAAACTCGGCCTGCAACTCAATGAGTACGGCTTTTGCGCCACCGATCCCCTCCAGCCCGTTGCCAGTTCCAGGCCGGGGGTGTACGTGGCGGGGGCCTTTAGCGGTCCGAAGGATATTCCCGAAACAGTCGTCCAGGCCAGCGCGGCAGCCGCGGCAGCCTCAGCCCAGCTGGCATCGGCTCGCCATGAACTAGTGCGGGAGAAGACCTACCCGCCGGAGAGGGATGTGGAGGAAGAAGCTCCCCGGATTGGCGTTTTCGTCTGCCACTGCGGCATCAACATCGGGGGAGTCGTCAATGTGCCCGCGGTGCGGGACTACGCTAAGACCCTTCCCTTCGTGGTCTATGCCGAGGACAACATGTACACCTGTTCGGAGGATACGCAAATCAGGATCAAGGAGAAAATCCAAGAGTACAATCTAAACAGAGTGGTGGTGGCCTCTTGTTCACCGCGGACCCATGAGCCCTTGTTCAGGGAGACGGTGAAGGAGGGCGGGCTCAACCCCCACCTGTTTGACATGGCTAACATCCGGGACCAGTGCTCCTGGGTCCATATGGATGATAAAGAGGGAGCGACGGAGAAGGCTAAAGACCTGGTGCGGATGGTAGTGGCCAAAGTGGCCTTGAATAAGAGCCTGCCGGCCATCGAACTGGCAGTCAGGCAGAGCGTCCTCATTATCGGCGGGGGCGTCACGGGGCTCACGGCGGCTTTGAACCTGGCTGCCCAGGGCTTTGAGGTCCACTTGGTGGAAAAGAGCGACCGGCTTGGCGGGCAAGGCCTCAAGCTCAACAAGACCATCGAAGGCAAGGAGGTTGCCCCTTACCTTGCCCAGCTCATCGACCAAGTTGAAAGGAACGAGTCCATCCATGTCTACTTGAACACCGAAGTGGTGGCCGCCGAAGGGTTCGTGGGCAACTACACGAGCACTTTGCGGAGCAAAGACGGCTCCACCCGGCAAGTGGACCACGGGGCAGTCCTCATGGCCATCGGCGCCGGCGAGTATCGGCCGAAGGAGTATGCCTACGGCCAAGAGCCCAACGTCTGTACGGCCATGGAGCTGGAGGAAGCCCTGAAGGACGGCCAGCGCCTCGCAGAGGCCAACAGGGTGGTCATGATCCAGTGCGTCGGCTCCAGGAACGATGAGCATCCCTACTGCAGCCGGATTTGCTGCAGCCAGGCAGTGAAGAATGCCCTGGAGCTAAAGCGCCGCGATCCGGACCGGGAGGTCTGGGTGTTGTATCGGGACGTGCGGACCTACGGGTTCACCGAGGATTATTACCGCAAGGCCCGGGAGGCGGGCGTGTTGTTCATCCGCTTCGATGAAGAGCGGCCGCCTCAGGTGGTCAAGGAAGATGGGGAGCTTTACGTGACGGTGACCGATCCCCTCGTGGGTCAGGAAGTTGCCCTGCCCGCCGACCTGGTAGTCTTGGGGACGGGGGTTGTGCCCAATCCTGATGCCGCTGCCCTGGCCCAGCTTTACAAGGTGCCGCTCAATCAGGACGGGTTCTTCCTGGAGGCCCACGTGAAGCTGCGACCGTGTGAGTTCGCCACCGACGGCATTTTCCTGGCCGGGGCGGCCCATTCGCCCAAGAACCTCTCCGAGTCTATCGGTCAGGCCCAAGGGGCGGCCGCCAGGATCACCGCCTTGCTCTCTAAGGAGAGCGTCACCGGCCAGGGCGAGGTAGCCTCGGTCGATATCAAGATGTGCATTGGTTGCGGCACCTGTGTCGATGTTTGCGCCTTCGGGGCCGTGAAGCTTGACTCGGAGCGAGGCGTCGCCCAAGTCAACGAAGCCCTGTGCAAGGGCTGCGGCACCTGCAGCGCAGCTTGCCGGTCAGGGGCCATTGACCTGGCAGGATTCAGTAATGAACAGATCCTAAGGGAGGTGGATGCCCTGTGTCTTCTGTAAATGCCGACTGGAAGCCGTTGATCGTTGGCTTTTGCTGCAACTGGTGCAGCTACGCCGGCGCGGACCTGGCTGGCATCGGCCGGATGAGCTATCCGGCGACCATCAGGATTATCCGGGTTCCCTGTTCGGGACGTGTGAATCCTCACTTCGTCATCAGGGCCTTCCAGAAGGGCGCGGATGGAGTGCTAGTGGCAGGCTGCCACCCTGGGGACTGTCATTACTCCACGGGGAACTTCTACACGAGGCGGCGTTATCTACTGATGCAGCGCCTGCTTGAATACATGGGGATTGAACCGGCCCGCTTCCAAGTTCGCTGGATCTCGGCGGCCGAAGGGGCCAAGTTCGCTCAAGTTGTGACCCAAATGACGGAAGAGATCCAAGCTTTGGGCCCCAACAAGAAGTTGAGGGGTGGGTGCACATGCAACGAATGACCGACAACATGCGCAAGCGGGCCGGGGAGCTCATGGCCGAAGGAAAGGCAGACCGGTTTCTAGGCTGGGAGAAGGGCTCTTTCTGGTGGCAGTCCCCGCCCGTTGAGATAAAAGAGGCATCGGAGGCGGATCGCCTCATCTGGGACCTTTTCTGCACGGCCAATCTGGCCAAGTATCTGCAGCAGATGCAGTCCCTTGAGGGGAAAACGGGAGTTTTTGTCAAGGGCTGTGATGCCAGGGGCGTCAACCGCCTCGTCCGGGACGGGGTGGTGGACCGGGACAAAGTCTACTTGGTGGGCGTTCCTTGCCCGGGGATGATCGACCCCGACAAGGTGCGAAAGCTAGTGGGTGATGGGGATGTAACCATCACCCAGCTAGAGGATGGCCTGTCCCTGAAAGGACCGTTGGGGGAGCGCAAGGTGACCCTCGATGAGGTGGCCTTGGATAAGTGCCTCCTTTGCCGGCACCCAGAGCCTGTCGGCTGTGATGAGGTCCTGGAAGGGACGGCCCGGGCGCCCTTCACCGGCGACCCTTACGCAGAGGTAAGGGAGCTGGAGGAGCTCGACAGCGACGAGCGGTACGACTATTGGGCGGAGGAGCTTAGCCGCTGCATCCGCTGCTACGCCTGCCGCAACGTGTGCCCCGCGTGCAACTGCATCAAGTGCGTCTTTGACATGGACCGGCCCAATTGGCTCGACGGAGCGACGAACCTGTCCAACAACCAGGTCTACCAGCTCATCCGGTTCATGCATGTGGCGGGGCGCTGCATCGACTGCGGCGAGTGCGAGCGGGCATGTCCCATGGGGATCCCCTTGCGCAAGCTCGCGGCCAAGGTAGATAAAGACGTCAGCGAACTGTTCGGTCCCTTCGAGGCCGGTTTGGATCCTGAGGAGAAGCTGCCCTTGGGGACCTTTGATCCGAATGATCCGGATTCCTTTGAGTAGAGGGGGGATAGACATGAAAGCTATTGCGAAGACGGCACTGCCCGACCTGTTCGCCGCATTGCAGGGCCGGGTTTATGTTCCCGTCCGGGACGGGAAGGGCTTCAGCTTTGGTCTCTGGGAAGGCCAGCCTTGGCCCGACGATTACCAAAACGCCATCGTCCCCCCCAAGCATATCCTGTTTCCCCAGACGGAGGATTTGTACACCTTCCGGATGGAGGGGGAGGACATGGCCATCGATCCGGTCGCTGTGCCTGAGGAGACCAGCTTCATCTTTGGACTGCGGCCTTGTGATTGCCGAGCTATTGAGCTGTTGGATCTAGTATTTCGTGAAGGACCCTTTGTTGACGCCGCCTATAACAAACGGCGAGAGAACACCTTCTTGATGGTCCTGGGCTGCAAGGAGGGGGTGCCCACCTGTTTTTGCACCTCCTTCGGCCTCGAGCCAGCCTTCGCCCCGGGAGCCGACTGGAACATGTGGGACCTGGGAGAGGTCTTGGTAGTTGAGCCGGGGACGGACAAAGGGAAAGAGCTCCTGGATAGTCTGGGTCTTTTCCGGGAGGCAACGGATGAGGAAAAAAGCCAGGTGGAGAAGCTCCGGGAAGAGGCAAAGGGGACCATCACCCTCCACGCGCCGACGGAGGGGATTACGGAGCTGCTCCAGGCAAACTTCGATCACCCCTTGTGGGATGAGATTTCCCGCAAGTGCTTAGAATGCGGCGCCTGCACGTACCTTTGTCCCACGTGTCATTGCTATGACATGCAAAGCAGCTCTGTCCTCGGGCAAGGGCGGCGCTTCCGCTGTTGGGATTCGTGCATGTACTGCAACTATACGTTGATGGCCGGCGGCCATAACCCCCGCCCCAGCAAACGGGAGCGGGTGCGCAACCGCTTCTTGCACAAACTCCAGTACTTCCCCGAGAACCAAGGGGAGTTCGGTTGTGTGGGCTGTGGGCGCTGTCTGATCAATTGTCCCGTCTGCATGGATATCACCAGGTTTATGGCCCAAGCAAAGGAAGTGATGGCGAAATGACAAACGAGTTGATCCCCCAAATCGCTAAGGTTGTCGCGGTGCGCAAGGAGACTCCCGATGTGAAGACCTTCACCGTCCGGGGAGAAAAGGGGCTTCCCTTCAGCTACATGCCGGGCCAGTGCGCCATGGTGTCCCTGCCTAGCGTGGGGGAGGCGATGTTTTCCATCACTTCCAGCCCGACCCAGGCGGACATGGAGTTTAGCATCAAACGGGTGGGCCTCCTCACCGAAGCTTTGCACAAGCTCACTCCCGGCCAGACTGTGGCGGTGAGGGGACCTTACGGCAACGGCTTTCCCGTGGAGATGCTCAAGGGCAAGGACTTGCTTTTCATCGGGGGCGGGATCGGCCTTGCTCCCTTGCGCTCCCTCATCAATTACTGCTTGGATAACCGGGCCGATTACGGCAAGGTGGACATCATCTACGGCGCCCGCTCGCCCCAGGATCTAGTGTTTACCGACGAGCTCTTCGAGCGGTGGCCCAAGATCGAGGGGGTCCAGGTCCAGACCACCGTTGATGTGGGGGACGAAACGTGGACGGGCCCGGTAGGCGTGGTGACCAAACTCTTAGAGGAGCTAAATCCCGATCCCCAAGGACGGATAGCCATCACCTGCGGACCGCCCATCATGATCAAGTTCGTCCTGCGGACATTGGCCAAGCTGGGGTATACAGATGATCAAATCATCACCACCCTGGAGAAGAGGATGAAATGCGGGATCGGCAAGTGTGGACGTTGCAACATCGGCGGGAAGTATATCTGTGTCGATGGACCGGTCTTTACCCTGGCCCAGTTGCGGGAGTTGCCCGATGAGTTGTAAAAGCTAGCAAGAATTCGGTTGGGCAAGGAGGAATGGGCAGCGGGGAAGGCGAACATTTGCGATGAATCTTGGGTGGACAAGTTGCTGCGGGGCTCGTCCCCGCCCATTTTATGATTAAAGGGAGGGTTGCGTGTGGCTTGTCACCGCCAAAGGGTGAAGGACTTGAAGCTTATGGCCAACCAGATCCGCCGGGATGTAGTGGAGATGATCTACCGGGCCAATGCCGGCCATCCTGGAGGATCTCTCTCTTGTGTGGACTTGGTTACCGCCCTGTATTTCGCCGTCATGCGCCTCGATCCGAAGCGGCCCGCTTGGCCTGACCGGGACCGGTTCATCATGTCGAAGGGACATGGCTGTCCTACCTGGTATGCTGCCCTAGCCCACCGGGGCTTCTTCCCCCGGGAGGAGCTTTGGACCTTGCGGCAGTATCCGTCCATTTTGCAGGGGCATCCGGACATGAAAAAGACCCCGGGGGTGGACATGACCTCGGGCTCCTTGGGACACGGCCTTTCGGCCGGTCTGGGGATGGCCCTTGGGGCCAAGCTCAATGGACAGGACTTCAACGTCTACGTCCTCCTCGGGGACGGTGAGCTCCAGGAAGGCCTAGTCTGGGAAGCGGCGATGGCCGCGAGCCAGCTGCGCTTGGACAACCTGGTGACCATCGTCGACTACAATGGATTGCAGCTCGATGGGACCCTAGGAGAGGTCATTGGCCTGGAGCCCCTTGTGGACAAATGGCGAAGCTTTGGCTGGACCGTCTTCGAAATCGACGGCCATGACATGGAAGAGATCTTGAGCATCTGCCATCGGGCGCGCAAGACATCGACGCCGGTGGCCATCATTGCCCACACCATCAAAGGCAAGGGCGTATCCTACATGGAGCATCAAGTGGGCTGGCATGGAGCTGCGCCCAACGAGGACCAGTTCAAACAAGCCATGGCCGAGCTGGATGAAGAAAGAAGGGGGCTGATCGCATGACGAAACCGATGGCCACACGGGAAGCCTTTGGCGAAGCCCTCTTGGCCTTGGGCGCGGAAAGGGAGGACTTTGTGGTCTTGGGGGCTGATCTGGGCAAGGCCATGTTCACCTCCGCCTTCCAGCGGAAGTACCCCCATCGGCACATCAACTTCGGCATCGCGGAGCAAAACTTGATGACCGCAGCCGCGGGATTGGCCACCGTCAGGGAGCCGGTCGTCGCGTACACCTACGCGGTCTTTGCCGCGATGCGGGCTTGTGAGCAGCTCAGAACGATGATCTGCTATCCTAATCTCAACGTCAAAGTGATCGCCAGCCACGGCGGTCTCCATGTGGGCGGCGACGGTGTGACCCACCAGGGGACGGAAGATATCGGTATCGTTCGCTCCTTCCCCAACATGACGGTGGTGCAGCCGGCCGATGCCCAAACGACCCACCTGGCCCTAAGGGCCATCTTGGATCATCCTGGTCCCGCGTATCTTCGCCTAACCCGCAATCCTGTTCCCCCGGTCTACGATGCCAACTGTCCCTTTGAGCTGGGCAAGGGCATCTGGGTTAAGGAAGATGGTGACGATGTCACCTTGGTGGCAACGGGGGTTATGGTGGCCAAGGCCCTGGCGGCTGCGGAAAAGCTGGCTGCCTTGGGGATCAAGGCCCGGGTACTCGATATCCACACCATCAAACCAATCGACAAGGAAGCGATTCTGCTTGCCGCCAAAGAGACGGGAGCCATCGTCACCGCCGAAGATCACAACATCATTGGGGGTCTTGGCAGCGCCGTCGCCGAGGTCCTAGTGGAGGAAAGCCCTGTGCCCATGGTCCGGATCGGTCTGCGGGACGTATTTGGTGAGTCCGGCGATCCGGAGCAGCTGTTTGCGGCCTATGGCCTTTCCACCGACCACATCGTCCAGGCGGCTCAAGGGGTAGTTGCGAAGAAGGCATAGGGGGAAGGAACTTGCCTGGCATAATTGACTTCCATACCCACGCGTTTCCCGAGAGCATCGCGGGGAAGGTGGTCAAGAACCTGTCGTCCTACTATGGGGCAGAAATCACAAATAGCGGCACTTTCTCCGAGCTGCTGCGACAAAAGGAAGCTGCCGGGATCGGTCGCTGCGTCGTCCATACGGCGGCCACTAAGCCAGAACAAGTCATCCCGGCGAACAAGTGGGCAGTATCTTTGAAGGCGGCGGGGGAAGCAGCCTTTGGGACCATCCACCCCGACTTTGCTGAGCTGGAAGAACAATTGGACTTCTTGGAAGAAAAGGGTTTGGCAGGGATCAAGATCCACCCCGAATTACAAGGGTTTCCCATCGACGCGGAGAAGTTATACCCCGTATATGAACTAATCGATCGGCGCTTCATCGTTCTAGTTCATCTCGGCAGGGCCTGGCACCAGGAGGCGGATTTTGCCAGTCCCGAGCGACTCGCTCGGGTACTGAGACTGTTCCCTCGCTTGAGAGTCGTGGGCGCCCATCTGGGGGGCTATCTGATGTGGGATGAGGTGGACTGCCTTATCGGTCAGGACTGCTACCTGGACACCTCCAGCGTTATCGGCTACTTGCCAAAAGAACGGGTGGTGCAGCTTATCCGCGCCCATGGAGCGGAAAGGGTGGTCTTCGGGAGCGATTATCCCATGAACAGCCTCGGCCAGGCCCTGGAGGAATTCCTCTCTTTGCCTTTGACCGACAGGGAAAAGGAACTGATTTTGACGGAGAACGCTGAGCGCATACTCAGTGGTAGTTGGTAGAAACGAGATTGGCAGGAGGGAGAACTATGGAACTGAGCAAGGAAAAGAAGTTGTGGATGCTGGAGCGGATGCTTCAGATCCGGCGTTTCGAGGAGCAGGTGTACGACTGCTTCCTCAAGAACAAGATTCCCGGCTTTGCCCACTTGTACATCGGCGAAGAAGCGGTGGCGGTGGGTGCTTGCGCTAATTTGCGGGAGGACGATTTCATTACCAGCACCCACCGGGGGCATGGTCATTTGCTGGCCAAAGGGGCTGACCCCGACCGGGCCATGGCGGAGATCTTTGGCCGCCGCACCGGCTACTGCTTAGGTCGGGGAGGCACGATGCACATCGCCGACTTTTCTTTAGGGATCCTGGGCGCTAACGGCATCGTGGGCGGCGGACTGCCTATCTCCGTTGGGGCCGGGTGGAGCGCTAAATATCGGGGCACGGATCAGGTCACCGTCTGCTTCTTTGGCGACGGCGCTTCCAACCAGGGCGCCTTCCACGAGTCCGTGAATCTGGCTTCCGTTTGGAATTTGCCCGTCATTTTCGTCTGTGAGAACAACCAGTTCGGCATCTCCGTCCACCAGAGCCGCCATCAGAAGATCAAGGATGTGGCGGTGCGGGCCAAAGCTTACGATATCCCCGGTGTAATCGTGGACGGCATGGATGTGCTCGCGGTTTATGAAGCCTGCCGCGAAGCGGTGGAGAGGGCTCGCCAGGGCGGAGGCCCAACCATCGTCGAGTGCAAGACTTATCGGTTCATGGGTCACCACGTGGGGGATCCGGGCACCGTCTACCGAGACAAGGAAGAGGTCGAGGCCTGGAAGGAGAAATGCCCCATCAAGTGCTTCGCGGATAAGCTCATCGCGGAAGGGGTCATGACTGCAGCCGAATTTGAGGCATTGGATAAACGGGTCACGGAACAGATGCTCGCGGCGGTCAAGTTCGCCGAGGAGAGCCCCTGGCCCGAGCCGGAAGAGGCTATGGAAGGACTTTACGTCTAGGTAAATCGCCAATAGGAGTGTGAAGGGACAATGCGAGAAGTAACCTACGGCGAAGCTGTGCGAGAAGCCCTGGCGGAAGAGATGCGCCGGGATAAGATGGTTGCCCTCATCGGTGAAGATGTGGGCCCTTATGGCGGCAACTTCGGTATTCTCAAGGGACTTTGGGAAGAGTTCGGTGAAGAGCGGGTGCGGGACACGCCTATCAGCGAAGTGGCCATTGTCGGCGCCGGCCTTGGGGCTGCCCTCACCGGAATGCGCCCTGTCGTTGAGATTATGTTCTGTGACTTCATGGGCGTGGCCGGCGACCAGCTGCTCAACCAGGTGGCCAAGATCCGCTACATGTTCGGCGGACAGGTGGAAGTCCCCTTGACCATCCGCACCACCCTGGGGGGCGGCAGGTCTTCCGCTGCCCAGCACTCCCAGAGTCTGCACGCCATCATCTGCCACGTCCCCGGCATTAAAGTGGTTGTACCGGGAACCCATGAGGATGCCAAGGGTCTCTTGAAGGCAGCCATCCGGGACAACAATCCGGTGATGGTCTTCGAACACAAGATGATGTACAACAAGAAGGGCTTCATCCCCGAAGGAGAATACGTCACTCCCCTCGGCCAAGCGGCCGTCCGGCGGGAAGGAAAAGACTTGACCATCGTGGCCATCTCCTCGATGGTTTATGAGAGCATGGCCCTGGCGGAAGAGTTGTCGGCCAAAGAAGGCATCGAGATCGAAGTCGTCGATCCCCGGACCCTTGTGCCCCTAGACGAGGAGACGATCATCAACTCCGTCCGGAAAACGGGCCGGCTGGTCGTGGCCGATGAGGGCCATGAGACCTGCGGCTTTGCCGCTGAGATCATCCGGCGGGTCGTCAAGGTCGGCGGCGCCTTCGATTACCTCGATGCACCTATCGAGGTCGTCGGAACGAGAGATGTGCCCTTGCCCTTCAGCCCGCCCCTGGAGAATTATGTCATTCCCAGCAAGGCCAGGATCGAAGAGGCAGTGCGCAAGGTCTTAGGATATTAATCGGTGGAGGGCACCTGCGGGTGCCCTTTTTCGATCCAGGCAGGACTGGACTAGGAAGGGCCAGAATTATGATGGCAGGCTGCCTGGAAAGGATGATGAGATTGCGATTAGTTTTCCATGGGGCCGCCGGCGAGGTGACAGGTTCCTGCTTCTTGTTGGAGGGCCAGCGTGGAAAGCTCCTCGTTGATTGCGGTCTGTTTCAGGGTGACAAAAGGACTAAAGAACGGAACTACGGACCTTTTCCCTTTGACCCCGCATCGATCGATGGGGTCGTCCTCACCCACGCCCATATCGATCACAGCGGTCTTCTGCCCAAGCTCATCAAGCATGGTTTTCGGGGACACATCTATGCGACGGCCCCGACGGTCCAGCTTTGTGAAGTGATGCTCCCCGACAGCGGCTACATCCAGGAGATGGAGGTAGAGCGGAAAAATCGCAAACTCAGTCGCGCCGGCAAACCCTTGCTTGAGCCCATCTACACCGCCGAGGATGCAAGGCAGGGGATGAGCCAGTTTCGTCCGGTGGACTACAAGGAGTTGGTCCAAGTCGCCCCCGGTTTTTCCGCCCGGTTTTGGGATGCCGGCCATATCCTTGGGTCGGCGGCCATTGAGGTCAGGGCTGAGGAGGATGGTCGAGAGATATCCTTAGTTTTCTCAGGGGACCTGGGCGGTTGGAATCGGCCCGTTGTCCGGGATCCGGAGGTTCCAGGCCGTGTCGACTGGCTGATTATGGAGTCAACCTACGGCGACCGAATCAGGGAAGCGGACGGCGATCAGCTGGAACAATTGGCCCCGATCATCACCGATACGTTCCGGCGGGGAGGGAATGTGGTCATTCCCGCCTTTGCCGTCGAGCGCACCCAGGCTTTGCTCTACGGACTGCACAAGCTGGTGGTGGAGGGCAGGATCCCCCAGCCCCAGCTTTTTCTCGACAGCCCCTTGGCAATAGCGGCAACGAAGATCTTTTGCGCCAACCCGGAAGTATTCGACGAGCCGACGACCGCGTTTTCCCAGCAAGTCGGGGCTTGTCCCTTTTACGTTCCGGGGATGATCATGGCCCAGTCGACGGAGGAGTCAATGGCGATCAATAAGGTCAAGCAGGGGGCCATCATCATTTCCGCGAGCGGCATGTGCGATGCAGGCCGCATCAAACACCATCTAAAGCACAACCTGTGGCGATGTGAGTCGAGCGTAGTCTTCGTCGGCTACCAAGCCCAAGGTACCTTGGGACGGCAGCTGCTGGACGGAAGCCCTTTAGTGCGCATCCATGGGGAGGAGATCAGAGTGCGGGCCCAGATCCACTATATCGAGGGCTTTTCCGCCCACGGCGACCAGTTGGATCTTCTCCGGTGGGCAAGCTCCTTCCCCCAAAGACCCCGCCAGATCTTCCTCGTCCATGGTGAAGAAAAGGCCTTGACCACCTTAGCTGACCTCTTCCAGCGGGAATTGGGGGTGCCCGTTGCCGTCCCATCAATAGGGGCTGCCTACGAGCTCGAGGAAGTTGCCCGAGTGCTCGCCATGGGCAAGCCAAGCAGCCCGGAGACCATTTCCCTTAGGGCTAAGCTGTGGCGGACCTATCGGTCCTTGGCGGATCGCCTGGAAGAGCTCCAACGGGCGGGGGCCAGCGAAGAACAGCTCGATGGGGTCATTAAGGGCCTTGAAGGGCTGAAGGAAGATGTCAGTCAGCTTCTGTTAGGGGCGGAAAACTAGAAGGATCTCCCCGTAGGCCAAGGTGATGAAAATGAGGAAGGAAAGGATGAGGGGCCAGGAATCGACCAGCAGCCACAAGTCGCCCCTGCTTTCGGGCCGGGGCATGACCTCCATGGGAAAGGTGCGGCGCTCCACTCGCGTTAAGACCCGGGAGAGGAGAAACAGGCTGATGAAAGCGAGCAGCCCCAAAGAAAGGATGTCAAAAGGTCCAGGTTGGACATCGGCTGCCGCCCTGCTGAAGTAGACGATCAGGAAAGCCAGGAGGTTGTTGGTGAAATGGGCGGCGATGCCGGCCAAGACCGAATCGGTTCGGAAGACTAGATAGCCCATGATGATGCCCAAGAAGGCGGTGGCGATGAGGCTGTGCAAGGACAAGTGGAAGATGCCAAAGAGGAGGCCCACCAAGATCACCGCCGGGAAAGAGCCAAGCCTCTCATAAGCTCTGAGCAGATAGCCCCGGAAGAAAATCTCCTCGGCGATGGAGGCCAACAACCCTCCCACCAGGATGGTCATGCCCAGCTCCTGGGGAGTGTCGATCGGCGGGACCAGCATGGGCGGAGCGTTGCCCAATTTGGCGAAGAGCATCCAGGTCGATGCGGTTATGCAGGTGGCGATAACATAACAAAAAACGGCCGCCAAGGAGCTTAGGACTAACAGTTGCCAACCGGGCCATTCGAGCCTGAACAGTTCCCGCAGGTTCAGGCGGGCATGATAAGTATAGATGACCGTCGGGAGCAAAAGCAGCCCTTCGGCCAACAGGACGGACCGGTAAAAATCGAGACGTTGGATGATAGGTGTGCTAAGGAGTACGAGCAGCAACGTGGTCAAGTAAACCTTATTGGCATCACGAATGCTTGGCCGACCCATCCTTCGTCCTCCTTCCCACACGAGCAGATTATTCGGTGGGGTGCAAATTAATTCCTGCCAAGGGAGGTACGCGGTATTATGAAATGCACCAATTGTGATCGGGAGGTAGCCTTGGCGGAGGTATGTCCTTACTGTTGGACGAAGCTGCCGCCCCCACCGGAGAAAAATGAAAAGGGAGGGAACAAGGGGGAGTATGTTGGCCCCATCTATGCCGACAAGAAGCCGTCGAAGCTGCTCGCCTTAGTCAAGTATTTCCTCGATCCCAAAGTCCACTGGCAAAAGAAGCTCTTCATCGTCGGCGCTATCATTTATATCCTCCATCCCCTAGACCTAATCCCCTTTTATATCCCTCTGCTAGGCTGGCTAGACGATGCCGTCTTGTTTGCCTTCCTGATCCGGTTCCTGCGGAAGGAGCTTGGGGGCTTGTTGTAGTCTCCCCCATAACCCATCGCCCCCTTCATGGGAGAGGATAGGGCACCATGTCTAAATCCCCACGCCCAGTCCCTTTACCCCCAAGAGGATCAATAACTAGCTTCAAACTGTTTTCCATCAGCTTGCCCCAAGGTGCATTATGCAAAATTGTGTGTTTGGTCCAGTTGAGAAGATTTAGCGGCTTTTCATGGGGAAAATCCCGCCACAGCGATAAGGGAAAAGATGTTAATGACAAAAATTGTATGGTACAATCAATTAACTATTTCTGAATAGGGTCTGAGTGGGGGGAAACAGTCGAGATGGGAAAGAAAGGTTTGCGGATGAACCTGCAGACGAAGCTCATGGTGCTTTTTGTACTGGGAGTGGCTGTGTCCGTCGGGTTGGTAGGCTTGTTTACCATCAGGGTGATGAGGAGGGACCTTGAAGGGCAAATAGCGAATAATCACTTGCTCTTGGCCCGGTCCCTCGGGGCCCAACGTGGAGCAGTATCTTGAGGATGCTATGGGCGTTGTGCGGATGACCGCGCAGCTCCCCGCGGTCAGGGACCTATCCTCCATTCCCTTGATCAGGGAAGACATCAAGGGGGTTCCCCGGGAGGTCGACGGTCCCAAACGGGATGTGATCAATTACGTATTGGACAACTACGGACAGTTTGCGTACATGATCCAGGTGACCGGGGATGTGGGCAACACCATCGTCCTGGAGCCCTGGGAATACCAGTTGGAGCTGCAGCGATTAGATTTCGGTTTTCGCGACTGGTTCCAAGGCGTCCTCTCCCGGAAAGACACGTACATATCCGAGGTTTACATCAGCTCATCCCAGCAAGAACCAGTCGTGGCCATAGCTCACCCCATTGTGGAAAATGGCCGGGTGGAGGCCGTTTGGGTCGGCGCCTTGACCTTGGACAAGCTAAGTGAGCTTTGTCAGAACTTGAGTTTTGGGCAAACGGGCCATGTCTACCTGGTCGATCAACGGGGGACCCTGGCGGCCCATAGAGACTTTGATACAGTGAGGGAAATCAGGGACATCTCCCAGTCTCCGGCGGTGCAGCGGGCCATGAGGGGGGAGACGGGCACTGCGGTCTTGCCCGATCCCCTCGAAGCTCATGACCACCTGACTTCATACATGCCCATCGGCAGCACAGGCTGGAGCATCATCGTCGTCCAGGACCTGGATGAAGCCTTTGCCCCGATTAAAGGGGCCTTGATGGCCATCATTGCCATTTGCGCCGCCTTGATCCTTGTAGCGGCCTTGGTCGCCATCCCATTGGCCCGGTCAATCACTAGGCCTATCGCCAGCCTGGCCCAGGCGGTGACGGGGGTGGCGGAGGGGGATCTGACCACGGACATTGCCGTTCACTCGGGGGATGAGATCGGCCAGCTGGCGGAGCTTTTCCGCATGATGGTCGGCGAGATGGGTGGAATTGTCGGCGACATCAGGGACAAGGCCCATACCTTGGCCAGTTCCAGCGAGGAGCTTTCCGCTGCAGTCCAGGAGACGGGGGCATCGGTCCAGGAGATGGCCAGCACTACCAACGAGTTTGCGGCGACGGTGGCGGCGATGGCCGAACGGACAGAACAGATGGATGCCTCAGCCCGTCGCATTTCCGACATGGCCGCCAGCGGCAGCGTCGCCTTGGATCAGGCGGTGAACCAGACGGAGAGCTTGAGGCTCCTCATTCAGGATGTGGCAAACCATGTAGATGGATTGGGAGTTCGCTCCCAGGAGATCGGACGCATCATCGAGGTAATCAGCGATATTGCCGAACAGACGAACCTGTTGGCCTTGAACGCCGCCATCGAAGCTGCCCGGGCGGGAGAGCACGGCCGCGGCTTTGCTGTCGTTGCCGACGAAGTCCGCAAGCTGGCGGAACAATCAGCCGGGGCCACTGCGGAAATCACCGCCTTGATCAGGGAGATTCAAGAGGAAACCTCCCAGACTGTGGCCAGTATGAATGAGGGCGCTAAACAAGCGGAGGACACTTCCAAGACGGTCCGCGATGCGGGCGGGCTGCTCCAGGAGATCCTGGGGGCTGTGGAAGAGATTAGCCGGCGGGTGCATGACGTTGCAGCCGGGACCCAGCAACTAGGCAGCACTAGCCAGCAGATGGCAGCCGCTAGCGAAGAGCAATCGGCCACCATTGAACAGATCGCTTCTTCGTCCCAGGTGTTGAGCCAGATGGCCTTTGAGCTCACCCAATTGGTTGCTAGATTTGCCGTCGATTGATGAGGGGCCCTTCGGGGCCCCTTCCTTCGGGGCGGAAGCAGGTCGATACACGGTATTGGCAATTACGCAAATATTGTGGAATGACCATCGGAAGATCTCGTAAGTCAGGGAGGAAGTATTCCCCAGTAGTGTCCAGTATGATGGTGTAAATTCGAGAATGAGGATGGCATAG
>ERZ773359.1043-NODE-1043-length-39464-cov-8.712756_pt1 | contig 39464 bp, 41 predicted proteins | sample MGYA00374955_ERZ773359 | MGnify/ENA primary metagenome ERZ773359 (study PRJEB29098, sample SAMN04486028) | biogas fermenter metagenome | study: EMG produced TPA metagenomics assembly of the Biogas fermentation microbial communities from Germany - Plant 4 DNA1...
AGAAAGCGTTAAATAGCCTATCCTCTGTACAATGTCAATTGCTGAAATAATTATATAGTCGTAAAAAATTAGACCATGCATGGTCTAATTTTTTTTGCTGCCGCGGGCTGCAGATAAAAGCAGTTATTAGTCTGTACAGCGTATGTTTATTTTTTTGTTTTCTCCCCCATACTAGAAAAAAGATAATTGTGGGAGGGTAAATTATGCTGCATAAACGTTTCGTCCTGCCCTTAGCCTTATTCACGGCAGCCTTAATGCTGGTCGTATCCGGTTGTGCCTGGCTGCGCCGTTCACCGGAACGGTCACCACTACCTAGACAGGAGGCACCCAAAGAAGAGAGGAGGCAGAAGCAGGAGCCGGCACCACAGGTGGAAATTCCTCAGGCCATCAGTCAGGGCAAAAATAAGGAGCCGCAGCTGCGCCTGTATAGAGCAGATAAAGGAACGGTGGAAACTGTAAAGATCGAAGATTATATCCAGGGTGTTGTAGCGGCGGAAATGGACCCAAGTTGGCCGCAGGAGGCTCTGGCTGCGCAGGCCATTATTGCCCGCAGTTTTACTTTACAAAAAATAGCGGAAAACGGCGGTGTGCCTAACCGCAATGCCCATGCGTCTACTGATATCAAGGAATTTCAGGCCTATGATGTCTCCCGGATTAATGATAATGTGCGCAAAGCAGTAGAAGCTACACGCGGGCAGGTAGCAGTTTATGGTGATGAATTTATTCGCGGCTGGTTTCATGCCTATGCCGGACCCCGCACCGCCATGGCCAGGGAAGGCTTAGAGTTTAAAGGGGCCAATCCGCCCTATATTCAGATTGTCGACAGCCCGGCAGAAGATGTAATCCCGGAGGAAGAAAAACGGTGGCAGGAAAGCTTCCCTTTGTCACAAATCCGCAGTGCCACTCGGGAAATTACCGGTAAGGATCCCGGAGAAGTTAAAAAAATGGAAATAGCCGAAAAAGGCCCTTCGGGCCGGGTAATACGCTTTCGGGTTAATGATGTGGAAGTTTCGGGACCGCAGCTGCGGTTAGCTTTGGACAGCACAGTAATGCGTTCTACTTTTGTGGAGGAAATAAAAATTAGCGGTAATAAAGTAACTATGAAGGGCAGCGGCTATGGTCATGGTGTAGGCATGTGTCAATGGGGAGCCCGGGCCCTGGCCGAAAAGGGCAGGAGCGCTGAGGAGATAGTAAACTACTACTACCGCAATATCAAGATTGTAAAATTGTGGGATTAGCAGAAAGGACCGTTTGGTCCTTTTCTTGTTTCCTGTCATAAATTCTTGTCCCCCTCATAAGATGGAATATAAGTGAATCAGGGAGGGAGAAGTTTGGATAATTATACCAGGATCCAGGGCAATCACCGCGTCGTCATTAACAACCGGGAAACTTTAGATGTTACCGGTGTAGTGCATGTAGATAGTTTTGATGACGAGGAGGTAGTGTTGGAAACAGAGCAGGGACTGCTGGCTGTACGGGGAGAAAACTTACATATTAAACAATTAAATTTAGAAGTCGGTGAATTGGCCATTGAAGGTTTAATTATTGAGTTGGCTTATTCAGAAAACAAACAGCTGCGTGACCGGGGTAAAAATCTCTTTGCCAGACTGTTCAAATAAGCGCATGTATGGGGAGGAGCACCGGTGCAGGCTACCTTTGTTGCGGAACAACTTAATACATTAGGTGTAACCTTTAGTCTGGGCATAGCGATAGGCCTATGCTATGATGCCCTCAATGTTTTGCTGATCTTTATCCGGCTGTCCAAAACGGCCCAGTTTGTCATTGATCTGCTTTTCTGTCTGGTAATGACGGCATTGGTGTTTATGGTGCTGCTGGTAAACAGCTGGGGAGTGGTTCGTGCCTATACTTTTTTGGCTATGGGGGCAGGAGGACTATGTTATTATTTGTTTTGTCACCGTTGGTGTCAGAGCTTAATGGTGCGCGTTGTAAAATTTATTATAGCGGCAGCCCGCTTTACTGCCAAACCTTTTATTTGGGGGTTGCAGCGCCTCAGACGGCTGCTGCGCGGCGTCTTTGCTCTTTTCTGCGCACTAGGACAGTTCGGCAGACGCTGCTGGCAAAAAATCAAGTTAAAATTTCACAGTAAAAAGCAGGAATAACGGTATAGCTAGCGAACCTAGTACATGAATTACTTTCTCAGCTGCTGATAAGAAGGGATATTTATGCGCACCGCTCCTGTTCGAAGTCATAATAAAAAGCTTATTTATCTGCCGGGGGCTAAACAGGCAGTGCCGGCTAAGAGAAAAAGGACAGTCAGCATATTGTTGATTGCTGCTGTGCTCTATTTTTCCCTGCTCTTTGCCGGTCAGTACTGGCGTTCCCTGCAGCTGCGGCGTGCTTTGGCGGAGCTGCAGGCAGAGATTCAAATAGTGAAGGCACAGAATGAGAGCATGTCCAAAGAAATAGAGCGCTTGCATTCACCGGCATATATAGAGCAAAAAGCAAGGGAAGACCTGGGCATGGTGCGTTCAGGGGAACTGCTGTTTTATTTTCAAGACAGGGACAAACCGTCAGCGCAGCTTCCTTGACAAACGCGTAAAACCCGATATAATGGGGTTAGATAATTTTTAAGGGGGAATTTTTTTCGTATGTCTTTAGTGGTGGGCGCCATTGTAGAAGGGGTGGTCACCGGTATCACCCATTTTGGAGCCTTTGTCCAGCTTGCCAGCGGGGAAACCGGCCTTGTCCACATCTCTGAAGTTGCTGATACTTATGTGAAGGATATTAATGATCACTTAAGTAAAAATGATAAGGTTATGGTTAAAATCCTCTCAGTTGATGGAAATGGAAAGATTGGTCTTTCCATTAAAAAAGCAGCACCAAATTCAGGTCGCGGCCACCACAACAGAGGTTCCCGACTTTCTTTTGAGGACAAACTAAACAAGTTTCTTAAAGACAGTGATGAACGTCTGCAGGATCTGCGCCGGAATACAGAATCGAAGCGCGGCGGCAGAGGTTCATACAGAGCAAATATGTAAATTAATAATTAGCAGATATCCTCAGCCGGGGGTATCTGTTTTTTGATTTTACTTGAGGTGGTAAGTTATGCTTTTAGCCGCAATTGATATTGGTACAAATTCGGTGCGCATGCTGTTGGCGGCTCAACAGGCAGGACTGCTGGTGGAGTTGGAAAGAACGCTCACCACAACCAGACTGGGCGCCGGGTTACAAAGCAGCGGCTGCTTAGCAGAGGCCGGTAAAAAGGCTGCTTGCGCGGCAGTTAAGTTTAATGTGCAGAAAGCGCGGCAGCAGGGAGCAGATAGAATTATTATTCTGGGAACCAGTGCGCTGCGTGAAGCCCGGGATGGTGCTGCTTTTGCACGGCAGCTAAGCCAGGAAACCGGCTGTAAGGTGGAGATAATTACTGCGCTGCAGGAGGCAAAGTATAGTTATCTGGGGGTGGTAAAAAGTCTGCCCGGTCTGGAGCAGGCCTTAGTCTTTGATTTAGGCGGCGGTTCCTGCGAATTTATTTGGCGCCGGGCCGGGACGATTAAGGCTGTCAGCTATAAGATAGGGGCGTTATACCTGACAGATTGCTGCCTGCAGCATGACCCTCCCCGACAGAAAGAGATTAAAGCTGCACAGTCAGTAATCCGCCATAACCTGCAGTGTTTACCCCTGACAGCTGCGCCGCTGGTTGGTGTCGGCGGTACTGTAACAGCTTTAACGTCTTTAGTGTTAAAAATGACGGCTTATGATGCCAAGCTGATTCATGGTTTTTGCCTGACACGGGAAATGGTAGAGTCGCAGCTGCGGCAGCTGTTAACCTTATCTGCGGCAGAAAGGGCAAAATTACCCGGCATGCCGCCGAGGCGGGCTGAAATTTTACCGGCGGGCGCTTTAGTGGTAGCCGAACTGCTGGCAGTGACAAAGCAGCCGGCCCTTACTGTTTCCGAGGGTGATTTGCTTTTGGGCTGTTTGTACCATGCTATTTCATCAACATCAGCCTAGCCCCGGCTGCCAATAGTGCAATTCCCAGAACTTTAAACCAGGTGAAGGGTACTTTTTCCAGGCCAAAGCAGCCTAAACAATCAAGCAGCACGGCTGTTCCCACTTGTCCCACAATAATGGCTGTAGTGGCGTTGGCAGCTCCCAGCTGAGCAATGCCGGCCTGAACTGTATAGAGAATTACTACACTGATGACGCCGCCAAGATAAAGATACCACGGCACATCAGTGATTCTGCTTAATTCACCGCGGCCCAGACGCAGGAGAAAAAGGAGCAGGACCAGTACCGCGGTACCAATCACGTGCACCACGAAAGTTGATTCTAAAAGTCCGATTATTTTTCCCAACCCTGTATTTAAAGCTCCCTGTACAGCCATGGCCACACCGGCTATAAAGGCGAGCAATAATGCCACAAGAAACATCATGCACGACTCCTTTCCTTATTGCCATATTTTTTAGTGTGTGCCCATGAAGGATCATCTATGCGAGCAGTTCTCGCCCGATGATTCTTTTTTTTCTGCACCCGTCAGCAGTTTAACAAACAAAACAGGCAGGAACAGCCTTTGATTAAGGCATAGCATTTTTTTTACTGCATAGAAATGAGGCAGGGAGGTGCACGAATGAAGAAAGTGGCACTAATCGGCAACCCTAATGTAGGTAAAAGTGTGCTGTTTTATCAGCTTACAGGCAATTATGTCATCGTTGCTAATTATCCCGGCACAACGGTTGAGATTGCCCAGGGTACAGCGCAGCTGGGAGGGCGTCCGGTCATCGTTTATGATAGCCCGGGAATGTACAGCCTTTCCCCCATTACTGAGGAAGAAGCTGTGGCCCGCCGCTTCTTGTTGGAGGAGCAGCTTGATTGTCTTGTGCATGTAACCGACGCAAAAAATCTGCCCCGGATGCTGCCCCTGACGCTGGAGCTGCTGCAGTACGGCTTCCCGGTCATTCTGGTGCTCAATATGATGGATGAAGCAGAAAAAGCAGGTGTCCGCATTGTCCAGGCCGAGTTGTCCAGACGGCTGGGGATTCCGGTTGTCCAAACTTCCCTGACACATGGCCGGGGGCTGCAGGTCCTGAAAAGAGCTATCATAACTGTTTTAAATCAGGCGCCAACGGCCAAACGCCTGATAACACCCCCCGCCGAAGCAGACCCGGAGACGATACTGCAGCGTCACCATGAGGCGGCACAGCTCCTGCACGGTGTTTATCGGCCGGGCCCCGCCGCCGGCAGCAGCTGGCTGGAAAGGCTGACCCTGCATCCCGTGGGCGGTCTGCTGTTAATGTTTGTGGTGCTGTATGCAGGCCTTTATCTGTTTGTGGGCAGGTTTGGCGCCGGTACACTGGTAGATTTGCTCGAAGGTGTTTTGTTAGGAGAAATAGTGCTTCCTGCTGTGACAGAATGGTTGGCACATTATCTGCAGTGGGCGCCATTGAGGGAGTTAATCAGCGGGGAGTTTGGCCTGCTGACACTGGGATTTCGCTATGCCTTCGGCATAATTTTGCCCATAGTCAGTTCTTTTTTCTTTATTTTTGCTGTGCTGGAGGACAGCGGCTATCTGCCCCGATTAGCTTACTGGGCAGACCGGTGGTTAGAAAAGCTTGGCCTGAATGGACGGGCGGTAATCCCGCTCACGCTGGGCTTAGGCTGTGGTACAATGGCCGTTTTAGTCACCAGAACGCTGGAAAGTGTACGGGAAAGGGTGCTGGCAACCTTTCTTTTAGCCCTGGCCATACCCTGCTCTGCACAGTTAGGTCTAATTCTGGCGCTGCTGTCACCGCAGCCCCATTATCTGTTAGTTTGGTTAGGTACAATCGCTCTTATGTTTATCAGCGGCGGCATGCTGGCCGCTAAGATTCTGCCGGGTCAGCGGGCCCCATTCTTTCTGGAGCTGCCGCCGCTGCGTCTGCCAACGCTAAACGCCATCCTGCAAAAGACCTTTGCCCGTATGCGCTGGTACTTGCAGGAGGTAATCCCTGTCTTTCTGCTCATCAGTATTTTTCTGTGGCTGCTGCAGCAGACGGGGCTGCTGGAGACAGTGGTAGAACTGCTGCAGCCCTATTTAGGGATGCTGGGCCTGCCTCCTGCGTTGGCTGCAGTTTTTCTCTTTGGTTTTTTTCGCCGCGATTACGGCACAGCCGGCTTATATGATTTGTATCAGACGGGCTGTTTAAATGGGGCGCAGCTGCTGATAGCCTCCGTTGTTTTGACGCTGTTTTTGCCTTGTTTAGCGCAGCTTGCCATGATGATCCGTGAGCGGGGGCTGTTTACCGCTGTCCTGATAAGTTTTTGTGTGGCTGTGTTAGCTTTTGCCGCCGGCTTAGTAGTACGGATAGTTTTAGGCGTACCGGCGCTGTAAGGAGTAGGTAATTGATGGCAGATGATATTTTGCTGTGTGACTTAAGGGTTGGCGAGGTCGGGAAAATTGTTGAACTGTCGCTTACTGATCGCAAAAACATAGGTAAAATGATGCGTCTCGGCATTATCCCGGGTGTTTCAGTATGTTTGTTACGCCGCAGACCGGGTTTCATTCTGCAAATCGGTTATACAAAAGTGGCTGTAGATCGACGGCTGGCCGCGCTTATTCGCGTTCGCCGCCAGCATTAAATCTTTGTCGAAAGATTTTTTGTGCCGGTCGCCTTGCTCTGACAAATTCCTGAGGCGGAAAGCTTTATAATCTTAAGAAGCGAAAGGAAAGGGTGATACCTGTGTCAGAGAAAACACTGGCAGTTGAACCTTATGTGCGCCGCAGCAGTGCTGAGGAAAAAACGTCAGGAAAGAATTACAAATGGCTGCAGTGGGACATGCCCCGCGAGCTGCTGAGCTGGGAAACTGCAGGGGCGGTTTTTGCGCTTATCCTGCTGACGCAGCTGCGGTTGATGGGAGAGTTAAAACCATTTGCTTTGGCTTTCTGGGCAGCAGCCGGCCGCAATGAAAGAAGACGTATGGCGGTGTATGGTGCTGTCATGCTCAGCGCAGCGCTGTTGACAGAAGGTGTTTTTTATGCTCTTGAGCTTTGCTTAGGCAGTTTAGCCTACTATGTAATCAGTTTACGTACCGAGAAAGGGCCTCAGCCAAAAGTGGCGATTCTTGCTGCAGCGCTGTTGATTGGGGCCATGCCCCGTCTGTGGTCAGCATATTTTCAGCCCTATGAAGTTTTTTTGATCGTGCTGGAAGTGATATTGGCAGTGCTGGCAGCAGTAGTCTTTTTGCAGGTCTTTGCCAGTTCGCCGGCCTACCTTTATCCTGAACGTCATATTGAAGAGATTACTGCCTGGATAGTTTTTCTTGGCCTCCTTTTATTAGCTATGGTACAGACAGGGGAAGTTCTGTCTGCAGCTGCAGGTGGTTTTGCCAGGCTGGTGATTATTTGGACAGCCTATTGGTTTGGCCCGGGAGTGGCTGCGGCAGCCGGAGCCTTATTAGGTTTTATGCTGGGCGTACAGGGCACAAGTTTTATCTGGGTCGGAGTACTGACTTTTGCCGGCTTTGCGGCAGGTTTGTTTCGTGCTTACGGGCGGCTGGCTGCGGTATTTGCCTTTGCTGTGGGGATTGGAGCGTCAGTATTATATGCTTTTGGCTGGGAAACAGTTGTCAATGAATTGGTGATTACTGCCGCTGCCGGCTGCATTTTTCTGCTGACGAATATGATGCCTGTGAAGTTGAAAGCCCTAGCGCCGTGGTTGCGGCGCAGCGCAGTTGATGAGGCCGAAAAAGTAAGAGAGCTGACGGCTGTTCGTGTCCGTGATTATGGCTTGGTATTTCGTGAACTGGCGGCGGCCTTTACGCAGGCAGCCGTGGCTGCCGGGGAGGACAGACCGGCTCTGGCGCGTTTGGTGGAAGGAGTAGCTGCCCGGGTCTGTCAATATTGTGCCTCACGGCGCCGCTGCTGGGAAAAAGATGTACAGCGTACATACAATGCCATGCTGCGGGTGCTGGCAGAATTAGATGCAGGCAAGGCTCTGGCTGAAGTGCGTACACCGGAATTCTTTGCAAAGTTCTGCTGTAAGCAGGAAGATTTTTTACGCACTGTAGCTTTTATGCACGAGTTGGAAACCTATGGGCAGGTGTGGCAGAAAAAACTGCAGGAAAGCCGTGAAGTTGTTACTACGCAATTAATGGGGTTGTCGCAAATTATGCTTGATTTGGCACGGGACGTAAGGCAAGGTCTGTCAGAACAACAGAGAATAAAAAATCAATATTTTCATCTTGAGCTTGGTATTGCTCAGGCTGCCAAGGGGAAGCAGGATGTATGTGGTGACTATTATAGTTATCTGGAACTGCGTGATGGCAGGCAGGCCTTTATTATTAGTGATGGCATGGGCAACGGTCTCAGTGCCCACCAGGAAAGCCAGGCAGCAGTACAGCTGGTAGAACAGCTGCTGTTGGCCGGCTTTCAAAAAGATGCGGTAATACGCACCGTAAATACTATGCTGCAGCTTCGTTCGCCTGAGGAAAGCTTTGCCACTTTAGATGTGCTGATTGTCGATGCGGAAAAGGGGGAGGCAGAATTTTTAAAATCGGGGGCTGCCCCAAGCTATTTACGGACGCAAAGAAAAGTGCAGGAAGTGAAAAGTCCCTCCCTGCCTTTAGGCATCATAAGTGAGGTAGAGTTGCAGCCTGTTACTGTCACACTGACGGACGACAGCCTGATTGTGATGCTTACAGACGGGATATTTGAAGCCGCACCGGGACAACCGGATTGGCTAAAAAATTATTTGGCTGCGCAAACTTATACACACCCACAGGTGCTGGCAGATGACATTTTACTGAAGGTGCGACAGTTAAATGGCAGCAATGAACTGCGTGATGATGTGACTGTTTTAGTGTGCCGCGCTAAACGTCTCAAGCATAAAATCAGGGATTATATGACAGCCTAATAATGGTAACTCTCTCCCCTCCTCCAGAGGGGTTATTTTTTCGCCGGCAGCAAGCGGGCAGTTATGGCGGCAGGCAGGATTTTAGCAGCGCATCAAGAAAATAAGCTAGTACTGTATCTGTATACCGGGAGTGGTTGCTGTGGAAAAGCTGGTACTGCAGACGATAAAGAAAAGACAGCTGCTTGAGCCTGGAGATAAAGTGCTGGTCGCAGTTTCCGGGGGACCCGATTCTTTATGTTTACTGCATTTATTGCATAAGCTGGCCCCGGCATTACAAATCAGTCTGCATATTGCACATATCAACCACGGACTACGGCCGGAAGCTGCTGCCGAGGCGGCAGCTGTTAAAAAAATGGCACTGCAGATGCAGTTACCCATTACCGTACGCCGACTGGATGTGAAGCGAATTCAACGGCAGCAGCAGCTGTCAGTGGAAGCAGCAGCCCGTGAAGGGCGCTACCGCATATTACTAAGGGTAGCACGGCAGATTGGCGCCGCCCGCATCGCTACGGGGCATCACAGGGATGACCGGGTGGAAACTTTATTGTTAAGATTGCTTTCCGGGAGCGGGCTTGACGGTCTGAAGGGTATTCCCAGCAAACGCCCTTTGGCTCCGGGCATTGAGGTTATCCGTCCCCTGTACGATGTGTCCCGGCGGCAGGTGGAGTCTTACTGCCGGCGCAACCATTTACAGCCACTGTATGATCCTTCTAACAAACAACCGGTATATTTACGTAACCGGGTTCGTCTGCATCTTTTGCCCTTTTTAGAGCGGGAGTTTGGTCCTCAAATTCGCCGCACACTGGCACGCACGATGGACCTGCTGGCTGCAGACAGTTCATTAATTACGGCCTGGACTAAACAGGCTTATGCCGCAGCTGCCGAGACTGCTGAAAACGGTCAGCTTGTGCTGAAGCTTGATGTGTTGTTAGCCTTGGCGGTACCGCTGCAGACCCGGATCATACGCCGGGCATTGTGGCAGGCCGGGGCGAAAAGAATAACTTATCAGCATATTCAACAGGTTCTGGCTGTGGCACGGAGTAAATCTCCTGCGGCCCGCTGCTTTGTTCCCGGCAAAATTATTGTACAGCGTGAGTATAACCGTTTGTTGGTAGGTTACAGCGAGGCTGAACATTTTTCCGGACAGCAGAGGGTGCGGGTCCGGCTGCCGGGCAGAACATATTTACCCTGGAGTAAGGAATGGTTAGAAGCGGAAATAATACCGCGTTCACGCTTAACCTCACTGCAGGCAGGGCCTAACGCAGCATATTGTGCTGCCGATGCGCTGGAGCAGGAGTTATATGTGCGTACGCGTCAGCCGGGAGATAAAGTGCGGCTGTTAGGCAGTCCCGGCAGCCGCAAGGTAAAGAAAATATTAATCGATAAAAAGATTCCGCAGCACAAACGTGACCGGCTGTCCATTGTCACTAACGGAGAGGAGATTATGTGGCTGGGCGGGATAGAGATTGCCCATGCTTATCGTGTTACCCCAGACACAAAACAGGTACTGCATTTACAAATCAAATCTGGTTAAAGGATGGTGCTTTATGTCACAAAAATATGTAGAAAAAGTATTATTGACAAGGGAAGAAATTCAAAAGAGAATAACCGAACTAGGCGCAGAGATTAGTCGGGATTATGCTGGGCAGGACTTATTATTAATCTGTGTGTTAAAGGGAGCAGTTATCTTTTTAGCTGATTTAATGCGTCAGATATCGGTGCCTGTAGAAATTGATTTTATGGCTGTTTCCTCCTACGGCGCCGCCACCGTATCTTCAGGTGTGGTCAGAATACTGAAGGATTTGGACGTCAGCATTGAAAACAGACACTGTCTGATTGTGGAGGATATTATTGATACCGGTCTGACATTAAAATATTTGGAAGAAAACTTAAACTCCCGTCAGCCGGCATCATTAAAAATTGTTACTTTACTGGATAAGCCGGAACGCCGGCAGGTTGAAATTGCACCGGACTACTGCGGCTTTCAGATTCCTGATGAATTTGTTGTCGGTTACGGTTTAGATTTTGATGAAAAATACCGTTCATTACCAGATATTTGCGTACTGGGGGAAAAGTAAACTAACTGTGTACCAGTCATGAAGGCAGTGAATTGTTGTGGAGACAAAGGATCTGACAGCCGTTATTTTAGCGGGCGGCAAAAGTTCCCGCATGGGAAAAAACAAGCTGTTATTGCCGCTGGGTGACCGGCCGCTTATTGGTCATCTGATTGCCAGACTGCAGGACAGGTTTGCCCGGCTGTTAGTGGTAACAGATGAACCGGCCCTGTATCGTTCCTTCCCTGTGCAGGCAGTGGAAGATATTATTATTTGTCCTGTTAAGAATTCATTAACGGGTATTCATGCCGGCTTAAAGCATGCGCAGACTCCCTACTCCTTTCTTGTGGCCGGCGATATGCCCTTTGTGCATCCGGCTGTAGTGGAGTTTTTATGCGCGCAGGCGGATAACTATGATGTGACTGTTCCCCGGGAAGGGCAGTACTATCAGCCGCTGTGCGCAGTTTATCACCAAAACTGCATTTTACCCATTGAGCAGCAGTTGGCTCAGGAGAATTATCGGATAGTAAGTTTTTTCAGGCAAGTTCGTGTGCAGCCCGTTGCAGTGGCGGAACTAATGCGTTTTGACCCCACAGGCCTTTCTTTTTTTAATGTCAATACCCCGGAGGATTACCAAGATGCACTGAGCATAGTTAACGGCGGCCGGCTGCGGTGAACTGAGGAAAAAAATTTATAAAAGTAATAAAATCGTTAGAATTAACCGGCAGTAATAAGATAGGATGTAGTAGGACCAATATTTCTTACCGCTCAGCTTTGTGGCTGCTGTGCAGCTGTACCTGGCAGTATGTTTGGCGCCTTGTCGCTAAGGACAGAATATGTTACAATTGACAAATGAGGTAAACTGGGCCTTGAAGAGAGGAGGCAGTTTTTTGAATCGATTTTTTCGGCAGGCAATGTTTTATATTGTCATACTGCTGATAGCTATGCTTATGATAAACTTCTTCAACAGACCATTTGATACGCCCAAAAAGCTGACATATGATGAGTTTATTACCTTGGTTAATAATGGGCAGGTGGAAGAAGTTAATATTGTTGACCGTGAAATTACGGGGAAGTTAAAAGATGAGACAAAATTTGAATCATTTAATGTAGAAAGTGATGATGCATTAACTCAACGTCTCTTAGAAAAGGGCGTCAAGATAAGTGGTGCAAAACCCCCAGAGCCTGGCTGGTGGACCAGTATTGCCTCTGTTGTGCTTCCTTTTATTGTTTTAATGGTGATTTTCTTTATCTTTATGCAGCAAACGCAGGGCGGCGGCAACCGGGTGATGAATTTTGGCAAATCGCGAGCCCGTTTGCATGATGGTACACGTAAACGTGTAACTTTTGCTGATGTCGCCGGTGCTGATGAAGAAAAGTATGAGCTGGTGGAAATTGTTGAATTTCTGAAAGAACCACGCAAATTTATTGAGTTGGGGGCCCGGATCCCCAAGGGAGTTCTGCTGGTTGGCCCTCCGGGAACAGGGAAAACACTGCTGGCCCGGGCTGTAGCCGGCGAGGCAGGTGTGCCTTTTTATAGTATTTCCGGTTCCGACTTTGTGGAGATGTTTGTTGGTGTCGGCGCCTCCCGGGTACGTGATTTATTTGAAACGGCCAAAAAAAATGCTCCTTGTATTGTCTTTATTGATGAAATCGATGCTGTGGGACGCCAACGCGGTGCCGGTCTGGGCGGCGGTCATGATGAGCGCGAGCAAACCTTGAACCAGCTGCTGGTTGAGATGGATGGCTTTGATGCACATGAAGGGATTATTATCATTGCCGCTACCAACCGTCCTGATATTTTAGATCCGGCTTTACTGCGTCCCGGGCGGTTCGACCGGCAGGTTGCGGTAAGTCTGCCGGATGTTAAAGGCCGGGAAGCAATCCTGAGAGTACATGCCCGCAATAAGCCCTTTAGCAATGATGTTGATTTGAGTGTCATTGCCAGAAGGACGCCTGGCTTTAGTGGTGCTGACCTGGAAAATATCATCAATGAGGGAGCACTGTTGGCGGGTCGTCGGGATAAAAAACTGATTAGTATGGGCGAACTGGAAGAAGCAATTGAGCGTGTTATTGGCGGCACACAAAAGAAAAGCCGTGTCATTAGTGAATTTGAAAAAAGAATTGTTGCTTACCATGAATCGGGGCACGCTTTGGTGGCTTATCTGCTGCCCAATACAGACCCTGTGCATAAAGTTTCTATCATCCCCCGGGGGCGTGCCGGCGGCTATACATTGATGCTGCCTGAGCAAGATCGCTACTATATGACTAAGAGTGAACTGCTGGCTCGGGTCGCAACTTTACTGGGCGGCAGAGTTGCTGAAGAAGTAGTGCTTGGTGAGATCTCCACAGGAGCGCAGAATGATCTGGAGCGTGCCACTTCCCTGGTACGGCAAATGATCATGGAGTATGGTATGAGCGAGCGCTTGGGACCCATTACTTTAGGCAAGAAGCATGCGGAAGTCTTTTTAGGCCGCGACTTGGCCCGTGATCGTGACTATTCGGAAGAAATTGCCCGTTCCATTGACTTGGAGATCCGCACCATTATAGACGAACAGTATAAGCGGGCAGAAGAGCTGATTAGGCAGAACCTCGATAAGCTGGATTTGCTGGCTAACACTTTATTAGAACAGGAAACAATTGATGCTGAGGAAATCAAAGCTTTGATGGAAGGAAAGCCGCTGAGCGGAGCGCAAAAACAGCGCAGATTTGAACACAAAACGGAACAAGCGGACGCTGAGGGCAGAAGATACCAGCCTAATCGGGGCCAGGACGGCATGATTAAAAAGGACCCGCTGCAGGTGTTAATTAACGACAAAACAATGAATTTAAACGAGTATAAACAAGATTAAAGCAGGGCACGGATGGTTAAAATCCGTGCCTGCTTATTGGCAGAAAAGCGTAAACTAATTGTTGCTGCTGCTTGAATACTTTTCAGGTCTTAGTCTGATAATAACAGCGATACGTTGTTCGTAATGTTTTAATGGTACAATTGTGAAAAGTTGTTTTTTGCAGGCAGGAATAACTGAAGATGTGTAGAAATGGAACTAATGGCACAAGTAATTAGTTAAAATCATAGTAGGGAGGGATTTTTTAATGGTGCTTGACCCCACAAAACATGCTGACTGGGAAATTGCAGAAGCAGCAGAAAAAACCATGAAAACAGTCTACCAACTTGGTGAAGAGTTAGGACTGGAACAAGAAGAACTGCTGCCATACGGCCATTATGTTGCGAAAGTTGATTTCGCTAAAGTCCTGGAGCGTCTGAAAGATCGTCCTGATGGCAAATATGTTGACGTAACCGCCATCACACCAACTCCCCTTGGTGAAGGTAAATCAACTTCTACCATGGGATTAACCCAGGGACTTGGTAAGCGCGGTAAAAAGGCCATTGCGACAATCAGACAGCCATCTGGCGGCCCAACAATGAACGTTAAAGGTTCGGCTGCCGGCGGCGGTTTATCGCAGTGTATTCCGCTGACTCCGTTCTCCTTGGGCTTAACCGGTGATATTAACGCCATTATGAACGCTCATAACCTGGCCATGGTTGCTGTTACTTCACGTATTCAGCACGAGTTTAACTCCAGTGATGCTTTCCTGGAAAGAAGAGGCCTGAAGCGTTTAAACATTGATCCTCGTAATGTGGAAATGAAGTGGATTATCGACTTTTGTGCCCAAGCTCTGCGCAACATCATTATCGGTCTTGGCGGTAAAAGAGACGGCTTTATGATGGAGTCCGGTTTTGCTATTGCCGTATCCTCTGAAGTTATGGCTATTCTGGCTGTAGCTAAAGATCTCAAGGATATGCGTGAGCGTATGGGCCGCATCGTTGTGGCCTATGACAAGCAGGGCAATCCTGTCACTACTGAGGACCTTGGTGTTGCCGGGGCTATGACAGCCTGGATGGTTGACGCCCTCAAGCCGAACTTGCTGCAAACTCTGGAAGGTCAGCCTGTATTTGTCCATGCCGGTCCCTTTGCTAATATTGCTATCGGCCAGTCCTCCATTATTGCTGACCGCGTAGCTCTGAAGTTAGGTGACTATGTCATCACAGAGTCCGGCTTTGCTGCTGATATCGGTTTCGAGAAATTCTGGAACCTGAAGTGCCGTATGTCCGGTTTAAAACCCAACGCTGCCGTTGTTGTGGCCACTATTCGTGCGCTGAAAGCTCACGGCGGAGCTCCGCTGCCGCTGCCCGGCAAGCCCTTAGATCCGGCATACACAGAAGAACATCTGGAGTGGGTAGAAAAAGGTTGTGAAAACCTTATTCACCATGTTAATACAGTTAAGAAATCCGGTATTAACCCGGTTGTTTGTATTAATGCTTTCCATACTGACACTGATAACGAGATTAAGCTTGTACGTCGTCTGGCTGAAGAAGCCGGTGCACGCGTGGCTGTCTCCAAACACTGGCAGTATGGTGGCGAAGGTGCCCTCGAGTTTGCAGATGCTGTCATCGATGCCTGTAACGAACCTACTGATTTCAAATTCCTCTATGACCTTGACACCCCGCTGCGCGAACGTATTCATCTAATTGCCACAGAAGTATACGGTGCCGACGGTGTCGAATATACGCCTGAAGCTGCAGAAAAACTGGATCGGATGGAAAAAGATCCGGAAATGAAACAGCTGGGTACCTGCATGGTTAAGACTCACCTCTCCTTGTCGGATAACCCCATGCTTAAAGGTGTGCCCAAAGGTTGGAAACTGCGTGTACGCGACATTCTAACCTACAAAGGCGCCGGCTTCCTGGTTCCGGTAGCAGGTACCATTTCCCTGATGCCTGGTACAGCAGCTACACCGGCCTTTATGCGTGTAGATGTTAACACCGAAACCGGTAAAGTTGAGGGCTTATTCTAAAAAAGACTGGTTTTTTCAAACCGTCTATGATAAATTTAAACTGCACAAGAGAATAAAGAGCGGTTTTTTCCCCCATGATTGATTTGAACTAAGTCTCTCCGGACTTGGTACAGATATTTGCAGAGTAGGTGACATGCGTAAAGTGCTATGGGATGGGAAGTTGCCCGTAGACGAAAGGTCGCACCTGCGATATGTCACCGCATCCGCTGCCACACTGAAGAGTAAGGAAACCTCTTTCTCTTAGGTGGGGCACTCTCTGCCATCCCTAAGGGAAGGAGGTGTTTTTTATGAAGCGCTCTAAGCTGACAACGAGGGACCTTACTAGCGCCGGACTGCTGGTTGCCATGAGCATCGCTCTTACCCGTTTTGCTGCTGTGCAGATTGTCTCCGGCACCATCCGCCTGTCGCTCGGCAATATTCCCATTTATGTGGCCGGCTTATTATTCGGTCCTACTATTGGGGGGCTGGTTGGTGGAGTAGCAGATTTATCAGGGTATCTTGTCAATCCTTTTGGTGCTGCCTTTATGCCGCAGATTACTTTAGCTGCTGTGATGCGTGGTGTGATTCCGCCGCTGGTAGTTCGCCTGTTAGGTGGTAAGACACGTTTCTGGCAGTTGAAGATATTTGCCGCAATAATCGCCACAGAGATTGTTGCCGGCGCAGGGCTAACCACATGGGGTTTGGCCTGGCTGCGGGATGCACCATTTCTTGTGGTACTGACTCCCAGGCTATTTGCTATGGCTGTGCAAATCCCTATTTATGCCATGGCTACCTATGTGTTGACTGTTGCGCTTCGTGCCTTAAATCTGCAGAGACATGAGGAGAGATAACTGTGGAGATCAAAGAATTACAAATTACTAATCAGTCGCAGGCGAAAGCTGAAATAGCTAAAGTAGGCGCCAGCCCGGTTAGTGTTAATATTATGGCCCCGAAAGCTGTATTTCGCGTCATTAAGATCAGCGGTGTTCCTCCTATTGTCGCCAATATTCTGAAGCAAGAAATGCTCTCCAAGGGCGGCGAAGCAGCAGTGCCTGCCGGTGCAATCAATTATAAAGAGCCAAACTGTGATGTAATTTTAATGGGTACACTGCAGCAATTCCGCAGGGTGATTCGCAGCCTGCGCATTCAACCGCTAACGTTGCCGGCAATAGCGGAAAAAATTAAGGAGCATTTAGCTGAGGCAGAAGCATAAAGTAAATTGTCATTATCCAGCCCGGATTTCCGGGCTTTTCTTTTTGGCAAATTGACAAGCAGTTATGCACTCTTTACAATGGAAGGGTAAGAGAAGTCAGGAGGAAAATCATGAAGGGAAGCAGACAGCCGGATTTACTGACGCCACAGGCAGTAAGTGACGGTCTGCAAACAAAATATTTAGGACGCCGGATCAAATATTTTACCGAACTTGATTCCACCAATCGTTTAGCCAAGGAGTTGGCAAAGAGCGGTGCGGCCGAAGGCCTGCTGGTGATTGCAGAAAGGCAAACGGCGGGGCGCGGACGTCTGGGCCGCAGCTGGAGCTCTCCCAGCGGCGGCATTTGGCTGTCTTTACTGCTGCGGCCGCCCTTAACGCCTTATATGGTGCAGGGACTGACTTTGCTGACCGCTGTGGCGGCAGTTGAAGCTACTGCGTCACTGTGCGGTTTAAAGGTGGGAATCAAGTGGCCTAATGATCTGCTGGTTCACGGCAAAAAAATGGCAGGCATCTTAACAGAACTCTCTGCAGAAGGAGACTGCCTGCATTATGCAGTAGTGGGACTGGGCCTTAATGCTAACGTTCCCCTTGCACAGCTGCCAAGGGAAGTGGAGGCTATCGCCACCTCAATTTTGGCCGAAACAAAGCAAAGGATAAACCGTGCTGAATGGGTACAACTTTTTTTACATAGTTTTGAAACAGCTTACCTGAACATGTTAAAGGATGGTCTGACAGAGGTTTTAGAACGCTGGCGCAGATATTCTGTCACACTGGGTCAACCGGTAGTAATTCAAGCTGCAGGGAAACAGATTGCCGGCCGTGCAGTGGATATTACTGAACAGGGCGCCTTAGTGGTGGAAACGGAAAAAGGAAGAGAAACCCTTTGGGGCGGAGAAGTCTCGCTGGCAGATTATTAAAGGGGGAAAAAATGTGCTGTTAGCGATTGATGTTGGCAACACCAATATGGTGCTGGGTATCTTCGCAGGTGAAAAACTTATGGTATCATGGCGCATTTCTACGCAGCGTCAGCAGACCGGTGATGAGTACGGCGTCATCCTGAAAATTTTATTTTCCCAGGCGGGCATTACAGAGCAGGATTTGAGTGGTGTTATCATCTCTTCGGTAGTGCCGCCGCTGATGTCAGCAATAACTGAAATGTCAAGGCGCTATATGCAGCAGGAACCGCTGGTAATAGGTTCAAATATCAAACTGGACATTAATCTACTTGTTGACAATCCGTGGGAAGTAGGAGCAGATCGAATTGTTAATGCCGTTGCCGGTTATGAGTTGTACGGCGGTCCTTTAATTATTGTAGACTTTGGTACTGCCACCACCATTGATGCTGTCTCTGCAGCCGGCGACTATTTAGGTGGCGCCATTGCGCCCGGTATAGGAATTTCTACAGAGGCACTGTTTCAAAAGGCGGCTAAACTGCCCCGCGTAGAATTAAAAAAACCACAGCATGTAATCGGCCGCAACACCATTGCCAGTATGCAGTCGGGCATTATTTACGGTTTTGCCGGGCAGGTAGACGGTATTGTTAAGCGCATGGCCAGGGAATTTACCACGGCGCCGCAGGTAATTGCCACAGGCGGTTTAGCATCTCTGATAGCAGAGGCAAGTGAAACATTGCAGATTATTAATCCCCTCCTGACATTAGATGGTTTGCGGATAATTTATCAGCGGCATATGCAGTAATTTTTACCAACTAAAAAAAGGAAAGCAGGTCGAGCTGTAGAATTATTAGACAGATCAACGAGGGGGGGCTGAGGGTTTGCCCTATAAAATCTGTCCGTATTGTGGTAAGGCGTCGTATTCTGCCGCTGAATCACAGAGAATTGCATGGCGCTGTCCTTACTGTGATCAAGACATTTCGCATGTTGCCGGGGTTACTTCTTTACCAAAAGAAAAAGAAGAAGAGTAAACTGTGGAGGGCTAAGCCATCTGCAGTTTTCTTTCTCAAGAGAATGTAAAACTGCCACAAGGCAGGCTTTTTTTTTCGTGGTTATAATTGTATAATTAAATGTAAATAAGAATATTATTATTTAGCAAATATGAGTGGAGGCGGCCATGCAAAAAAGGGTTTTAGTCTTGCTGCTGTTATTAATAGTGCTCTTACCGGCAGCAGGCTGTAGTAAGCAGCCGGCAGAGAGCAAGGCTTCAAGTAAACTGACTGTGTATACGTCATTTTTCCCCCTCTATGATTTTACACGCAAAATCGGGGGCAGCCATGTTAATGTTATTAATTTGGTGCCGACCGGGGCAAATGTTCATGATTGGGAACCGGGGCCCAAAACATTGGCTGCACTGCTGGAAGCTGATCTGCTTGTAGTTAACGGTCTCGGTATTGAGCCCTGGTTAAGTAAAATAGATGCAGTGCTGGAAGGAAAAGTACCGATTGTTAATACCTCAGAAGGTGTGAGCCTCCTGTATGGATTTCAGGGCCACCGTCACCATGCAGAGCACCACGCTGAAGATGCAGCTGAGGCCATACCTGATCCCCATATTTGGTTGGATCCGGTAAATGCGCTGCACCAGGCGGAAAAAATAGCCGCGGCTTTAATGCAGCATGATCCGGAGCATGCGGAAATATTTGCGGAGAATTTAGCCGCTTTTCGCCAGGAAATTAAAGCACTTGATCAGGAGTATCGGGACACTTTGCAGGCAGCTCCACGCCGTGAATTTGTAGTAACTCATTTAGCTTTTGCTTATTTGGCAAAACGCTACGAGCTGGAGCAAAGGGCGATCAGCGGCCTTACTCCACAGGCGGAGCCCAGTCCGGGACAAATGGAGGAGCTGGTTAGGTTTATGCGGGAACACGATATTCACTATATCTTTCAAGAGCCCTTTACTTCAGAGCGTCTGACAAGTACGCTGGCCAGGGAAGTGGGCGCAGAAGTTTTAATTCTGCATCCTGCTGCGGCGCTAACGGCTGAGGAAGAGCAGAAAAACGTAGATTACTTTACCATCATGCGGCAAAATTTAGCTCAACTGGCTAAAGCCTTGTCTAATTAAGGGGGGGTGGGGCATGACTGCAGCTGTTTTGCAGCTAGAGCAGATCTATTTTTATTATGGACAGCAGCCGGTGCTGGAGAATATTAACTTAACGGTGCAGCCGGGTGAATTTCTTGGCATCGTAGGACCTAACGGTTCCGGCAAGAGTACGCTGCTGAAAATAATTGTGGGACTGCTGCCGCCCAGTCAGGGGCGGGTACGTTTATTTGGGGTTGATCGTGCCAACTTTAAACAGTATTCACGTCTGGGCTATGTGGCACAAAATGTTACAGCTTTTGATCACGCTTTTCCGGCAACGGTGTATGAAGTGGTGCTGTCTGGTTTAACACCAAAGCTGGGCCTTTTCACACGGCCCGGACCGGCAGCGCAAAAGCGGGTGCTGCAGGTGCTGCGGCAGGTAGGAGTGGAAGAGCTGGAGAGCAGGCCCATGGGTGAGCTGTCTGGAGGACAGCAGCAGCGGGTGCTGATAGCACGCGCTCTGGCTGCTGAACCGGAGCTGTTAATCCTGGATGAACCTACAGTAGGGGTAGATTTACAGGCCCTTGAACAATTTTATCAGCTCCTGCTTATGCTGCAGCAAGAACATGGCTTAACTATTCTGCTGGTTAGTCATGATCTTGGTATGGTTAGTAAATATGCCGGCAGCTTGGCCTGCCTCAATAAAAAGCTGTATTTTCGGGGAGCCCCGGCTGATTTTTGGTCAGAAGAAATTGCTGCCCAAGTATATGGGCAGCGCTAAACTGCTGTCAGCAGCACAGGAGGGAGGGGAGGTTGGGTGGAGATTCTACGCTTAGCCTTTATGCAAAGAGCCTTTCTCGCAGGTATTATCGTAGCTATCCTCTGTCCCACCATAGGTATTTTTTTAGTTTTACGCCGGCAGTCTATGATGGGCGATATGTTTTCACACCTGTCCTTAGCCGGGGTAGCTTTAGGTTTTATTACGGGTATCTATCCGTTGGCTGCAGCTTTGACTTTATCCTTAGCCGCGGCAGCTGCTGTGGAAGTGCTGCGGCGCAACTATCGTATTTTCAGCGATTTGGCCATAGCTATTCACATTTCCGCCGGCACCAGTCTGGCTGTCATTTTAATTAGTTTATCCCGTGCTTATAATGCCGACTTATTTTCCTATCTCTTTGGCAGTGTCATTGCTATTTCCAGGCGGGATCTCTATTTGATCAGTGCCGTCGGTTTATTGATAATAGTTATTATCTCGCTTTTGCGGAAGGAGCTGTTTTATATTGCCTTTGATGAGGACGGTGCCAGGGCGGCAGGCATTCGCGTTGATGTGGTCAATACAATTTTTGTGGCGGCCACTTCCCTGACGATTACGATGGCTATGCGGGTTGTAGGTATACTTTTAGTTTCTTCCATGATCACCGTGCCTGTTGCGGCAGCATTACAGCTTGGCCGTAGTTTTCGCGCCACAGTCTACTGGTCCTATTTTATCGCTGTGAGCGCAGTCTGTGCAGGGCTTACCCTTGCTTATGCCGGTGATTTGGCGCCAGGCGGTACCATTGTCATGTGTGCGCTGTCTTTATTTTGCCTGACAGTATTCTATAATAAAGTGAGAAGAAGTGGAGGAAAACAGCATGAGCAGACAGCAGCTTCTGACCCGGCTGAAGACAAAGGGCTATAAGCTGACACAGCAAAGACAGCAGATTTTAGAGATACTGCTGACTACTACTTCACGCCTTAGTGCCTTGGAAGTTCATCGTTTGCTGCAGAAACGGCAAGTCAAGATCAGTTTAGATACAGTCTATCGTAATTTGCGCCTGCTGGTGGAAATTGGTGCCCTGCAGCAGATATCACTACAGTCGGGGGCAGTTTATGAACTGGTGCAGCAGGATCAACTCCATTCCCATGTTATTTGTGTAGACTGTGAGAAGGTTGTCTGTATCCCTGCCGGCCCCGCCCTGCAGAATTCTATGGAGCTGGCCGGAGCTGCCGGATTTACCATCCTAAGTCACAACATGGAGATTTATGGGCGCTGCTCCGGCTGTAGTAACAACAATTCCGACTGTTAAAAGTCGGAATTGTTGTTACGGGCTCTATTGTTTTGCTGTGATAACATTTTGATAAATTTGTATAATACGCTGTGTTAGTACTGTATTATCGTAAGTTTTAACAGCTAATTCGCGGCCAAAGGCCTGCAGCTGTTCCAAATATAGTTTGTTTTGGGTAAGTTTGGCCAGATCATAAAAAATGTTTTTATAGCACGGTTCATTACCTGCCAAGCCGCTTAAATCCAGGAATTCCTCTTTGGCAGCCTTTTCCGGGGTCAGGATGCCCTGGCAGTTACGTCCGAGGATGATAACTGCGTTACCACATGCTAAACCTTCAATGATGGCACGACCTGTACCGGCCATAATATCTGTTTGTGCCAGTAAATCGGCAACTTCATTTGTCCAACCTAGATAGCGGGCAGTTTTACTGGCAGGTTTTTTGTCCGACGCCACATAGAATTCCACTCCGGCCAACAAATCGACTGCCTTGCAAAAATGATTATAACCCTTTTGCTTGCCTGCATCTACCCGGCCTACGTAAGCGATTTTAAGCGGTTCTGACTTTTTACCCGGTTTGAATTCATTTAAGTCCACGCCATTAGGAATGATATGAACCTTATCCCTGAACTGCCGCATACTGTTGGCCACACGTACCGAGATACAGATGATGGCTTTGGCTTCATGCAGACACGCTTCTGTTTCACGGCGATTAATGCCTAAACCATGACAGGTTATAACCAAGGCGGCATGATACTTTTTGGTCAAAGCCATGGCCAGAGGAAAAGTTAAAGGCGAGTGGGCATGAATAATCTGGGGCTGCCACGGCCCGAGATAATTTAAACAGCCCTGTAAATCTCCAGGTTTAACAACTATCGCTCCTAATTCAGTCAGCGTTTCTTTATAGAGAGCTAACGCCTGATAGGAAGGATTACCATCCATGATCAAGCGCGCATCAAATCCCTGTTTTTGCTGTTCGCGCACCAGCGAAAAGGCATGGGTAGTTTGGCCGGAATAAAAAAAACGATTTAGATGCAGAATCTTCAATTTTAACACCCCTTTCCTTATCATTGTATGATAGTTAAAAGTCAGGGGTGACGTGAAAGCTTAGAGAAAAAGGAGTATGAACAAGTTCATACTCCTTAACAATTAACGGACTCCGATAAACATTTGTGTAACATAGACCTGGCGGCCGTGCTGGTAGACACCGATCCCGGTTTGGTTGAAACGTGGGTTGAGCAGGGTATTGCGATGTCCGCTGCTGCCCAGAAATAGTTTTACAGCATTGGCCGCGGATGATGTCTTGGCTAAATTCTCGCCGGCATAACTGTAACGAATACCGTGTTGGCGCATCATATCATAGGCACTGCCGTATGTTGGTGAACGGTGGGCAAAATAACCATTCTCTGCCATGTCTTTACTTTTGAGACGTGCTAATTTGACTAACTCGTAATTAATGGTAAGTGGTTGGAGCCCTCTGGAAAGACGTTCACCATTGATGCCGTCAAAAACAGTTTTTTCAGCCGCTGTAAGGCTGTTGGGGTTTACAGGGGCCGGTTCCCTTTCCGGTTCCGGGTTGGGGAGCGGAGTTGGTGTCGGTGTCGGTTGCGCGTTTTGAAACTGAGCAAACCAGGCCGGCTGTGGCCACCGCGGAGGCAGAGCTGCTGCAGATATACTGCCTGCTGTTAGTAAAACAATAAGCAGAGTCACTGTTAAAACTCTTGAGAGACGTTTCATTTACTTCCTCCATATCATTATTTATAATGACTATAGGGTAACAAACTGCTTGTCCCCGGGTCAAACAGAAAAAAGAAGGCTGCCCCGGGATTAACTATTAGTGAGCAGGACCTGAGTAGCTATAATCCCTTTTCCAGACAGAAGGGATTATTTTTTAGCAGATGTCTTATTCTGGAACATACCGGTGATAGTATCCCACACACCTCTTTTATTGGCCAGCTCTGCCTCCAGCAGGGCTATTTTTTTGTTTTGTTCTTTTTCTTTGTTTAATGCGGTGACAAGCTCATTACGTAAGCGGGTCAGCTGTTTTCTCTGCTCATTGTTGACAGCATCTGCCTGGGATAATTTTTCCTGTACTTCTGCCAATCTGGTCTGCAGTGCCTGCAGCTCTTGTTCCAGCTGGTTGTTTTTTTGCTGCAGTTCTCTGCTGCGCTTATTTATCTCATAAAGTTTTTCATTTACAGCAATGGAATGTTTACGGTTGTTTTCCTGCGCCAGCTCCAGCATATGCTGCAGCTGTGCTAAAGAGGCTTCTTTTTTGCTCAGCTCATATTCCAGTCGTTTTTTTTCAGCCATTAAACGGCGCGCATGTAAAAACAGCGGGCTTTCTTCTTCTTCCTGCCGGGAGGTCTGAATTTGCGTTTCTTCCTGCAGCGCTTTAATGACACTGGCAAAAAAAGCAGTACCCTCAGTTTGCTTAAGTAGGCGAATTTGTTGATTTGTCAGTTGTGCACAGCGCACCGGTATAAAACTTTCAGAGGCAGAGCTTTGGCTTTTTTCTGCCGCTGCCAGAGGATTGTAGTAATGGACGATCTTGTTTTCGTCCAGCAGCCATAGTTCCGGTTGAGGATATTTTTCTGTAAAGGACATGAGCTGCACAGAGAACGGCAGAGGTAGAGTGATTTTATGCTGCCAGCCGCCGCTGGGCCAGCCGCCGGCTAACCTGGCCTGATAGTGCAGTGAGTCACCTTCCTGCCAGGCAAGGTGTAAATTTTGTACAGAGTCTAATAAAAAAGCAGGGACTGTCAGCAGATTGTAGTTGGATGCTAAAGCGAATGGCCTGCCGGTGCGGTATGTTTTCGGTTCCAGAGATTGATAGTAGAGCAGCTTTTCGCTGCGGTCAAACAGCAGAAGATGTACATACCCTACCAGGTCAACAGCCATAGCCAGGGGTACAGGTTGTTGCCCGTTGAGAAGCTCATAAAACTGCCACTCTCCGGATTCAGGCAAAAGGGCAAAGATTAATCTTCCTTGGCCTTCCGCGCAATAGTAACCTTGCCCGCTGCCGGTAAAAGTTAAAGTAAAAGCCGGGGGGGCTGTCTGGACGAAAAAGGGCAGCTGCTGCAGATCATCACCTGTTAAGAGATAATACTTAAGCCTGTTTTCTTTTGTAGCTGTCAGTATATGCAGCTGTTCATTACTGCTGCCTGCCGCGCAAAAACCTGTGCAGTCCGACTGTATCAGTGTCGTTGTGGTATGATCGTCCGTCAGACTAAAGCGGGTGCTGCTTAAGTCTCCGGCTGGGTCAAGCTGCAGTAAGTAATTGTTTGTTTGACCATGGAAAACAAACGGCATGGTAAGCAAGTGATTCATTTTTCCTTCCTCCTTCCTATAATGATATATATCACTGTATCGCAATTATCATGACAGGAAATGTTTTTGCTTACTGCACACTCTCCCGCAAGGTCGCATATATTAGCATAGAACTCGGTTCGTAAGCAGTAATGCGCCTACATATCTACATGAAAGGAGGTTGCAGAAAACATGAAAAAATACAAAGGCGGTTGTGGTCATGGTAATGACCAAATCGCAGATGTACAAATTGGCCCGTGTGATCCTATATACGGCTGCCCACCCCCAACCGAAGTTGTTTGTCTGCTGGTAGATAAGGTGTATGATGAGTGTAAAAATGTTCAGGTTGACGAAGTTGAGTTTTGTTATGAGGCCTGCCCGGAGAATCCCATTGTAGATGTGCTTTGCTACAAAGTGGAAATAATTGATGGACCCAGTTGTGAAATTGTTTCTCAAGGCCGGGTACGCGTTACTGTAAGTTACAAAGTTAAAATTAAGCTGATTTTTGAGGATGGTTCCACACAGATTTTATGTGAGGAAAAGACGGTAATTAAAACATTTAATGTGCCGCGTGCAGGAGAGCCTGGATTATTCCTCCACTGTGAGATTCCTTTCCTTGAGTGCTTGCAGGCATTTGTGGAGAGTGAGGAATTGGAATACGGTGCATTACGTACGACCATTATTGCCTGCATAGGTAAATACACCTTGTTGAAGCTTTTAGCCACTGTTCAGATAGCTGTACCCTCTTATGGTTTTTGCCCCGAGCCCCCCGATTGTGACGAAATTCTTAGTGAATGTCCAGACTTTAATCCTCAGTGGCCGCCATATCCCCTGCAGGATAGGTAAACGATTAAACGCCGGTTATGCCGGCGTTTTTTGTTGCGTTCTTTCCTCTCCGGTGGTTATTAAGGGGGATCCCCTTAATCTTGTTTGCCATAATATTTGGCAAAAGACAAGCAGTCACTAGTAATGGGGAGGCATTTTTAGCAAATCTTAACTTATTTTTCTCCGGATTTTAATCTTTAAGTCTTTTTTTTTTAGTATAATATATAGTGAAGCTTAGATCTCAGCAGCAGCGGAGTGCAGACAAGTAGAATTCTTTGTTTCTGTGTAATTAAGATTCCTCTGTACGAAAAAAGGACATACTGAGATTAGTATGGTGATGACAGCACCTACAGATGTGAGGAGGGACTCTTGTGAGAATTGGCATGTTTACTGACAGTTATAAGCCGTATACCAGTGGGGTGGTACGCTCCATCGAAACTACTAAGGCTAAACTGACAGAACTAGGCCATGAAGTTTATATTTTCGCTCCCAATTATCCTAATTGCGAAGAAGAAGACGGTGTTTTTCGCTTTGCTTCGGTACCGACACCGACTTATCCGGACTTCTCCATTGCTTTACCTTTTTCACTTAATTTAAATGCCACTGTGAAACGTTTAGATCTTGACATAATTCATGTGCATTCACCATTTTCTATGGGCTTACTAGGCTCACGCTGCGCAAAACGCTTTGATATACCTTTAGTGTTTACCTATCATACCATGTATGACAGGTATGTACACTATCTGCCTTTTGCCCAGGGAATTTCAAAAAAAGTTGTTTTAAAATTGTCATGTAATTTCTGCAACCGTTGTGACCTGGTGATTGCGCCAACTAATATTGTTCGTCAAATCATTGCTCCCAATGTGGTGACAAAAGTGAAAGCTTTACCAACCGGGATTGAGATTGGTGAATTTACCCGGCTGGACCGGCAGTGGCTGCGTCAGCAGTACCAGATTCCCGCGGAGAAAAAAATCCTGCTTCATCTGGGTCGCCTGGGAAAAGAAAAAAATATTGGTTTTTTACTGCAGGCTTATCAGCGTATCCGTGCAGCAGAGCCGGAAACAGTCCTGGTTATTGTGGGAGACGGCCCGGACCGAGAATCTTTGGAGGCTCAAGCGCAGGAGATGGGACTGTCCCCGGCAGTTATCTTTACCGGCACCATGCCCAGAGAACAGGTTGTAAACTGTTATGCCGGCGCCGATCTATTTGTCTTTGCTTCGACAACGGAAACACAGGGGTTGGTGCTGGGAGAGGCCAAAGCAGCCGGTTTGCCTGCAGTGGCCGTGAAAGCTTTAGGAGCTGCAGAGATGGTTAATGACGGTATTGACGGTTTTTTAACACCTCTGTTACTGGAAGACTTTACTGTCCGCGTACTACAGCTGCTGCAGGACGATCAATTGCGGCAGAAAATGGCGGAAAATTGTCTGGTGGAAGCAGAAAAGATTTCTTCGCTCAATATGGCGAAAAAATTAATCGAGGCGTATGAAGGAGTTATCCACGACAAGCAGTGTCGTCATGTCGGGTAAAAAAAATAAAAACACCCAGCTGGGTGTTTTGTTTTCGGCTGACAAATTGTTTTAACTTTGAGTTATTTAATTTCTTTCATCTTCAAGGTTATCAAGCAGATCTTTTATTTTAGCGGCGGTGTGACCGCTGGTTTCAGCGAATTCAAAAAATGCCTGGCGAACTTTCTCGTTGTCTGTTTGTGCGGCGAAACGTTGATAATCCCGTACTTGTTCTTGTTCATTGAGCAGGGCTCTTTCCAGAAAAGATTTTATTTCCATCTAATCACCTCCCGTATTATAATGTTGCCAGGGAATAGTAAATTATGTATCAGCAGTAAGCTTTCTTATATGTTTAAATGAGGATGAAATTTTCTTTAGTTAGCGTATTCTGTGCAAGGAGGTGAGGTTTTTGAAGAGACTGTACCGTGCACGTGATCAGCAGATGCTGGGCGGAGTATGTATGGGCATCGCCCGTTATTTTAATGTAGATGTAACTTTAGTGCGTTTGCTGTGGGCGATTGGGGGGCTGGCCGGCGGCATTGGCATACCGGCATACACTATTGCCTGGATCATCATCCCTGAGGAACCCCGCCATGGTGATGCTATCGATATAACCCCCGGTATTGAAGAAAAAAATGTAGACACACGTACTATCGGGCTTATCATAATTGCCATTGGTATGTTCCTGCTGATACGCCAGTTTTTGCCGGTATCATTTTTCCGCTATTACTTCTGGCCGCTGGTTTTAATCGGTGTCGGACTGCTGCTGGTTTGGGGTGGTAGAAAATGAAAGCTGATCGTATTGTGTTAGGCATTGCTGTTGTAATTATTGGTATGGTCTGGCTGTTGGTTAACCTGGGCGTTATACCTGCTGCGGCTGCCCGTGAACTTTGGCGGTATTGGCCCCTTTTGCTTATTCTCTGGGGTGTGCTGCTGCTGTTAGGCAAAGATAACAGCGGTATTACAGGTTTGCTGGTAGCGCTGCTGGTAGTGGCACTGGTGGGGGGAGGCTTTTTCTCTTATTTAACTTCCTCTGGACCTAAAAGTGCCCAAACATTTGAAACCACAATCAGTAATGAAGGTAATGTGCGGGCAGTTAATTTGCAGCTTATCCAGCATGCCGGTGAACTTGAATTAACATCCCATCCTGGCAGTGACTTGGTGGCGCTGAAACTGCAGACGCAGGTGCAGCCTAAAATATCACATAAACAGGAGGAAGAAACAGCTGAAATTCTTGTAAAGGACCAGGACGACAAATTTAATTTTGATAACAGGGTTTCACATTGGCAGCTATCGCTGGCAGAACAGCTGCCTTTACAGCTAACTTTGCATACAGGCGCCACTAAAGCTAACTTGGATTTTTCCCATTTATTATTGGAAGAGCTGGAAATTAAGGCCGGGGCGGGTGATATTGACCTCCGGCTGGGGCAAACTGACTGCGAGATTACTATCGAAAGCGGTGCCAGCGAGATCACCATCTATATCCCTGACAATGTTGGTGTACGTTTACGTACGAGCGGCGCTTTAATGAGCATAGACAGTGACGAGGGTCGCATGATCAGTGTAGGTGACCGCAGCTACTTTAGTAAAGAATTAGAGACAAAAGACGCCGTTGCTGACATTCACATTACTGCCGCAGCCGGCAAGGTAAAGCTGCGCCATGATCACACCGCAAGAGTAATAAACCGCTATTCAAGCAATAATGAAGATGTAGAGCTTTTATAGCGGGAGGTAATGAAGTGGGCTGTAAAGTAGCTGTAATTGGCGCCGGACCGGGAGGTTTGTCAGCGGCACGGGAAGCCTGCGCACATGGGCTGGATGTTACTTTGTTTGAAAAAGCAGGGATTGGCGAGAATATCAGTTGTGCGGAAGGTTTTTTTGACCTGCTTAAGATGTTGGCGCCGCCTACTGCCGGAATTTGTTTTCCTGTGACAGAAATTATCTTCTCTGTCATTGACACTTTTGTTGTAGATAGTTCTTCGTTAAACATCTGGATGATTGATCGCTCGACTTGGCAAAAATCTTTAGCTGCAGCAGCAGTGGCTGAAGGCTGTCAGCTTGTCGAGTATTTTCCCGTTACGCCACAAGTTTATCAACGACTAGAGCGTGAGTATGACTGGATTATTGATGCCAGCGGGGTACGTCCTCTCAGCGGTAAGATATATTCTTTACCAACTGTACGTACGGCGCCCACGGCCCAGTACACTATTGCCGGTGATTTTGCGCGGCTGCAGGGTAAGATCAAGGTTGTGGCTGACCCCGGCTGTCGCGGTTATGGCTGGATTTTCCCCAAGAGTGACAAAGCTGCTAATGTCGGTCTTGCCTGGTTTGGCCGGAGGAAAGAAAAGCGCCGCCTGCACGCCGCCCTGCAGCAGTTTATAGCTCAGGCAGGTCTGCAGGCAAATCCGGTTCTGCATAAAGCAGGCGGACCTATCCCCATTTCCCGCCGCCCACGGTTAGTCTACGGCAAAACCCTGCTGGTTGGTGATGCCGCAGGCCTATGTTCGCCGCTGCATGGCGGCGGCATCGATACTGCCTGCATCTCCGGCATTTTGGCGGCACGTGCAATTGCCTGCAGGCAGACTGAACAATATGAGCAGTCGGTAGAAAAAATTATTGGCGCCCGACTTAAACTGGAGCAAAAGATTTGTGCTGTATGGGAAAACTCTGATCTGCAAACTTTTAATGATTTGCTGGCCCTTGCTTTTGGGTCGGGCAAGCCCACTGGTCTGCAATCTTTGCTGCTGACTTTGACGCAGGAGGCTGCTATCCTCAGTTATGTACAAAGCGGCAAAATGCGGGCGGATTGGGAAAAGGGTTTAATCACTGAGGGACTGCCTTTATTAGCAAAAATCTTTGTTCGGGTAATGGCAGCAAAATGCTTTTAGCAGCTATTCTGCGGGGTGCCCGTACCTGCTTAGTGATGAAGATGAATAAAACACCTCTAATTGCAGAAACTGCAACAGGAGGTGTTTTATTATGCAATTAACGCAAAAGGAAAGAATGCTGTTAGAGGACCAAAAGAAGCAGGAAGAACTATGTATTAAAAAGTATACGGAAGCAGCCCAAAAAGCGAAAGATCCGCAGCTGCAGCAATTGTTTACTGCTTATGCTGAGCAGGAGCGCCAGCATTATCAGACTGTTGAGCAGATTTTAAACGGCCAGGTGCCCAATATCCAACAGGGTTCACAAGCCGGACAGCAGAGCGGACAACAGCAGGGCAGTCAGTCTGGCGGACAGCAGCAGTCGGGACAAAATATAGCCGGAGGCAGTACAGCCTTGGCAGGTCAAGCGGATGCTGACCTGTGCAGTGATATGTTAGCTACAGAAAAATATGTATCCGGCACCTATGATACCGTAATCTTTGAATGTACAGACCCCCAAGTCAGACAGGCATTAAATCATATTCAAAAAGAAGAACAGCAGCATGGAGAAGGTATTTTTAATTACATGCAGCAGCATGGCATGTATCAAGTTCAATGATTAAGTTTAAACAGCACCTCTGCAGGGTGCTGTTTATGTAGATATATTCAATAATAGCGTAACTGTCAAGGGTTTGTTTTTATTGCTAAGACACCTTTTACTGCGCTGTCCCTTCTCCGTTCGATGGCTGTAACGTTACCATATTCCAGGCGGATTTTGACTATCTCACCCTTCGTAAGCCTGAGACCGGGAAAATGATCGGGATAGATCATATAGCTGATGTTTTTATCTCTGCATGGTACGAGAATGATATAGCTTGGCTCTATAGCTTTTACAACTGCGTCTGTTACCCAGATCGGATCGGGCATGCCTTTTTTGCGCATATGCTGTTAACAACCATCCTTTCGTGTAACTCAGCCCGGCTACGGGTAGTCCTGTACCCTGACTGCTCTAGTTCTTCTCTCTTAGCTATCGGCATAATCAATCATTTCTTTAGTAAAAAGACTTGGCAATTCTTTAAGCTGAGCTGCAGTTATCATGCCCTTGTGATACAAGATTGTGAGCATCATCAAAAAACCACGGGAAGCTGAAAAACTCCCGTGGTTTTTATATTTTATCATGGTCGGAGCGACAGGATTTGAACCTGCGGCCTCTTGGTCCCGAACCAAGCGCGCTACCAAACTGCGCTACGCCCCGACGCAAACTTTATTGTAACATAACATGAAGGAAATTGCAAGAGTTGGGGGGAAGACCGGCCTTATAGTTTGTAATATTTTGTTAAGTGAAGCCCGGGCAGGAAAATATTAGATAATTCACGAATAAAAATATAATACAGTGTGCAAATAATTCTGATTCTAGAAAGCAGGTGGAGCGTTGCGGGTTGGAATCCCTAGGACGTTATCGTACTTTACATTCTACCCCTTATGGAAACCATTCTTTGAAACATTGGGTGCCGAAGTAATTGTCTCCCCCGAATCTAATAAAGAACTGTTAGATGATGGTGTCAGAAACACTGTTACCGATGCCTGTGTGCCCATTAAACTTTTTCACGGCCATGTTGCTGCTTTAATCGACAAAGTAGATATTCTGTTTATGCCCAGGCTGGTTTCACTGGATGGTAAGAGCACTTTATGTCCGAAGTTTTTAGGCCTGCCGGATATGGTAAAGTATTCTATCGCCGGGCTGCCTGAGATTATCGAGAACCGCCTCGATCTGAAAAAAGGCAAAATGGAGTTGTATCGCTTTTTATATGGCATAGGACGCAGATTTACTGCTAACAGGCTGAAAATTATGCATGCTATTTACCGCGCCAAGTATAATTTTGCCAACTACCGGAAATTATTATTTAAAGGTTTAACTCCGGTTGAGGCGTTTGCCTGTCTTGAGGGTGGACAAGAACCGTCTGTGCAGCTGATCGACGGTGCCCTGAAGCTTGCTGTAGTTGGTTATCCTTATAACCTTTATGATAATTTTATCAGTATAGGGCTCTTAACCAAGTTAAGGCGTTACGGTGTACAGGTAGTTACTCCGGAAATGGTGCCGGATAAAGAAATGAAGCGTCTGAGTAAGAAGCTGCGCAAAAATCTCTTTTGGTACTACAGCAATCAAGTTGTTTGGGCAGCAATATATTATTTAGAGGATAAAAATCTAGATGGGATTATTCATCTTACTGCTTTTGGTTGTGGCCCCGATTCTATGACTAACAAAATTATTGAGTTGGAATGTAAAGCCAAAAAGGTGCCGTTTATTACGGTTTCTATTGATGAGCATACTGGGGAAGCCGGTGTGGAAACAAGAGTTGAGGCTTTTGTAGATCTTATTAAGAGGAAGAAGGGGATGGTATGAAAATTACTTTTCCCTATATGGGAACTTCACATCTTGTTATTAGTTTCTTCTTAAAAGAGCTGGGCCACGAAATTGTTTATCCGCCTGTCCCTTCCCAAAAAACTCTTTCTTTAGGTGTAAAATATGCACCGGAATTTGCTTGCCTGCCGTTTAAAATATTGCTGGGTACTTATTTGGAGGCACTGGAATTAGGAGCAGATACCATCCTGACTTCGGGCGGCTGTGGACCCTGCCGGGCAGGCTATTATGGAGAGATACACAGAAGAATACTGCATGATTTGGGGTACCCGGTGAAGATGATTATCCTGGAACCGCCGCTTGTTTCGCCGCGTGATTTTTTGCACCAATTAGCAGAACTGGTCAGACCAAAGGGATGGCTAAACTTTGCTAAACAGTTTAGAATAGCTTGGGCAAAACTTAAAGTTTTAGATGAACTGGAGAGTACACTGCATAAACTGAGACCGTTAGCCCTTTCTAAACAGGAAATAACAAAGGTTTATGAAGAGGGTTTAGAGCTAATTGATCAGGCCAGGTCTGTTAAAGAAGTAAAGGCAGCCTTGGAGGAGGCGCTCTCTCGACTGCATAATGTGCCCATAGACCCTTACTGCCAACCGCTCAAAGTGGGATTGATTGGTGAAATTTATGTAGTGCTTGAACCTTTTGCCAATCATGATGTGGAAAAGCTGCTTGGCGAGATGGGAGTTTATGTGCATCGCTCTATTTTTCTCATGAACTGGACGCGTGATAATGCTTTTGGTTATGGTGAGAAGGATGTGCGAGCTGCGGCAGTTCCCTATTTAAACCAATTGGTTGGAGGTCATGGGCAAAACAGCATCGGCGAAGTAGTACGTTATGCGGAGCAGGGATTTGACGGTGTTATTCACTTAGCTCCCTTTACCTGTATTCCGGAAATTGTCTCAAAAAGTATCATGCCTGCAGTCAGCAGGGATAAAGGCATTCCGGTGTTAACACTGTTTTTGGACGAGCAAACCGGCCAGGCAGGAATTCAGACTCGGCTGGAAGCTTTTTTAGATTTGCTGCGGCAGAAACGCATGAAGCAGGAGGCGAGTTGATTTGCAAGCATACCTTGGGGTTGACGTCGGTTCGGTCAGCACGAACTTGGTGGTCATAAACGAGGATGGTAAGGTGCTGGTTGATATATACTTGCGCACTGCCGGTCAGCCGATTAAAGTTGTGCAGGAAGGCATGCGTCAGGTGGCAGAAGCCGTAAAGGACAAAAAAATCGAGATTTGTGGTGTGGGCGCGACGGGAAGTGCCCGGACTTTGACGGGAGTGATTGTCGGGGCTGATACGGTCAAGAATGAAATCACTGCACATGCAGTGGCAGCTTCTCATTTAGTGCCCGATGTGCAGACAGTTTTGGAAATTGGCGGGCAGGATTCAAAAATTATTTTGCTCCGCGACGGGGTAGTCGTAGATTTTGCCATGAACACAGTATGTGCTGCCGGAACCGGTTCCTTTCTGGATCATCAAGCAGCCAGGCTCAATATCCCTATTGAAGAGTTCGGTGCCCTGGCCCTGCAGAGCACCAACCCGGTGCGCATCGCAGGCAGATGCTCTGTTTTTGCAGAATCGGATATGATCCATAAACAGCAAATGGGGCACCCGACGCCTGATATTGTTGCCGGGCTTTGTGATGCTTTGGTCAGAAACTATCTCAATAACGTGGGGAAAGGTAAAGAGATTCTGCCCCCGGTAGTATTCCAGGGTGGGGTGGCGGCCAATGTTGGTATCCGTGCCGCCTTTGAAAAGGAATTAGGCTTAGAGATTTATATTCCGGAATACTTTGCTGTGATGGGGGCCATTGGGGCTGCTTTATTAGCAAAAGAGGCGACAAAAGAAAAGCAAAAAACCAATTTTCGGGGTTTTGCAGTGTCTACTACAGATTATCAGGCGAGCAGTTTTGAATGCAAAGGTTGTCCCAACCACTGTGAGATTGTTAACATCTCCGCAGATGGTCAGCTGCTGGCACGTTGGGGCGGGCGCTGCGGAAAATGGGATACAGTGCAGCAAATGAAAACAGGTTAAAACGGAAAAGATACCGCGGTGTCTTTTTTTTGCGGATAGAAAATTAGATCAGCCTTGTTTTGCTTTCTTTCCTATCCGCACAGCACCGGAAATGAGTCGGTTTTTTGTATAGAATAGTTGAAATATGCGTTATTTTTAAAATCTAAGGCAAAATTTGCTAAGGCAGGGAGGAATTAAGGGCTTTCTGTCGAAGAATATGTAACCGAAATGTAATAAATCTAAGCGGGCAGGATGAAGACCTGTCCGGTTTTTCGAGCGCTTTCCCTGCTGCGGGGAAAGATCAGGGACTGCAGCCGCTGCGCAGAAAACAGCAGTCCTTGCAGAACAAGTAAGTGTACACGGGAGTGAAATTAATGTCAGCCGTATTACTGGGGCGGAGGCTGCGGGCTTTACGCCGCCTGAAAAGGCTTACCCAATTAGAATTGGCGTCAGAAGTAGGTATTTCAGTCTCTATGCTTTCTACTATTGAGCGAGGTATTAAATACCCGCGTGTGGAACTAATCAGAAAGTTAGCCCGGGCCTTAGATGTACCACTGGAAGAATTTTTTGTACTGCCCGAAACTGTTGAAGAGCGCCGCTGAGGCGCTTTTTAAACCGGCACATAGTTTCTTGCTTGCATTTAGTACAATAGATGCAGGCTTTTTTATTCCGACGGTAAATTATTTTAACCTTGAAATGCGCTTGCTTGCCTATCCGCAGGGGGTTGTTAAGGGGGACTCCTCCTTAATCTTTTGCGGTGGTCAGGACCGCAGGTGCGTCCAGGGGGTGCAGCCCCTCAGGAACAAGCAAGACGCATCATTAAAAAAAGCGTACAGCGTCTTTCTTGTTTTATATTGACCTACAGCAGTTATACTAGTGGTAAAGATGCTTTAAGGGGAGTAAAGTAATGCAAATTGGAGAACTGCGTTTAAAAAACAAAGTATTATTGGCACCGATGGCCGGCGTAGCGGACAGCCCTTTTCGCCAAATTGCCGTGGAGATGGGTTGTGCCCTGGTTTATACCGAAATGGTAAGTGCTAAAGGTATTATTTGTGCGCCGGAGCAATCATTAAAAATTGCCCACTTTACGGCAGCAGAGCGGCCAATCGGCATACAATTGTTTGGTAGTGACCCCGGGGTAATGGCTGACGGAGCCGCCGCTTGTGCACGTCTTCAACCTGATCTGATTGATATAAATTTGGGCTGCCCGGTAAAAAAAGTGGTTAGCAAAGGCGAAGGAAGCGCTTTAATGCGTGATCCCCAAAAAGTTTATAAAATTGTACGGGCAGTGACGCAGGCAGTAACTACACTGCCTGTGACGGTGAAAATGCGTAAAGGCTGGGATGAGGGTTCTATCAATGCGGTGGAAGTAGCTTTGGCCGCCCAGGAGGCGGGAGCAAAGGCTGTAGCCGTACATGGACGTACCAGGTCTCAGGGCTATAGCGGTCAGGCAGATTGGACAATTATCGGCGCCGTTAAAGAGGCGCTAACTATTCCGGTTATTGGCAATGGCGATCTATGGCAGCCGCAGGATGCTCTGCAGATGCTGGAGCAAACCGGCTGTGATGCTGTCATGCTGGCGCGCGGGGTGCTGGGTAATCCTTGGCTCATTCGCCGTACAGTTTATTATTTAGAAGAAGGTGTCCTGCTGCCGGAGCCAGATTTAACTGAGAAAATAGCTTTAGCGCTGCGGCATTTGCAAATGCAGGTGGAGAAAAATGGTGAGCAGATTGGGGTTAGGGAAATGCGTAAGCATCTGGCCTGGTATCTGAAAGGTGTACGTGGTGCAGCCGAGCTGCGCAACCGGATTATGCGGGCAAAAACTCAGACTGAAATAGTACAAATCCTGCAGCCTTTAAGATAGTGAAGCTGTTTGTTGGTAAGTTTACAGCAAAAAAATATTGCATACGGGTCCTCTTAGTGATAAAATTAGTTGTACACAAAATTGTGCACAGTGCCAGGAGAGGGGCTAATATGGAATTTATCCGCATCGGTGAGAAACTAATTAGTGCTCATAAAATAAAGGAAACAATTAAGCAGATTCTGCACTTGCGCAGCGAAGGGTTCTCACAGCAGGAAGTAGCGGCCAAGCTGCAGATCGACAGGACTTTTATCTCACGACTTGAATCAATCGGCAATGTGCGCCGCGGTGGCTGCATGGGGCTGGTTGCCTTTCCGGTGCAAAATAAAGCGGAACTGATAGCGCTGGCAAATCGTTATGGGGTTGAAAAAAGATTAATTCTGACTAATCACGAGCGCTGGGAGTTGCTAGCTAACAAAAATGGCCTTGATTTTCTCAACCAAATGATGGAGATTATTGAACAACTGCGCCAATGCGATGTAGTACTGGTTTTTTGTTCAGAAAAATGGAATCGTTTAGCTAAAGCACTGCTTGACAGCGAGGTCTTCACATATGAGATCGGCAGCTCGCCTATCTCCGAGGATGTTTATATAAGCCCGGCAAGGGTAGAGAAGATTCTTGCTGCTTTTGTCAGTGATGGGGAGGAAAAACAATGAAACGAGTTGTTAGTATAAGTTTAGGTTCTTCGGCCCGTGATCATGCTGCAGAGCTTGATTTGTTAGGCGAGCACTGCCGTGTGGAGCGTATAGGCACAGATGGCGACATGAAGAAAATGATCAATATGATCAAAGAATTAGACGGTCAGGTTGATGCCTTTGGGCTGGGCGGGATGGATCTTTACGTTTACGCAGGCTCACGGCGCTATACACTGCGTGATGCAGAAAGAGTGGTAAGAGCTGCCAAGCGCACACCCATTGTTGATGGCTCAGGGTTAAAAAATACTTTGGAGCGGAAAGTGATTCAATATTTAGAGAGTGAAACAGATTTATTGGCCGGGGCACCTCATGTTTTAATGATGTCCGGTGCCGACCGCTTTGGGATGGCGCAGGCCTTGGAGGCAGCAGGATGTCGTTTGACCTGCGGAGATTTAGTCTTTACCGTGGGCATACCTCTGCCGCTGCGTTCTTTACGTTCTTTAGAAAGACTGGCCCGTGTACTGGCTCCCATACTAAGGCGGCTGCCCTTTTCCATGCTGTATCCTACCGGTAAAAAACAGGATGAAAATAAACCTAAAGCCCGTCATCTTTTTGCGGAAGCTGAAATTATTGCCGGTGACTTTCTCTTTATTCGTCGTTATATGCCAGAGAGTCTGCAGGGAAAGATTATTATTACCAATACCACAACTGCTGCCGATGTAGAGCTGCTTAAACAACGAGGAGTAAAAACACTGGTGACTACTACTCCTGCCATCAATGGCCGTTCTTTTGGCACCAATGTGATGGAAGCTCTCTTGGTTGCCTTGTCGAATCAGGGACGGGAATTAACTGCCGCTGAATATGAAAAGTTGTTAGTTGACGTCAATTTTACACCACGAATTACTCAATTAAACTAGGAGGGCCATATGGGAGACTTTGCCTTTATTATTCACCCCATTGAATTAGATGATGTTTTTCGCAAGTTTAGGTTTATGCGTAAGTGGCCGGCACCGCTGGTAGAAAGTTTACTTAAATTGGTGCCCCCGTTCAAAGTATCGGAAATTACCGGGGTTCGCTCCGCACATGCCGAAACATCCGGTTACTTTATTACCTGTCCTCTGACTTCACAACAGATGGTGACTTTGCCGGAAAAAACGGTGCTAAAAAAAATTATTAAAACAGGTAAGGTGGCGGAAAAATTAGGCGCCAAGGTAGTAGGACTCGGAGCCATGACGGCTGTAGTTGGCGATGCCGGCATCACTATTGCCAAAAACCTGAACATTGCGGTGACGACCGGTAACAGCTATACTGTGGCTACTGCCCTGCAGGGCACTAAAAGAGCTGCTGCTTTAATGGGTATAGATTTGTCGCAAGCAGAAATTCTTGTGGTTGGGGCAACCGGCTCTATTGGCAGCGTTTGTGCGCGCATTTTAGCCAGGGAGGCTCGCTTTTTAACCCTGACGGCGCGAGACAGAAATAAACTGGATGATTTAGCGGCACGTATTTTGCGGGAAACAGGTCTGGCGGCAAAAGTTTCTACTGATATTAAGAGTGCTGTACAGCGTGCCGATATTATCATCACTGTTACAGGTGCTGCCGAGGCGGTAATTGATGTTATGGATCTCAAGCCTGGGGCGGTTGTTTGCGATGTGGCTCGTCCTCGCGATGTTTCTAAGCGAACGGCAGAATTACGTAATGATGTGCTGGTAATTGAAGGCGGCGTTGTTGATGTGCCTGGAGAAGTAGATTTTGGTTTTGATTTTGGTTTCCCGCCGCGCACTTCTTATGCCTGTATGGCGGAAACCATGCTGCTGGCGTTGGAAAAAAGATTTGAACCATTTACGTTAGGTCGTGATTTATCTGTGGAGCAGGTAGATGAAATAACACGTCTGGCGGAGAAACATGGTTTTGGGATTTCCGGCTTTCGCAGTTTTGAGCGGGCGGTCACAGAAGAAGAGATAGCGACTGTACGTAGAAATGCCGCTCGCAGCTTCATGTAAAAAATTTATGTAGCCAGAGGCCTTTTATTGGTCTATTTCCTGCTGCCAGTCACTGTTTGCTGC
>ERZ773359.1059-NODE-1059-length-39003-cov-11.380225_pt1 | contig 39003 bp, 36 predicted proteins | sample MGYA00374955_ERZ773359 | MGnify/ENA primary metagenome ERZ773359 (study PRJEB29098, sample SAMN04486028) | biogas fermenter metagenome | study: EMG produced TPA metagenomics assembly of the Biogas fermentation microbial communities from Germany - Plant 4 DNA1...
ATTTACGAGGAGACCAGATGGCTCTCCAGAGGTTAAAAGAAGCAGCAGAAAAAGCAAAGTGTGAGCTTTCTACTGCTTTGCAGACCGAGATAAACTTACCTTTTATTACCGCTGATGCCAGTGGCCCTAGGCATCTAGTAATGACTCTAACTCGAGCGAAATTAGAGCAATTGACTATAGATCTTATTGAGAGAACCATTGGTCCTTGTGAGCGGGCTTTACAAGATGCGGGTCTGAAGCCAGAGGATATAAATGCTGTAGTTTTAGTAGGTGGAATGACTCGTATGCCTAAAGTGCAGGAAATAGTGGAGAGAATATTCAAGAAAGAACCTCGAAGAGGAGTCAACCCTGATGAAGTAGTAGCAGTAGGAGCAGCTATTCAGGCAGGAGTGCTAGGAGGAGAGGTAAAGGACGTACTTCTTCTGGATGTCACTCCTCTTTCTTTAGGGATTGAGACTTTAGGAGGAGTGTTTACTAAAATAATTGAGCGCAATACCACTATTCCTGTTTCTAAAAGCCAGATTTTCACTACTGCTGCAGACAACCAGACTACAGTAGAGGTTCACGTCTTGCAGGGAGAACGTCCTATGGCGCGGGACAATGTCTCTCTGGGCAGATTCCAGTTGACTGGTATTCCTCCTGCCCCACGAGGCGTACCTCAGATTGAAGTAAAATTTGATATCGATGCTGATGGTATTTTGCACGTCTCAGCTAAAGACCTGGCTACTAATAAAGAACAGACTATTACCATTAAAGCCTCGAGCGGTCTTTCTAAAGAGGATATTGACCGAATGATTAGAGAAGCAGAACTCCATGCTGAAGAAGACCGTCGTAGACAAGAAGAAGTTGAAGTTCGCAATCAGGCTGATAATCTGATTTACACCGTAGAGAAAAACCTGCGGGAATCAGGAGACAAACTATCTTCTGAAACCAGGGCTCAAGTAGAGAACGCTCTCAATGCTTTAAGGGAAGCCATGAATAAAGATGATATAGCCGATATCAGAAGAAAAATGGACGATTTGCAAAATGCTTCTCACGCCATGGCGCAGGAGCTCTATCAAAAGACTGCTCAATCGGAAGCTTCTGCTTCCAGCCAGGCTGGTAGCTCAAACGAAACTACTCAAGATGAAAATGTCGTCGACGCCGATTACCGAGTAGTGGATGACGATAATAAGTAATATGAGGGGGTTCACCCCCCCCTCATATTACTTAACGAGGACGTTTGGCAGGTTCCCGGATTTTTAAGGGTTCCTGCTTTCATTTGCTTTTTTGCTAAGGGGTATTTGAGTTTGATATCAGGTGAAATTCTCCAGAATGCTAATCCATCTCGAGGACACCTTGTTTTGTATATTCAATTTTTCCTTAATTACGATACGTTCCTTCGCTGTATTTAGCTTATGTGTTTGATCTACCATCTTTCGCGCAGTTTATCTCCATCAATCTTGTTGTCAGAATGCCCCCATGTATAGACAAGACATTTTCTTGCACGACTGCCATGGCAGCTACCAGCTCCAAACGACCAGGTGTGTTTGTGTATTTGGTAGAATAGAAATGCAGCACAGCGGAAGTTAAAAAGTACAGCAGGAAATAGAAACTCCATTGCCAGCACCCTTAAAATAAACTACCCTTTTTAGATGCTGAACCTAAAGGGGGTAAAGAAAGGATGCTAACAATGGAGCAAATATATCAGATTTGAATATGCTAAGTAGAAAAGTGGTTCTAAAATTTTTGTAGATTGCTCCCTAGAGCTCATTTACAGAGGTAGAAAAATAGCCCTCCTATCAGGGCTAAAGCAGTGCTCCAGAGAGTTCCTATGAGGTAATATTCGGCAAATGATTTGTTATTCAATTCCTGATATCGAGTTAATGATTTAGCCATCAAGACAAAAGCTATCCCGGTAACTGCCTGATAGAGAATAAAAGTCAAGATGATGGTTCTTTCTAAAATGCCTATATATCTTCCCATCCCGGTTATTTCATATTTTCTAACTTCCTGGGGTAGAGAACGCATTGCTTTTCCTATAAATATAGCTCCACCAAAGACCACATAGAGATATACATTACCTACCACCATTACACTGGTTAGTTTTTCTATCCAGTCTGGCGTCATTATCTCAGAGTAAAAACCAAAGGAAGATAGGTGGGAGAAGTGGCATAGCCATTGCCAGGCGAGGAGAATAAAAATTAAGTGAGATAGCTGGTCTAATACAAAGCCCAGAGGATTGCTATCTATTTTGTGGGGAGGAGTAAGGTGGTAGCCAATCCAGTCTATCACTAAGTGGGTAAAAGCAAGGCCCAGGAGAACTCCTCCCGCTTGCCAGGAAATAAAAGGGTATAAAAACAGGACTGAAAGTCCCCAGACAATAAAGAAGTGAGAAATATAGGTGGTCCATCGTCTTGTTACTTTGTTCTCTATCATTTTGTTGCTCTGCAAAACGAAATCAGCCACACCATGGGAAAAAAGTAATAGCTCCAGTATTAGCCACTTACTGGAGAGCTCCATTCAATTTTCCTCCTCATTATCAGCGGAAAATTTTGAGCTTATCAGGTTATGAATGTGCTTTTCCGCCTCAGAAAATACTTTCCAATGAGCAGCCTGACAACGTTTGGCTACATTTTGCGGTCTCACTTTCAGAACTTGCGCTGCTTTTTGATAAGTCCCCATTTGTTCATAAGTATGGATAGCTTCCCACTGACCATCTGTCCAGCGGTTACTTATTACATCCATTAAAGCCAGAATAACGTTCAGATTATAATCGAAGTTTTCTTCGAGAGAATTAATGAAGGTAGCGGGTTGACGAGAAATTTTTATTTCCTCCAGTGCTTTTCTGGCTCGATGAAAAGAACTGCCATCCATATTCCAGGGGTTATTTCTATCTATTTCTGTAGTGATATCTCCTATTCCTATTCCCACCCTGACCTGAACTGGTCTTAGATAAAAACGTAAGTATCTAACCATCATTATGGCCTTCTGAGGGGGAAAAACCACTCCCTGAATTTCATCTCCTCTCAGGAGGCAAAATTTAGAGGCAATAAACGTCTTTCTGGCTATATTAAGTTCGGAAATGGCCTGTTCTATTTGCTCTCTGGAAAAACCCCGGTCTTTTAATTTTCGAGAGCCAATTATATCGGCAGTTAAGACAGCAAATTTCCTCTCTGGAGAAGACACTTACTGATTCCTTTTCACCCGACTAAGGGTTATATTTTTATTTCACCTTTTGGAAGGTGAGAATTTCACTTGCTTGATTATATCACAGAACAATAAGGAAAAAAGAGCCTATCCTTCTATGATCGAGAAGTTTTTACTCTCTCAGTACATCTTTTATTCCACACCGTATGTTGTTCTGCATCTTTCCGACGAATTATTTTAATTTCTTAATTATTTGTACTTTTATCTTGTGCCGCAGGTTGCTCACCAGTTAGTGAGTTCCACTATTTTCTTCTCATTTCTCATTGTCCAAGCACTACTTCCACCGTATTTTCCGAGCCCTCTGGCGCGAAAGGAATCACCACCCGGCCATTATCCAGAGGCACAGTCTCGTTATTTACTGTACAGGACCTAACACCTTCTGATACGTGAGACGGATTGTGTACGGTAATCGTGTACCACGCTCCTCTTGTCTTTTTCCTTACGGTGTAGATCTTCCACTCAAAAGGAATACAAGGATCGATTATTAAACCCTGATGCGAAACTCTCACCCCCAGGATATATTGGGTAGCTGCCTGATACATCCAGCTCGCTGTTCCAGTGAGCCAGCTATTTCTACCCAACCCAAACTGAGGGTGCTCGTCACCCAGGATATTTTGGCAGAATACATAGGGCTCTACTTCATAAATATCGATGATCTCGTTTTTCTTGATGGGATTGATTTCGCTGAAGTACTGATAAGCTCTCTCTCCATTTCTCATCATACATTCAGCTATTATTACCCACGGATTGGCATGAAGGAAGATTCCTCCGTTCTCTTTTGCACCAGGGGGATAAGTAGTAACTCCACCGATATTCGGATCGTAATGGTCATATCCTGGTGTGCTGAGCTTTATTCCGTACTCGGTATGAAGATAGGTGTATACCGCATCTAGAGCTTTATTGGCCCTTTCCAGAGGAGCATTATTCGAAATTACTGCCCATGACTGGGCATTGGTAAAAATCTTTCCCTTAGTATTTTGCTTGGAACCCAGAGGAGTACCATCATAGTCAAAATACCGTAAATACCACTCACCATCCCATCCTACTTCATTTACTCGCTTTTTCATTTCCTCAGCGTAGGCCTGGTGTTTCTTAACTTTTTCTTCTTCTCCCAAATACTCCATAAGCTCACAGAGATCTCTGCATGCCTTACTGAACTGATGGGCAATGAAAAATGACTCCGCACCGTTTCTGAGATTTATTGTGTCGTTCCAGTCTGCAAAGCCCAGAAGGGGTATTCCGTGAGCACCTACATTGTTCCATGTAAACTCTACAGCTCGCTCCAGGTGTTCCAGAACAGTAACTACCTCTAAGGGTTTGCCATCTTCGCCCTTCTCGTAAAAGGGTATTTTCTCCTCTAAGAAAGTGTAATCACCGGTCTCTGTGAGGTAATGACATACAGCAAAAACTAACCACAGATGGTCATCTCCATAATATTTGGGCCTATCTTTCATTTCTTGTGCATCGCCTATGGTAGCCTCCATAGTTTGGGGGTTGAACTGGTGCATCGCTGAACCATTTTGTCTTTGAATTGAAAGGAGTTTTCTGAGTAGATTCTTAGCCCGCTCGGGAGCTCCAGAGACTACAGCCATTACGTCCTGACTGGAATCTCTCATGCCAATGCCTCGCTCTCCGTATCCTAACTGGTAGTACGAAAGATATCTGGACCAATTAAGGGTAATAAAACACTGTCGGGGATTGTGGGTATTGACCAGTAGATTAAACTCTCTATCCGGAGTTTCCACCTGGCATACGTTCAGGTAATTTTCCCAGAAATACTCCATCTGGGAAAGAGCAGCATCCACTTCTTCTGGTTTTCGAAAGCGCTCAATGGCCGGTATCGCTTTTTCTACAGACTCTGCTTGTCCCAGCTGGATAATGAGTCTTCGTTCTTCTCCGGGCTGGAGAGTGCCAAGGTGGTGTATTAAAGCTCCAATGTTATCTCCCCGTAGCGGTTCGAAATTACTCAATTCTTTTTGTTTGAGAGCAAGTGGAGATGTCCACGTTCCATATTCATTAGCTCCCAGGAAGCGCTTTCTATCAGTCTCAAAAGAAGAAACTGGCCAGTTAGAAGTAAGGAAATTTTCTGCTCTCCCTATTTGCATGAAGGCACATTGTCTGAGAATAAGTAAGCTTCCCGGGTTTCCTATGGCTTTACTTGTCATAGTTTGGGGAACCCAATCTGCATTAGTAAGCTGTTTGAGTGCATCAAAATGGGAGTATTCCACTACAGGTATTATATCTAATTCATCTATGGGGTCTTTTCCTATGTTTTTGATCCTTACATCTTGTAACACTACGCTTTCCCCCTCCGGCACAAACACCGTTATTTCTGAGCGGAGCCCTTCACATTCCATAATAAAACGAGAGTATCCCAGCCCTACTCGACACTCGTAAAGATCGTATAAATGTAAAGTGGGCACATAATAGGGAGAATAGAGGAAATTTCGATTAGCTTTCCTTCTTCTAACATAAATAGTGGATCCCTTAAACTCCGAGGCAGGAAGTTGAGTGATATATTTAGTGATCCGGTTAAGTGCAGGATCGCCTTTGCAGATGAGCATTCCCCCGGTGTGATCCACAAAACCACCAAAGTCAATAGTCCCTACATAATTAATCCACTTTACAGGAGTGTGAGGGTTAGTAATCACATATTCCCTTCCTTCAAAGTGGCCGTATCGCATGGCTACACCTCCCTAAAATATTTTTTACCAGTGACGAACTCCTGGTAGCGTTGGCTCTCCTTTGAGGTTCTCTTTCTACCAGGGTAATCGTAGTAGATGATGCCGAGTTGCTTGGTATAGCTAAAGGCTCACTCAATCTGGAGAGGTATCTAAAATATTGAATCCCCGTTCATCTGTGGCGAGATTCTCTTCTGCTTGATAGCTACTGTATCTGTGCCTTTCCAGTATATAATAATTGATACAACCCGCCAACCATGATCTCTAAATTTTAATCTTTTTTCTTCCACCTCCGGGGGAGAAAATATCCGGATAACGGCCCCCTTTTTGGAGATTAAAAAACCATTTTTATAGTGAGGATAATGAACAACCAGAAGAAGAAGTAAGAAAAATATATCAGGCATTAAAGTATAGAGATAGACCATTCTGGCAGAAAAAATCCGTGTTACCAGAAAATGGGAGTCCTTAAAAAGAAAAGCCTGTTATAGCGCTAATTTCTGACACTTATAGCGCAAGTTTGGTTAAATACTACTGGGTTATGTTTTCTAAGAGCTATAGGAGTATTATTCACTGTAGCTCTACTCTGTAAGCTGTTTGTGCTTGCGGGGACAGAAGGGAAGAAACTGTCGCACACGCCTGGATATATAGTGCTCCGGCGTTATTTCAGCTAACTATAGGTTAGCTGATAGTGTCATAAAGTGGCTACCCAAAACTTGTTAAGATTATAGAAGTTGAGAAAATAAAAAAATATGATATACTAACGAAAAGCGGAGAGGTGGCCGAGTGGCTGAAGGCAGTCGCCTGCTAAGCGATTAGGCGAGTTAAGCCTCGCCTCGTGGGTTCGAATCCCACCCTCTCCGCCAAGTTTATGTCTGGCAAAGTCGTGGTAGGATAAGTGGAAAAACTCTGGTTTGTCCGAGGAGGACAGATAGAATACTCATTTGCCCATAGTCTGCAGTTGTCTCTCCGAGATAAAGTAGAAAGAGAAAATATCCCCGGTTTTCTTCTTTTGATGGAACACCCTCCGGTTTTTACTCTAGGAAAAGGAGCTTCTCGAAATCACCTTCTGGTAGATGAAAGTGTTTTAGAGAAAGAGGGTATTAAATTGTATGAAGTAGAAAGAGGAGGAGACATCACTTACCACGGGCCGGGGCAAATTGTTGGTTATCCTATAATAAATCTTAATTTTTGGAGAAAAGATGTTCATCTTTTTTTGCGTTCTTTAGAAGAAGCTATAATCCGGTTTTTGAGGAGGTTTGAAGTGGAAGCCTTTCGTCTTCCTCCTTACACCGGAGTATGGGTCAGGCGAGAGACACCCCAGAAAATTGCTGCTATAGGTATAGCAGTAAAGAGATGGGTTACTTATCATGGTTTTGCCCTTAATATTTCCACTTTTCTTCCCCATTTTAGTTACATTGTTCCCTGTGGTATCATTGATAAAGGAGTAACTTCCCTGGAGCATGTTACTGGTCATTTTTACTCACTGGAAGAAAGAGAAAAGATGCAAGAATTTCTGGCTCAAGACTTAGGAGAGGTTTTAGGATTTCGAGTGAAAGAAATATCTAAAGTTGATTTGATTTTAGAAAGGGGATTAAGTCTTTGAATAGTTTACCTTCCTGGATAAAAAAGAGAATCTCCCTGGGAGAAGGAGAAGAAACACAAAAATTGCTCCAATCTCTTTCTCTTCATACTGTTTGTGAGAGTGCCCGTTGCCCCAATCGAGGAGAATGTTTTGCGAGAAAAGTAGCCACTTTTCTAATCATGGGAAGCATCTGTACTCGACGGTGTCGTTTTTGCGCGGTAGAAAAAGGAATACCTCAGCCTCTGGATTTTGAAGAACCAAGAAGGGTGGGGGAAGCATCTCGGCAGCTGGGATTGAAGCACGTGGTTATCACCTCAGTCACCCGGGATGACCTTCCTGATGGAGGTGCCTATCATTTTGTGGCTACCATTCGAGAAATTCGCAAAGTTCTCCCTTTTTCTACAATAGAAGTTCTCACTCCTGATTTTCAAGGCAGAGAAGAAGATTTGCAAGTGGTAGTAAAAGAGCAACCAGAAGTTTTTAACCACAACGTGGAAACTGTACCTCGTCTTTACCCTGTGGTGCGACCTCTGGCTTCTTATGAGAGGTCATTAACTATCCTTAAGAGGGTAAAAGAGATTTCTCCCTCAATTATCACTAAATCGGGTTTGATGGTAGGTCTTGGGGAGGGAAAGGAAGAAGTGTTAGAAGTGTTAGAGGACTTAAGAGGTGTGGGATGTGATGTGGTTACTATTGGTCAATATCTTCGCCCTTCTCCCCGGCACTTAGAGGTAAAAGAATACGTTCCTCCCCAGGTTTTCACCTGGTATGAAGATATAGCTTACTCTTTAGGCTTTCGGGGAGTAGCCAGTGGCCCTTTAGTTCGTAGTTCTTATTTAGCAGAAAAATTTGTGGGCGAACAGTTATGATCTGGGGGATAGGGCTATTTATAATCGCTGTAGCTCTTTTATTTTTTTTCTGGTTTTTCCCGGTTTTCTTTAATGGTATTCCCTGGCAACCTACGGATATGAAAAGAGTGAGAAGAATGTTAGAGATGGCTGAAGTTAAGCCTGATGAGGTAGTTTATGATTTAGGCTGCGGGGATGGGAGGATTATCATTTGTGCTGCTCGAGAATTTGGTGCTCGGGCAGTGGGAGTAGAACTTAATCCGTGGCTCTATTTTTTAGCTCTGGTGAAAGTCTGGGTAAGAGGGCTTTCCCGCCGGGTAAAAGTAATTTTTGGTAATTTGCATCAAGTAGATTTAAAAGAAGCAGACGTGGTTACCATATTTTTATATTCTCACGTAAATGACCTTTTGCAAGAAAAATTCCAGCGAGAATTAAAACCAGGAGCTCGTATTGTTTCCTATGTTTGGGTTTTGAAGAACTGGAAACCAGTAGCTGTGGATAGTGAACACGACCTTTATTTGTACGTGAAAAATGGTGCTGGTTGGTAGGTTTTTTGAACTATTAAAAAAGGAGTGATATATTGTATTGGCCGTTCTTCCCTCGCTTTAAGTCGTTAGAGCTGGATTTTGTCCAATGGGTCATTGTTTTTCTTTGCTTCTACGGAATATACCAGGCCATCGTGAGTTTTCGTGGTTTTTGGCCAGCAAAGCCCTTACCCCCCGCTTCTTCTCTGCGGCGCTTTGCTATTTTGGTTCCTGCTCATAACGAAGAAAAAGTTATCGGCTCTCTGCTGGATAGTCTCAATAAACAAAGCTATCCCCGGGAATTCTTTGATGTTTATGTAGCATGTGATGCCTGTAACGATGCTACCCCAGAAATTGCAAAGGAGTATGGTGGAATAGCTTTACTGCGTAACGATCCTCTCCATCCGGGAAAGACTCAGAATATTCGCTGGGCATTGAACAATATCCCTCTTGATGAATACGAAGCAGTAGTTATATTTGATGCTGATAATTTAGCTAATCCTCATTTTCTCTCTCAGATGAACGATTATTTAGAAGCCCATCCCGGGGCAGAAGCTGTTCAGGGCTATCTGGATACCAAGAATTTTTCTGATTCCTGGCTTACCAGGGTTTATGCCTTAGCCTACTGGTATACCAATCGTTTCTGGCAATTAGCTCGAGCTAATTGGGGGTTATCAGCAACATTAGGAGGGACTGGTTTAGTTATTACTGTTTCCTGTATTAAGCGTTTAGGCTGGGACCTCCAGAGTTTGACTGAGGATTTGGAGTTTAGTGCTAAACTGGTTCTCTCTGGAGGGAAAGTACACTGGAATGAGTGGGCAATAACTTATGACGAAAAACCCCTTTCTTATCTGGCTTCTCATCGTCAGAGATTAAGATGGATGCAAGGTCATTACTGGGTAGGCTGGCATTATGGGCCTAAATTATTAGCTAAATTTTTCACCACTTTTCGTTTTCAATATCTGGATTATTTCCTTTATCTTCTGACTCCCTTTATTGTTATTTTAAGTTTTGTTTTAACTGTTTTTGAAGTAACACGCTGGATAATTAGTTCCCCCGCTTCGGGTTTATTCTTTTTTTGGTATTGGTGGATACCTTTTGCTCTTTTGCAAAGTGTTTACCAGATAGTTATTGGTCCTTCCCTGCGAGAAGGGAAAGTTACCTTTAAATATGTCGTTTATCTCTTTTATTATGCCTGGTACGGGATTACCTGGATACCTGTTGTATTTTATTCTCTCTTTCTATCAGGGAACCAAAAACACTGGGTAAAAACCGAGCATGTTAGAAATTTAAGTATTGAGGAGGTTGTTAATATTCCTGAATTGGATGATGTAAGGAAGATACGAGGTGGTCCCTTTCTCGAGTAGCTAAAATTAGCTAAGTGGAGTAGAATGGATAAGGGATAAAAAATGGGGAAAGCTTCTTTAGACTTAGATTACAAGATAGAAATTTTAGGAGAGGGAGCTCGTTTTGATTTATGCGGTTCATGTGGAGGGGAAGAATCAAGAAAGCGCCATCCTCAGGGAGGCTGGATTTATCCGGTTAATCTCCCCGATGGCGGGAAAAAAGTAAACATTCTCAAAATCCTTCTTTCTAATGATTGCGTGCATAATTGCCTTTACTGTGCCAATCGGGAAGGAAGAGGCCACCCCGTCGCTTCCTTTTCTGCTGAAGAATTAGCGAGTCTTTTCTGGCATCTTTACCAGAGGGGGATGGTAAAAGGGCTTTTCTTAAGCTCTGCTGTGGATAGAAGCCCTTCTTGGGCTATGAACGAGATGCTAAAAGTGGCAGAAATTTTGCGCTATCGTCTCCATTTTTCCGGTTATCTCCATCTCAAAATATTGCCTGATGTGAGCAACGATTACTTAGAAGAAGCTGTCAAACTGGCTACTCGAGTATCGGTTAACTTAGAAGCTCCCACTCCCCAAAGCCTCTGCCAAATTGCTCCTCAAAAGAATTTTTTTGGTATCTGGCAGAAGTTTCAATGGTTTGAAAGTCAGAAGAAAAAAGGGCTTTCTGCTCCTGCCGGGGTTACTACTCAGTTAGTGGTAGGGGGAAGCAAGGAGACCGATAGAGAAATCATGCATACTACTTCTCAGCTTTATGAGCATTTTGGTTTAGCTCGAGTTTACTATAGTGCTTTTCAGCCAGTTGCTGATACCCCTCTTTCTTACAAACCTCCCGTATCTACCTGGCGAGAACATCGTCTATATCAAGCTGACTTTTTACTTCGTCGATATAACTTTTCTTTTGAAGAGCTAATCTTTGACGAAGAGGGTAATTTTCCTTTATCTCTTGACCCTAAAGTTTTGTGGGCCAATCACCATCCTGAGTTTTTTCCGGTGGAAGTAAATTCTGCTCCCTGGGAAGTTTTAATCCGGGTGCCTGGTATAGGGACGACTTCGGCACGACGGATTATAAATTTGCGCCGAGAGAGTACTTTTCATGACCCTAAAGCGCTTTCCCGGCTGGGAGTGCGGATAGATAAGGCTCTGCCTTTTATCCTTTTGAATGGTAAAAAGATAAAGCGAGCAGAGCAACTATCTCTTTTTGCCTGATTCTCTTTTGTTTTCAAGATCTCTCTTTGTTCGTGCTATACAATAATACATAAGGTTTTATTAGTAAGTAAAGGAGGGACAGAAATAAAAAATGGTCGTAGTAGTTCATGGAGGACTATCAGAGAAAGATTTCTTGGCTTTTGACACCTTAATTCGAGCTTGCGAAATGGCTCGAGAGGTAATGAGAGAAAAAGAAGCCATTGATGGAGTGGAAAGCGCAATAAAGATTTTGGAGGATGACCCTCGCTTAAATGCTGGAACTGGCTCCTTTCCCAATCTTTTGGGAGAAATAGAAATGTCAGCTAGCGTGATGAAAAATGATTATTCTTGTGGAGGCGTAGCAGCTATTAAAAATGTTAAAAACCCCATTTCTGTGGCCCGAGCAGTAATGGAAAAAACCCGTCATATACTCCTTGTAGGAGAGGGAGCTAATTTGTTTGCTAGTCTTCTGGGATTTGAGCCTTACAATCCGGTAGCAGAATTAACCATAGAAACCCTGAAAGAATCCATTTGTGAAGCAGAGAAAGAAAAAAATCCCATCTATCACTGTTACTTAGAGAAAGCCCGGGAAAAATTGCGGGAAACTCACTGGGGAACAGTAGGTGCAGTAGCTAAAGATGAAAAGGGAAGCCTGGCTGCGGGAACCTCAACTGGAGGAGTGAAAATGCAGCTTCCCGGGAGAGTCGGAGATTCTCCCTTGATAGGTTGTGGAACTTTTGCCTGTCCCTTCGGAGCAGTATCTATGACTGGTGAAGGAGAGGAAATAATAAGATGGGGTTTAGCTCGACGGATTGGAGAATGGATGGAGAAAGTAGATGCTCAAAAAGCGGTGAATATGGGGATAGAATTAGCTCGGGAGAAAAAGATATTTTGTGGAGTTATTGCAGTCAATAGCCAGGGAGAAATAGGATGGGGTGCCAATGGGGGAATATTGCCTTTAGCTTACTGGAAAAAAGAAATGGAAGAGCCACTTTGTATGTTGACTAATAACTCTTAGAAGGATATAAAGTTATAAGAATAGTTTAAAGGAGGTAGAGCTATGAAAAAACTACTAACTGTGATTTTGGCGTTTCTTTTAGTGGGGGGTGCATCTTTGGCTTATGCGCAGGAAGCTATTAAGGTGGGGATAGTAATGGGTCTCACGGGACCTTGGGCTTCTATTGACACTCCAGCTCTCAATGGAATTAAATTAGCGACTGAAGAGATTAACCAGGCAGGAGGGGTTTTGGGAAGACCAATTGAACTTAAAACAGTAGATACGAAAGCTGATGAGGGAGAAACTGTAGCAGCAGTAATCAGATTAGTGGAAAACGAGAAGGTGTGTGCTCTGATAGGCTACTGTGATACTCACTGGGTGAATATTGCTGCTCCCTTGGCCCGGGAATATGGCGTTCCTTTTATTACCCCTGGAGCTACTCATCCCCGTATACCAGAGCGTACTGGTGCCTGGCTAGCCTGCTTTGGTGATAACGCTCAAGCAGCGGCTATTGCTGAATATGCCATAAATGATTTAGGACTTAAAAAAGGTGCTATTTGGGTAGATACAGCAGTGGACTTTAGTGTGGCGGTTTGTGCCTATTTTGCAGATGCCATGAAACATTATGGTGGAGAAATCGCTTATGAAGACTACTTTGAAACCAGCTGGACAGATTTTTCCAGCATGGTAGCTCGTCTTAAAGAATACCAGGATCGAGGAGAGGTAGATTTTGTTTACGTAGGAGGGATTCCTGGTAATTGCGGGCTAATCGTCAAACAGATTAGAGAAGGAGGAGTAACTATTCCTATCTTTGGTGAAGACGGTTTTGATACTCCTCTTTTAGTGGAGACCGGCGGAGAATATGCTGAAGGAGTGGTCTTTGCCACTCATATGTCTTTAGAAGATCCCAACCCTGTTGTTCAGCAGTTTAAGGAAGCCTATGAAGCTATGTTTGGTAACCCTCCTGAAAATGCTTTTGCTGCTCTAGGCTACGATACCTTAAAAGTCTTAGCTAAAGCTATAGAAATAGCAGGCACCGATGATCCTAAGAGTATCCCAGAAGGTTTATCTCAAATTAAGGATTTTCAGGGGGTATCGGGTGTTATTTCTTACAAGGAAGGCAGTCAGATACCTGATAAATCGGTAGCCATAATTGAAGTGAAAAACGGGAAATTTGCTACTATAAAGCAAATTACTCCTCAATATTTACCTGATCCTAAGATTGCCAAATGAACACATGAAGGCGGGCTTTGAGCCCGCCTTTTTGATATATGGAGAGAAATAAAAAGATGACGTATTTCATATTAGAAGTAGAAGACTTATGGAAAAGTTTTGGAGGTTTAACTGCAGTAAGTGGTTATCAATTAAAATTACCTCCAGATAGTGTTTACGGCTTGATTGGGCCTAATGGAGCGGGTAAAACCACCATTTTTAATCTGATCAGTGGAATAATAAAACCTACCCGGGGAAAAATAATTTTTAAAGGAAAAGATATTACTTTTTGGCGCCCTGATCAGGTTGTGGCCCTGGGGCTTACTCGCACTTTTCAAAATTTAAGACTTTTTTCTTCGCTGACTGTAGAGATGAATTTAAAAATCGCTTCTCATCTTCATGCTCGATGTAATTTTTGGAGTAGTTTGTTTAGTTTTCCCTCATTTTTCCGCGAGGAAAGAGAAATTAAAAAAAGAGTAGATTATATTTTAGAAGTTTTTGACCTTGTTCCTTATCGGGAAGAAGTGTCTTCTAACCTTCCCTATGGTTTGCAAAGAAAACTGGACATTGCTCGAGCTTTAATGACCAAGCCCCAATTAGTTCTTCTGGACGAGCCTTCAGCAGGCATGAACACTCAGGAAGCGGAAGATTTAGCGGAGCTAATACGACGGATTAAGGAAGAGTTTCAACTTACTTTGATCATTGTAGAACATAGGATGTCTTTAGTTATGGGGTTAGCTGAAGTGGTTCAGGTTATTGATTATGGGTCAGTTATTGCCATGGGTAGTCCAGAAGAAGTACAAAATGATCCCCAGGTAATTGAAGCTTATTTAGGAACAGGTGATGTAGTTGCTTAAAATAGAAAACTTAACAGTGAAGTATGGAGTCATACCTGCGGTACATAACGCTAACTTAGAAGTGCGAGAAGGACAAATTGTGGCTCTTTTGGGAGCCAACGGAGCAGGCAAAACTACTATTTTAAAAACTATCATGGGGATTCTTAAGCCCGCTGAGGGAAATATCTATTATCAGGGTGAAAGTATTAACTTTTTTTCTCCTCCTCAACGGGTAAAAATGGGCATAACTTTGGTGCCAGAGGGCAGAGGAATTTTTAACCGTCTTTCGGTAGAAGAAAATCTCTTTTTGGGCGCCTATCATCGTTCCGATAAGGAAGAAGTAGAAAAAGACTTAAATCGAATTTATACTCTTTTTCCTCGTTTGCAAGAAAGAAAGGAACAGATTGCGGGAACTTTGAGTGGAGGAGAGCAGCAAATGTTAGCTTTAGGGCGGGGCTTGATGTCTCGTCCCCTTTTGATACTTTTAGATGAACCCTCCCTAGGATTAGCTCCTCTTTTAGTCAGAGAATTGTATTCTTTCATTGCCAATATTCGCAAGGAAGGAGTAACTATTTTGTTAGTGGAACAAAATGCTACCATGGCTTTGAAAGTTTGTGATTATGTTTACCTCTTAGAAACTGGTGTGGTAAAAGTTCAAGGGATAGCCGAAGAAGTGTGGTCTCGGGAAGATGTAAAAAAAGTTTATCTGGGAGGATAAATATGTTTTCTCTGGGTTATTTATTACAGCAGACCATGAATGGAGTGGTTTTGGGTTGTATTTACGCTCTTTTAGCTTTAGGAATGACAGTAGTTTATGGTATCCTGCGACTCATCAATTTTGCCCATGGCGCATTAATTACTTTGGGAGCGTTTTTCACTTATTTTATTCTAGTTCGTCTGGGTATTCCCTTGGTGGCTACTATATTTTTAGTTCTGGGTTTTGGAGGGTTGATGGGTCTGGTTTTAGATATAGTAGCTTATCGCAAACTACGCGGGGGCCCGGAAGTGGCTCTACTCATTACTTCTTTGGGCTTCTATACTTTTATTGAAAATTTTATGAAAATGGTAGTTTCTCCTCAGCCTTATGCTTTTAAAACCCCTTCTTATCTTACTACTATTTTTCGTACTTCATTTTTAACTTTTAGGACGATTGATTTATTTATCATTGGAGCTTCTATTGCTATTATGTGGTGTTTCCACCTTTTTATCAAAAAAACTAAAATGGGTATAGCCATGCGGGCTATAGCGGAGAATCTGGAAGTAGCCAGCATCATGGGAATAGAAATCAACCGGGTGATTTCCGTAGCCTTTGTTTTAGGCTCAGCCCTGGCTGCTTTTACTGGTTTTATGTGGGGAGCTAAATATGGACAGATTTCTTACGATATGGGATTTTTGACCGGTGTGAAAGCTTTTGTGGCAGTGGTAGTAGGAGGAGTGGGAAGTGTTCCCGGAGCAATGGTGGGGGGCGTTATATTGGGCTTAGCTGAAATCCTGTCTACTGCTTTTCTGCCCACGTATTTTTCTGAGTATCGAGATGGGATAGTATTTGCTATTTTGATTTTAGTTTTGCTCGTCAGACCTTCTGGTATTATGGGAGTTAAGGAAGAGGTACGGGTATGAGAAAAATCAACAAATTTCCTGAACTGTGGTTTTTAGTGGGGGGATTAATTCTTCTGGTAGGAGTTTTCTTAGCTGACCACTTGCTCAACCGTTATTTGGTTCACATTCTAATTTTGATGGGTATTTATTCCATTACTACTGTGAGTCTGAATTTAACCAATGGTTATACTGGCCTTTTTTCCCTGGGTCATGCTGCTTTTATGGCTATAGGTGCTTATACCTCTACTCTTTTAGCTTTTCCTATTGCTTTACGAGAAGCTTATGAACTTCCTCTTCTTCCCTCTTTTTTAGGAGGACCAGAATATTCCTGGCCCTTTTTTCCTGCTCTTGTAGCTGGTGGTCTTTTGGCAAGCATAGCTGCTCTTTTAATAGGAGCTCCTGTTTTACGTTTGCGAGGTCATTATCTTTCAGTAGCTTCTTTGGGCTTTATGGTAATTGTTACTACTTTTGCCAAAACTTTACGGGGAATTACTCGAGGTTCCATGGGAATTAACGCTATTCCTTCTTATACTAATATTTACTGGACTTATCTCTGGCTGTTTATCTCTGTTTATGTGGTTTGGAGAATAGTAAATTCTCGTTTTGGTCGGGCAATGCTGGCCATTAGAGAGGACGAAACTGCTGCTCAAGCTCTGGGCATTTATCCTATGAAATATAAGCTTTTATCCTTTGCAGTGGGAGCTTTTTTTGCCGGGGTAGCAGGAGGATTGTACGCTCATTTTACTAAAGCTATTCGTCCTTTTGAATTTTCTTTTTTCCTCACTTTTCAAATTGTGACTATGCTTATTATAGGGGGAATGGGTACCACCTCCGGGCCGATAGTAGGAGCAGCTTCTCTTATTGCTCTACGCTATGCTTTAAAGCCGGTAGAAGAGGGATTACAAATTTATGGGCTGATAGAGTTGATTTATGCTACATTGCTCATTGTGATCATGCTCTGGAAGCCAGAAGGAATAATGGGAAAACGCCACTCAAGAATGAGTTAAAATCATCTAAAAGGAGGAATAATAATAATGAGAGAAAAATATTTCCATCCTCATCTTACCTACACTGATTTTAAAGAAGGTAAATTTGATAAAGCTATTCTGGCGGTGGGGTCAGCAGAAAATCATGGTTTTCATCTGCCTTTTGGCACCGATACTTTGGTTTCCTTAGCCATTGCAGAAGAAGTAGCCAAAAAAGTAGAAGGGCTCTTAGTTCTACCTCCTGTAACTTATGGGGTGAGTTTCCATTATGATGACTTTCCTTTTACTTTGACTCTTCGACCTGAAGTTCTGGTAGAAGTATTAAAAGATATTCTGGATTCTTCTATAAGACAAGGGATTAACCATATTATTATCATCAATGGACACGATGGTAATATAGCCCCTATTGAAATAGCATCTCGCTCTATTAAGGTAAAACATCCTGATTCTTTTATTGCCTCTTTAGATGCCTGGTGGGTGAAAGCTGGAGAATTACTCCCTCCTCACACTTTTGAAGTGTGGGAAGGCCTCGGGCATGCAGGAGAAGGAGAAACTTCCATCGTTTTACATCTCTATCCTCAACTTACCAGGATGGAAAATGCTCGAGGAGTAGTTCCCGACCTTCCTGATAATTTGGATATTAAGTGGAAATTCAGTGAGATCACCCCTTACGGAGCTACCGGTGACCCTACCAAAGGTACTCCGGAAAAGGGAGAAAAGATGTTTAAAGCGCTGGTAGATTGTGTGGTGAAATTTATTCAGGAAATGGAAAAAGCAGGTTGGAAATACGGAGAGAAAGCTAAACTTTAAGATGTTGTTTTAATTGCTTGGGGAATATTGGACTAAATTTGCCTTCCTCGAGATCGAGAAAATACTCGAGGAAGGCAAATTGCTTTCTTTCCCATTTAATACTTAGGAAGAGACAGGTACAGCTACAAATGTAGGAGAGGTGCAAGGATTTCCTGCTTTATCAGCAACAACTAAAGGACTTGCTGGGTGAAAAATAACCTCCAAAAGGTCTCCGGCGATTAACTGGTCACTCATCCAGTTGCCACTTAGAGTAACTGTTTTTTGATCATCAGCTAAATGAATGGTAGTGAGAGTAAAAACGGAAGCCCCAGATATGCTTACTGTCCAGAAACCACCAGGAACTAAGGTAAATAGATTCATATCGTTTACTACAATAGCTTCGTTAAAACTAACCGTTATAGTAGGAGCTGACTCGAACGGTGGATCTGCTTTAGCTAAAGCAGAGACAAGATAGGGCCCGGTTCCATCCACCACAATAGTAAAAGAGGTGGGAGTACTTTCTTCTCGGTCGGGAACTTCAGCGGAAAAATTAAAAACAAAAGTTCCTTCCGTAGTGCCAGAGTCCCAGCTCCAGGTAAAGCTTCCTGCGTTATTAGTAGTAGTACTATCTATCACTGTGTCTCCTCGATATACCCGGATTACAGCATTAGCTGGACCTTGACCGGTAAAAGTTATGGTTTTACTGAACATCACTGGATCTCCGCTCTGGAGAGTTTTTGTCCCATCGGATATTGTAATCAAAGTAGGTGCTTCAGTTAAGTTGGGAGCGGAAGTAGTAGTGCAGCCTGCTATTCCTAATATCCAGAGGAAAAGGAACGATAAAACTAACCACTTTTTCATTTTAATCCCTCCTTGGTGATTTTTTGTAATGATTTAGCTTGCCTAAAAAATTATGGATTAATCACCAGAGATAGTATAAAACTAATCATTATTTTGTCAATAAATTTCGGGGCAAAGATTGAGAGTTAATCACTTGAGAAAACTAAAACATTTTCGTTTCTCTATTGAGAACCCCCTAGAAAAGATATTGTTAATAACCCAGTGAGAATGATGCAAAATAGTGCAATCTAATAAGAATGTGGTGGATTTCTAAAATTTTTTATTGACATCATAGGGTAGGGTGGTATACTATATTAAAACAAAAAATTAGTGAGGTTGAAAATGGAAGAAAATAAATATAAGAATGATAGTCCTAAAGATGATAAACATCGACTTTGGGATGATGAAAAGGCGGTTAAAGAAATTCTGGTGAGACTCAACCGTATCGAAGGTCAAGTGCGAGGTGTAAAGCGTATGGTTGGAGAGGGAGCATATTGTGATGAGATTTTGAATCAAATCGCTTCCATTCAATCCGCTCTTTATGGTGTAGCTCGCTTGCTTTTAGAAAAACATATGAAATCCTGCATTAGAGAACAAATCTTGTCTGGTGATGAGAGTGCTATTGATGAAGTCCTGGCCACTATTTTCAGAATGATGAGATAAGGCTCAAATAGGGAGGCCCTAAAGATGGAAGAAAAGAAAGAGAAAACCAACCACAATTTGACCATTCCCATTTTGGGAATGAAATGTGCAGCCTGTGCTTCGCGAGTAGAAAAAGGACTGGAAGCTATTCCAGGAATTCATTCAGTGGACGTTAATCTGGCTTTGAGTAAAGCGACAATAAATTATGATTCTAAAAAAACTAATTTTCAGGATATAATCAATGAAATATCAAAAATCGGTTACGAAGTGCCAGAAGAAGAAATAGAGCTCTTGATTGAAGGGATGTCTTGTGCTTCTTGCGCGACAAGAATTGAGAAAAAACTTAACACCCTTGCGGGAGTTAAAAAAGCAGCGGTAAACTTAGCTTCTAATAAAGCCTATATTCAGTTTGTACCCGGAATAATTAATCAGGCTGAGATAGAAGAAGCCATAGAATCTCTGGGCTATGGTGTTCAAACCACTTCTCGTATCCTTTCAGAAAAAAGAAAAGGCCGAAAGCAAAATAGAGAAAACTGGCAAAAAATCAGATTTTTTGTCGCTCTTTTTTTATCACTTCCTCTTTTTTATATGATGGTAGCCAATTGGACGGGAAAAGGCCAATTTATCATTGATCCCTGGATTCAGCTCCTTCTTGCCACTCCGGTGCAGTTTTTTTCCGGCTGGCCATTTTACCGGGGAGCTTACTATTCTTTGAAATCAGGTAGTGCCAGTATGGATGTCCTTGTAGCTTTGGGAACTTCGGTAGCTTATTTCTATAGTCTGATTTCTTTAGTAGCGGGCTGGGGGGTGTTTTATTTTGAATCCTCTGCCATGTTGATTACTATAATTTTATTGGGAAAACTGCTGGAAGAGAGAGCCAAATGGAAAGCCTCTGAGGCTGTGGAAAAACTGGTAAAGTTGCAACCCCAGACTGCCCATGTTCTTCAAAATGGAATAGAAAAAGATATCCCGGCAGAAAGGATAAAGGTGGGAGATATGGTGGTAGTGAAACCCGGTGAGTGCATCCCAGTAGATGGAGTAATTGTAGAGGGAAGCTCTACCGTAGATGAATCTTTGCTTACCGGCGAGAGTATGCCGGTGGAAAAACATCCTGGTTGCGAAGTTATAGGAGGCTCTATTAACCAGGAAGGAAGTTTTATTTTCCGGGCTACTAAAGTAGGAGCCGATATGGCGTTAGCTCGTATCATTAAAATGGTAGAAGAAGCACAGAGCTCTAAAGCACCTCTCGAGCGTTTAGCTGACCGGGTTTCTGCTATATTTGTACCTACGATTATTGTTCTTTCGGTTATTACTTTTCTGGGCTGGTATATAGAAGGTGCTGGTTTTGCTGATTCTCTCATGCACATGGTTACCGTTTTAGTGGTAGCTTGTCCCTGTGCTTTGGGTTTAGCTACTCCCACTGCAGTTATGGTTGGAATTGGTTTGGGAGCAGAAAAGGGAATTTTTTTCCGGGGGGGAGAATATTTAGAGGGTATAGAAAAAGTCGATACCGTTCTTTTAGACAAAACCGGGACCATCACCTGGGGAACTCCCTCAGTTGATGATTTTTTTGTCCCTTCTTCTTTTGACATAAATGAAACCTGGGCGATAATCTCCTCGGGAGAGAAGTGGTCTGAGCACCCTTTGGGGCAGGCCATAGCTAAATATGGAGAAAAACTTGATATATCTCCTAACGGGAAAATTAAAAATTTTAATGCTCTCCCGGGAAAAGGAGTTCGTTTTCAATATCAGGATGAGGTCTGGTACATAGGGAAAGAGGAACTTTTGGAGCCTCAAGGGATAGATTTAATGGAGGTCGCAGAGTATAAAAGCCGATGGGAGAGAGAAGGTAAAACTGTAGTGGTGGCTGCATCGGGGGGAAAGGTAAGAGCGATTATTGCCCTTACCGATACCATAAAGGATGAGGCTCGAAAAGTTATCTCTGAACTAAAACAAATGGGGTTAGAGGTGGTAATGGTAACTGGTGACCAAGAAGTAGTAGCCCAAGCCATAGCCCAAAAAGCAGGAATTGATAAAGTTTTTTCTGGAGTCATGCCCGATGAAAAAGTAGAGATAGTTAAAAAATTAAAAGAAGAGGGAAGAACAGTAGCCATGGTGGGGGATGGCATAAACGATGCTCCAGCTCTGGCCCAGGCCGATGTAGGAATAGCCATAGGTACGGGAACTGATATCGCTATAGAGAGTGCTGATGTAATTTTGATGAATGGTGAGCTGAAAAGTTTACTCTCTGCTTTACGTCTTTCTCGGTTTACCCGAAGAAAGATAAAACAGAATTTAATCTGGGCGTTTATTTATAATTTAGTTACTGTGCCGTTAGCTATGTTTGGTATTTTTACTCCTATTATGGGAGGAGTAGCTATGGCTCTCAGTTCTACATCTGTAGTTGCTAATTCTCTTTTACTTAAGCGGTACAGGAATAAAATTTAGGCGAACTTTTAACGCTTCTATCGCTTTGATATTTGAATTATGGAATAGCCATCTTAAAATGATGTTATTGTAGAAATAAAAATGACCTTTCTTTATCTTGTAAAATATATAAGATGAATCATCTCTATGTTAAAATTGAGGTAAATTCAGGAGGACCAAGTTATAAATGGATAAAAATAGAGGAGTAATGTCCAATTTCTTCCGTTCTTGGCGTCTGCGCTGGCATATAGTCTCTTTGGAGAAAGAAAAAGAAGAATCTCTTCTTCGGCTGGGGAAGAGAGTTTATGAACTTTTTATAGAGCGGAAAGATTGGGGGAGGGAAGAAGTGAGAGAAAATTGTCAGGAAGTGCTCTCTATTGAAGAGGAAATTGAAGATTTAGAAGAAAAAATGCGCCGTTTAGAAGGAAATAAACCCCGCCGGATTTGCCCTTCTTGTGGAGAGTATATAGAGGAAGGTTCTCTTTATTGCTCCCGCTGTGGTTTTCATCAAAAGCAGCAGGAATTAACTTGCTCTCAATGTGGAGAGAAAATAAACCCTCAAGACAAATTCTGCCCTCACTGTGGCCAGGAAATTAAACAACCTTCTTCTCATAAAACAGAGGAGGAAGAAAAAAATGATTGAAAGATACACCCTTCCAGAGATGAAAAAAATCTGGAGTGATGAACACCGCTTCGAAATCTGGTTAAAAATAGAGCTTTTAGCTTTAGAGGCTCAGCAAAAACTAGGACTTCTACCTCAAGAAGATTTAGAAAAAATTAAAAAAGGTATTTCCTTTTCCCCTGATAGGATGCAAGAGATAGAAAAAGTAACTCGCCACGATGTCATCGCTTTTCTCACTACCTTATCGGAAAATTTAGGACCTGAGTCTCGGTTTATTCATTTTGGTATGACTTCTTCCGATGTTTTAGATACTGCTAATGCTGTTTTGATGAAGGAAGCTTTAGATTTAGTGCTAAAGGATATGGATGGGGTATTGGATTCTATTAAAAATAAAGCTTTACAATATCGTTACACTTTAACAGTGGGAAGAACTCACGGAGTTCATGCCGAACCTACCACTTTTGGGCTAAAGATGGCAGTATGGTATGCAGAAATGCTCCGTAATAAGGAAAGATTAGAAAAAGCTAAGGAAAATATTAGAGTGGGTAAAGTTTCTGGAGCGGTGGGAAATTTTGCTCATTTTGACCCTCGGGTAGAAGAATATGTATGTGAGAAACTGGGCCTAAAACCTGATCCTGTTTCTACTCAAATTGTCCAAAGAGACCGCTATGCTGAAGTAATCTGGGCTTTAGCTATGGTGGGGGGAAGTTTAGAAAAATTTGCTGTGGAGCTGCGTAATCTCCAGAGAACAGAAATTAGAGAAGTAGAAGAAGGCTTCAGTGAAGGGCAAAAGGGGTCATCTGCTATGCCCCATAAGAAAAATCCTATTACTGGAGAACAGATTTGTGGATTAAGCCGGATTTTACGAGGTAATTTAGTGGCAGCTTTAGAAAATATTCCTCTCTGGCATGAACGAGATATTTCTCACTCTTCAGTAGAAAGGATAATACTCCCTGATTGCTTCATTTTAACTGATTATCTACTTCATACTTTTCAGCGTTTATTGGATAATCTGGTAGTTTACCCGGAAAATATGAGAAAAAATCTGGAGAAAAGTCGAGGTTTGGTTTTTTCAGAGAAAATACTTCTGGAGCTAATCAAAAAAGGATTAACTCGAGAAGATGCTTATGCTTTAGTGCAACACTGTGCCATGAAGACCTGGGAAGACGAGAGCCTATCTTTTCTCGAGGTTCTCAAAAACGACTCTTCGATTCGAGAGTACTTTTCTTTGGAAGAACTGGAATCTTTTTTTGATTACAATTATTTTCTTCGCCAGGTAGATTTTATTTTGAAAAGGGCGGGAATAGAGGGCTAAATAATGGAAGAGAGATGGAATTATAAGAAAGCAGGAGTAGATATCGATCTGGGAGATAAGCTAATACAAGATATAAAAGATTTAGTTTCTCACACTTATAGACCTGAAGTCATTTCTGGAGTAGGGGGGTTTTCGGGGGTTTTTCGGCTGGGAGAAAAATGGAAAGAACCTTGTTTGGTAGCGGGAAGCGATGGAGTAGGTACTAAAATAAAAATAGCCATAGATTTGGATAAACATGATACTGTAGGCATAGATCTCGTAGCTATGTGTGTTAACGATGTCTTATGTGCCGGGGCTGAACCAATATTTTTTCTCGACTATTTAGCGTGTGGAAAATTGGAAGCAGAAAAGTTTAAAAGCATAATATCGGGAATTGTCAGGGGATGTGAGGAGGCAGGGTGTGCTCTTTTGGGAGGAGAAACGGCAGAAATGCCCGATTTTTATAAAGAAGGTGACTATGACCTGGCGGGTTTTGCTGTAGGAGTGGTAGAAAAAGATGCTTTAATTGATGGAGGGAAAATTCGAAAAGGGGATGTTCTCTTGGGATTAGCTTCTTCGGGTCTGCATAGTAATGGCTACTCTCTGGTGAGAAAAGTTTTACAATCTCGGGGGATAAATCTTTCTGATCAGATTAACGGTAAAATTTTAGGAGAGGAATTACTTCGTCCTACCAGAATTTACGTGAGATCAGTTCTCCCTCTTTTTCGGGAAGTAGAGGTAAAGGGAGTGTCTCATATTACTGGAGGAGGAATGATAGAGAATATTCCTCGAATTCTCCTTCCTCATCTGGGAGTTAAAATTTATAAATCTAAAATTGAAATTCCCTGGGTTTTTTCTTATATTCAGGGGCTGGGTAATATTGAAGAGGAAGAAATGTGGAGGGTATTTAACTTAGGCATAGGTTTAGCGCTTATTGTCTCTCGAGAGGAAGCAGATAAGGCTTCTCATATATTAGAAAAAGAAGGAGAGAAAGTTAATGTAATTGGCGAGGTAATAGAGGGTGGTAGGAAGGTGCTTTTAGTTGAATGACAAACAAATAGTAGTGTTAGTCTCTGGTAGAGGAACCAATCTTCAAGCTTTAATAGAAACCACTCAAAATGGCTACATACCGGGAAAAATCAGTTTGGTGGTTAGTGATAATCCTCAAGCATTTGCTCTGGAGCGGGCTCGGAGAGCTTCTATTCCTACTTTAGTTTTAGATTACGATTCTTTTCCCCACAAGAGAGCTTATGAAGATGCACTTCTTCAAGTGTTAGAAAAAGAAGACCCTCAACTGATTTGCCTGGCTGGTTATATGCGTATAGTAGGGAAAAGAATAATTATGCGGTTTCGGGAGCGCATTATAAATATTCATCCTTCTCTTCTTCCTGCTTTTCCCGGATTAGAAGCTCAAAAGCAAGCCCTGGAATATGGAGTTAAAATAAGTGGGTGCACTGTTCATTTGGTTGATGAGGGAATGGATACCGGGCCAATAATTTTACAGGCTTCTTGTCCAGTTGAGGATGAAGATACTGTAGAATCTTTATCGGAGCGGATTTTACAATATGAACATCAGATTTATCCTCAAGCGGTTAAACTATTTTTAGAGGATAAATTGAACGTAATAGGACGAAGAGTATTTATTAAAAAGGAGTGAAAGAATTGAAAGTTATGGTGGTAGGTAGTGGAGGAAGAGAACATTGCCTGGCCTGGAAGATATCACATAGTAGATTAGTAGACAAAATTTATTGTGCTCCGGGAAATGGAGGAATGAGTGAAATTGGCAAATGTGTTCCCTGGAAATCTCTTGCAGATCTTGTTTCTTTTGCACAAGAAGAAAAAATTGACCTCACTATCGTGGGACCGGAAGCTCCTTTATCTCAGGGTATTGTAAATTTATTTGAGGATAGGTCTCTTCCCATTATTGGTCCAGACCAGAGGGGAGCGCTTTTAGAATCCAGTAAGATTTTTGCTAAAAATTTTATGAAGAAATATCAAATTCCCACTTCTTCTTTTGAAGTTTTTGATGATTATGAGGAGGCAGTGGATTATCTTCAAAAAAGAGATACGTATCCTTTAGTGATTAAGGCTGACGGTCTGGCTGGAGGTAAAGGGGTTTATATTGCTTATGATGTAGATGAGGCAATAGATGCCTTGCAAGAGCTAATGATTGATCTTAAATTTGGTAGTGCAGGAGAGCGGGTAGTGGTGGAAGACTTCTTAGAAGGGGAAGAGGCCACCGTGATGGTGTTGTGGGATGGTAAGTCTTATTTTCTTCTTCCTTCTTCTCAGGACCACAAAAGAGTGGGAGAGGGCGACATTGGTCCTAATACTGGAGGAATGGGTGCTTATTCTCCTGCTCCTGTAATAGACGAAGTAGTGCGGGAAAAAATAGAAAAAAAGATTGTTCATCCTCTTTTAGAAGGTATTAAAAAAGAGGAATTAAGATATCGAGGAGTTATTTATATAGGTATTATGGTAGATGAAGAGAAAGATCCCCGGGTTTTAGAATTTAATGTTCGCTTAGGTGATCCAGAAACTCAGGTAGTGCTTCCCCGAATAAATAATGACTGGTTAGAAGTGAATTTAGCTATCTGGGAGGGAAAATTAGGGGAGGTTAAACTTTCAGTAAGTGACTTTCCTACGTTGGGGGTAGTTTTGGCGAGCAAGGGTTACCCGGGTAATTATGAGGTGGGCAAGAAAATTTGGGGGCTGGAAAAATTCCCCAATCGGGAAAATGATGAAGTGTTGGTTTTTCATGCTGGGACAGAGAAAAGAGATGACGGTTTTTATACTGCAGGAGGAAGGGTCTTGAATGTTTGTGCCCGAGGTAAAAACTTGCAAGAAGCCAAAGATAAAGCCTATCGAGCGGTGACAGAAATTCACTTCGAGAATATTTATTATCGTCGAGATATTGGCTTTCGAGCTATAGGGGAGAAGTGAAATGGCGTTAGTATATGTGGTATGCGGAAGTAAAAGTGATTTAGAGTACGGGGAAGAATGTATAAAGATACTTGATAAATTAGGTATTGAAAGTCGGATTTTTGTTGCTTCGGCTCACCGTTCGCCAGATAAAGTAGATGAAATCGTGAAAAAGGGGGAAGAAGAAGGAATAGGAGTGATTATTGCTCTTGCCGGTTTTGCTGCTCATCTTCCTGGAGTAATAGCTTCTAAGACTATAGTTCCTGTAATTGGAGTTCCTATTAACTCTTCGCCTCTTTTAGGGATAGATGCTCTTTTATCTATTGTCCAGATGCCGGGTGGAATTCCCTGCGCTGGTGTGGGAATTGGAAAATCAGGAGCTCAAAACGGGGCAATTTTAGCTGGCGAAATTTTAGCCTTGCAGGATAGCAAAATAAAAGAAAAACTACAAGAATTCAGACTGGAGCAAAAAAAGGCTATTGAGAAAGCAAATGAAGAGCTAAATCAATAATAGATACCTTTTATGATAGACAATAACCAGGTTAAAACTTCACTCCCATCTTACTGTTTGAATATCGGGAAAATCCTGAATTTTTTGCAATAGAGAAGAGAGGTCTACATGAGGAGGAGTAGTTACTTTAAAGGAGATTTCCGCTTCTTCTTCCGATATTTCTAACTTTATATCTACTATATTTACTTCATAACTCCCTAAAGCGCTTCCAATATCTCCAATAAGTCCCGGTCTATTCTTAGCCTTAACGGTAAGTACCCTTCCTGTCCCGTGCTTCAAGATTTTAGCCTCAAAAGAGCGGAGAAAAACTAGAACGCCATAGGCAAGGAGAGTAGTAACTATAGCGGCAAAATATTCTCCTACCCCTATGGCAATTCCTACTCCGGCCATAAGCCACATTGCTATCGCAGTGGTAATACCACGTAGTGCTGTTCCTTCCCGAAGCACAACCATTGCTCCCAGAACTCCCATGCTGGAAACTACCTGAGCTGCTATCCTTCCCGGGTCTGAACCGGGTAGGGTAATGGAAATAATGGTTATGAGAGTGGCCCCCAGACAGGTCAGAACATAAGTTCTAAGCCCGGCGGGTTTGTTTACTGTTTCTCTTTCCCATCCTATAATACCCCCCAGAGCCATAGCTAAAACTAACTTGAAAAAGATTTTTAAGTACCCCATTTTGTGCTTTCTTTGTTTTCTTTTTTTGAGATTGCTTTTTTCATTGTAAAGTGATTAAGAAATATTTGCAAGTTTGCAAGACACTTACATTTTCTACTCTCTTTTTTTAGAATAAAAAATTTTTGATAAGGGGGTTGACGTCAGTTTAAGATAACGTTATCATATTTCTGGAGGTGAATCAGCTCTGAACCAGAAAAAGCCAGTCACCATAAAGGATGTGGCACGAGAAGCAGGAGTATCGGTAGCCACTGCTAGCCGGGCTCTGGCCAGATATGGATACGTAAAAGAGGAGACCAGAGAAAAGGTTTTAGCAGCAGCTAAAAAGCTTAATTACCAATATAATGTAGTAGCAAAGAACCTCAGAACCAGTAAAACTACTACCATTGGGTATCTCTTACCTGATATAACTAACCCATTCTATTCTAGAATTGTACGAGGTATTCAAGATGTGGCTTTTGAGGAAGAGTACAATGTAATTATCTGTAATAATGATAACGATATCATAAAAACTGAACGATTTGTCAAAATGCTTCTTCGCCACCGAGTGGAAGGGATTATCTATTCCACTCCTTATAACCAGGTATTAAATGATATGTGCGATACTTTTAAAAAGCAAGAAATACCGGTAATTAACTGCTATGGTTCCACCCGGCTTTGCGCCTCTGATGTAGTTACAGGAGACGCAGAAAAAGGTTGTTATCAGGCTGCTCGCCATCTTTTAGAATTGGGGCATCGGCGGATTGCCATATTGAGGGTAAAAGAAAGTGGTATCAGCAAGCGTCGTTTTGAAGGGTGCCGGAAAGCTCTGGAGGATTTTGGAGTAGAAATTGACCCTCGTTTTTTGGTGGATGCCGAAGACTTCTCTCAAGAAAGTGGTTATCTCCAGGCTAAAATTTTATTTAGCTCCCCTCAAAAACCCACCGCTCTTATTGCTTTCAGTGAGCAGTTAGCTATTGGAGTGTTAAAGGCAGCACGAGAAGATGGAATAAAAGTTCCTGAGGATTTGTCTCTGGTGGGAGTGGATGACATAATTGCCGAATTATTAGAACCTCCTCTTACCAGTGTTGTTATTCCCACCTATGAAGCAGGGAGAGCGGCTGCTTCTCTTTTGTTCAGCCGGATTAAGGAAGAAAATTCTTCTCCCCCCCGAGAAGTGGTGCTGGAAGAAAAATTAGTGGTGAGAAAATCAACCAGGGGGAGAGTGTAAAGGAGGTGAGCTTACAGTTTAGTTCCACAAATATAATGGTGAAGTTATGTTACAAGGGTAGGGAAGTGTTATTTATTAGACGTGTTATTTGTGTGGAGAAAAGTTTATGAGGAGGACAGTAAAAGTGAAAAGAAAATGGTCAGTATTAACTTTAAGCATTATAGTGGTTGTGTTGGTTATTGTTGCTTCTTCTCTGGCTCAAGAAAGCGAAATACCAAAATTCGAGGTTGATGAAATCATTCAATATAAAGCGCTTCCAAGTTACGGCGAGTCTCCAGAACTTGCCGAAGCAGTTAAAAGGGGAGAAATTCCACCAGTGGAAGAGCGGCTTCCTGCTAAGCCTGCTGTTGTTATGACCAGTGGAATGTCAGACGGTCCAGGTATTTATGGAGACGTCTGGAGGACTGTCTCTGCAGTACCAACAGCTGGGTGGAACTGGGCTGCAGGAGTGATAGGGGGTTGGTTCGGGATAGAAGAAGCTATGCAAGAGGCTCTTGTCAATACTGGAATGTCTTGGAGGCTAAAAGATGGTGAGCCTGGTCCAAATTTGGCAACTCATTGGGAGTGGTCTGAAGATGGTAAGACTCTAACCATGTATCTCGTAGAAGGTGCAAAATGGTCTGATGGGCATCCATTCACCGCCGAAGATGTTCTTTTCACCTATTACGACTGTATTCTGGATCCCAATGTTCCCAGCTGGCAGGGCGCAGGCACATGGACATTAGGTGGCAAGGTTGTAGAGCTTGAGAAAGTTGATGACTATATCATAAAATGGCACTTTGCTGAAGCTTTTCCAGTGTATTTACTTTGGTATATGGATTTGCTTGACTTCTCAGTAGCACCTGCTCATGTTCTGAAGCCTTACCATCCCAAATATAACCCGGAGAAGACTTACGAAGAATTCATCAATGCTTTACCTCCTAACGATCTTCCTCCAGTGGTGCTCGGTGCATGGGTCCCGGTATATCTCAAAGAAGATGAAGCTCTTATTATGAAGCGGAACCCATACTACTGGAAGGTAGATGAAACTGGAAAACAGCTTCCATATATTGGTGAATATTATTTTAAAAAAGCTAGCGCGGGTGTTCAAAGGGACTTGGACCTTATTGCTGGTACATGTGATCAAACACATCTCGAAACTCCTGGACTTTTTACCTTCGTCAATGAACAAGCAAGGTTACCCGGTTCACCCTTCAAGATTATTCCAGGTATGTGGACGTTGACATTCTCTCTGGAATCGAACTTATCCCTATACCAGGGAGTAAAAAATGAAACAGATTTGGAAATGAGAAAACTTCTCCGGAACTTTGACTTCAGAAAAGCAATTTCACATGCTATTGATAGAGAAGCGGTAGCGAGAATGCTTGTACCAGGTCCGATGCTGAGAGCCTTGCCAAGTGGTTTTCCTTCTGGAGCAGATTACTATGATCCGGAAGCAGTAGTGTCGTATTCTTATGATCCTGAAAAGTCTAAAGAGTTACTTGCAGGACTAGAATTTAAGGATACAGATGGAGATGGAATTCTCAATTGGACGTCTGGCCCGTTACAGGGGCAGAATCTTACTGTAGCAGTTAAAATACATGAAGATCAGACTGCTTGCGTTGACATAGTTGAAGCACTCGTTCCTATGTTTGAAAAAGTTGGAATCCGGCTGACACCTAAAATTGTAAAGTCGACTGTGGGACAGGCACTAGATACAGCTGGTGAATTTGAGCTCAATATGACCAGACAAGACTTCCTGGCTTCTCCTTACACCTCTCTTACGTCACTTGCTCCCGTTACTCCTTCGTCTCCTAACTGGCACAGAGCAGGTCCTGGCGAAAAAAGAGACCTTTTACCCTTTGAAGAAAGAATGGTAGAAATAGTAGAAGCATTGAAATATGAAAGGACTCGGGAGGGTAGGCAGGAACTCTTTAGCGAGCTTCAGAAGTTGTGGACCGAAAACCTGTACACCATAGGTGTAATAGAAGGTATTTATAATACTGGAATTACAAAAAGGTTCAGAAACATTCCTATAGGGGTGCCGGCAAGATTCCACCAATGGTTCCATCTCAACGTTATGCAAGAACAGGTATGGACGCCGGAAGAAGAGCAACTTCCAGAGTTTCTACCAGGGGTTGTTGTAAGGCATGAAGAAAAGCAGAAATAAACTAGCCGTTATAAGATGTGAGGGAAGGGTGACACCCTTCCCTCACCGTGGAGGTACTTTTTTATGAGTCGGTATGTTATCCAGAGACTTTTAATGAGCATACCTGTGCTTATAATAATCAGTATTGTTGTTTTCATAGTAATCCAGCTTCCTCCCGGGGATTACATGTCTACAGTACAGGCTCAGTTGCAATCTCTGGGTGGATTGACAGAAGATGAAGCGGTAAAAGTAGCTGAGCAATTAAGACATACCTATGGCCTGGACAAACCACTTTATATTCAGTATTTTGTTTGGATCAAAAATATATTAACCAAAGGAGATTTTGGTTTCTCATTCCAGTATAGAAAACCAGTTGCAGACGTAATATGGGAGAGAATGGGATGGACCATCCTTATAGCTTCTCTATGCCATCTTGTATCTACATTGGTGGGTATAGTTATAGGCATCTATTCGGCAACCCATCAATATAGTATTGGTGATAATGTAGCCACTTTTCTTGCTTTTGTGGGTCTTTCTGTACCGGGTTTTTTCTTGGCACTTATTGCAATGTATATACTAGCTGTTAAAGTGGGTGTAGAAGCAGGGGGATTGTTTTCTCAGCGCTACATACTTGCTCCATGGGGTTGGGGAAAGTTTCTGGATTTGCTTAGCCATATCTGGATTCCGATAGTGATCGTGGGTTTTGCCGGAACAGCTAGAAATATGAGAGTGATGCGAGGAAACCTTCTTGATGTTCTCAATCTTCCTTATGTTCTTACCGCGCGGTCAAAGGGGCTAAAAGAAAGAGAGGTTATATTCAAACATGCGGTGCCAAATGCGCTACATCCGCTTATTATGTATCAGGGCATGGTTCTCCCATTTATGATTCAAGGGGAACTTATAGCCAGTACTGTTCTAAATATACCCACAGCTGGACCAATGTTTCTCAACGCTATTAATACTCAGGATATGTACCTTGCTGGATCCTTTTTGCTTTTATTAGCAGTAGTCCTCGTAGTTGGAAATTTGTTAGCAGATATTGTACTTGCATGGATAGATCCGAGGATACGATATGATTAGAAAAAAGAAAGAAACAAAAACAGTCAATATTATAGAAGCGGAACAAGGAAAAAGTTATCTTCAGCTTGTTTGGAGAAGATTCAAAAAGAGCAAAATGGGGTTATTAGGGGGGATAATTATTGTAATCCTAGCAATCTTGTCCATTTTCGCTCCCTTTTTCTCTCCTCACGACTATATGGAATATGATCCCGAGAAGGCATATTGTCCCCCGCAGAGAGTTCGCTTCGTTGATGCTGATGGAAAGTTCCACTGGAGGCCCTTCGTATATGATTTGAAATTAGATATAGATCCAGTAACTTATAGCAGAATTTATGTAGAGGATACAAGTAAAATTCTCTACATAAGGTTTTTCGCTAATGGGTGGAATTATAAAATTTTAGGGCTACACTCCAACTTGCATTTCTTTACTGTTGAAGAAGGTTCAATACATCTTCTTGGTACAGATCGTTATGGAAGAGATCTGTTAGGAAGAATTTTCTTAGGAGGTAGAATATCTCTTACTATCGCTCTTATGGGGGCAATAGTTACAGTTATACTGGGTTCAACGCTTGGAATTATATCCGGTTATTACGGTGGTGTGATAGATACTCTGGTTCAGAGATCCATAGAGATATTGCAGTCATTTCCTCAATTACCTTTATGGATGGCCTTAAGTGCTGCCGTTCCCAGAACATGGACCTCTCTTCAAGTGTTTATAGTGATGGTAATGATATTTTCCTTCCTGAACTGGCCTACTTTAGCACGAGAAATAAGAGGAAAGACTCTGTCTCTCAGAGAACAGGATTTTATCACTGCCATAAAAGAAATGGGTGGATCAGATTCGAGAATCATCTTCAAACACCTCTTTCCTAATTGTCTCAGCCACATAATCGTAGTGCTTACCATAAGCATCCCTGAGCTAATTTTGATGGAAAGCACGTTAAGCTTTCTGGGTTTGGGCATTCAACCACCGATGGTGAGCTGGGGCGTGCTCTTGCAAGGAGCTCAAAGGATTGAGGTTCTTGGTCTGTATCCATGGGTTATGTTGCCTGCTCTCTTCATAGTTTTTGCAGTACTGGGGTTCAACTTTTTAGGAGATGGGCTGAGAGACGCAGCCGATCCTTATTCCGTAAAAAGGTCGTAGAGTTTGGGGGAAAATACACAAATGGATAATGTGATTCTTGAAGTTGACAACCTGGGAAAGTATTTTCCGGTGACAAGAGGTTTTTGGAAAGAAATAGTAGGGCACGTAAAAGCTGTTGATAAAGTAAGCTTTTACGTTGAGGAAGGAGAAACCTTAGGGTTAGTTGGGGAAAGCGGATGTGGTAAGACAACTTTAGGAAGATGCATTCTCCGGTTGATAGAACCCACTGAGGGTAAGGTCTGGTTTAAAAAAAATGATGGAAGCAAGGTAGAACTAACTAAACTGCAATTGAAAGAGTTTAAAGAGTTTAGGAAAGAGATAAGAATGATATTTCAGGATCCCTATTTATCTCTGGATCCAAGGCTGACAGTAATGGAAATTGTAGGAGAACCCATGAAGATTCATCGCATGGCAAAAGGCAAAGACTTAGAAGACAGGGTAAAAAAATTGCTAGAAATGGTAGGCCTGAAAGCTCAATATATGAGGAGATATCCTCATGAGTTCAGTGGAGGGCAAAGACAGAGAATAGGGATTGCGAGAGCTCTGGCTTCTAATCCAAGGCTTGTTGTGGCTGATGAACCTGTTTCTGCTCTAGATGTCTCAGTCCAGGCTCAGATTCTGGACCTTCTTGAGAAATTACAAGAAGAGCTTCATCTTACTTATCTCTTCATCTCACATGATTTGAGCGTGGTGCAATATGTGAGTGACCGAGTTGCCGTAATGTATCTAGGAAAACTTGTAGAATTAGGTACTGCAGAAGAAATATATAATATGCCTAAGCATCCCTATACAGAAGCTTTAATGTCAGCAATACCTAAAGTAGATCCTCGAAGAAAAATAGAACGTATACTGTTGAAAGGAGACGTTCCTGGTCCCATGCACTCGCCTTCGGGGTGTAAATTTCACCCCAGGTGTCATTACGCTGATAAAGTTTGTAGTCAGGAGGAACCAATGCTTAGAGACGTAAGTAACCATCACTACGTGGCCTGTCACTTTGCAGAACAGCTTAATCTTAGGGGGATAGAAGCATGGTTGAGCAAGAAAATGTATTAATGCAGATTGCCGATCTTTGTACCTACTTCTATACTGATGACGGTGTAGTGAGGGCTGTAGACGGTGTTTATCTGGACATAGAGAAAAACAAAGTTCTGGGCATCATAGGTGAATCGGGCTGTGGTAAGACGGTTCTTTCTCTTTCTATGCTAAGGCTTATTTCTCCTCCAGGTAGAGTGGTGCGGGGAAACATACTTTACTATATGGAGAACGGAAGTTATATCGACCTGGCTAAGCTTTCACCAAAAGGAAGTACCATGAGAGAGATAAGAGGAATGCATATATCGATGATATTTCAGGAACCAATGGTATCTCTTAATCCTTTGTATACTATTGGCGAACAGATAATTGAAAACGTCGTTACTCATACCCACATAACAAAAAAGGAAGCCCGAGAGCTTGCAATTCATATGTTAGAACAGGTAGGATTTCCGGAGCCAGCCAAAGGTATAGATGATTATCCCCATCAACTCAGTGGAGGTATGCGACAACGCGCTATGATAGCGATGGCGTTAGTGTGTAACCCAAAACTTCTTATCGCGGATGAACCTACAACAGCCCTGGATGTGACAGTACAGGCTCAGGTACTAGAGCTTTTGAAAGACCTCCAGCAGAGGATGGGTATGGCTGTGATGATTATCACTCACAATCTGGGAGTAATTGCAGAAATTGCTGATTATGTGGGAGTAATGTATCTGGGAAAGATTATGGAATATGCCAGTACTTGTGATTTGTTTGATCAACCTCTCCATCCATATACCCAGGCCTTGTTAAAATCTGTACCTTATCTTGCCGTCCAAAAGGAGGGTAAAAGAAAGCTTGAAACTATAAAAGGTGATATTCCAGATCCGTACGCTAGAATCGAGGGGTGCCTTTTTGCCTCCAGATGTTCTCATTTCCAACAGGAGGTATGCACCCAAGATCCTCCTTTAGTAGAAGTAGAGAATGCACATCAAGTCAGGTGCTGGCTTTACAGCCAAGCAGGAAAGATTTTGACTGAAGAAAGAGCACCTCGAATGGAGTACAAAAACAATAGTTTACAATTTTCTTTTTCAGTTGCTAAAAAACATGAAACATAATTGAAAGTGAGAGGGATGGTATATGCCCAAGATAACAATTATCGGCGCAGGAAGTGGTGTTTTTACAAGAAACTTGGTTCGAGATATTTTATCTTATCCGGAACTAAGCGGTTCAACAATTTCGCTGATGGATATTGATGCTAGGCGCCTTGAATATATGAGAAAGGCGCTGCAACGGCTTGTGGAACAGGAACAATATCCTGCTAAATTAGAGGCTACTTTGAATAGAAAAGAAGCATTAAAGGGAGCTGACTATGTAATATTAACAATCCAGGTTGGAGGCTTAAAACCTTTTGAACACGATATTTATATACCGCTCAAATACGGAGTAAGGCAGGCAGTAGGTGATACTATTGGCCCGGGGGGGGTATTTCGAGCTTTGCGAACTATCCCGGTTATTCTGGACATTGCCAAAGATATGGAAGAACTTTGTCCCGAAGCCTTACTACTAAACTACGTAAATCCTATGGCTATGAATTGCTGGGCTCTAAATCAAGAAACGAATATAAAAAACGTGGGGCTATGTCATAGCGTTCAGGGAACAGCAGAATTCCTAGCTGGAATAATTGGTGTTTCTATGGAAGATATTTCTTACCTCTGTGCCGGGATAAATCATATGGCGTGGTTTTTGAGGTTTGAAGCCAATGGCAAAGATGCTTATCCCATAATCAGGGAAAAAGCTAAGGATCCAGAAATTTATACCCAGGACGTAACAAAATTCGAGGTACTAAGACATTTTGGATATTATGTGACAGAGTCGAGCTTTCATCTTTCAGAATATGTTCCTTACTTTAGAAAGAGCGATGATTGGATTAATAGAATTCACCGAACACACTCATGGCATAAAGAGTATTATGATGGGATGTATCTACATTGTTGCTTGGACGCAGCCAAAACTCTTCTTGAGGATTTGCGCGAAATGGCTGAGGCTTCCTATATTGACCCGAGGAGAAGCAGAGAATATTGTGCAACAATCATTCATTCTATAGAGACGAATAATCCCAACGTTATTAATGGAAATGTAGAAAACAAAGGTCTTATCACTAATCTTCCTGAGGGATGCTGTGTTGAGGTACCCTGTCTTGTAAATAGAAATGGGATTCAGCCTACCTTTGTTGGGAATTTACCATCACAGCTTGCGGCACTAAATCGGACTAATATCAATGTTCAAGAGCTTACTGTAATAGGTGCTCTTGCAGCTGACAGAGAAGCTGTTTATCATGCGGTCATGATGGATCCATTAACGAGTGCTGTTTTAGACTTAGACGAAATCAGGCAGATGGTAGATGAGATGTTCGAAGCAGAAAAAGAGTATTTACCAGAGGAATGGAATAAATGAGCCCAAAGAATATTAAATGGATATGAATCGAAGAAGATAGATATGATTTTCTGTGATTGATAATTAGTAATTTGAAAGCCAGATTAATTGAAGCCGGGATAGGTTAAACTGAATCTAAAATTACTACCGCCTATTTAAGCGGGGTAGGAATAACATAGGGAAAGCAGCTTTTACATTAGCTAGCTTGATATTGGCGACAGTAACTAGCCCTCACGGTAGAACAAAAGTGTTAGTTAATGAGAGTATTTCACACATAAAGGCGGTTTTCTAGGGAATCCTTTTTGCTAAAGCCGGGGAAGAATCACTCAATAGTATGTGCTATTACCTGTATAATTGAGAGATTACAATGGTGAGTGTGACTTCTTTGTCTCGAGCTAATGCATACTGAAAGAAAGAAATGTTAGAGTTAATACTGAAACATTTGGGAAAATAAAACCGTTGGAAGCCTTTATTTTCTATGGATATGTTAGTTTTAGCATTTCTCAAATTTGTAGGACTATAAATATGGCTATGTTTCCTCTTTTTACATATGTATAAGCGAGGATAGAGAACTTTGAAAGTGGCAGTAAATATCTATTAGATAACTAAAACAGGAGGTAATAAGTGTGAAGATAACTTTTATTGGTGCTGGGAGTCTTGTTTTCACCCAGAGGTTACTTGCTGACTTGGTTCGTCTACCTTTCCCCCGGGAGGAGATAGAAGTGGGGTTAGTAGATATAGACGAAAAAAGATTAAGTTACATTAATAGAATTGCTCAGAGGATTTTTTCTGAGAATGGAATAAACGTTGATAAGATAATTTCCTCTACTGACCGCAGGAAAGTTCTCCCCAGATCAGATTATGTTTTTATCTCTATCTTGGTGGGAGGAGTTGAAGTCATTCGCCAGGATATAGAAATCCCCTTAAAATATGGAGTAGACCAGTGTATCGGGGATACTATAGGTCCGGGGGGAATATTTCGAGCGATGAGAACTGTACCAGTTATTCTCGATATCACTGAGGATATTGAGGAGCTCTGCCCTGAAGCCGTGGTTTTGAACTACACTAACCCTATGTCGATAATTTGTTGGGCAGTTAAAGAGCTTTATTCCCTGAAGTTTTATGGACTTTGCCATAGTGTTCAAAATACTGCTCGTGAGCTATCTACTTATCTTGGTATACCGAGAAAAGAGATATATTACTGGGTAGCGGGAATTAATCATCAGGCCTGGTTTTTGGAATTAAGTAGAAATGGAGAAGACCTTTATCCCCTTTTAGCTGAAAAGGCGCAGGATCCAGAAATAGTTAAAAAAGATACTACCAGAATGGAGATGTTCAAGCACCTACGGTATTATGTTACCGAATCCAGCGGCCACAATTCCGAGTATAATCCCTGGTTCAGAAAAAGAAAAGACCTTTTAGAAAAATATACCCCGGGAGGGGGATGGAACGGAGAAACAGGCTTTATTTTAAAGCTCTATGGAGGTGACCGAGAAAAGTATGAAGAAGAACTGGAGAAAATCGCCAGTGGTAAAGAGCCTATAAAATATGAAGAAAGTGAAGAATATGGAATGAAAATAATATATGCACTAGAGAATGGAGAAGTTTTCCGGGCTAACATTAACTTACCCAATGGTGGCCTTATAACTAATTTACCTCCTCAGTGTATTGTGGAAGTTCCCTGTTTTGTAGAAAAGGGAGGAATAAGACCTGCCTTGGTGGGAGAATTGCCCATGCAGCTAGCGGCCTTAAACCAGATGGTGGTTCAAAGCCAGGAGATGGCAGTCAGAGGGATTTTAGAAAAGGATAGAGATATGATTTACTACTCTCTTTATTATGACCCTTTAACTGCTGCTGTCCTTTCCTTAGAGGAAATCAAACGCATGGCTGACGAGATGTTTGAAGCAGAAAGAGAGTACTTGCCAGATTGGTAAGAAAATTTTCTGGAGAAAATGAGTGGGTTTAATTAGTAAAAGCAAATTAGGTAAACAACTAATTAAAGGAGATTTAACTATGAAAAGGAAATTCGTCTTGATAGGGTTGGGTTGGTATATTGATGTTGGGAATTATGTCTGGGGGAGTAGCGCTGGCAGCTGAATATCAATTTACTTTTTTAACCCATGCTGGAGAGGAAAATTCTTTTTGGGCAGCTGTCTATCGAGGAGCTCAAGATGCAGCTAACCCAACTTGTGCTATAAATGCCAGAAATTAGTCTTATAGAGGCTTTCCTTTTTAAGGAATTCCATTTTTGGGTGTGTTTGGCAATATGAATTTGCAGCATTCCGGAAGTTAATTTTTGCAG
>ERZ773359.1061-NODE-1061-length-38935-cov-13.658796_pt1 | contig 38935 bp, 33 predicted proteins | sample MGYA00374955_ERZ773359 | MGnify/ENA primary metagenome ERZ773359 (study PRJEB29098, sample SAMN04486028) | biogas fermenter metagenome | study: EMG produced TPA metagenomics assembly of the Biogas fermentation microbial communities from Germany - Plant 4 DNA1...
CACTTTTTGCCGTTTGCGAAGCGGCTGTTTGGATGAATTTCTCCGCAAATTTATTTAATCTCCCGATATACAGAAGCTGAAAGTATATCAAAATCCGTATACCAGGAAATTATCGGAATTTAAAGGCCTAGCCTTTCACCGCTCCAAGCATTGTACCCTGAACCAGGTATTTATGAACAAAAGGTACAAACATCAGAACGGGAACCACAGCAACAACAATGCAAACGTAACGTACCTGCAGTGTGGACTGGTTCATTGCGGCCATATCAAGGCTTGTTGTCTGCATAATCTCCATTGAAGCCTGCAGCAATATGCGTCTTAAGAATGACTGGAGGGGTTCTTTGTTTCTGTCGCTGATATATAGCATTGCATTGAAAAAGTCGTTATAATGGGATACGGCATAGTACAGGGTCAATACCGCCAGGGTTGGCTTTATTACAGGTATTGCTATCTTGTATAGAATTATAAAGTCGTTTGCCCCTTCCAAAGCTGCGTTCTCATACAGCTCTTCGGATACCGATTCAAAGGCCGATCTGCAAATCATGACATTGTAGGCACTGATCAGAACCGGAAGAACCATAGCCAAACGCGAGTTGTAAAGGCCCAGACCGGTTACTACTATGTAAATTGGAATTAAGCCCCCTGAAAAATACATTGTAAAGGCAAGAAGGAAGTTCAGCCTGCGCCTGAGGAAAAAACTTCTCCTGGAAAGTGGGTATGCAGCCAGGCATGTAAAAACAATGTTTAAAAATGTACCTACAATTGTGTAATAAAATGTGTTCGCAAAGGAAATCCATAGCTGCTTGTGGCGAAGCACAGTTTTCATTGCTTCAAAGTTCATGTCAACTGGGTAGAGCCAGACCTCACCCCTGTTTACTGCAGTCCCGGAGCTTATTGAAACGCTGACGATGTAAATGAAAGGATATATACACACCAATACGGCGATTGTAACAAATATATAAACAAGAATGTCGAATATTTTATCTCCAATATTTCTTTCTGTTGTTTTCATAATGTAATCCCCCGCTGATATATTATTTTGGCAAGTTTATTGACTACCACACGGCTGTGTCGGTAAGTTTACGGCTTAAACGGTTTGCAATAAACACAATTGTAAAGTTTATCAGTGAGTTAAACAGCCCTACAGCAGCTGAATAACTGTAGTTATTGCTCAAAATACCCTGACGGTATACATATGTCTGGATAACATCGGCGGTTTCATATGTTGCAGGATTATAAAGCAGATATACCTTTTCAAAACCAACATTCATCAACCTTCCCAAAGTCATTATCAGTATAAGAATGACGGTGGGACGGATACTTGGTAATACTAAATTGGTTATAATCTGCCTTTTGTTGGCCCCGTCTATCCTCATCGCCTCATACAGTTCGGGCGAAATCCCCATTATTGCTGCAACGTAGATTATTGAATTAAAACCAAAGGTCTGCCATGAACCCGAAATAACGTATATTGGTCTGAACCATTGAGGCAGGCTCAAAAAATTAATACTGTCAATTCCTAATTTGTTTAAAAACATGTTCACTATACCGCCCGACGGGGACAGAAAGTTTGTAATCATACCACACACTACAACGGTGGAAATGAAATATGGGAGGTATGTTGATACCTGAACCACTTTCTGTATTCTTTCGTTATAAATCTGTGTGATCGCAACAGCAAATAAAATGGGAATAGGAAACCCAAATATTAAAGAGTAGAAGTTCAATAAAAAGGTGTTTCTGACCAGTCTCCATGCATATACCGAACTAAAAAACTGTTTAAACCATTTAAAACCTACAAACTCGCTGGTATACAGTCCAATTAATCCGCTTCCCGTTCTGTACTTATTGAAAGCCATCACTATTCCCGTCATTGGAAAATAACAGAATATTATATAGTAAATAACGACGGGTATAATCATTAACAATAAATATTTATCCCTGTTAATAATTTTCCGCCATAATCTTCTTTTTTCTTCTTTTATAGTATTCTTATCAATAACCTTTTCCATCAGATCATTCCTTTTAAAATCTTTTGTTGTAATATTAACCAAATTAAATCTCTTTTGTTTGTGTTTCAGTATACAATCTAACCAAAAAACCGTATAGACTCAAAAATTTACCCACTGAAAAAAAATGATTTTGGGGAAAAAAATGATGCATTTTTTATAATGCATCATTTTTCAACCTGTAAAAATGAAGGCTATCAGGCAAAATCGCTGGGATTTACACCTGTAACAGATTTGAAATTTCTTCTGAAAGTTAAAAGATTTGTATATCCGCACATATCACAAATTTCTGTAAGCGAGTACTTGCCTGTTCGAATAAGTTCCACGGCCTTGGCAATTCTTTTATTTTGAATATACCTAAGATATGTGGTGTTGAAATGCTTTTTACAAAAAAGAGATATATATTTACTGCTTACGTTAAAATAATCTGTTAAATACTGCAGGGACAAATCGGGGTTACAAAAATTTTCCTCCAGAAACTCCAGAATCCTTTTTTCACGCTCTTCGTCTTCGGCCTGACTTTCAGCAGCCTGCTGCAGAGATTCTATTATAGATTCAAGGGCTTTTTCATAATAATTAAAAATCTCTTCCAGGGTTGCAATTGTATTTATTTTTTCAATGTTGACATGAATAGAATTTAAGTCTGTTATATCTTTAAGCGACTTTATTATGGAAATGTGAAGTTCATCTACCAAAGCATGATACATTTTGGGTGTACCGCCCAAACTCCAGTTCTTACGGTATATTTCCTGAAGCATCTTTTTAATTTCATCAATCCTGCCTTTTGAGATGCTCTTTGTTAGTCTCTCGTTAAAATTCTTAGGAAAATAATAGTCTATATCGCTGTCCTTCCGCGTATCTTTAAAATAAACCGCACCCCTACCGCCTATTATCATTTCGTTCAGGGCGTTCAGTGCGCCCTCACACGCATCCTTCAGTTCACTGATATTGCATTTTGTTTCATCGACGCCTATGGTTATAATGCATTTGTATTTCCTGACATTTTCCTGAATATATTTATATATTTGATAGAACAGTTCATCCATCGGTTCGTCGTTTTCAAAATTAGCAATCAAAAAAGTATTATAAATATCCCGGTTGTAGTATACAAGATGAATCTCATCGGTGGAAAACTGTTTACAGGCTTTGTCTACTACCTCCTGAATTTTTGCGTGGTACTTTTCAACAACCGACATCTGCTCCTGAAATGCGAAATTCACCACCGACACAATAAAATATGGCTGAATTAAGTCCAAATAATTTTCCTCGGCCAATACCTGTATTGTTTCGTTTTCCATATTTCCAATTAAAACACCATGCAGCATCCCTGTTTGTGCATACGGGGTGATTGTCAGCATTTTCTCCTTATATCTGTTCTTTTCTCCAATAAGGTTTTGAATTCCACGAATTATATAGTCCATTTCACTCTCATTAGGATATGCCGATGAAAACTGTGCGGTTTCCTTGTCCTTGTTCTGTGTTATCACCAGATTTTCAATATGATTAATGGGCTGATAGTATTTTCTTGAGAACCAATATGCAAGTATGATTAGAGTTGCCGATAGAACAAAAATTATTACCATCATGAAGATAAGGTGGAGATTTTCTTTAATCAATTGACCTTTAGGTGCATAAAGCTTTACAGAGATTCCCGGTATAACACCCAACTCAACTGAATATTCGCTTCGCTCAATAGTCCCAACATTCAGAACTTCTTTTGCGTTAAGCATGATTTCGGCTCCGAAATTGCCGTCCAGAATTTTTGTAATGTCGGATTTCAAAGTATCAAGATTGAATAAAATGCATATAAGTCCTATGTTTGAACCGTTCTGATAAGTATAATCGTCGCAATATATAAGATATTCCCTGTTAAAGACATATCTCTTTGTGTCGTCAAAACCCAAAAGGTCTTTTACCGTTCCTACTGAAATATAAGGCATTTCATAGTCCAATTTTTCGTACGCATCGTTCATGCTTATAATTCCACTGCTGGTGTATGCTCTGTTACTCTGGTCCAGGAAAATGATTGTCCCATCAACCATTAAGCCGCTGGATGTTTGGGTTACCTTCAGTTCATCCTTTATCAATGACAGTGTGTACGAATCGAGGGCAGAACCTGAAACATGGCTTAAATAAAGCTTTTTCAAAGACTGGGAATAATTTAGATTCAGAACAATGTTTTCTGCATAGAGGATTCTTTTTTTCAGTGTAGTGCTTACTTCCTCAGCCTTTACTTCGCATAGCCGTTCTGTTCTTTCCTGGCTGATTATATGGTTCTCATAAAGGATAACGGCAGTATAAACAAAGAAACAAATAAAAATGATAGTTATATATGAAAAAAACATATTTCGAAAGATCTGTCTCTGAAACATATAGCCCCCACCAAGTTAAACATTAAACCGTCAATTTCTTTCTGAGATCATTCAGACCAAAAAGACTGAAAAAAATTAGTAAAAGTAATAAATCACTTGAATATTACTTTACCATAAACAAAACCAGCTTACAAGTTAAAGCATGGGGCTTTTGCTTCCTCAAAATCACATGCGGGTCCTGCTTACACATGCAAAAATCCCGGCGATGCCGGGATTTTTTCTGGATTTACAAATCTTATGAGATATTAAACCAACCGATATAGTTTGGTCCAAGTTATACAATCATTTTGTTGCTACCACAAACTTTTATTTCAACGGTGTTGGTTAGTACATCGGTATAGAGCGTTTTTCTCAACCATACCAATCACCTCTTCTTTTGTCTGTGACATTATATCACAAATTTCACCTCACTGTCAATAAATTTATTGATTATACTCGTATTTCTTTCTCCTGTCAAGTATTCCTGTTCAAATTACAACCGTTCTGGTATAATCCGCTTAATTTATTTTATTTTTTCTTCTGTTTTCTATGTAATTTGCGCTTTAAACAATTATTGCTTGGTTTTTGGTACAGATCTTGTTTATTTTTAATAAAGATTTAAAAAATACCCTATATTCATTCTCTCCGAAAACTTGTTTTTGATACATTTTTATAAAACATAATCCATGTTTTTGTGTTTGATATAAGATAATGCATATGTGACAAGAGGGCATGAAAAAAAGGAAAGACCTCAGTCACACCCAGACCAGAAATAACAGCAAATAATCAAAAAATAGTATCTGTTTTATATTTTGTTCTATTAATAAGCCTGTCGTTATCGCGACCATCTTTTTACCCGCAATCACAAAATATAAATTTAAAATTAGGTTATTATAATGATATTTCTAAATATGTATTGGTTGCAAACATATTTATGTACTTCCCTCTTGGATTTTTTGCAAAAAAATTTTTAAAAATAAAATTAAAAAATATAATATCTTTATTTATACTATATATTTTGGTCATCGAAACAATGCAATTTTTATTAAAAGTAGGTTATTTCGACATAAATGATATTTTACTGAATCTAATTGGTTTTATATCTGGCTTATTTGTGTTTTCTCTCATAAACAAGTTAAAAATAAAAAAACGAGCAGGAGATAAATAATTATTTTATTCTGCATCCTCTCATTTGAGCAGCATAGGGAAGTTTTCATTTATTTCTCACAAAACCGTATACGAACCCCTCGTGCGACTTATGCCATTCACACATGCTGAGTTTCCCTTAGAGAGCCTCAAGTGTAATAAATTGGGTTGAAGGGTTGGAAAATGCTGAAATCCAGTAGATACAAGTGTAAAAAATTCCGGAAATTAAAACATAGTGCATGTTTTTGTGTTTTTATTGAATAACATATATATTTTCTGGTAGAATGGACTCATATCATACTTAACACTTACAAGCCATACAGGCTCTTGGGGAGGAATACGGGAAATATGATTAATATGCCTACCGACATTGAAATTGCTCAAAATGCCAGTCTGAATCCAATAGAGGACATAGCAGCAGGTCTTGGGATAAGCAGGTTTGATTTAGAACTGTACGGGGATTACAAGGCTAAAGTGAAGCCTTCGTTTATTGAAAAAGTAAAGGATTATCCCAATGGAAAGCTGATTCTGGTAACAGCTATTAACCCAACTCCTGCAGGCGAAGGAAAAACAACCACCACAATTGGTCTTGGACAGTCTATGTCGAAGCTTGGTAAAAGAGCAGTTATTGCACTCAGAGAGCCTTCATTAGGGCCGGTAATGGGTATTAAGGGCGGTGCTGCCGGAGGCGGGTATGCCCAGGTTGTGCCAATGGAAGATATAAACTTGCATTTTACCGGGGATATGCACGCCATTACCAGCGCAAACAATCTTCTTTCGGCTGCTATTGACAATCACATACATCAGGGAAACGAACTGAATATAGATATACGGAATATTGTATGGAAACGTGCAATGGATATGAACGACCGGGCATTAAGAAACATTATTGTTGGTCTTGGCGGTAAAATTAATGGTTTCCCGAGGGAAGACGGGTTCCAGATTACCGTTGCATCTGAGATTATGGCAATCCTGTGCCTTGCAGAAGACATAACCGATCTTAAAAACAGGCTTGGAAACATTATTGTAGGATATACTACCGTTGGGCAGCCGGTTATGGCTAAAGATTTAAAGGTTGAAGGGGCAATGGCTCTGTTATTAAAAGATGCACTGAAGCCAAACCTTGTTCAAACTCTTGAAAATACCCCTGCATTTATGCATGGCGGTCCTTTTGCGAATATTGCCCACGGATGCAACAGTGTTATTGCAACAAAACTTGCCCTGAAACTTGCCGACTATGTCTTTACCGAAGCAGGGTTTGGTGCCGACCTCGGCGCCGAGAAGTTCTTTGATATTAAATGCCGGTTTGGAAACCTTTCCCCCGATGCTGTGGTACTGGTGGCAACAGTAAGGGCTTTAAAGTATAATGGTGGCGTACCAAAAAGCGATTTGGCTGAAGAGAACCTTGAAGCCCTTCAAAAGGGTATTTCAAACCTTGATAAGCATATAGAAAACATACATAAGTTCAAGGTACCCGTTGTGGTTGCAATAAACCGTTTCAGAACAGATACCGATGCCGAGATAGAGTTTATTATAAACCATTGTAAAAACTCAGGCGTTGACGTAGCTATTAACGAAGTATTCGAAAAAGGTAGTTTAGGCGGGCTTGAGCTTGCGAATAAAATCTGCAGGCTTGTTGAAACCACTCCCTCTAATTTTGAACCCCTTTATGACGTCAATTTAAGCATTAAGGAAAAAATCCAAATCATTAACCGTGAGATTTATGGCGGAGGAAAGGTTGTATACACCAACAGGGCAGAAAAAGCCATACAGCAAATTGAAGCTATTGGCCTGGATAAAATGCCTGTATGCATGGCTAAAACCCAATACTCGTTGTCCGATAACCCCAGCCTTTTAGGGCGTCCTGAAGGCTTTGAATTAACGGTACGGGATGTACGCGCTTCAGCAGGCGCAGGGTTTATTGTGGTGTTAACAGGCGATATTATGACCATGCCAGGGCTTCCAAAGGAACCTGCAGCAAATAAAATGGATATACAACCCGATGGGAAGATTACAGGTCTGTTCTAAGCCCGGAATGCAATAACACCATAGTTGGGTTTAGAGAGTGTCAAACTTATCCATGAAACTTTTATGGGCATCTTTTTCCTGTATAACTTCTTCGAGCATGATTGTGAAATTTCTCTGAGCCCAGCACCTTCTGCTGTTGTAATATCGGTTTATAACCCTCCAGAATTTCTGAGGAAACTGAAGCATGCTTTTCATTACTTTCATTTCATCCTGATCCAATGGCTCTATTTTGCGATATACATCAAGTATCAGCTTTGCTTTTTCTATATCCCAGTTGCACTTTCTCATTCTTCGCCGAAGGATATTAACAATATCATATATTTTTAGTTCAACACTGCAATAATCGAAATTAATTATCGATGTTACATCACCCCTGATTAGAATGTTTTGGTATGAATAATCATGATGGCAAATCATGCCCCTTCTTAGTGTTTGTTCAACAAGCTTGTTGTATTTTGATGCGAAAAGTATCTCCAGGCTTCTTAGCCCTGTTCTATAAAAATGATCGAAGTGCTCTATAAACAGATAATCGAAGGTGTTACGCTCTTTCTCTGCCTTTCTCCTTAATTTTCGGATTTCTTCAAGGCGTTTTTTGAAAGATGCCGGAAGCTTCCCCAGACCACTTGGAATATAGGGCCCCTTCGGATGGAATCCATGGGCTGCTTTATGCATTAAAGCAAGGGCTTCTGTTGCTTTTATAACATCACGATCATCATCAAATTCACATTCCCTGCCTTCAATCAGATCTACCATTGTATAGGGTATGTCGTCAATTTCAATATAGGGCAGTTTATTTAAAGTAAGGCAATACGGATCAATGTGCCTGAAATTATTCATATAAAGATGTGTTTTCGCCTGATGGATAAAAAGAACACGCTCTTTAGTATACTGGCAAGCTTTTATGTACTTTCTGCCAGCATTTGTATCAAGAATATACCCGGCCCGGTAAGGCCTGATTCCCATGATACGGATACCATAGCTGTTTTCAATTAAACCTTTTGATTCCTGCATAAACTCACATCCCGTCTTCGTATTCAGGTATTTTTTAACCGCAATATAGAATCGGTTGCGCAAAAAAAGCTTTTTCAAATTTGTAACTTATATAAGTCTGTCTACTGAACAATTATATGCTGGGGAAATATTGATTATTACTGAAAACAGGTATGGGAAAACTATTGGCAGGCTGTATTTGAAACTTGCGTAATAAAAGAAAAGATGGACTCGCATTACAGTAAAAACTTAAGAATAATAAGCAGAATAACCCCTGGAAGTCCCAGCGTTCCAACTATTAGGGCTGAAAAGATATTTAATGAAATATAAAAATCTATAAATTTTCCCAGAAAATTTATAACAATGATTACCATCCCACCTAACAAACTGTTAAACAGTATCTTTAATGCAAACTTAAGAGGCACTTTTAGCGCTTTTCCAAAAAGCAGCACCAGGACAATACCTGCAACCCAGGCAAGTAAAATATAAAGGTTATCCATTTCAACCTCTCAGGATGTTTGTCGGTTACTATTTTATTCAGTTGGGAAGGAAATTATGAATACCCTTAGCAAACTGCCTGTACATTTTATTAAAATAATGAGCGTGCATTAAACTAGCGGGCGTCGTGTAATTCTCCACGGATGCCCATTTCTTTTGCCTTTTTAAGGAGATAATTATAGCGAATCTGACAGGCCTTCATTCTGTAAATATAATAATCTATTAATTCATCGTTATCGGCCTGATCAAAATTTGCAACTGCATCCATCCATTCCTGACGTGCCTGTTGGATACTTTTTAGAAGAAGAAGGCTGTCCGGAACCGTGTTTTCATACTCTTCTTCCAAACTGCGCAAAAACTTTTTTAAAAAATTCGAACCTTTTTCCTCTGAATAGTTATAACTCAGATTTCCATTCATATATATAAACTCCTCAATAAGATTATTCACTTATTGAAGTATAATCTTATTGAGAGGTTTTTATACAATTTATAGAAAAATATTTCCAAAAGTTCCTAAGACAACCCTGTTTATACCCGCAAGGTCTTTTAACACAGAAACTTCCATTCCCTCTTTTTCAAACAGTTCCTTAACCTGAACATGCTGCCCCATTCCTACCTCGGTCAGTACCGTCCCGTCTGGGGTTAACAAGCCTTTAAGTTTTGAGGCTATGACGCGGTAAAAATCAAGCCCGTCCTCACCGCCATCAAGAGCAAGCACAGGTTCGTAGTTTGCCACCTCGGGCATAAGGTTTTTAATCTCTTCACCGGGGATATATGGCGGATTTGATATTACAACTGAATAAGGCTTTTCGGGCATAAAATGCATGAAATCTTCGTTTTTAAAATTGATTCTGTTGTGAACCTGATGCTTTTTCGCATTTTTAACAGCCACCTGCAAAGCACTTTCAGATATATCAATTGCATCTATAACAGTATTTTTATCATAATATGCAACACTTACCGCAATTGCCCCTGAACCCGTACCTATGTCCAGAACACGCACAGGGCTTTTGTATTTTTTAATAACACTAAGAGCTGCCTCTACAAGCACTTCGGTGTCGGGCCGGGGAATAAGGCAGCTGTTGTTTACATAAAAGTCCAAAGACATAAACTCCTGATGCTTTGTAATATATTGAAAGGGCATTCTGTTGCTTCTTTTTCTAACAGCATCCATATATTCAGACTCAGCTTTCTCTGAGAGAATGTCTTCAGGGTGGGCATAAATATATGATAAATCCTTTTTTAAAACATAGGCCAACAAAACCCCGGCTTCTCGTACCGGGGCCTGTATATTTCTGCTTTTTAAAATTTTAACTGCAACAGCCAATGCTTCTTTTATATTCAACAGCATTAACCTCCAAAGAACATAAAAATAAGAAGGTATACCACTGTATTTTTAAAGAGATCAATCTTCCACTACAGCTTTAAGTGCGGCAAGTGCAACTTCAATCTGGCTTTCGTCCGGAGGCTGAGTTGTTATTTTCTGCAGCATAAGACCGGGGTAACTTATTACCCTTAAAGGCTTGAAGCTGGTCTTTGCGGCTATTTTGAAAATTTCGTATGCAACCCCTGCCACCAGAGGCAGAAGCATCAGCCTGATTGCCATGTTCACAAGTGGGCTGTGCCATTTAGCAAAGGAAAACAGTATAATACTGGTGATTATCACCACGAATAGATATGCGGTACCGCACCTTGGATGTAGAGTGGTATGTTTCATAGCATTTTCAACAGTTAATTCTTCCCTGCTTTCATAGGCATAAATTGCATTGTGCTCTGCGCCATGGTATTCAAATACCCTTTTGATATCCTTGCTTTTGGATACAGCCCAAATATATGTGAAGAAAATTATAAGCCGTATACAGCCTTCTATCAGGTTAGCAAGTATTTTTCCACCGGTGGTGGACTTATCAAACCGAACCCACCCGGCTATCCAGTTAGGCAGCAGCATGAACAGGCCAATACCAAAAACAAGAGCTACAACAACCGAAAAATACAGCATAACCTGAAAGAACCTGTCGCCGAATACTTTTTTTAAAAATATATCCAGTTTAGATTCTTCCTCTTCCTCTAAATCTACCTTTTCGGCTGAATCCATAAGGGCTTTCATTCCAACAACCATGGATTCTATCATTCCTACAGCACCGCGGACTATCGGAAGTTTAAACAGGAAAAACCTTTTTGATAGCGGAACATATTCGGTGGTTTCAACCTCAATTTCGCCATTGGATTTTCGAATGGCAGTTGCTATTTTGTTGCCGTTTCGCATCATAACGCCTTCTATTAAGGCTTCTCCTCCAATATTGCATTGGCGCAGCGGTTTTTTCCATATTTCCTTATCCATATATATTCCTTCCTGATTCAATTTGTAAAATTGCTATTATACTTTTCTACCCATTCACAGGCAAAGTAAACCCAGTATTTTAATCATTAACAAACCGTTGGTTATATTATATACGAAGCTTTATCACGATACAAATAATTATTTTAAAAAAATTTTTAAATCATGTATAAAAACCCATATTCAGGTTAAACTTTTTAATGACCTCACAATACATTTTGACCCCCTTTAATTTGGCTGGCGCACTTCTTAATACGTCAGCCTCTTTTTTTCACAAATTACCCGCTAAATACACGACTTTTTATTCAAATTGATTTTAGATAATTCAGATTGCTTTGATTTCCGATATTAAATAAGAAATTTATAAGAAAAAGAAACCGAGAAATGCATAAATATTTATGGTACAATTATCTATAAGACATAGATTTTTGGGAGATGATGGTATGAGGAAAGTGCTTTACGTAATTATCCCAATGCTTGTAATAATATTATTTGCGGGTGTTTCAAATGCAGATACCCTTGGATCCCCTTCATATGTGAACGCCTTTGTATATAACAGCTCCAGTATCCGGGTGACATGGGATAACAACGTCTCCGGAGCTACCAGATACACAATACAGAGGCAAACCGATTCGGGAAGTTTTGTTACAATTGCTAATGTTCCATCAAATGTTTCATCTTATACAGATAATGGTATATCCAACGGTCATTCCTATGTGTACAGAGTGTTTGCTACCAAAGGTGGTGAAGCAGGCAGACCTCGTGATTCTTTTCCGGTTGAATTTCTTTACCCCACAGGTCTTTCGGTGAAGTCACTATCAGACTCCGAAGTGGAATTAACATGGATGTACCCATATTTAAACAAGATTCCTGATACTAACTATCAGACCGTTATTGAACGCAGATCCGAAGGAAGCAATACATGGCAGACCATTGCAACAGTTCCCGGAAGTCAGAATTCCTATACTGACACCGGGTTGATTGAAGCTTCCAGGTATTATTACCGGATTCGCGCTGTTACATCTGTTTCTGCAATTTATTTATACTATCCTTCCGGCAGCTCAGGGCAGTATGTTTCTACACAATTAAAAGCCCCTCAGAACGTGAAGGCAGAAATATTGTCTACCTCTTCAATCAGAATATCCTGGGATGATGTTTCAACAAAAGAAACAGGATACAGGATTGAGAGAAAGAAAGGAAACGGAAATTTTGTACGCATTGGGTCCACTTTGGCCAATGAAACAAGTTTTATTGATAAAAGTGCAGAGAATGGACAGCAGTATACATACAGGGTTACACCTTTAAGTACTTCATACAGGGGAACACACAGTGAAGAAGTTACGGTTCCATTCCTGTTCCCTGTGTCCTTTAAAATAGCAGAAGCCTATAGTACACAGCTGATTTTATCATGGGAATACCCTGGAGAAAGCTATATTTCGCCTGATAATTCTGTTGTACTTATAGAACGCAGAGAAGCAGGAAGCAACCAGTGGGAGGAAATTCATACTACCAGGCCGGGCGAAACTGAATATACCGACAACGACTTGACTCCGGGAACCAAATATTATTACAGAATAAGATCCCGTTATGATAGTGGATTTATTACAGAATATTTCCCTTCTGCTACCGGTGTGCCGGGATATACAAAGTTAACGCTTGAAACCCATTTTTACGGGCGTGCAATTTCAGACACTGAAATACTTCTGGAGTGGAGCAGGGAAGCTGTTGGAAATTATACAATTGTTCTCGAAAAATATGATTCCAGTGGTGTTTTTGAACCTTTAACCACCCTGTCAAAGACTGGTTCATACATTGATACCGTATCCCCTGGCTCAATAAACGGGTACCGCTTGAAACTGCGCTCCTCGACAAATGTTGAGTCAAATTATACACCGGAAGTTTATATATCAACCGAACAGCTGCCCAGGGTACAGAATTTCGAGATTAAAAGTATAGTCCCTAACAGAGTATTCCTTACATGGGAGTACGACAAGGCTGTGGAAACCGGGTTTGAAATATGGCGCATGGCCGAGTCGGAAGGCATCTGGAAGCATATTGGAACTACCAGAAGCGGGCAGTTTATGTATTCAGATGAAAATATAGTAGACGGTGAAACCTACACCTATCAGATCCGTGCAATCAAAAGCAACACGATTTTTTCGCCTTTTACCGCCACCGATTCCATTAATGTTTCTTTTGATAAACATGAAGGGAAATTGACAGTGTCACTGATAGATGGTCTGCTTTATCTTGCCTGGAACGATTTTTCGGATATGGAAGAGTATTATGTTATTGAGTATAAAACAAGCTTAAATGACATATGGCACACTCTTGAAAAGATTCCGAAAGATATTACAATGTTCAGGTTTGTTCCGTCTGAGAATGTTGATTATACCATCAGGATACGTGCCCATTGTGAATACCCTATATTCGAAACCTACACTGATGAGGTGTTCTATACAACGAAAATTCCTGCAACCCCAAGCCTTTCAATTCCTTCTGTTGTAGGAGCGGGCCGTGTTGTCCTTACATGGATTGATCTGTCGGACAACGAAGATGAATTTACTGTATACCGAAAAAGTAATATTTTTGATATTGATTTTAAGTTAATAGGAGTTGCCGGCAGAAACGTTACCACTTTTTCGGACAACAATGTAGAACCTGATCATTCATATACCTATATTGTTAAAGCCAAAAATGCTGCAGGTGAATCCTTCCCGAGTAACGAGGTTGTGGTTCAAACACCGTCTGTTACCTCATATAGCGATATTTCCTCTAATTACGCATGGGCTAAAGACGCTATAAATACTCTTACTTCCATGGGAATTATTAATGGTGATGGAAAAGGAAGCTTCAATCCATCGGGAAACATTACCCGTGCTGAGTTTGTAAAGCTTCTTATTACAGCCTTTGGTCTTCCCGAAACTCCGATAGGAAGCTTTAAAGATGTAACCCCGGATGACTGGTATCACCGTTATATTATGACAGCATACCGCTATAAAATAATCGAACCCGACAGGGATGGCATGTTTTATCCTGATAAGCCAATAACCAGGCAGGATATTGTATATTATTCGTCCCGGGCAATAAAGAGTGCGGGGCTTACCTTGGATCAGCCTCCGTTATATATACTCCATGAATTTACCGACTACGCTGAAATAGACCCTTATGCACAGTCGGCTTTTGCAGCAATGTATTACTCTGGCGTTATTAACGGAATAGGCAACAACAAACTTGGGCCGAAAAACCCTGCAACCAGAGCAGAGGCTGCTACCATTATATACCGGATGATTAATGTGCTTGAGAAATAGTTTAATTAAACAGTTTCAGGGCATAATTCATATTTGAATTAAACTTCTGTTTTTAAAATTTATTTTTTCAACTACAAAATTTTAGGGGTAATTCATATGGATTATGTCTTTAATGAAAGTGGTATTGAAGCTGTGATCTGTGGTTATCACAGAAATCCCCATGAGATACTGGGTATGCACACACAGGGTAATGTAACCGCAATATGCGCATACATACCGAATGCTGAAAATATTGACGTTGTTTTTGAAAAAAGTGGCACTTCATATGCAATGTTTAAAAAGGACCACCGGGGATTTTTTGCAACAGTATTCCCCGGCCGGTCCGATGATTATCTGTATAAATTTAAGGTCTTAGATTACACCGGGCACACTTTCGAAACTTATGACCCCTATTCATTCTGGCCCACCGTATCAGATTACGATCTGTACCTATTTAATCAGGGCAATCATCACAGGATATATGAAAAATTAGGTGCTCATATACGCAATATTAATGGCGTGTGGGGTGTATCTTTTTGCGTCTGGGCTCCCGAGGCCAAAAGGGTAAGTGTTGTAGGCGATTTTAATCAATGGGATGGCAGACGCCATCAAATGAGAATGCTGGGATGTTCGGGTGTTTGGGAGATATTCATACCGGGTGTTACCAAAAATGATATTTATAAATACGAAATTAAAACCCCTTTTGATGAAATATATTTAAAAGCCGACCCGTATGCATTCTGTGCCGAGAAACCTCCAAAAACTGCTTCACGGGTATATGACCTTCATAACTATGAATGGAGCGATCAGGAATGGATGGAGCAGCGAGCAGGGGAAAGCACTTTTGATAAACCGGTAAATATTTACGAGGTTCATCTTGGTTCATGGATGCAGCAACCCGACCCCGATCCGCAGTCTGAAACAGGCTTCAAACCCTTATCATACAGGCAACTGGCTGAAAAATTAATCCCTTATGCAAAGGAAATGGGGTATACTCACCTTGAACTGTTACCTGTTATGGAACACCCCTATGACGGCTCATGGGGATATCAGATCACCGGATATTATGCTGTAACAGCGCGTTATGGTAAACCTGAGGACTTTAAGTACTTTGTAGACACATGTCATAAGAATGGTATAGGCGTTATTTTGGACTGGGTTCCTGCTCATTTCCCTAAAGACGGTCATGGGCTGGCTCGGTTTGATGGTACTGCCTGTTACGAGCATGCAGACCCACTACGTGGAGAGCACCATGAATGGGGGACTCATGTATTTAATTTTTCTCGAAATGAAGTAAGAAATTTTTTAATTTCGAATGCAGTATACTGGTTCGACATATTCCACGTAGACGGGTTAAGGGTGGACGCTGTTGCTTTCATGCTTTATCTGGATTATTGCAAAAAAGATGGTGAATGGATTCCAAACAAGTATGGTGGCCGTGAAAACCTTGAGGCTATAGAGTTTCTAAAACATTTAAATTATGTTGTATATAAATATTTTCCGAATGTATTGATGATTGCAGAAGAATCCACCGCATGGCCTATGGTGACAAAACCGGTACATGATGGTGGCCTTGGCTTTTCGCACAAATGGAATATGGGCTGGATGAATGACTTTTTAAAATATATGAGCATGGATTCTATATACCGTAAATATCACCAGAACCTTATCACCTTTTCTTTTATGTATGCATGGAGTGAAAATTTCATTCTTGTATTATCCCACGATGAAGTAGTCCATGGTAAATGTTCATTATTGAATAAAATGCCGGGGGATTACTGGCAGAAGTTTGCCGGGCTTCGAGCAGCATTAGGCTATTTCATTGGACACCCCGGAAAAAAGCTGTTATTTATGGGAGGAGAGTTCGGCCAGTTTATTGAGTGGAAGTATAAAGAGAGCCTGGACTGGCATCTTTTAGGTTATCCGATGCACGAAAAAATGCATCATTATGTGAAGAAGCTGAATAATTTTTATCTGAAGGAGCCGGCACTGTACGAAGTTGATTTCCATTACGACGGTTTTGAATGGATTGACTGTAACGATACCGAGCACAGCGTTGTGTCTTTTATCCGCAAGGGTAAGAATTGGCGCGATATGCTGATTTTTGTGTGCAATTTCACGCCTGCAGCCCATGAAAATTACCGTATTGGCGCGCCTTTTTACACTTATTATGAGGAGGTTTTCAACAGCGACAGGGATGAATTCGGTGGCAGTAATGTAATAAATACAGGCAGGCTTCATTCGGAAAATATCCCTTTTCATCATAGACCGTATTCTCTGGTTCTAAGGATACCGCCACTGGCAATAATTGTTTTAAGGCCTGAGATAAAAAATTGAACTTTTCAATTCTTCCGGAGGTATTTCTCCTCCGGGAGGAATTCTAACTTGCAAAAACAAGGATAATTGCAGTTTTTAATTATTATCTGTATTAAAACAAATTTTTAACTAAGTGATAGACTTCTTTCTGGTTCTCAGAATCCGCATAAATAATACTCTTATCTGCACCAAAGCAATAATCAACCAATTTTAATACTGTAGTCTTACCCACATTATTCCCGGTCAGACGATCTGAAGTGCCTGGTGTTTCATCAACAATTAAATTAATGCCCCGATGAAATTTTATATACCGGATGACATCTCCACGCCCTGTTTCTATTTTCAGTCTTTTTATAAACACAGTTCCACCTCATTATCATCGTTAATTACTGCAACGAATGATTTATCTCTTTGATGAGAACAATACTGTATGCTAATCTTTATTGAAAATCACAACATTTTAGCATAATCAAACAAACAGACCACATTAGACTTACTGATGAATACAGGGAGTGGTAAAATGAAACTGGATCATATATCGGTGACGCTAAATGACAAACCTGATGAATATAGAATACGGGCTGAGGTTAAGGGTATCCCCGGAAAGCAGTGGCAGGAAGGTCTTAAATTTGTATGGTTTAATTCATCATATTATTTGCGCAAAAAAAGCGAATTAGTTATAAAAGGCAATGAGGTAGAACTTGTTCTTAAAGACAGCAGCGACATACAAAACGCGATAGATGCACTTAGCAATTCAATTTCAAAGGCTGAAAGAATAATCCCGAACTATGGAGTAACCAATGTATCAAGCTACAAAAAAGTATTAAACAATTAAGAAAAATCCTAAACAAAAATGCCCTTACAGCATCTTTATGATACTATAAGGACATTTTGATGGTCGGGGTGAGAGGACTTGAACCCCCGGCCCCATGGTCCCAAACCACGTGCGCTACCAGCTGCGCTACACCCCGACGTAAGCTGCGGATTTTATTGTACACTATATTTTAATTTTTTGCAATGGTTTTTATTTGAAATTTTAATGTTAAGGTAAGGAAAGTTAGTTGACACAGTAAATTCATCTCCCAAAAGAGGGGGATGGAATGCACTTAAGTGCCTGTTTTATACTACAACACCTTTTTGCAACATTATATTATTTTATACTTTAATTATACTTCTAGTGCTTTTTAACTAATATAAATATGCGACATTTCTATAAGAATAATGTCGTAAATTTACATGCGCGATGATATAATTTTAAGAGAATCATAATGCTGACAGTGTGTTTTACAGGAGAAAAAATCAAGGGGGAAAGCTATGAAAATAACATACTCGGATGCGGATATTAATTTTAGTATAGACGGTGTTGAATTCAGCGTTCCAAATATTGTTTTTGGGCGTTTTACCAGAACCATTCCATCACACAGCCACGGCAAGGGTTGTTTCGAGATTCACTATATTCCATTCGGCTGTGGCAGACTGAAAGCTAATGGACATTATTACGATATCACACCAAATACACTCTACGTTACCGGCCCTCATATAGAACATGCCCAATTCCCTCTGCCTCATGATCCCATGCAGGAGTATTGTGTTTATATAAAAACTAAAAAGTTCAATCAAAAAACAACCTCCCCATTAATGAATGCCTTTTTTTCCACACCTTTCTGGTTTGGTAAGGACAATCACGGAATCCATGCTCTTATGAAGCAAATTTTTAAAGAATTGGAGCACAAATATACAGGGTATCAAAAACAGGTTGAATTATTGCTGGCGCAGCTGGTGATTTGTCTGGTTCGCAATTATGATCATGAAAAATATGCTCGGGATCATTCGGCCCCGGGTAACCTTATGGACAGTAATTCCATAATTATAGAGGAATATTTTCTTTATGAATACGCTTCTCTTTCTCTTAATGCTCTGGCAGACAAGTTAAAACTCAGTCCTCGTCAAACTCAGCGTTTAATATGGAAATATTACGGTAAATCCTTTCAGCAAAAGAAAGCAGAAGCGAGAATGTCTGTGGCCTCTATTCTGTTAAAGGATGAAGACCGGAGTATTGCCTTCATCGCAGATACCCTTGGCTATTCTTCTCCCGAGCATTTTTCTGCTGCATTCCGCAAATATTACAAAATGAGCCCAAGTGAATTCAGGAAGTTAAATCCTCAGGCATGACCATATAATGATGGAACCTTACTTTTAATCCACCAGAATTTTAAACACTACCGGCTTATCGCTTTTAACTTTTTTTGTTGTAATGGTAAGAGCTTCTTCGTCTCTTTCCCAGGCGGGCTTTTCATCAAAGCCGAGGACAGATATATCCTTAATAATACCGTGAAAATGCGGAAGCCTTGAAGCATCTTTTTCGGCAAGGGACTTTATCTTAACCACTCCGTTTTCGGGGTAGGACAGTACGGTAGCGTAGATACTGGAACCATTTACTGTGAAGCGGATATCTTCGGGAGTGAAGAGTTTTGTATTTTTATCGGTAAACTGCCCTTCTGATATTCTGGTAGGCCCTTCCCCGTAAGTGCGCCATACTTTACTGCCATATATGGCTTCGCCATTGGTCTTTAACCATTCGCCAATCTCAAGTAATATTTCCCTGTCTTCCTGTGGGATTGTTCCATCGGCTTTGGGGCCGATATTTAACAGTAGGCATCCATTTTTGCTTACAACATCCACCAGGTCACTGATGATTTCTGTTGCTGACTTATACACGTTGTTTTCTGTATAGCACCATGAATTTCTTGCAACTGATGTATCGGTCTGCCAGTAATAGGGTTTTTGTTCTGCAAACTGTCCCCGTTCAATATCAACTATGGCACTTCCGAACATGAAGGCTTCATGCTTGTAAGTGATGGCAACATCCATGCCCCACTCCTCAGCCCTGTTGTAGTAATAAGCAGCAAATTTCTTCAGATATGGTTTAACGGCACTGTGCTGAATCCACCAATCGAAATATACCAGTTTGGGACGGTATTGATCAACAATTTCACATGTACGTAAAAGCCAGTCTTCTAGAAACTCCTGTGACGGCTCAGGTTTACTGAAAAGATCATGATGATGGGGTTCCGGCATCGCAGGCCAGTAGAAATCTCCGCACATCAGCGGTTCCTTTATGTCGCTGTCAAACTCTTTTCCGTGGCCCATGAAGAACCAGTGCTCCACTCTATGCGATGAAGCGCCAAGTATCAAGCCCTGTTTTTCGAAAGCTGTTTTCAACTCGCCCAGCACATCCCGTTTTGGTCCCATTTCGTATGCATTGAAGCGGGAAAGCCGGCTTTGATACATCTGAAACCCGTCATGGTGCTCGGCAACCGGAACAACATACCGTGCACCGGCTGTTTTAAAAAGCTCGGCCCATTCATCGGCATTAAATTTTTCTGCCTTGAACATGGGGATAAAATCTTTATATCCAAATTTTTTATGTTCCCCATATGTAGCAATATGATGTTTAAACTCTTCGGAACCCTGGATATACATATTTCTTGAATACCACTCATTTTTAAAGGCAGGAACTGAATAAACACCCCAATGAATGAAGATTCCGAATTTTGCATTACTGAACCAACCAGGTGGTGTGAAGTTAAATAAAGAATCCCAGGAATCTTTAAATCTGCCTTTTTGAATTACATTCTCAATTTCCGCAAGATACTTTTTCCTGTCCATATGAATCCTCCCATCATTGCTCATTCTTCCATATTTATAGCTGTATTTAGCCTCGGTATTACACTCATATTAAATACCAAGGGTCATTAAATCATAAGTACGCCCTTTTTCGGTGCAAAACTCCAGTATGCTTCCGTCAAATTTTACAACACGGCACACTCCCCCATTGGTCGAGAGAATAAGAGCCTTCACAAGTTTTCCCTGTTCCCATTCAAATTCCAGTTCAAAACCACCACGTGCCCGTAATCCTTTAACATAACCACTTGCCCAGGCTTTTGGAATCGCAGGTAAAAACTTTATCATTCCATCATGGGACTGAAGAAGCATTTCTGCTATGCCTGCAGTCCCACCAAAGTTGCCATCGATTTGAAAGGGCGGATGAGTATCAAACAGGTTAGGAAGTGTTGATTTTTTTAGCAGTTCTGTCACGTTTTGATATGCCTTCTCACCATCTTCCAACCTTGCCCACATATTGATTATCCATGCCCTGCTCCATCCTGTATGCCCTCCACCATGGGCAAGCCTTCTTTCAAGGGTAACCCGGGCAGCCTTTGAAAGCTCGGGTGTTTTATGTACAGATATCTGCTTTCCGGGATGAAGTGCAAACAGATGGGAGATATGTCTGTGTCCGGGTTCAGCTTCCTCATAGTCTTCGGACCATTCTTTAATCTGACCGAACTTGCCAATCTCAGGCTTCGGTATTCTTTCGAGCACGGCAGTAAGTTCATCGGCAAATTCCTTGTCTGTATCCAGGATTGATGCGGATTTTATACAGCTGTTAAACAGTTCAATAATTATCTGGCTGTCCATTGACGGACCCTGGCACACCCTTCCGCTTTCACCGTCAGGAAGAATATATGTATTCTCAGGTGATACAGAGGGGCTTGTTACCAGTCTTCCTTTGTCATCCTCAATTAAATAATCCAGCAGGAACTCTGCTGCTTCTTTCATGATTGGATATGCTTTTTCAAGGAATTTTCTGTCGCAGGAATACTCATAATGCTCCCACAGATGAAGACACAGCCATGCTGCACCCATTGGCCAGTAAGTTGCACCGTGATAAATGTCCTGGGGAGCAGTATCAGCCCATATATCAGTATTATGATGGGCACAAAATCCGCGGCAATTATACATTACACGTGCAGTCTTTCTTCCGGGTTCACGCATCCTTTCAATGTGGTCAAAAAGCGGTAAATGGCATTCTGATAAATTGCATACCTCTGCCGGCCAATAATTCATCTGGGTGTTTATATTTATTGTATACTTGCTGTCCCATGGAGGAAGAAAATCCCTATTCCATATGCCCTGAAGATTGGCCGGAAGAGTCCCGGGACGGCTGCAGGATATCAGAAGATACCTCCCAAACTGAAAATAGAGACTTATAAGACCCGGATCATCATTGCCTGCCTTTAACCTTTCAAGCCTTTCATCGGTCGGCAGATGGCAAAGGTCTTCATCTACCGTGTTATTCCTTATATCAAAATCAACACGGTTGAACAATGCCTTATAATCTTCAATGTGATTTTTAAGCAGTTCATCATAGGAGAATTTTTCGGCTTCCTCTAAAATTCTGAAACTTTCGCGTTCATAATCCTTGTGCCTGAAAGATGTGGCAACAGACAGCAAAATCACTAAGCTTTTTGAGTTCTTAACAATTAAATGTTCACCTATAGACTGTACATTCCCATCTTCAGGGATAATACGCATTACTGTGCAGTAATTTATAGCTCCTTCTCCGCCACAGCTCCCAGACATTTTTAACGTGTTTTGGTTTATGCGGTCCACTTTTTCGAAATATCTGGCTCTTCTTAGTATTGTTCTGAATGATATACTTCCGCTTCCCTCGGCTTTCATTCTGATTACAAGAACTTGCTGAGGCCCGCTAATAAACATTTCGCGGGTGTATAAAGTGTCGCCGGCTCTGTATTCTACTCTGGATACTGCATCATCTATATCAAGTTCTCTTGTGTAATGTGTTATATCCTTATGGTTTTCAAAAGTAAAATGTATCTCCCCAAGAGGCTGGTAATGTCTCTGGCTTTCAGGAACCCCGGACAAAGCAATGGCAGCCAGCTCCTCTGCTTCTTTTATTCTGCCTTCTGAAATCAGATCACGAATTGTCTTCAAATGGCGGTATGCATCAGGATTGTTTCTGTCTCTCGGGCCTCCATACCAAATACTGTCTTCATTTAAACGTATAAGCTCATTCTCTGTCCCGCCATAAACCATAGCACCAATCCTGCCATTTCCAATAGGCAGCGCATATTCCCAACCAGTTTTTATATTTGCCGGCTCTTTGTACCACAACACATTTCTGGTTTTCTTCGGATTTACCCCGGCATTCGACATATTAAAACACCTCCATATGAGTACTAATAGAACCTTGAGAACTTGCTTCCGGAAAGCACATATTTCGCTTTTTTTAAACTTTTGTACAAAGAAACTTTTTATTATGAAGAGCAGTAGGTGAAATAAAACTTTATTAATTTGATTATACTTTCAACGGATTTTTTTTAATGTAAATACCCGACATCTTTCCTGTAATAATGTCGTATTTTTAAAGCATGTATATCCTTTTGCAATTAAATATTGGCATAATTTATTATATCATAAATAATTCAGGGTAATTTGTTTTTTTAACTATACTCCCCAATTGCATTTCCACTATGATTCAGAGCGTAGTACAGGCCGGGCCTTATAACCTGTTTAATATTGTCAGGAATGAGTTGCATTGATATGGGCCAATACTATCTGACTGCGCTAGTTAATCTTATTGGTCCTGTAGAATCTGTAATGGGTTCGGCAAGTATTACATTTGCAGAAAGAGCAATAACAAGCGAAAAAATATAGTACTAAGATAAAAGTTGATGTACCAACCCATGTCGCCTAAATTTCAAGAACGGTGCTGTAGGCACAATAATAACCTCCTTTGACGTTTGGGAAGCAAATTTACCTTTCATGGAAATTTACGGTACCGAGGGTTCGATCAGCGTTACTAATCCTAATAATTTTGGCGGAAAATTTTGGTTCTGAGACAGGAAACCAAGGAATGGAATGAAGTTCCTCTGACCCATGGATATACTGAAAACAGCAGGGGTATTGGCGTAGCTGATATGGCCTATGCTTTAAGAACAGGAAGAAGCACAGGGCAAATTCAGATCTTACATATCACGTACTTGACATTATGCATGGTTTTCAGATTCAGCCTCGGGCAACACTCTTTGTAGGCTTCAAAGCACCTGTGAAAGACCACAGGCACTACCCACAGGCCTGTTAAAAGACAATTGGACAAGTAAACTTAAAAGCGAGCGGAGTCTGTAAGAACATTGCAGACTCCGTTTTAATTGGCAAGCAGCTTTTAGGAACTGTAAAGGCAGTGACCTGCTCTGCTTTAAAAATTAAACAGAATCAATCTACATATTCTACTGATTCGAGGCTGATTACACCGACAGCTTCGTTTATTGAATAAACATATCGTGATATTACATAACCTGCGTTGGAATTGACATCATTGATAATTTTATGGATATCTATATGCCCCGGGTTTTCACCAAGGTATTTTAACATCAGGTCGGTTTGCCTGCTTTCAACAAGCTTTGCAATTGCAGCTTCAAAGTCCACTGAATCTTTAATTATTAAATTATTTTTTACAAAATAATTCTGGCCTGTTGAGGTACAGACAGGGTAACTATCCCTGTCCCAATGATGATCTGTTTCTATTTCTGCATCTGATAAATTAAAATAATCATATCTGATTGTACTTCCCTTGTGGTTTGCTACCGGATCATCCCATGTAACATCAACATGGTATAATTCCCCGTCAATACATACCATGTTCCATGCATGCCCTGTTCCATTTGCAGAACCTACAACAATGCGGCATGGAACACCAACCCGGTTTAAAATTAGGGCCATAAGTTCCGAATAAGCCTTACAAACAGCAATTCCGGTTTCCAATGCCCCCAGTGCACTGAAGGAAGAAGGGGCGACTTCTGATTCCTGCCTTGAATCATATTCAAGACGGCTTATAAGATAATCGTGTACTGTTTTTACTTTTTCATAATCGGTCATGTTTGGAGATATAATCTGGGATACAATCTCATCCACACACAGGCGGAGCTTTTCATCACCCGAAGCAGTATTTGTATAATTCGGTGAAATAACCAGTGTATAATTACTGCCATACTGCCAGAGTGTGGTTGAATACCCCTGTAAAAACACACCTGTGTTTAATTGGACCCTTTCCAGTACATATTCAATGTATTTATATATGTCGTTATCTTTCTGTTTCTGATTAATCGGTATCTCAATGTTTTCGTCATGACGGATAAACGCTGACTCCAGCTTAGCAAGGTTTGCATACCACTGATCAATAAGTCTGGTTTTGTTGTTTGTAAACAGGGTAGCAAGACTTTTACGATTAATCATGCCCTGCTCATATAAACAGATTAATAATGGCTTGTTCTTTAGCCTGTGATTTAGAAACATTGCTTTCCATGAAAGCTGTGACAGACGTTCACGCCTTAACAGATTACCAATCAATGCCTCTTCACCAGGCGCTAACAGGCCTGCTTCAACTGCGGTGTCACCTACTGTGTCCCAGGTAAAATCCCTGCCGTCTTTATCGCTGTATCCAAGGGCCCGGAGCAGAAAAGTCAAGTATGATTTTTCATCTATATAATGATGGGAGCCATATTGGTTATTTCCAATTCCATTTGTGAGACCGTTCTGATATAAATACCCAATATACGTATTTGCCCAGTCGGGAACATCGGTAAAGGGATGGGAAAAGAGCCCGGTTGAGGCATACTCTTCAGCTCCCAGAAGCCTGACAAGCATTGCCGCCCCTTCAACACGCTCTGCATACTTGTCCAGCATTAAATTACCATTGTTTCCCCTCAGCACGTTTAAAGAGCTTAATGCTTCTGTGTGGGGTATACTCTTAAGAAATGTAATATTCTCATCAGTGAGCTTGCCATTGAAAAAAACATCATGTCGTAAATGTACAGGATACAAACATTCAATGCTTAATGATTCCTGACACGAAGTTTTTTCAGTATCATTCAGCCCTGAATCAGCCTGATTTACAGCATACACTGCAACACTGGTATTAATGAATAAAAACAAGGAAGATAAAATTGCAATTGCAGACTTTACACTTTTCTTCAAATTACACCCCAACCTACTTCACATATTACAAAATATATACAGTTTTTGTATATTTATAACCTTATTTATTATACCATGTTAATCCACGGTTATGTCAATATTTGCCATAAATTTTTAGTTTGGCGGCTCGTACTTTATTACAAAGGCCGATGCTAAAAGCCGTTCTTTCCCCGTAGATGGCCTGTTAACAATTTCGCTATTATAAATTAATTCACTGGAAGCCCCTCCGTCTAAAATTGCAGCTTCGGTAACACCAAGGGATATTAAAATATCGGCAAGCTGACTGCCGGTAACACCTGTGCTGTATCCGGGCTGTCTTCCGTCAATTACAAGAAAAATAAGTGTACTTTCATCTTTAACTCCAACAGCAGTTCTAGGAGTTGCAATTCTTAAATTCCCGGCCCATTCATCCATGTCTTTTGCAACATTTTTACCGTTTTCTACAAGAGAGCCTGAACATTGATAACCATGCTCTACCTGTTCCTGAAGCAAAATATCAACCCTTTGTCCGCAGGAGAAGTCTAACAGGGGAGAGTTTTCAGTCCGTGAATCAACAATTAAGAAACCGTCATTGGGAATTTCCAGTTCGCCCGAAACAACCTGCAGTGATTCAACAATGTTATTCCTTACAACACAAACGGTATATTCTGCGTCAATACGGTTTGTTGGCCCGTATTCCCGGGTAAAAATAAGGATTCCTTCTTTATACGGATATGGATTTACACTGTCAACCGGTATCTTTCGGTCTTCTGTTTCCAGCCAGACTTTAAACGGCGGAGGACTGAACCAGGCTTTTTGCTTATTTATTAACAGTACCCTTCCATAACCCTTGGTTGAACTTAACACTTTACCATTTTGAACGACCAGACCCGAAGGCTGGCCGTAAGCAAAATTAAAGCCTGCATTCACTGTAGCCTTCGCTTCATACCTTTTGTCAATATCACTTAAAATTTCAAACCCAAATATCTGATCATTAGACAGCACAGGAAAAACCTTAAGTTCCGGATTTTTAAGATCCAGCTCCAGGATGTGCAAAACCTGAGGAGCTCCTTCATACTCTACTTCTATTTTCGTATAAGCAACGGGTTCTTTATCTGGAATTGGCAATGGAGAAGGGGAAATTTCTTCACACGAATAAGACCCATCGTAAAAAGTTCTTTTCCTTTCTCCAGATGGGCCTGTGATAATAGCAAATATTAAAATTAGAAATAATACAAGTCTTAAAAAATTCTTCATTCGGTTTCTTTGTTGCTTATTTTGTACATATTGTCCAGGTTAGCACTTAACTGCCTGTATAAAATATCGGCAATGCCAACACCTTTTCTTTTAGCATTATTTATAAGCTCTTCATCCAGCATATCTTCAAAAATTTCCCGGGCATAGCTTTTAGGCAGGAACTTACTCTCGGGTACGGTCTTTTTCATTTGCTTAAACATAATACCCATTAAAATACCCTCGAAGTCTCTGCATGCCTCCATAAGTCTTTCTTTATCGCCGTCGGTATATGCTTTTTTCAGCACTTCTTCAAAGGCCTGTTCTTCACCAACCTGTTTAGCATTTATACTGTTTTGTATGCTTGAAATACCAATACCGTCTATCTTCATCCGTATCTCCCTAATCACTTCATTTTAGAAGTATCAATCTTATAAAAAACTATCTTTTCAGGTTATTAGCTATGCTCATCATTTCATCGGCTGTTGTTATGGCCCTGGAATTTAACTCGTATGCCCGTTGTGCAGTGATAAGGTTTACCATTTCTTCCACAACCTGAACATTTGAAGCTTCCAGATATCCCTGTCTGATTGTGCTTGGCTCTCCCATTTCCTCATCAAAAACTGCAAAACCCGAGGCAGTGTTTTCAGCATACAGGTTACCGCCAATAGATTCAAGCCCCTGGGGATTATTGAATTTGAAAATACCTATTCTCTGGCCGGTTGGTATAATAAAACCGTCTTCGTCCCTATAGCTGATTTCACCCTGCTCGGTTACTATCATCTGTTCCAGCGGATAGTCGAAATAAATAGGCTCGCCATTTTCATCAAGAACGGGATAACCCCTGGCAGTTGTCAACATGTTGCCTTCTTCGGTAACCGACAGTTTAAAGCTTCCATCACGGGTATAATATATATTCTGATCGGGATGCAGTACGCTGAAAAATCCTTTTCCAACAATAGCAAAATCCAGCTGGTTTTCGGTTTGAATCAGGCTTCCTTCTGTAAAATCCCTTGAAACCGATCTTATAACAGTACCATGACCAACCTGCAGGTTAACCGGGCGTCCGCGACCTTCCAATATATATGCCCTTTCCATCGTAACATACAGTAGATCTTCAAATTCCGACCTTTCCTTTTTATAAGCATATGTATTCACATTTGCAAGGTTGTTAGAGATTGTGTCCACATTAAACTGCATTGCCCTCATGCCTGAACTTGCTGTAAAAAGTGCTCGCATCATAATTTATCACCCTTTTATTGTGTAATTATTCTATAGTTTTATCCTGATATATATATTTATACTCTTCCAACTTCGTTAACTGCTTTGCCTAATGTATCATCAATTGCATTAATTACCCGCTGATTAGCTTCATAGCTTCGCATAAGTGATATCATATCAACCATTTCCCTTATTGCATCGGCATTTGATTGTTCAAGATGGTTTTGTAATATTACACCTGAGAAGGCTTCAACAGCAGAGTTTGGAGATGCGGCAAAAAGGTTTTCACCGTTTTTCCTTAGACTGTCGGGATTTTGAAACTGAGTTATTAAGAGTCTGTCTATAATCTGACCATCCTGTATTATTGTTCCGTCTTCGGTAACTACAAAGTCGTTGCCGTTAAGCTGTATAATCCCGTTTTCCCCAAGTACATAATAGCCTTCGCCGGTTACAAGCTGCCCGCCGGCATTCAGCTTAAAGCTGCCATCCCTTGTGTATAATTGTCCCGCATTGGGTACGGCAATAGTAAAGAAGGCTCTACCTTCGTCCTTAATACTAATGTCAAGACTGTTATTGGTCTTTAAAAGGGTACCCTGATTAAAGTAAGTATGAACTTCTCCCACGTCGTTGCTAAAGGACAGTTCACCAACTGGCACTCCCCCTGCAATGCCATCGGTGTTATCATGAAGTCTTTCTGCTAAAAGCCTGGGAAACCCCTCCAAAACAACTGTGTCCTTTTTGTAACCCGAGGTGTTAACATTGGCCAGGTTGTTTGTTAAAACATCCATCTTTTTATTCAGCGCCAGCATGCTCCATCCCGAAGTGTACAACCCTCTTACCATAAATATCTTCCTTTACAAAATTTATAGTATTATTAAATATTTTCAACACTAAAATGTTTCTATGTTCACTTTTGTAAAGCTTATTTTTTCCTGCCTGTAATCAACTATATGTCAAAAAAAGTTTCCAGCTGACAAGAAAATGACTCTAATGTCTTTATCGGAAACTTTTAGAAAATAAATAATATTATTTATTAAAAAAGACTGTTTCAAATTTTGAAACAGCCCTTTTATTATATGCTATCTACGGTAATTGGAGCTTTCTGAGCTTGACGCTTCAAGTATTTCTATGTTATCAAGAACTTTTCCCGTTCCAAGAGCCACACAAGAAACCGCATCTTCTGCTATTATAACGTCTATCCCTGTTCTGTGCTGCAGAAGCTTATCAAATCCATAAACAAGACAGCCACCACCCGTCATTACAATTCCCCGATCGCTGATATCAGCAGATAATTCGGGGGGTGTTCTTTCAAGTACTGAATGCACAGCATCTACTATGTTGGAAACAGGCTCTTCCAATGCCTCCATTATTTCTGTTGAGGATATTTGTATTGTTTTGGGAAGACCAGATACAAGATTTCTTCCTCTTACATCCATTACCACTTCTTCTGTTCTTGGGAAAACAGTTCCGATTTTCATCTTTACTTCTTCAGCGGTACGCTCGCCAATCATTATATTGTGCTTCTTCCGCATGTACCTTATTATGGCTTCGTCAAACTTGTCGCCGGCAATTTTTGTGGTGCTGCTTACAACTGTTCCGCCGAGAGAGATAACGGCAATATCTGTTGTGCCGCCACCTATATCAACCACCATGCTGCCACAGGCCTTGGTAATATCTATGCCTGCTCCAATGGCAGCTGCAATTGGCTCTTCTATAAGATATGTTTTTCGTGCACCTGCCTGAATGGCAGCATCTTCAACGGCACGTTTTTCAACTTCTGTTACTCCGCTCGGAACACATATCATAACTCTTGGCTTAAACAGCTTAAACATACTTCTGCTGCATACCTTGTTCAGAAAATATTTCAGCATCCGCTCGGTTACCTGGTAATCTGAAATAACGCCATCACGCAAAGGCCTGATGGCTACAATATTCCCCGGGGTTCTGCCCAGCATTTTCCGAGCTTCTTCTCCTACTGCCAGTAACCGGTTTGTGTTCTTATCAATTGCAACAACAGAGGGTTCTCTAAGAACAATACCCTTTCCCTTTATATAGACCAAAATAGTCGCAGTTCCTAAATCAATACCTATATCAAGACCAAGACCCAATCAAGACAACCCCTTACTGTTATGTATTTTATTGTAAATTTGTTTGTAAGCGTTCAAGCATAACTATTATACCCATGTATATTTATGTACAGACATATTCCCCATGTTAAAAACATAAAAAATAAGTATATTTTTTGTGTCAGCTTTTGTCTGTTTTTATATTATCACATTTGCAGCCGAATGCAAATGAATTTTAACATTATGACATAAAATTTCATAAAAAAAGGGAACGCATAAACATAAAGTTTAGGAAACGTTCCGCTTTTTATTTTATATTTTGTTCTGTTTACCGCAAAATTTGCACAAAGCCAGATTATCTCTCCAAAATGGTATTGGCGATTTTCTCATAATATTTCAAAATACTTGCGTGATCTTCTACACCACAGCCATCCAGCTTTATTGCCTGCATTATTTCCATAACCTGCGAAGTTAATGGAAGGGGAACTCCAACACCGTGAGATGTTTCCAGAACATTACTCAGGTCCTTGATATGCAGGTCGATTTTAAAACCGGGTTTAAAATTTCTATCCAGCATCATAGGCACTTTTGCATCCATCACAGTACTTCCTGCAAGGCCTCCCCTGATTGCCTGATAGACAAGTTCAGGGTCTACCCCTGCTTTCTTTGCAAGGATAAAAGCCTCAGATACCGCTGCAATGTTAAGTGCTACAATAATCTGATTACATAGCTTTGCTGTGTTCCCCGCACCTATTTCCCCTACATATACAACAGATGCAGCCATAGATTTCATTATATCGTAATATATGTCAAATACTTCTTTTTTGCCGCCAACCATGACAGACAATGTACCATCAATGGCTTTTGGCTCACCACCGCTAACCGGTGCATCAAGCATGTCAATTCCCTTCTCTTCAAGGGCAGCATAAATTTCACGACTGGCAAGAGGGGCAATTGAACTCATGTCTATGACAACTGAACCGGCTTTTGCGCCTTCTATAATACCTCCCTCACCTAAAACAACGGTTTTAACATGGGGCGAGTTCGGAAGCATTGTTATAATGACATTGCATTTGGAAGCAACTTCTTTTCCATTGGCAGCAGCTTCAGCACCAAGGGCTACAAGCTCGTCTACAGCAGATTGAACCAAATCACATACTACAAGCTGGTATCCGGCTTTTATAAGGTTTTTAGCCATGGGCTTACCCATTATACCAAGCCCGATAAATCCTATTTTCATACTCATTCTCCTCCCACTGACGTTTCATTGTATTTATTTTTATTATTACTTTAAATAAATTACCAAACCGTTTTTTGTGTTGCTTAAAGAAGTTCCAAATCCGACAGAACTTTTTTCAGATCGTCAAGCCTTTCCTGTGAGCAATGATCAATTGGTTTTACCGGGTTTCCAACCTGAAGTCCCAGCAAATTCAGGCAGTCTTTCATTACCACAGGGAAACTGCCATAATTATATGTATTTCTAAGCGGTATAAGTTTAAACTGGGCATTTAGCGCCCCTTCAAGATCTCCGGCAATAAACTTTTCATAAATTTCCACAACCAGTTTCGGGGCTACATTGGCTGTGCCTGCAACACAACCCGCGCCCCCGTAAGCAAGGGTTCCGAAGATTGTATAGTCTGAGCCACTTAAAACCCTGAAAGAGGGATTATTCTTTGTAACTCTTATATATTCTATCGTTTGAGAAAAATTAAGCGAAGTGTTTTTTATACCAACTATATTGTCTATTTGAGACAGCTTTTCCAACAGTAAAACAGAAATATTATTGGTGGTTTTATCCGGGTTATTATACAACAGAACCGGCAAATTCGTTGACTTTGCAATTGTTTTAAAATGCTCGTACATTTCATTTTCATTGGGTCTTATAAACATCGGGGTTAAAACTGTAACTGCATCGGCACCAATTTCTTCAGCCAATTTAGCAAGCTTTACGCATTCCTTGGTTGTAATGGCACTTGCGCCGGCATAAACCGGAACTCGTTTATTTACATGTTCTACTGTAATTTCAACCGCTCTTTTCTGGTTTTCATAATCAAAAGCATAGAACTCACCATTACTTCCAAGTACAAATACCCCGTGAACTCCGCCATCAATCACATGGTCAATAACCCTTTGCAATCCGGCTTTATCAACGTTCTCTTCGCTGTCCACCGGAGTAATTATCGGAGGAATAACTCCTTTTACATCGTTAATACTTAACATAACTGTTACTCCTTTGCTAAATTTAATGTGAATGGGCATAAACCTAACCTGCTTTATTTACTGCCCTCAGGTGACAGGTGCAGGATTAAACAGGCATATAGCGTTGTATATACCATAGTAGTCTGTCCAGACTTTTTTCTTTCCACTGGCAACCTCAAGAATAAGCTTAAAAATTTCCATTCCTACCTCTTCTATTGTCGCGTCACTCGATACTATTTTTCCTGCGTCAATATCAATTAAATCCTTCCATTTCTCAGACAAATCGGTACGGCTTGAAACCTTTATAACTGGTGCCATTTCCAGACCATAAGTTGTGCCTCTGCCTGTGGTGAAAACCTGCAGTGTAATTCCCGATGCCAGCTGGCATGTCCCACATACAAAGTCACTCGCAGGTGTTGCAGCAAATATTAAACCCTTCTGGTCGGGTTTTACCTTTTCACCCGGTGACAGAACATGCGAAATAACAGAACTTCCAGACTTCGCTATTGATCCCAGAGATTTTTCTACAATGTTCACTAACCCGCCTTTTTTGTTTCCCGGTGTGGTATTTGCGTCCCTGCCTACTCCACCAAGCTCAAGGTAATGATCATACCACGCCATTTCCTTCTTTAGTTTTTCACCAACTTGTTCATTAATGGCTCTTGGCGTTAAAAGATGTATTCCATCCCGTACTTCGGTGACTTCGGAAAACATCACCGTGGCTCCGGCCCTTACAAGCAGATCGGCTGCATACCCAACAGCAGGGTTTGCCGTAACTCCTGAAAAAGCATCGCTTCCACCACATTGAAGACCAACCACAAGATCCGATGCAGGGCATACTTCCCTTTTACGCTTATTTAGCCGTTTTAGAATTTCGTCGGCTTTTTGTACAATTCTGTCAACCATTGGCTTAAATCCGGGTTCGTCCTGAAAAACTATAATATTTTCTTCTCCAACCTCTGGAAGTAATCTTTCGGGTGGAAGTTTTTCGCATCCAAGGCTTACTACAAGCAGCTCTCCCCCAAAATTCGGATGCAGGGCCAAATTTTTAAGGATACGTATCGGAACAACTGCCTCAGGTGCATCTATGGCAACACCACAGCCATAATTATGGTTAATGGGCATTACTCCATCAACATTAGGGTATTTGGGCAACAGTTCATTTCTTATTTTTTCAACTGCTATATTCAGTACGCCCTCTACACATTGCACGCATGTAACAATCCCAAGCATATTTTTTGTACCGACAGTTCCATCACTGTTCCTATAACCCAAAAATGTGTAGCCGTCCAGGGGAGGCAACGATTTTGGAACCCTGGTTCCAATGGGAAGTTCTGAAAGGGCAGGGGCTTTTGGAAGTATTACTCTATCTTCACTGACCCAGCTTCCTTTCGGAATGTCTTCTTTTGCATAACCTATTACAGCCCCATATCGGATTATTTCATCCCCAGATTTGAAATCTTTTAATGCTACTTTATGACTTTGTGGAATAAATTCAATGGTTTTTATATTTTCAGAAATGGTGGATCCTTTTTCAACGCCTTTGGGTTTAACAGCAATTGCCACGTTGTCGAGATTATTGATTTTTACAAACAGAGGTCTGTCTTTCTTATTATTACACATATATTGCCCCCCGGTAATAGTTAAAAACATATTAAAGAGATATCAATTAATTATTCCATGGAATTAAAGCTTTACAAGCCTTTTATTTATTAGTTTAATACATACCAATATCAGATGCAATGTAATAAAAGGAATTACTGTTAGAAAAGGTTTTATAAACTTAAAAAAGACCGGGAATTACCCGGCCTTTTTTTCGTTCTTTTTGTATTTTATCCGCGTGGCTTCTCCACCTCGTATGTGCCTTTCAGCCTTATTCTCCTCTAATATTTTCTTAACCTGTTTTGCCATGGCTGGATTAAGTTTTCTAAGCCTCTCGGTAACATCCTTGTGTACGGTACTTTTACTGATTCCAAAGGTCTGGGCCGCTGCCCTGACCGTTGTTCTGTTTTCAATTATAAATGCTCCCAGCTCGAGGGCCCTTTCTACAATATACTGCTTCAATGCCATTTCCCTCCTAAAGCATCAGAACCTGCCTGGCTCGAGGTGTTTCTGTTAATATTTATATGCACACTTTAATGCGGTTATGTTTTTTGATGAAACCTGATTATTCCTTTGATAATGGAAGTACGGTTTTTGGATCTATCAGCTTATCGTCCTTATACATTTCAAAGTGCAGGTGAGGAGGATCGGCACACTCAAAAACTGCAGTGTTTCCCACACTGGAAATCGCATCGCCGGCCTTAACTCTCTGGTTTACACTTACCATACTCGCACTTGCCAGATTCGAATAGACAGATTTATAGCCATTTTCATGATCTATTACAATGGTAATACCGTAGCAGGGATCTTCTTTAATTTCTTTTATATAACCATCGGCTACAGCTTTTATAGCCTCACCTCTGGGAGCCTCTATATCTATTCCGCTGTGTGTACGCCATTCGTCGAGGGTTTTTGAATAAAGAAGTCTGTCCATTGCATAATCAGTCAAAATCTTACCTTCAAGAGGTAATACAAAGGTTGGTTTTCTGCCAAACAGGTTTATAACTTCTTCAGAATCGCTGCTTTGTTCGGGCTGTTTTTCCTTGTCAGACTCCTTTGATTTTGACGGTGCAGGTGTAGCCGTTGGTGCTACGGTTGGCTTTGCTATGGTTTCAATATCCTCCTGGGCTATTTCCGGTATGTCTTTTATTGTATTGTCATTTTCAGCTACAAGCTCCTCACCGTTTTCTGTATTGGGTTCGGAGGATGTATTTAAGCCTATTTCATAATCAAACCTTCTTTCAGGATTCTGAAGTTGTTCAATTGCAGATTGATCCACATCTGTTATTTCATCATCCTGCAAAGAAAAATCGTTTTTTTCATCATCTAAGGCTGCTCCATCGGGAACCAAATCGCTTTCGTACCGCTCGGGTGAAGTGATAAGATGATTTGTCGTAAAATAAACGGCACCCACTGCAAGAACGCATAATCCTATAACAACCAGGATATAAAAACCGCTTTCTTTAAAAAATTCTTTTATCTTTCTGGTCCATTCTTTATCATCATTATAAAAACCTTTTTGACTCACATTGTCCACCTCCAGCAAATATTATTGCCAACAGAAGTGGATTTATACATGTGAGGAATTTTTTGATTAATTACTATTCAGTTTAGCTGCAATCTCTTCCGGGATTGGCTCTACTTCAACCCCGGTGTAATAATACTGCAGGATATATTCATAGTTTCGCCCTTTTTGTGCCAGCTCATTCGCTCCGCACTGGCTCATCCCAACACCATGACCAAAACCATATGTTGTAACTTCTATAGTATCGTCCTCTATAAAATTAATTTCCATTATTGTAGAGGCCAGTGAGAACAACTCTCTGAATTTTGTTCCGGATATTACTATGCTGCCTATTCTTATCTCCTTCGCTCTCTGACTATTGGTGTATTGTACAACTTCAACATCTTCAGACACAGGACCCAAAAACACAATATCGGGATATGCTTTCATCAGCTTTTCTCGAATTTCTTCGCCTGTTAAAACCACTGTTTTTTCAAAGCTTGAATAGTCAGACTCTCCCTCACTGTATACACTTCGAAGGTATGGCACTTCGCTGACCGAGCTCCATACTTCCTGAATCTCTTCAGTTATTCCCCCGCTGTTTGCATGGTACAGCGGGTTTATTATTTCGCCGTCATAGGTTAATATTAAACCACTTGTTCCATATACAGCCTCTTCAATTTTTGACCAGTTTTCTTCTACATTTGAGTTTGGATACCATGCCTGGTACATTTCCTTCGGAATCCAGGCCTGGCAATGTGTTGAGTCGGTACATACATGAGCTCCATGGTGCCTTTCGGTGCCACTTCCGTACTTCCCCAGTGCCCTTCCCAAGGCATATGTTCTTGCTGCGATTGCCTGAGCTTTCAATGCTTCGATTGAGAAGCTGGCCGGCATTTCTGCTGCTACAACTCCTACAATATATTCATCCAGGTCCATTTGCTCAATAACTTTATTTCGGGTATTATATACAATAATATCTGTCTTATGTACAGTTTGTTGCTGTTTATCAGGCTCTTCCTCCTTTTCATTTTCTCTGAGGGTTCTAGAAATAGATAAAAAAATAAGCAGGCATACAATAAGCAGCATCACAAGAGCCTTCCTGTTATTCTTCATTTACCAGCATGCCTCCCTCTGCCTGAATTTTAAATAACACAGGATTTGAGTTAAAATAAAAATAGCACATACTATTCAAAATATATGCTCAAAACTTCAGCTTAATAACTTATTTTGATATAATGAAACTTGCTCAGGCTTTTTAAAACCCAGACAGGGGGAAAAACCCAGACAGGGGGACAGGAACCCTGTCTCAAACGAAAACACAGATAAGGGAACACAGACAAGGTACCTGTCCTCTTGTCTGACTTTCAGAGAGGTGCAAATGACTAATCGGTATATGATTGAGGCAATAGAAGAAGCCAAAAAAGCCTATATGGAGGATGAGGTTCCTGTTGGCGCAGTGATAACGTATAAGGGAGAAATAATAGCCAAAGCCCACAACCTGCGCGAAACCCATAACAGTGCCACTGCCCATGCAGAAATTCTTGCTATTGAAAAAGCCTGTAATGCTTTAAACAACTGGAATTTAACCGGCTGCGATTTATATGTAACTTTGGAACCCTGCGTTATGTGTGCGGGGGCAATTATAAACGCAAGAATCAGAAGCCTATATTTCGGTGCTTTCGATCCGAAAGGAGGGGCCTGTGGCTCGGTTGTGGATATCTTCCGCCTGAAAGAATTAAATCATCGTGTAACCGTTTATGCAGGAATCATGGAGGATCAATGTGCTTTGCTTCTGACCAAATTTTTCAAATCCAAACGCTGACAATTATATATCGCTAAACTTAGTGCAATATCAAACTTATTTTTAAACTATTGTCATAGGAAATAACTATACAGGTTTTGAAATGCTTAATGTTCTTTAGTTTAATTGGTTTTTTTCATGCTTGTAAAAATAATAAGTTTCTCAAGCCGACACTACCCCTCCTCTGCCTATATACTAAACTCAGACCGAGGCAATTCTTCCTATTACCTCAATTCCACCGTTAATTACATACACCAAAGTTATTGCAAAAGCCCCTATGACTACAACCATAGGTGTTTTGGGAAAAGTAACGGTACAGATAAACTCTCCAAAGTCCCTTAGCACCAGTGAGGCTAAGTGAATAAAATACCATATATACAGAACTGCAAGTATACTGCCAGCAACCTTTCCCAGCCTTTCTCTTAATATATCTATAAGAGTTTTTGACGGGTTCAGTGTTGCTAAAGCCACATAGATACCCATCAGTAAAATACCACCCGCTCCCCCAATGAGCATGCCCAGCCATGCATCGTTTTTGGCTCCCTGTGCAGGAGCCTATGGACAGACAAGGTTCCTGTCCCCCTGTCTGAGCTGTTCATATTCATTGTCGAGAGATGTAATTATCTTTTCAACTAATTCAAAAAGGCGGTTTAAACTTTCTCTTATATAATCTTGTTCCCTCAGATATTCGGTATGCCATAAATAGGGCCACAATCCGTAAGAACCACCGCCTTCGTGACTTATTATATATGCCAGACGAGGGTGGTTGCACAGCAATTCTGTGCAATCCCTGTAAAGCGACAGGTCGGCTATTATTTCGGTATATTCTCTGACTTCTGAAGGTAACTCAAGATAATTGCGAGTATCAGGTGCGTATATCTCGCCATCTTCATTTCTGGGTTCTAAAACTGCAATAATCGTTTCGATGGCCATTTCTGAAAAAAAACCTCTGAGCATAGAAACTAATTTATTGTATTCCTTGATATCCTCTTTTAATTGATTATCAATGGGAACACCGATAATATCATCTTCTTTAATTACTTCGCGATCTATTACTTGCTGCCGTAAGTGCCTGATTTTATCCAGGGTTGAGTTCATCTGATGAAAAAGCCCATCCTGCAAACCTTCACAGTTCAAATTGTCCTGTATATTTGACAGTCTTCCTAAAATTAGAAAATTGAAAAGTAATGAGAGAGTTAAGAGAACTGACATCAATGCTATAATAATGTTCTTTATATCGAGTGATTTCGTAGATGATTTGTTTTCTTCACCTGTTTTTTTCATTTCAATTGGCCTCCTTCCTGTTTGGCGTAGTGTTAAAAATGAACCCAGTCATAATACATATACCCAATATTATACAGTATAGTGCCATAAAATGGTATATAGAAGAAAATGAACAGTACCCCTTCTTCTTAAGCAGTGCTCTGGAATATGAACCAGCCATCTTTGACAAGAAACCGGTATACACCACCATGCTTTTCTATGATATGAAACCAGACAAGGTGCCTGTCCCCCTGTCTGCC
>ERZ773359.1068-NODE-1068-length-38871-cov-14.254946_pt1 | contig 38871 bp, 39 predicted proteins | sample MGYA00374955_ERZ773359 | MGnify/ENA primary metagenome ERZ773359 (study PRJEB29098, sample SAMN04486028) | biogas fermenter metagenome | study: EMG produced TPA metagenomics assembly of the Biogas fermentation microbial communities from Germany - Plant 4 DNA1...
TGACAACAACCTCATCCCCTTATTGAGAAATCGCCGGCTTTTTAGGCCGGCGATTTTCGATATGGAAAAGGTTGGCCTTAAACAGTATAATACTCTAAAGGGGAAAAAGGGGTGAAAGCGTGACCAAGTTTGGTAAACCGAGGAAGTCTAATCTAGTTGTGCTAATCGTTTTGGCTCTTATGGCCGTTTTGCCCGGCTTTGTTTCCGGGCAGGCCCGGCCTGCCTTGGAAATGCAACATAGACTTGATGGAATCTCGGAAAACGAAAAGGCAGTACTCGAAACCCTTTTTATACTTTCACAGGAAATAGAAGAAATGGACCGGGAACAGCAGGACATTACACGGAAAATGGAAGCCCTTAGGGAAGAAGTCAAGGCTGTTGCTGAAAAGATAGAAAACCGGCAGAGGGATTATGAAAACAAACTGGATATTTTAAAACGGGTTCTTGTCAGCTACCAGAGAAACGGCCCCGCCTCCTATTTAAGCATAATACTAAGGGCGGACAGCCTTAGCTCCTTTTTGCGAAGCATAAATATAATAAAGGACCTTGTACGAAATACAAGAGAGCTTCTGGATCGCCTTGAGCAGGACTGGAAGAGGCTTATGGCGGAGCGGGAAAGCCTGGCGGACAAAATAGCGCTGCTGGAAACCAAAGAGGAAGACCTTAAGGAAGCCATGGCAAAGAAACGGCAGCTTAGGGAGGAACAGGAGGCCTATTTGAATTCCCTAAAGGAGGAAGGGGACCATTACAGGGAACTGCTGACCAACCTGCAGGACATGTGGGACATGATAAAAGAGCTGGTTTCGGATATTATTAATGAATTCAACAGGATTATAGGAGAGGGCAAGTTCCCGATGGAGGAATTGGACTTAAAATTCAGTTTGCTTGGTATAAGGGGTACTATCCGTGAGGAAACTCTAAACAGCGTTTACAGGGAGAACTCGAACCTGGACGAAATAGTATTCCATTTTTACCCCGGAAGGGCTGAGATAGAGATTCCTGAAAAACAACTGGTCCTGGCAGGCACGTTTTCTATCGAAGAAGGCAGAGTTTTAAAATTCGTGGCGGAGGAAGGCAGCTTTTACGGTATGAAACTGGAACAGGCGTCATTGGATGAATTGTTCCGGGATGGGTATCTGTCCATTGACTTCGGTGCTTTTTCGGATGTCAGCCTCCAATCGGTGAAGATTTGTGACGGTTACCTGGAGTTTACGGTAAAGCCTTTTTAATAGCATAATGTGGCAGGGGGGATAAGTATGATAAAAGCAAAGGGAGTATCCTTGAGATATCCGGACGGTACACTGGCGCTAAAGGGTATAGACCTGGAAATTGATACCGGGGAACTGGTGTATATAACGGGACCCAGCGGCTCCGGCAAGACAAGCCTTCTGAAACTGTTGATGGGGATTGAATACCCTACTTCAGGGTCCCTGAAGGTGATGGGCCAATCCATAGCCAAGGGCCAGGAGGGCAATATAAGGCGTCTTAGAAAAAGGATTGGACCCGTCTTCCAGGAGTTCAGGCTTATACAGGGAAGGACGGCGCTGGAAAATGTTATGATGGGAATGCGGTTTTTGGGTATCCCATGCCGGCAGGCCAAGGAAAACGCCAAAAGCGCATTGACCAGGCTGGGATTGGAGCATAAAGCCTTGTCCATGGTGGAAAACCTGTCCTGGGGGGAGGCCCAAAGGGTAGCCATAGCCCGGGCGGTGGCAAGAAAACCCCGGCTGATAATGGCCGATGAGCCCACCGGTAACCTGGACCATGATAACGCGTTGATAATATTGGACCTGCTTACTTCCTTCAGGGATACAAACACAACCGTAATTATTACCACCCATGCCACCCACTTGATTGAGAGGCAGGAGAATGCTACCTTTATAAGGATGAACGGCGGAAATATTTCGGTGGAAAGACGGGGGAAAGCCTATGAAGAATACCTTGTATAACGCGCCTTATTTTATGAAGGAAGCCGGGAGGGTTCTTTGGCAAAACCGGCTGTCCAGCGTATTTTCGTTTTTGAGCACAGGACTTATATTATTTATCCTGGCGGTCATTGTAGCGTGCTGGAGTGTAGGTAACCTGTTGATTAAAACCATGCAGGACGAGGCGGAAATAAGCGCGTACCTTGACCGGGACATTGGAACAGAGCAAGTTTTAGAACTGATTGAAACCATAAAGGGCATGGAAGGAGTGCGGGATGTCCAGCTGGTTGACCGGGAAGCGGCTTACGGCAGAATGAAAGAGATACTGGGTGATGAAGCCGGTGTCCTGGAACTGTTTGAAGAGAACCCGTTTGAGGCTTTTATAGAAGTAAGAATTAGCCTGGGTGAATTGGAAAAAATCACGGAAAGGCTGGAAAGCTTAAAAGGGATAAACCATGTTAGGAATAACAGGGAAGTCCTGGAACGTGTTCAAAGCATCACAATTGGGTTAAAGAGGTTGGGTTACCTGATTGTTACTGCAGTGAGCATAAGTACTCTGGTGATAGTGTCCCATATGATTAGGCAGGGGATATACAACAACAGGGTTCAAGTTGGTGCTTTACGGCTTTTAGGGGCCCCCGAAAGTTTCATTGGTTTCCCCTTTGTACTGGCAGGATTGCTGCTTACGCTGGCGGGCGGACTGCTGGCGTCCTTTGTTATCGTTTTCCTTGTAAACAGGACTTACAGCGCCATGGCCGGATCGCTTCCCTTTATCCCACTGCCCGCAAGAAACCAACTGGTATCCGGGTTGCTTCTTTTCGTTTCATCTGTAAGCATCCTGTTGGGGGTATTGGGCAGTATGTTTGGACTGCGCTCTACGAAATAGAATGAGCCGTGAAACTGCTTATTTTATTCAATGTCAGCCGTAGGGCTGATGTTTTTTTGTTTGCAGTCAATAAAAAGGGATATAAGTTCTTATATAAAAAAATGTCTAAAACAATAGCTTCGTGGAGGTGCATCATGAGAATATCTACAAAGTTTGGCGGAATGATGCTGGTTATCATACTGCTTACGGGATTCCTTATGTTTTTTACACTCACATCAATTAATGAAATTAAGAATATTACTACGGAACACCAGGAAAGGAACACGCCCTTGATGGTAACTGCGTTATCCTTCCAAAAAGACGTGATTCAGATTCAACAGTGGCTTACGGATATCTCGGCAACCCGTGGAGAGCCCGGTTACGACGATGGCTTTGAGATGGCTGCCATGTATTATGAAAGCGCCAAGGACAGAATTGAGCTTCTAAAAGAATTGGGGACTGATGAAGAGTTCATTAATACCATTTCAAAAGAACTGGACGGATACTATAACATCGGCAGGGAAATGGCAAATACATATATAAACGAGGGGACCGAGGCGGGCAACAGGTACATGGAGATATTTGACCCCTATGCCGAAAAGATGGAGGAAAGCGTCGCGGCTCTTTTGGAAGAAGCGGACAGAGACTTTAAAAGTGGTAATGATATGATTAAAGCAAGTATAGAGGGCTTATTCAGCAAATCCGTAATACTGTTTTGCATTGTAATTGTAATAAGCGCGCTTTCATACTTTGCGATTCAAAAAATTGTTATTAAACCTCTGAACAAAGTGACGGAGGTTCTCAAAGATATAGCCGAAGGGGACGGGGATTTAACCAAACGAGTCGACATAAAGTCCAAGGACGAAATAGGAGATATGGCGTGTTATTTCAATGGTTTTTCGGATACAATTCAAGGAATTGTTAAAACAATAAAAGAGGTTTCAGAGAAGGTAGACCAGGCAGCCCGGGAGCTATCTGCCGCTTCCGAGCAATCCGCCGCCGCTGCAGAACAAGTGTCCAGAACCATTGAAGAAATGGCCGAGGGGGCGGCCAGCCAGGCAGGGAGTACCGTGGAAGGCTCGGAAAAGCTCATGATTCTTGGGGACCTTATAGAAGAAAACCAGAGGCGTATGGAAGAATTCAGGGAATCGTCCCTTAGGATAAACCAGTTGACCCTGCAGGGACTTGATACGCTGGACAAATTAACAGCCAAGACCGAAGAGAGCGGCAGGGCGATAGAAAGTATTTATCAGAGCATAACCAAGACCAATGAAAGTTCCGCCAAGATAGGCGAGGCAAGCGACCTTATCAAGTCCATCGCTGAGCAAACCAACCTGCTTGCGTTAAACGCGGCAATAGAAGCGGCAAGGGCGGGAGAGCACGGAAAGGGGTTTGCCGTGGTGGCGGACGAGATTAGAAAGCTTGCCGAAGAGGCGGCGGCTTCGACAAGGGTCATTGATGAAATGATTAAAAACCTGCAGTCGGATGTGGACCAAGCTGTAACGACCATGAACAGGGTGGAAGAGATTCTGAACGAGCAGTTCCAAAATGTAAGCCTTATCGAAAGCAGATACAAGGAAACCGCCGGGGAGATTCAAAAGTCTATAGAAACTGTGGAGACAATAACCGAAGCGGGAAAGGAAATGGAACAGAAGAAGGATGGGGTACTGGAAACCATCCAAACCCTTTCGTCGATTGCACAGGAGAACGCAGCGGCAACCCAGCAGGTTTCCGCTTCCATGCAGGAACAGACCGCTTCGGCCGAAAGAATTGCACAGGGAAGCGAAGGACTGTTGCAGCTGTTCGGAGAGCTGCAGGGAATAATTGAAAGGTTCAGGTCCTGACCCCTATGTTTACAGTGCCCTATCGGTATAACACTATACCGGTGGGGCATTTTGCTTGGAGTGGGGGTATGAGCCTGGGAGTATAAGTTTTAATATATCACGGCGCTGCCCGATGAAGAACGGAGAAAAGATATCATTCGAAATAACGAGGAATTAGGAGATTTATGTAGAAAAAAGTTTTAAATAGAAACACTGGGTATAAAATATATATATTGGTTAGGGGTAAGAACAGGCATGCGTATTATTTTTAGAAAAGAAGATTTTAAAAAAGAACACCTTTTAGTTTTTTCATACTTTCTTTCTGTCATTATAGCAGGCGTTGTATATAATACCGGCGGCACCAACAGGGTGTATGCAAACATGATGTACATACCCATTGCCGTTGTTGCATCCGTTTACGGCAAAAAACAGGGCATTATTCATGCGGCAGTAAGTGCACTGCTTATAGGGCCTTTCATGCCATTGAACGTAGAGCTGGGTATCAGCCAGACACCGATAAACTGGGTTCTAAGGCTTATAATATACGTAACAATTGCCTTTGTCATAGGGTTTTTTTCCGATTACTATAGGCATGAATATGAAAAGAACAGCAAGAAGGATAAAGAGCTGTTTGAAGCCCAGATGGCCACCATATATTCCCTGGTAAAACTTTCGGAATCCAGGGACTATAATACCGGTGCCCACGCGGAAAGGGTGTCGGTGTTCTGTGAACTTTTGGCCCGTCATTTGCGCAGCATCCCCAGGTACAAGGATTACTTAAACGAAGATTACATTAATAACCTGTTCAAGGCAAGTCCTCTTCACGATATTGGCAAGGTAGGCATACCCGACGATATACTGCTCAAACAGGGCAAGCTCACCGAGGAAGAATTCGAAGTGATGAAAAGTCATACGACAATCGGCGCCAATACCCTAAAGGAGATTAAGAAGAAGTTCCCGGATAATAAATTCCTGGAGTTGGGGATAAATATTACCCTGTATCATCACGAGAGGTGGGACGGTACCGGTTACCCACACGGGCTTTCGGGAGAAGAAATACCCCTGTCTGCAAGGATTATGGCCATAGCGGATGCATATGAAGCGTTAAGGTCAAAGAGGGTCTACAAGGATGCTTACACCCATGAAGAAAGCCTTGAAATTATTAAGCAGGGAGCCGGTACTTTTTATGACCCTGAAATGGTGGATATTCTTATTCAAAACCAGGCCGAGTTTAAGGAAGCCTTTGAGAAATACAATTCCTAACCGTAACCACTATATGTCCTTTCCTATCTCCTTCAGCATGCTTATGTAAAGCAGCAGTTCATACCGGGATGCAACGTTTAGTTTCATGTATATGCGCTTGTTATGCGTTTTTATTGTATTAATGCTTATGAATAGTTTTTCGGCGGCTTGCCTTGAGGTATAGCCCTTTGCATAAAGGTCAAAAACCGCCCGTTCGGATGGAGACAATGTTTTAATGTTTTCCATAAATTCATCCAAAAGGGATATGGAAAGGTTCCCCTTCATTGCCTTCCGGTATAGTTCCTTGTTGCGGGACTTCAGGTATTCTATTAAATTGTCTATCTCCGGCACTTTGGTTTTGGGTGCCTCTTCCAGGTCTGCGGATTTAATAATAGCAAGCCCTTTGGAGATGGGCTTTAGGAATCTTTTGCTTAGGATAAAGGAAGCTGTGATTCCTATAATAACCAGCAGTACCAGCGAAGAGAACAATAACAGGTTAAGCCGGGATATTATGGCCACAATGTCCTCCTGCGGGACCATGATTGCTGCCGCCCAGTTTTCGTGTGAAAAGGCGGAGCCTTCCGGGTACAGGTTTATCGGGGTGTGCAGCCCGAGAAACAGGCTGTTACCGTCTTGGGAATAGGAATGAAAAGGCATGTCATTATCAGTGATCTCAAGGACGCCGTTATTCCTCAATACGGTTTTTGCAGAGTAACCCCCTGCAAACAAAGACCTGTTGAAGGCCAGAGTATTCCCGCTCATTGGCGAAAGCGCACAAAACAGGCGGCTGTAAATGCCCCTTTCAGGCATGTGCGACAGCTTGAAAAGCATATCACTGATTTCCAAGCCGCATACCCCGAAAACGGTGCCGGCGGAATCTATCAGGGGCACAGAACAGAGCATTACTTGCTCGCCGGTTCCCTGCAGCGTAAAGGCGGGGCACCAGTAATACAGCCGGGACAGCGGAAGACCGGGGTTGGAAGCAGCGGCCGCCAATGGATTATGGTAATAGGGGGCACTGCTTATATCGAATTCCATCTGCCACTGGGCATGGAGGCTCAAGTAATTACGGCGCCCTATGCTGGGGAACCCCCGGAAAACTATTATGGTTGGCGTGGATGAACTAATGATGTTGGGCTCCATATTCTTAAGATACAACCCGGCCCGTGAGTTTTGCGCGTTTTCAAGGGAGGGATTAACGGTGGCGTCCAGTATCAGGAAGACCCCGCTGCTTTTCGAGATTTGCAGTGTAAACAATGCCCTGTCATACTGACTTGACAGAATCTCTTCCAGCACCTCCGGATTCTGATGCAGTTTTGAAGCGGGTATACCGAGGTCTTTCAATTCTTTTTCAATAGCATCGGACACTGCCTTTGAGAATTCTACCGATTGCTGGGAAATTTGACCGTAGCGTTGAGAGATTTCCTGGGAGGCGTGCAATAGTTCGTTTTCTATTATCACTTTACTTTGGGTCAATCCCGCCGTGAAGGTTCCGGTGGCCAGCATTAACGCAACGGCACCGGCGATAATGGTAAATACAAGTATCACCAAAAGCAAAAAGAGCCTGAGGCCCATTGGCATTCCCATTGTTCCGGTTTTCTTAAGCTCCTGTCTTATCAGTTCTATTCTTTTTTTCGGGGATGTCATGCTTTTCACTTGGAACAGCCTCTCCATTAACTTTACTTTTGGTTAGAATGCATTCTTAAATTCTTCAAATACGCCGGCCGAGACTCTGTTGTAAGCATCCTCCTGTTTCTGGCTTTTAAGGAGGTTAAGGTAAGCCTGCCTTGACCGGGCGGCGGTTTCCTTAAACCGTTTCTCGTAAAGGTCCTGGATTTGGTCAACTTCTTCAAAAAGCGGGGCGACACAGAATTCGTAATCCCTCTGCATCGTCCTGGAAGCCGCCAGCATCTTTTTGATGTTCTGGTCCTTTATACTGTCCATCTCCCTTGTCATTATTTCGCCGAAGGCTTCGGCAGTCACAGGAAGATACCCGGTGGAAGATACAAAGTGCAGGTTGTTCTCGGGGCTTGTAAACCATTTGAGGAAAGTACCGGCGGAACGCTCCTTTTCCTGGGTGGACCTTATTACGCACATGCCGCCTCCCCGCTGCAGGGCAATCCTTTTTCCTCCCTCAAAGGTCGGGTAGGGCAGTACAGCCAGTTCCACCGGTTCGCTTGTATTGTCCGCATAGGTTACGGTGGGAGAGAAAAAAGATATACCGGCGGTCGAACCTATTGAACATACTATGTCGCCGGTTTTGGCAAGGTCGGTGGCATAACCGTCAAAAATGGCCGCATGCCCGCTGACAGAAGACTTGTAATAGCTTTCCCATACCCTTCGGGCCTGCGGGGTGGTTAAGTCAACGGTTCCGTCCTCTGTAAACTCCGTGCCCAGCTGTTTGCAGCCGATAAGCGAAAAATTATACAGCGAATCCGCCATAAAGAACATCTTCCCGTCATTCGGTATATCCGGTGTCTGCCTGTCGGTCCAGTCATAATAAAGAGCGGCGGTACTGAAAATGCCTTCGAAGGTCTTAAGGTCATCAATACTGACGCCTGTTTCGCCGGCAAATCGGTCGAATATGGTTGTGTTTACGAACAGCGCTTCGGTGGATTTTGCAATGGGGAACACATACAGTCCGTCTCCAAGAATCTTGCCTTCCTCGAGAAATCCCGGAACATAAGCGGATAGTTCCTCTTGGGTGAATTGTTCGTTTAAGTCGCAAAGCAGCCCCTTTTGTGCAAGTGTCAGGGCAGTTTTAGGATAGGCGGTGGTGATATCGGGGAGAGGTGGCGCACCCGGTTCGCCGTTTGCAGCCATTATTAGCTTATCGTGAAGTGTGTCACTGCCCGATATGGATGTTACGCTTATTATGATGCCTTCCTTTGCGCCAACCGTTTCATTGAATTTGTCAATCATCTCATCCATGGTGTCCTTCAACTGGCCGCCGTAGTTGTGCCATAGGGTAAGGACTACCTGGTTTTTGGGACCGGTTAATATCTCGCTGCTGCAGGCTGTAAGTATTGTGCCAAGCATAAAAAGAAAGGCCGCAATAAAGAAGATACCTCTTTTCATAATATACCCCCCGTTAATTCTAAACCCGGTTGGTTTCATAAGCCGGCATAGGGTACCGGGTCTCGTCCTGTCCCGGAAATATTATAACATATATTATCTGGGTTACCCAATATTAACAATATGAGTTAGTTTAGCAGAAAATCACCCCGGGGGTGATTACACGCAGTGCGAATATGAGTAGAATTAGGGTATAAAGGATGGTTAATTAATTAGCCGGAAGGGTCAAAGCCGACTGCACGGCTCAAAAAATCTAATGGAAGAGGGGATGTAATTGTGTTAAGAAAAACTGTTTTGGTTCTGCTCTGTGTTGCATTGGTTTTTTCTTTGGCTGCCTGTAACGTTAAACAAAAAATCAATGAAAAAATTGCCGAAAAGGTGACCGAGGGCGTATTGGAGAAAATCGCCGGCGACGGCACCGACATTGACATCAGCGAAGGCGGGATAACCATAAAAGGCGAGGGAGGAGAAAAAATCACCATCGGGGGCGGCGAATGGCCGAAAGGTGGGGCGGCCAACCTACTGCCCGAGTTTAAGAAAGGCACAATAGTATCGGTGGCCAATGCTGATTCGGGATGCATGGTATTACTGGAGGACGTTGAGGAAAAAGACGCCGAGGATTACATTGAAAAAGTAAAAAACAAGGGGTTCACCGAGAAGCCCATTGAGTCCTACGGGGATTCATATTATAACTATGCAGCGGGTCTGGACGAAAAAACACATGCTTCGGTGTTATACGATAAAAAAACTAAAAGCATGACCATAAACGTACAGATAGACGAATAGAGATGGAAAATCAGCCGAGCTTTGTGAGCAGACAATGCCGGCCCAGGAAAGCATAGAACGGTTGAAACAAATGATTGAAGAGGTTATAAACTCATAAGCTTTGATGGACCGGTCGAAGGGCCGGCTTTTTTTCTGCCCGGAAATAACTTCAGTATGAGTACAATATAGAATATATCGACGGTTTGTTTGAACGAACTTTTATTGGGTATTAGTTGAATATAAATTTTAACAAATATCGACTATTATTAACATTTATTATCATTCATGATTTACCACGATGCGAAGGAGAGAGTATGGTGGTAAAAGAGAATTTTTTCAGTTCAATTCGTAGAAAGCGTTCACTCCTCAGGGCTTTAGCGGCTTTTTGGGCAAGCGCCGGCAAATCGGGGCTCAGACCGGAAGAAGAATCAAGACAAAACGAAGGAGACCTGCGTCTGATACTGGACAGTACTGCGGAAGGAATATACGTGGTTGACTTGGAAGGAAAGTGTACGTTGTGCAATGCCAGCTGCCTGTCCATGCTGGGATACAGCCACGAAAGTCAGCTGCTGGGGAAAAATTTGCATGATATCATTCATTACAAGCACCCGGACGGTACCCATTATCCGGAGGAGCAGTGCAGGATATTCCAGGCTTTCAAAAAGGGCCAGGGAACCCATGTGGAGGATGAAGTATTCTGGAGAGCCGATGGGACCTGTTTTCCGGTTGAATACTTTTCCTACCCTCAGTATCGTAACGGCAAGGTAATAGGCGCGGTGGTGACCTTCGTCGATATTACCGAACGAAAAAAAGCGGAGCGGGAACTGAGGGAAAGCGAGAGAAGCAAGGCGGTACTGCTGTCCAACCTGCCCGGCATGGCATACAGGTGCAATTATGACAGGGATTGGACAATGAAGTTCGTATCCGACGGTTGTTTCGAACTTACCGGGTATCACCCTGAAAGCCTGCTGGGCAACAGGGAAATCTCATTCAATTCATTGATACTGCCGGAATACAGGGAGCCAATCTGGGAAGAATGGGCCCGGGTGCTTGCCTTAAAGGTCCCCTTTAAGTACGAATATCCTATTAAAACCGCTTCGGGGGAAATTAAATGGGTCTTCGAACAGGGACAGGGCATTTATAATGAAAAAGGGGAAATTGAAGCCCTTGAAGGGCTTATTATCGACATCACAGACCGCGTAGTAAAAGAGCAGGAAATTGAGTATTTAAGCTATCATGACTTTTTGACGGGATTATATAACCACAGGTATTTTGAAGAGGCAAAAAAACGCCTGGATATTGGCAGCAACCTGCCGCTGTCAATAATAATCGGGGATATAAACGGCGTAAAACTGATAAACGATGCCTTCGGTCACTCGGCAGGGGATAAACTAATAGCAAAGACGGCAAGCATTATAAAAGGCTGCTGCAGGGAAGGGGATATCCTGGCCAGAACCGGAGGGGATGAGTTCTGCATTCTTTTACCCAAAACGGATTCCGAGACAGCCTTTCAAATACTTGAAAGGATAAAAACCGAATGCGATGAGTATAACGCTACTATTAACGGTGAACCTTTTCGGATAGACCTGTCTTTGGGGTGCAGTACAAAGAATACCGAGGATGAAAACATAGATATGGTAATAAAAGCTGCCGAAGACTACATGTACAAGCGTAAGCTTTTGGAGCACAGGAGCTTTCACAGCACAATCCTGTCCTCAATAAGAGCCACCATGTTTGAAAGAAGCCAAGAGACCGAAGAGCATGCCGGAAGGCTGATAGAAATGACCAGGAAAGTGGGCATGGGATTAAATCTTACCCAGGTAGAACTTGACGAGCTGGAACTCCTGGCGACTCTGCACGATATCGGGAAGGTGGGAATAGAGGACAGGATACTGAATAAGACGGGGAAGCTTACCGGTGAAGAATGGTCCGAGATGAAAAAGCATCCGGAAATAGGGTACAGGATTGCGATGTCATCTCCCGACCTGATGTCCATTGCCGAATACATTCTGTGTCATCATGAACGCTGGGACGGGAAGGGATATCCCCAGGGGCTGAAGGGCGAGGAGATACCGCTTCTTTCCCGTATTCTTGCGGTTGCCGATGCGTATGATGCGATGACCCAGGACCGTCCTTACAGAAAAGCCATGTCAAAGGAGGAGGCGGCGGCAGAAATCAAGAAGAATGCCGGGAGCCAGTTCGACCCCGAAATAGTCAGGGTGTTTATCGAAAGGGTGTTAAAGGAGTAAATGGATAATGGGGGAGTTCATACCATTACACATTGACACTTATCTATGTCCAGTAATATAATAGATATAGATAAGTGTCTATTTGTGCCGGCGGAGGTGGTTGGAATGGAAGCTGAATTCAGCAAATACGCTTTATATATGAAAGCCCTGTCGGATGAGACCAGGGTCAGGATATTCGACATGATTTCCGGGGGGGAGCTTTGCGCATGCAGGATACTTGAAGAATTCAACATCACCCAGCCCACCCTTTCATACCACATGAAAATACTGTGCGACAGCGGCCTGGTGAACGGCAGGCGGGACGGGGTGTGGATGAAGTATTCAATAAACAGGGACAGCCTGGCCCGGGTAAGAAAGTTTTTTAACGGTATAGGAGAAAGAATTGACGAGCAGAGCGAATGCTGCAAAAGGTGATAGGGGGGCTGCGTTTTGTCAATAATTCGCTGGCTGAACAGCCAGCTTCTCAAAATGGAGTGGCTGTACAACATAGTGGCGCTGCTTGTGGAAAACCTATTCGGGCTGGACATAAGCAGCAAGGTTGGCGGAAGCGTACACTTCTTTTTATACGATGTTGCCAAAATATTCATGTTGCTCTCGGTACTAATATTCGGGATATCGTATATACAAAGTTTCTTCCCGCCCGAGAAGACCAAAAAAATACTGGGCAGCTTTTCCGGGATACCGGCAAATATACTGGCAGCGCTGCTGGGGACGGTTACGCCGTTTTGTTCATGCTCTTCAATACCTTTGTTCATCGGGTTTACAAGCGCAGGGCTTCCTATAGGGGTCACCTTTTCTTTTTTGATATCTTCGCCCCTGGTAGATTTGGCGTCGGTTATCCTGCTTGCCGGCATATTCAACTGGAGGATTGCAATAGCCTACGTGGCGGTAGGGCTGATACTTGCGGTTATAGGCGGAACCATTATAAGCAGGCTGAAGCTGGAAAGGTACGTGGAGTCCTTTGTTTTTGGCAGTTTGATGCCGGAGGTACCGCAGGAACAGCTTGCCCTTAGGGACAGGCTGAACTTTGCCCGGAACCAGGTGTCGGATATTATAAAAAGGGTTTGGCTGTATATTTTGATAGGGGTGGGAATTGGAGCGGCAATTCATAATTATATACCGGGGCCGGTGGTAGACGCGGTGCTGGGGCAGGACAAATGGTATTCGGTCCCGCTGGCGGCCTTTACAGGTATACCCATGTATGCTGACATTTTCGGCACACTGCCCATTGCGGAGGCCCTGGTCTTAAAGGGGGCCGGGCTTGGTACGGCACTGTCCTTCATGATGGGCGTGACCGCCCTTTCCCTTCCATCGATGGTTATGCTGAATCGGGTTGTAAAGAAAAGGCTGTTGGCAGTATTCGTAGGTATTGTCACGCTGGGCATCATTATAATCGGTTATGCCTTTAATGCTTTTGGGCACTTTTTTGTGTAGCGGCAAAATAAAATAAGAAGGAGTGATTTATCGTGGTAATAAAAATTTTGGGCGGGGGATGCAAAAACTGCGCCGCCCTTGCCGAAAACGTAGAGATTGCGGTAAGGGAAGCGGGCGTTGAAGCGGAAATAGTTAAAGTGACGGACTTTAAAGACATCATGGCCTATGGGGTTATGTCCACCCCGGCGTTAGTGGTTGATGAAAAGGTGGTTTCCTACGGCAGGGTGCTAAAACCGAAGGAAATATTACCAATTCTTAAGAATGCGAGGTAATTCGGTATGAATGACAAATCCCGGTGCTGTTCCTGCAAAGCCGGATGCTGCGGGCAGGAACGGGACAATAAACAAATCGTTATTGACTTTTTGTATCTCGATTTGAACGTCTGCAAAAGGTGCCAGGGCGCCGAAACCAACCTTGACAAAGCCTTGGAAGAGGTGTCGGGCCTTTTGAAGGCCGCGGGCTTTGATATAGCGGTAAACAGAATAAATATTACCTCAAAGGAAATGGCAGAGAAATATCAGCTTGTGAGTTCTCCCACAATCCGGATAAACGGTACCGATATTGACCTGGAGGTTAAGGAAACCGCCTGCACCGAGTGCGGTGACCTGTGCGGGGATTCCGTTGACTGCAGGGTATGGACCTATGAAGGCATTGAATATTCCGAACCGCCCAAGGCAATGATTATAAATGCCATACTCAGTGCAGTCTATAACAGGCAGGATACAGTTTCTGCCCGGAAGAGAGAGTATCGGCTGCCGGACAACCTGAAAAGGTTTTTCGACGGCCTGGAGAAGAAGGCTTAATTGGGGACTCACAGATACTTTAACCCCCCTTTAAGATAGAGCCATATATTTCTATGTTTACAGTGCCGGGTGGTTGTGATATATTTATTAAATACAGCGGCAAAATAGGACAAGTATAAAACGAAACGGGAATGTATGGGGGGATAAAAGTGAGCGTCATAGTCAAAAGAGTCCTGGGTTCGGTTATGATACTACTGGGTTTAAGCGGTATTGTGCTTCCCGTGCTTCCCGGCTGGGTGTTCATTTTTGGCGGGATATACCTGATCAGCCCAAGAAGACACAAAAGTATAAAAAATTGGCTAATAAAATTCTTCAGACTAAAAGGGGACGTCACATAGTCCCCTTTTCTGATGCCGTTGATACCGAACAGTTCCAGCAGGCGGCCTCGTATCGTATCCCGCTTTTTCATTCTATACCTCAAAACCCGTTAACAGTATATACCATGCAGCCAATCACCCCGGGCACGGCGATGCCGCCGGTTATTAATTGAACATTCGGACGGCAAAACGTTCAAAATATAAATATTCGAAGACCCGCACCCTTTCACAGGCCGACGGGCAAGGGAAAAAGAAACAGCAAATCCCTTGTCTTCTATATGAAAGGGGCATTCTTATTTATAAGGGCAAAATTCCGGGCCTATGGCATGCAATTTGCGTGATTGTATTCAGCAGCAAAAACAGGGGACGGAGAAGCAGCCCGAACCCGTAGGGAATGGATGATTGGACTTTTCAAGGGAAGGGGAGGCGAAAATGGAGATAATTGTTTGCATCAAACAGGTGCCGGATACCACCGAGGTGAAAATAGACCCGGAAAAGGGCACATTGATCCGGGAAGGGGTTCCCAGCATTGTCAACCCCTTTGACGAATATGCGGTGGAAGCGGCGCTCAGGATTAAGGAGGAAATGGGTGGTAAGGTAACCGTAATAACCATGGGGCCGCCCCAGGCGGTGGAAGCCTTAAGGAAATGCATTGCCATGGGGGCGGACGACGCGGTGCTGATAAGCGACAGGGCCTTTGCCGGGTCGGACACCTGGGCTACATCCTATACTCTGGCCGGTGCCATAAAAACCCTAGGGAGGTTTGACCTTATACTCTGCGGCAAGCAGGCCATCGACGGCGATACCGCCCAGGTCGGCCCGGGCATTGCAGAGCATCTGGGTATCTCCCAGGTTACCTATGTACAGAGGGTGGTAAGCGTCAGCGATAAGGCAATCCAAGTGGAAAGGTCCTTTGAAGCGGGTTACGAGGTGATTGAAACCCCGCTGCCCGCCGTTTTGACCATAGACAAGGCTGCCAATGTTCCGCGACTTCCTTCAATGATGGGTACCATGAAGGCCCTGAGGAAAGAGATTAGAACGCTGACCTCCGGGGACATTGACGTAAGACCGGAGCTTCTGGGGATGGAGGGTTCCCCCACCCGGGTGAAGCGCACCTTTACGCCGCAGCCGAGAAAGGGCGGCAGAATGCTGCAGGGCGAGATGGAGGATATGCTTAAGGAGCTTGTACAAATACTCAGGGAAGAAAAAATCGTTTAGGGGGGTTGGATATGGCTATTAGCATTAAAAAAGACGACTGCGTGGGCTGCGGCCTGTGCCTGGAATCCTGCCCCTATCCCGGTGCGATTGTTATGGAAAGCGGCAGGGCGGTTATTACGGATAAATGCGTCGAATGCGGCGCATGCGTGGATTCCTGCGGCACCGGGGCAATTGAGTTTGAGGAAACAAAAAGGAAAACCGGGGCCGACCTTGAACAGTACAAAGGCGTATGGGTTTTCGTGGAAAACCGGAAGAAAAGGATTGCCAATGTGGCGCTGGAACTATTGGGCGAAGGCAGGAAGCTGGCGGAACAGTTGGGGCAGGAGCTGGCGGCGGTTCTTATTGGGTTTGATGTTGAAGAACTGGCAAAGGAATGCTTTGCCTACGGCGCCGACAGGGTTTACCTTGTGGAAGGGCATGCCTTTGCCAACTATTCAACCGGACCCTATACCGCGGCCTTTTCGCAGCTTATCGAAAAATATAAGCCAAACATTGTGCTTTTTGGAGCCACCCATGACGGCAGGGACTTTGCTGCAAGGGTTGCGGTAAGAATCTATACCGGCCTTACCGCCGACTGCACCGAGCTTTCGATAGACCCGGAGACCGGGCTTCTGTGCCAGACCCGGCCGGCCTTCGGGGGGAACGTCATGGCCACCATACTGACGCCCAACCACAGGCCGCAGATGGCTACCGTGCGGCCAAACGTAATGAAAAGGCGGGAGCCGGACTACCGAAGAAGCGGCGAGATTGTAAGATTTGATGCCGAAATATCCGACGGGGACCTGTTCTACCGCATAAAAGAAGTGGTGGAGCACACTGCAAAGACGGTAAACCTTGAAGAAGCGGATATCATAGTCTCGGGAGGCAGGGGCATAGGCGGGCCGGAGCATTACCACCTGATTGAGGAACTGGCGGAGGTGCTGGGCGGCGCCGCCGGCGCGTCCCGCGCGGTGGTGGATGCCGGATGGGTTCCCCATTACCGCCAGGTGGGCCAGACCGGGAAGACGGTGGCTCCCAAGCTTTATATCGCCTGCGGAATTTCGGGGGCGATACAGCATCTGGCAGGGATGCAGACCTCCGACTTTATTGTGGCGATAAACAAGGACCCGGAGGCGCCCATATTCAAGGTGGCAAACATAGGTATTTGTGCCGACCTGCACAAGGCGGTACCCTACCTGACAGAACGCTTCAAGGAATTGCTCAAGTAGGGGACATTCTTCCGGTATCGGAGATACCCCCTCCCTGACGGTAGAACATAGTTTTTTAGGGGAGGAGTGTTCCCATTCCTATAATGAAAGGAGGTGCCCGGACTGACCGGGATTATTATGAAAAACCCTGTAATTGTAAGTGCGGTTAGGACTGCGGGAGGCAAATTCGGCGGGAAACTGGCCGGCGTTGAGGCGCCGGAACTGGGTGCCCTCGTGGTGAACGAGGCGGTTAAAAGGGCGGGCATACCGCCGGAGGCGGTTGATGAACTTATTTTCGGCTGCGGCTGGCAGGCAGGTATAGGGCCGAATGTGGCAAGACTATCGGCGGTTAAGGGGGGACTGCCTCATGGTACGCCGGCCTACACGGTAAACCTAAGATGCGGCTCCAGCCTTAAGGCGGCGATAATAGGGGCAGTAGCCATAAAGGCGGGCGAAGCGGAAGTACTGGTTGTGGGCGGCACCGAATCCTCCTCCAATGTTCCCTACGTTTTAAAGGAGGCCCGCTGGGGACAGAGGATGGGGGACAGCAAGGCCTATGACGTATTGCACAAGGACGGCTTCATGTGCCCGCTGGCGGGTATGCTTATGGGAAATACCGCCGAGCTCTTGGCGGAAAAGTACGGCATTTCCAGGGAGGAGCAGGACGCCTTTGCGCTGGACAGCCACCTTAAGGCCCTCAAGGCTGTGGAAGAGGGCAAATTTAAAGAAGAGATACTGCCGGTTGAGGTGAAGGTGGGCAAGGCAACCGAAGTTTTTGACAGTGAGGAAATACCAAGGAGAGAAATATCCCTTGAAAAGATGGCAAAGCTTCCACCGGTGTTTAAGAAGGATGGCACCATTACCGCCGGAAACAGCTGCGCGCTGTGCGACGCGGCATCTGCGATTGTAATGATGTCGGAGGAAAGGGCAAAGGAAATGGGCATAAAGCCCATGGCGGCCATACGCGGGTACGCAACGGCGGGTGTGGACCCCAAATACATGGGGATAGGCCCGGTGGAGGCGGTACCCATTGCGCTTAAAAAAGCCGGAATGACCCTTTCCGACATTGACCTTATCGAGCTAAACGAAGCCTTTGCGGCCCAGTACCTGGCGGTGGAAAGGGAACTGAAATGGGACAGGGACAAGGTAAACGTCCACGGCGGTGCCATTGCCCTGGGCCATCCGGTAGGCGCAACCGGTGCCAAGATACTCACCACGCTCCTTTATGCGCTTAGAACTTACGACAAACAGGTGGGCTTGGTAAGCCTGTGTGTGGGCGGCGGCCAGGGCGTGGCCATTATCGTAGAGCGATTGTAATCATAGGTAATCATAGGGACGGTTCTTTTGATTACAGGTCTCAGATTAATAGCCGTCAGTTTGTATTTCGCGGCTGGCAGGGCGCATTTGGCAAGCGGCAGCGAAGCGCTTGCCAGGCTCTGACCGCTGATTAAAGGGGAGGATGGTAAATGGATATCAAAAAGGTCTTGGTAATGGGCGCCGGCACCATGGGAAGCGGTATAGCCCAGCTGGTGGCCCAGAATGGTATTCAGGCGGTACTGGTGGACCTAAGAGACGATATACTGCAGGGTGCTCTAAACAAGGTTGAAAAGGGCATGAAAAAAAGGGTGGAAAAGGGCAAGATGACCGAAGAGCAGGTGCGGGATATTATGTCAAGGATTTCGGTTACCACCGATATGGGGACCGCTGTGGCGGGCTGCGATTTTGTAATCGAAGCGGTACTGGAGGATGTAAAGCTAAAGCAGGAGGTGTTCTCCAAGCTGGACGCCCTGGCGGGTGAAGGTGTAATCCTTGCAACCAATACTACCGCCTGCTCCATTTCCGAGATCGCTTCGGCGGTCAAAAACCCCGAAAGGGTTGTAGGGATGCACTTTTTTAACCCGCCGGTGGTAATGAAGCTGGTGGAGATTATGCCGGCGCTTCAGACCGCGCCGGAAACGGTTGAAAGGACCCGCGCCTTTGCGGAAGTCCTGGGCAAGGAGCCGGTGGTCACGGTAAAGGAAGGAATAGCAGGAATTGCCTCCAGGGTGCTTGCGGCCCTGCTGAACGAAGCGGTGTGGGTGCTGGAGGAGGGCATAGGCACCGCCCAGGACATAGACAGGGCGATGAAGCTGGGCGCCAACCAGCCAATGGGGCCGCTGGAGCTTATAGACCTTATTGGTGTTGACATACACCTTGCCAAGACCGAAACGCTTTACAGCAAGCTGGGGGACGCAAGGTACCGGCCCTGCTATTTGCTTAAAAAGATGGTTGCGGCGGGGTACCTCGGCCGGAAGGCCGGAAAGGGATTCTACGATTACAGCCAGGACCCCCCGGTTCCGACGCGCCTGTAGTTCAACATTTTTGATGGAGGTGCAAACAGATGAATTTTGATTATACACCCGAACAGGAAGCAGTAAAGGGAATGATGGAGGAGTTTACCTCCAAGGAGATTACGCCCTACGCCGCCCAGTGGGACAAGGAAGAGCTATTCCCCTGGGACGCGGTAAAGAAAATGGGTCAGCTGGGCATCTTTGGTACAGCCCTTCCGGAGCAGTACGGCGGCAGCGGTCTTGATAACATATGCCATGCCATTGTGGCGGAGGAACTGGGCAAGGGCTGCTCGTCCATTAGGGGCATTTATTCGGTACAGGTGTCACTGGTGGCCAAAACCATAGCGGCCTTTGGAAATGAAGAACAAAAAGAGAGGTACCTGCCGGGAATGGCCGCCGGAAGCATCCTGGGCTGCTTTGGCCTGACCGAGCCCAATTCCGGCAGCGATGCCGCGTCAATGTCCACCACCGCGGTGGAGGACGGCGATTACTATATATTAAACGGCAGCAAGATGTGGATTACCAATGCCGGGGTAGCCGATGTCGCCCTTATATTTGCCAAGACCGACAAGAACGCTGGGTCAAGGGGTATTACCGCCTTCCTGGTAGACAGAGATACCCCCGGTTTCTCCACCCGGGACATTCATGATAAACTGGGTCTTAGGGCTTCCAACACCGGCGAGATAATACTGGACAATGTAAGGGTGCCCAAGTCCAACGTGCTGGGTGAGGTGGGCAAAGGCTTTAAAATTGCCATGGCAACCCTTGACAACGGACGCTATACCGTGGCTGCCGGATGCGTGGGAAGCGCCCAGGCGGCGTTGGACCATGCCAAGAAATATGCCAAGGAAAGAATCCAGTTCGGAAAACCCATAGCCGCCCACCAACTGGTGCAGCAGCTGATATCAGACATGGCGGTGGACATAGAGTGCGGCAGGCTGCTGGTATACAGGGCGGGACACGTAAAAAACAAGGGTTTAAGGTCCACCAGGGAAGTCAGCATGGCAAAGTACTACTGCAGCGAGATGGTGAACAGGGTGGCTTACAAAGCCATCCAGGTGTTCGGTGGGTACGGATTCTCCGGGGAATACCCGGTGGAAAGGATATACCGCGACGCGCGAATCAACACGCTGTACGAGGGTACATCCCAAATACAGCAGCTGATCATCGGCAACCTTGAGCTTGGCGTGCAGGCCTTTGTATAACAAGGAGGTGTGCTTGGTGTTTGAATTGCTGATATACGAGAAGGAAGCTCCCTTGGCATTTATAACGATAAACCGTCCCCAGGCGATGAACGCCCTTTCCAACGCGCTGGTGGAGGAACTGGACAGGGCCCTGGACCGGGTCGAGGGCGACCCCGAGATAAGGGCTTTGATAATAACCGGCGCCGGTGAAAAGGCCTTTATGGCGGGGGCGGACATAGGCGAACTGAAGGACCGGGATTTTTTGCTTGCCCGGCAGCAGACCAGGCGGCGCCAACAGGTTTTTAACCGGATTGCCGAAATGAACATACCGGTTATTGCCGCGGTAAACGGTTTCGCGCTGGGGGCGGGGCTGGAACTGGCCGCCGCCTGCACGCTCCGGGTGGCCTGTGAGGAGGCCCGGTTAGGTTCACCGGAGGTTAACCTCGGTATAATACCTGGGGACGGTGCGACCCAGCGCCTGCCCAGGCTTATAGGCTTTGGAAGGGCGATGGAGATGGTGCTGACCGGCGACTTCGTGGATGCGGACAGGGCGTATAATATCGGGCTTGTAAACAGGGTGGTGCCCCGGGAGGAATTAATGGAGACCGCCAAAAAGCTTGCTTTAAAGATTGCCTCTAAGGCACCGCTGGCGGTCCAGTGCGCCAAGGAGGCAGTAAACCGCTCCATGGAGGTAGGGATCTATGAGGGCCTGGCCCATGAATCCTATCTCCACGCCTACACCTGTGCCACCGAGGACAAAAAGGAAGGGGTAGCGGCTTTCCTGGAAAAAAGGAAGCCGACCTTTACCGGCAAGTGAATAAAGGGAAACGGCTCTGCTATGCTTGCCGCGCAAGACCTGCGGCGCCTTTATCCTGTGTCATGCGGGAGGGTGAGGGACCCGAGATATTTGGGCTCGGCCCTCTTTTTTTTATTGACTGTTTTTCACCGGGGTGATATAATTGATATTGAAAATCATTATCAATTAACATATAATCAATGTGCTCAGAATGGCGGGGGTGGAAGAGACTGTGACACTGGATATGGCAAAACCCGGACAGGAATATATAGTAAGGGGTATATACGGCGGATGCAGGCTTAAAACAATGCTGCAGGAAAGAGGCCTCACCGAAGGAGTAACCATAAAGGTTATTAAAGGCGGGCAGGGAGGCCCTTTAATAATTGAATTTCGTTCATCGAGAATTATGCTGGACAGCATGTGTGCAGCCAGGATTGTGGTAACAAAGGGGATAGATGACCCATTTGAACCGGTTGAAGAATGCAGCGGTGCAGGGAAATGCACCCGCCGCAGGCATAAATGGGGATGGCGGCACCGGGGCAGGTATGGACAGGAGGTGTAGAAAATGTCCAGCTTAACAGTGGCATTGGCCGGAAATCCCAATTCGGGAAAAACAACTTTGTTCAACTCCCTGACCGGGACCAGGCATTACGTAGGCAACTGGCCGGGGGTTACGGTGGAAAGGAAAGAAGGAAGGATTAAGTACAAGGGGCTGGATATAAGGGTGGTGGACCTTCCAGGGATATACAGCTTAAACACCTATTCCTTGGAGGAGGTTATTACGAAGGACTATTTGTCCAAGGAAAGGCCGGATGTGGTTATAAACATAGTGGACGGGACCAGCCTGGAGAGGCACCTGTACCTTACGGTGCAGCTTCTTGAACTGGGAGCGCCGGTGGTGCTGGCTCTTAATATGATGGATGAAGTGGAGAAGAAAGGCTACAGGATAGATTACCAAAAGCTGGGCAGACTGCTTGGAGTGGATGTGGTGCCCATAACGGCAGCCAGTGGAATGGGCATTTCCTCGTTACTGGAAAGGGTGGCAAAATACCAAAGGCATGCCGACAAAGGGCCCACCGCTTTTGATGAATACTACAAAAGCATAAAGGAAGAAAATAAGATTAACAGCGCCGAAGGCGAATACGACAGGCTGATACAGGCAAGGTATAATTTTATTGACCATGTGCTTGCCCAGTGCCTGGTCAAGACAAAAAAGGAAAGCCTGTCCCTGACCGACAGGATAGACAGGGTGGTAACAAGTCGGGTATTCGGGATACCGATATTCCTGGCATTTTTATACCTTATGTTCCAGTTTACCTTCAGTTGGGTAGGCCAGCCGCTGGCGGACCTGCTGGATGTATTTTTTAGCGACGTGTTGTCACCGTGGATTGAAGGAGTCTTGGAGGCCCTTGGAGCGTACGGCTGGCTGAAGTCGCTGGTTATTGACGGCATTATTGGCGGCGTAGGCGGGGTGGTTTCCTTCGTGCCCCTGATTTTTGCGCTGTTCCTCTTTATAGCGGTGTTGGAGGACAGCGGTTACATGGCCAGGGCTGCGTTTATTATGGATAGGGCAATGAGGGGCATTGGCCTATCCGGCAAAGCCTTTGTTCCGATGATAATCGGTTTTGGCTGCACGGTGCCCGCGATAATGGCGACAAGGACCTTGGAACAAGAAAGGGACAGGAAACTTACCATGCTTATTGCTCCCTTTATGTCCTGCGGGGCAAGGCTGCCGGTTTATGCCCTGTTTGCCGCGGTATTCTTCCCGGGCAGCGAGACCAATGTGGTGTTTTCACTGTATATACTGGGTATAGCCATCGCTGTAACAATGGGGTTGATATTTAAGAATACGCTGTTCAAGGGCGAATCCGTTCCCCTTGTAATGGAGCTTCCTCCCTACCGGCTGCCGGTATTGAAAAGCCTGGCGCTGCGGGTTTGGGACCGGGGAAAGGAATACCTACAGAGGGCGGGAACCATAATATTTGCCATGTCGGTGGTGGTATGGTTCATGTCAAGCTTTAATTTCAGCGGCCCCGCTCAAATGTCGGACAGCCTGCTGGCGGGATTGGGGAGGGCCTTGGCGCCGATTTTTAAAGCAAACGGTTTCGGCAGCTGGGAAGCATCGGTGGCGCTCCTAACAGGCCTTGCCGCCAAAGAGGTGGTGGTGGCCACCCTTGGAGTGGTGTACGGGCTGGGCGAGCTGGCGGGAGAGGCTTCGGTGCAGTTTGGCACGGCGCTTGCGCAGCATTTTTCAGCGCTGTCCGCCTATGCCTTCATGGTGTTTGTTTTATTGTACACCCCCTGTCTTGCGGTTATTGCGGTTATGAAGAAGGAGTTCGCTTCATGGAAATGGACTGCTTTTGCGGTGTTCTACCAGTTTGCGGTGGCCTGGGCGGTATCCGCATTAATATTCCAGGGGGGGAGGCTCCTGGGCCTAAGTTAATGACGCAGGGAGGAGGTTCTTCTGCGTCATAGAAGGAGAGGGTTGATATGACAGGCCAAATAATAAGCCTACTTATAGCGGCCGTTATTGTGTATTTCACAATTAGGGCGCTGCAAAAAACCTTTAAGAATGCGAAGGAAGGAAGGTGCAGTTCCTGCAGCGAAGACTGCAGTTCGTGCATGATAAGGGACGGGGCTTCCGACAAGTGACGGCAGCCCCGTCCCCTCGATTTGCGTCAATACCACTATCCCCTTGCCTTTACCGTTCTATCATTTTTATAAACACATAAAACTCGGCGGATTCAACATCCACCCGGCCGGACAGGGTGTCCTTCCAGCCGTTTATATTTCTGAACATATAAAGGACGTCCATGTTTTCTGCTGCGTCCCGGTACGACATTTCATCGGCAGTAAGTTCCCTGCCTTCATCCAGGGGCTCGCACAGCTCCGACGCTATGTCCGGAAGGTTAGCGCTGTATACTTCCTGTCCCTCTATAAAAATTTTGAACTCCCCGGTTTCGTACAGGTAAGATACCGAAAGCGGCTCTCCGGCTCCGACAAGGTCTTGCTGCATGTACAACGAAAAGTCAGCGAAATAGTCGAAGTCCTCTATGTCCAACAGGTTTTGATTTACTGACACATGATAATAGAAGTATTCCCTTTCGTCCGAAGGCCATCGGCTGTAGTCGTACTCAAAGCCGAAAATTTCCTCCATGTTTTCGACGGTAAAGCCTTCGGGCAGGTATTTAAGGTCATCCAGGCTGTGGTAGCTGTTAAAATACCTTATTATGGCGCTTATCTCCCTCTTGTCCTCATCGGCCAGGTCCCCGGCGGCTTTAACTATACCGCCGTTATCAATCATTTGGTATTTCTCAAGAATCCTCTCAAACCGGCTGTTCTGGCTAAGCCTTGAAACGTTGTACGCGCTCCAGGGTCCCGTAACCGCCAGCACCGCCACAAGGGCCAGTGAAACAGGCAGGAATATGTTTCGCACATCCTTCCTTAGTATATGGTATACATAGCCCACGGTTACCCATAGCCCCGCAGCCAGCACGAAATACCGGTTCTCGGTTACTCCGTAGGCCTTTATCCTAATACCCATCGACACGAACATCATGGCCAGAAGCGGGATTACCAGCTTGGGGAAGTAGGACACAAAGACCCCTACCCACTTGTTTGACCTGCGAAGTTGGTATACGAAGAACAGCACGAGGATGCTAATGAACGAATACCACAGCACCAGGTGGGATACCATTCCATCCGGCCACTGGCGGGTTATTATTATTTTGGCGAAGTATACATACAGTATGGTGGAATAGGCGATAATAAGCGGCATAACTATGTAAAGCAGCAGTGCCTTCAGCACTCTCGGGTAGTACTCGGGCGGCACCTCCTCCCGGTGTTGCGGTATATCCGCCAGGAAATAGGTCGGGGCGAACACGCCTGCTGCGATGAGCCAGATATCAAAATAAAGTTTCTCGGATAACTTAAGCACAAACAATGTATCCACCGTAAAAAGCATTGCCGCAAGCCCCAGGAACAGCACCGCCGAATACAGGAAGGTGATAAAAAAGCTTGTAAAAAGTTTTATCACATACAGCTCGTAGTTTTCCCGCCTGTAGAAATAGGGTATGAAAGTAAAGGCAAGGTATAATGCAAAGCTCAGGGCAATGTACCTGGTTACCGTTACCATTTCAAAGTCCTGCAAAAGATACAGGTAATAAAACACAAGGCCTGCAGCCGCACCGATGTAGGCAAGGACCCTTGGCAGCATGTTTTGTGCAGGCATCCTTTCAAACAATGTTTTTATGCATAGGGATACCGGGATTCCCAAAGCCAGTATCATGGCAGTCCTCTGCAGCGTTTCCAGCGTTTCATTTGACAGCTCGGAGTGCATATGGTTTACATATATCAAAACCGATACCACCGAGGCCGCCAGGGCTATTGTCCCGGGAAAACGTTTCAGGCTTGATGACAGTTTTGTCATCAAGGTCTTTAACAGCGCGGCAATTTTTCCTTTCATAACCTTAAATCCTCCTATGGAAGCAAGGGAGCCGACCCTTTACTTCCTCTTATTTTTTGTACCCATATGTACAAAAAGGTGAAAATAAGCGCCGCGGCAAATCGGCTTGTAAACAGTATAAGCCCGTTGGCGCCCATGCTGGTGAATACAACTGTCTCCTCAATAACGCCATGGCATATACCAATAAAAAGAAATAAGGTATTTATCTGGGTTTTGGTCATTTTTGCCTCTTGCTGTATTTGCATTATAACTCCCGAACCGAATACTATACCGGTAAAAAACCCGACAATTAGTCCTATGGCGGATTCGCCCGGCAGGCCGAAAAACCTGGTAACGCCCTGGGAATGGGAGGCTATTTTTTCCAGCCAGCCAATATCCTTCAGGCATTCTATTAGGATTAGCAGCGGTACAACAATCAGGGTTATTTTTAATATGAGGGAATAACTGGAGCTAAGGGTTTCCACAAGCACTTTTGACCAATCCATAATCAGACCCCCGGTAAAATCAAATTTAGTACAAGACCGGTAAACAGCGCGGCAATAAACCGGACTGCTGCGTTTAACAACGCATTGGCACCGCTCTTGCCAATTACGGCGCTTTCAAGCATCACCACGTGAAAGATGCATAGGACGGTGCTCATGATGGTAGCCTGTTTTGCTGTAAAGTCCAGCACTGCCATTGTGGCAATCCCGCTGTAAATCGTGACCTGACCGAAAAGGAATACCAGGGCACTTTCCCCCGGCAGCCCTAGGAAGGCCATAACGGGGGCAAAAAAATCCGCTATTTTGTACAGCAGCCCGGAATGCTCCAACACCTTCATAATAAATATAGAAGGTATAATGAATTTTAGAAGGCTTACTACTATTTTTACTGCTTTGTTTCCCCCACGTACAATGGTTTGCTTGGTGACCATTTCAGGTCTCCTCCTTCGGATATCTGTGTAAACAGCACGAATGATATCCTTAATACTTCGACGCGGCTGTTCGGTCTCCTGCTTCGGGCCGAAGGATGTTTAAAACTGCTGCTGCACGGTTTCCCCCGGATTCAATATTATTACACCCCGGGGAGGGACCATATATGTTAACCTGAACATGGGCGACGGGTATGTCCGGATAAGCGTAAAGGATATCGGCATAGGTATCCCGGAAGAAAAGGTTGGCTTGATTTTTGAGAGGTTCAGCCAGGTGGACAACCTGTTGACCAGGGAAAAGAGGGAAGCGGAATAGGGCTTACGCTGGTTAAAATACTTGCCGAGATGCATGGGGGGAGGGTGTACGTGCACAGCCAATACAAAAAAGGCAGCGAGTTTGTAGTGGAACTTCCAAAAAACCCGAATGTTGCATCCTGCCATGTACCCCAACGGGAAGCAATCCAATCCGGTGAAGATATAATTCAAAGGATAAAGCTGGAATTTTCGGACATTTATTTTTAATTATTGTTCTATATGGTTTTAAGGGTATATTACTATATATAGTGTGAGGGCCACATTTTACAGGAGGACTACGAAAATATTTGGCGAATTTTTACCAGCAATACAACTAAAGAGGCGAAACAAACGATGCTTAATTTTAAAAGGATTGGACTGGAAGACAAGGTATGGATGGATGAACTTATTGCCGCAGCAGATAAAGCAAGCTGTAGCCAGAACTTTACCAACCTTTTTATATGGGCGGACACCTATAACCATCTGGTTGCAAGAATGAACGATTACCTGGTTGTTAAGGGCGGCCTTGGCGATGTAAAAAGATATCTTTTCCCTACCGGCTGCGGTGATATCCGGCCGGTAATAGCGGCTATGATTCAGGACGCATTGGCCTGCGGGCATGAGTTTGTTATGGTGGGCCTTTTGCCGGAAGATGCAGCCCTCCTTGAAAAGTTGTATAAGGGCAGCTTTGAGTTTAAAAAGTGGAGGGACGGGTTTGACTACGTTTACCTTTTGGAAAAGCTGGTACTGCTGCCGGGCAGAAAACTTCATGCGAAACGAAACCATATCAACTTTTTCATTGAAAACAACGACTGGACCTTTGAGCCGATAACCCGGGAAAACCTGGGCGAATGCAGGAAGATGAATGAAGAGTGGTATAGAGAAAAGGGGCAGTCCTGTAATGCCGGGCTGGCAAACGAGCGGCGGGCCGTAGACAAGTGTTTTGAGAATTACTCCGAGTTGGGCCTGGAGGGCGGGCTGCTACGGGCATCCGGCAGAATCGTCGCCTATACCATAGGGGAACCGTTAAATTCCGACACCTATGTAATACACGTAGAAAAGGCATTCAGCAGCATTCGGGGTGCCTATCAGATGATAAACCGGGAATTTGCTTCCTATATAAGAGACAATCACCCGCATATAATTTATGTAAACCGGGAGGACGATACGGGAGATAAGGGTCTGAGAAGGGCCAAGCTGTCATATTACCCGGACAGGATGATTGAGAAATATACCGCGAGATACAAAAGGAGCAGTCTGAAATAATGACACCTAACGGGATAGAAATCAGGCCGGCGGGAAAGGGCGATGTAGACCGCCAAAAAAAGATATGGAAGCTCTGCTTTGGAGATGACGATGCCTATATAGACTTCTTTTTTACAAGCAGATACAGGGAGGATAAAACCCTCCTTATGCTCCTTAATGGAGAAATAGTATCCATGCTGACCATAATTCCGGTGGAGGTGGTGACGGCCGACGGGCGAACCTTTCCTTCCGCCATGCTGTATGCCGTTGCGACCCATCCCGAATACAGGGGAAGGGGTTTTGCTTCCCGGTTAATGGATTTTTGTGACAGGCATCTTAAGCAAAACCTCATGGAAATGTCGGTGATTGTCCCGGCGGAGGAAAGGCTTTTTGATTTTTACGCAAGACGAGGATATAAAAAAGGTTTTTATATACGGGAGATTTCCATTGACGCCGGTTCCATAAAAAAATTAACAGGGGGCACAGCATTCCGGCCCTTTATGATGCCCGCCTCTGCGCAAGATTACAATATAAGGCGAAACAGTCAGCTTAAAGGGGGCCTTTATGTTGCCTACCGGGATGAGGATATAGCATACCAGAAAAAGCTGTCGGTGCTGACAGGGGCGGATATCTATGCAATAGATATAGAAGGAATATACGGCTGCGCCGCCGTGGAAAGGATAGACCATGACAGGGTGTTAATAAAGGAACTTCTTGTGCCGGAACACCTTGTACTTCAATGCCTGGGGCAAATAGCGAAGCGGCTGCCCGCCGCGGAGTATGTCCTGAGGCTTCCTGCATACCGGGGCGCGGGCTGGGGTGGCATTGTCCGCCCCTTCGGGATGATAAAGTCATACCGGCACCCGGAAAACGGTACAGTCACTGACAGGTACGGCTATTTGGGCATCGCCTTTGATTAAGGGGAGTCGAAGGCTTTGGCTGCGCCGCCGGAAGGAGCGGACATTTTTCGTGCCGAATGGCACCAAGGGTATATAGCGGGAGACTGCTTTATTGAGATATGCAATAGGGCTGTCTCCCATTTTTTTCATGTAACATTTTGTGCATTGGGGGCGTTAATAACTAATGAAAGCAAATCCGGCCGGAAAAGAAGGGGAAAAGGGTTATGACCGGGAGTAAAGAGTCTAAGGCCTATAAGCAGGATGATAAAAAGTTCATAGAGGAGATTTGCAGCCAAACGTGGGAAAAGCTGTATCGCTATGTATATTTCAGGGTTCAAAACCGGCAAGAGGCCGAAGACATAACCCAGGAAGCCTATGCAAAAGTCCTTTGCCGATGGGGACAAAAAGCCTCCCGGCCGGACCACCCTATGGAATACCTGAAAGCCACGGCCCTTAATGTAATACGGGACCGGTGGCGCAAAACCAAGCGCAAGGGGGCTGAAATAAACTTGGAGGCAGTGAACCCGCTGGAAACCGCAGTGGAAAGCCCGGCGGAGGCCGCTACACTGCGGGTAATGATAGAGGATGCGCTGAAAAAGCTTAGCGAGGACCAGCGCAGGGTTATAGAGTTGAGGATTATTAAGGGGTTTTCGGTGTCCCGGACGGCCGGAATGATGAATAAGAAGGAAACCACCGTCCGCGTGATACAGTACCGGGCACTGCAGGCCCTGGCAGACATATTGGAAACGAAGGACTTGGTAAAGGAGAGGCGAGATAATGGATGACAATGTTCGCAAATTATCCGAGTACATCGATAAGCTGAATGCGGAGCAGCGGCCGGACCAGCATGAGTCGCCGGAGGATTCGCCGGAGCTTGAAAGGCTCTACCACGCAGTACGACTTGTTAAGAGTCTTAAGGACCCTGCCCTGCCCGGGAAGGATTACCCGGAAAGGTTGGCCGCCGTCGTAAGGAACAGGCAGCGTCAAAAATCAAGGAAAAGGTTCTGGCAGAGGGGTATGGCAGCCGCAGCCGCGGTGCTGGTAATAGCGGTAATGATAAGCACCATGCTGCCCTTTGGGAAGGCGGATATTGTGCACGCGATGGAACAGGCCTACCGGGAAGTAGAGGCTTACCATGGTGTCCTTGAAATTGTAAGCACCAGCGCTGAAGGAAGCAGAAGCCTGCGCTCAAAGTTGGAGGTATGGGCGGATAAAGAAGGACATTATTATATAAAGGGGCTGGAGGGCTGGCAGGAAGGCGTCATTACGGCAAACAACGGCATGAAAAAGTGGCAGGTACGACCGGAAAGCAAGGAAATATATGTATTCCCGGCCTTTCCCGACCCGTACAGTTTTATTCTCGAACTGGGCAGTGAGATAGAACAGGCAAAAGATGCACTTTCCACCAGGGTAGTAGGAGAGGATACCATCGCCGGAAGGGAAACGGATGTCTTGGAGGTAACCCCCAAGGGCGGAGCTCCCTACCGGATATGGGTGGACAAGGAAACAAGGCTGCCGCTGCAAAAACAGACCGCAATGCAAAATGCGCTGCAGTCTACAGTTACCTATACAGCGATTGAATTTAGCCCAAAAATACCCGGTGAACTGCTTGTACTGGATGTGCCCGATGGGTACAGCGAAATTGACAAAAATCCTGAACAGTATGTTAACAATTTGGAAGAGGCTGCCGGGGCCGTTGGGTTTATGCCCATAGTACCCGGTGGGGTACCGGAAGGCTTTGACATTGACGGGATAGCCATAGTGCCCGGCACCGGCCTGGTTAAACTGTATTACACCGCGCAGGATAAGGATACAAGGATTGTGACGGTCCAGGGCAAAGCCGCCGGGGAATTTGAACGGGCCTCGAATGCAGTCTTTGCAAAGGTGAACGGCAGCCCCGCCGAAGTCCAGTCACCGGTCCAGGATGGGCGGGGGATATTGGAAGGCGGACAGTACGACGGTATGGCCGGTATAAGGTCTGTGCGCTGGAGACAGGACGGATACGAGTATGCCGTTGTAGGAAACGCCTCGCTGGATATGCTGGCACAATTTGCGACAGCTTTGGCCGGCGGACCGGTGGAAATGCCGGAACCTGGTGAAGGGCTTACCGGTAAACCTCAGGTGGAAGTGCCGGTGAACATGGAAGTGGAACAAAACGAGCAGAAAAGCGTGGATGCGGGGCATTCGCCCTGGAGGCTCGATCCCGCCTATGTGGCCCAGGTATTTGTAAGCCTTGAGATGTCTCCCGGGGGCATCACCGGGGATTACCCCATCCAGTATGAAGAACTGGAGGTTGTTGAAAACAATGGTGTCGAGGCGGTGGTAAGAGTGGGCGGCGATAAAACCCCGATAGGAAAAGTGTACCTTGAACGGCTGGTAAGGCAGGATTCCACCGGCATATGGACGGTGGTGGGATACGACCCGGCGGAATAGGCAGGGCAGCTTTGGAAAATGCAGAATTTGTCCTAACCGATGGAGTTGAAAGTTACAGGCGGGAAATGTTCCGAAACCTGCAGTAGGCACATATTGAAATCACACTAAAAAAACTGCACCCGACATATCAAGGGTGTAGTTTTTTTAGCAATATAAATAAAGTATATGGCAATTTTACAAAAGTATTTTTCAGTTACCCATGTTATTATAAAATGTGAAGCAATTATTACGTATGGCTGGATTTACAGTACTGTGTCACGACGGGGCACCCTTGGGAAAGTGCTTAACACAGGCGGATATTGGCACAGCATTGAGAGAAACAGCGGTTTTTAAATTTAGGAAAGGGGGAGCAATATGCGCAAAGCGCATGAGGTGGAATTCAAAGTATTCGGCGATGACATGCAGTTTGTGGAGATTATGCTGGACCCCGGGGAGACTATAGTGGCGGAGGCCGGTGCCATGATGTACATGGACAAGGCCATAGAGATGGAGACCATATTTGGCGACGGCTCCGGAAAAGAAGGAAAGGCCCTGATGGGTAAACTTATGTCTGCCGGAAAACGCGTTTTAACCGGTGAGAGCCTGTTTATGACAGCCTTCACCAACAGGGGCAGCGGCAAAAAATGCGTGGCCTTCGCGGCGCCCTATCCCGGCAAGGTAATACCCTTCGACCTGGGGGATTACGGCGGAACGCTGATATGTCAGAAAGACGCGTTCCTTTGTGCGGCCAAGGGCATCTCGGTGGGCATAGCCTTTCAGAAGAAGATAGGTGTCGGATTGTTCGGCGGAGAGGGTTTTATAATGCAAAAGCTTGAGGGTGACGGCCTTGCATTCATGCACGCAGGCGGTACCATAACCAAAAAAGACCTGCAGGCAGGCGAAACCATAAAGCTTGACACCGGCTGCTTGGTTGCCATGGACAGCAAGGTGGACTATGATATCCAGTTCGCCACCGGCATAAAGAACGCCCTGTTTGGCGGCGAGGGCCTTGCCCTTGCGACACTGACCGGACCCGGGACCGTATGGCTGCAGTCACTGCCCTTCTCACGGCTTGCCGATAGGATTTACGCCGCAAGTAAGGCGGGTGGAGGCAAGGGCAAGGGCGAAGGCAGTATAATGGGCAATATAGGCATAGGCAGCTTCTTCGGAAATGACTAGGCAAATAAAAAAACACCCTCATGAAGGACACCCTCATGAAGGGTGTTTTTTTGCTTGTAAAATATTATTGGGAAAATGCTTTAATTATTGGTATACTATTTACTGGTGAAAATTATACCGCCTTTGGCGGGCAGTTGCCGAGAAGACGGTGGCTCACTTTAAAGGGAGGGTAAAGGATGGCAAGGACTGTGGGAACGACTGTAAGGGGTATTAGGACTCCTATCATAAATAAAGGGGATGACCCGGTAAAAATCGTGGTGGATTCGGTCATCGCGTCCATGGCTTCCGAGAAGTTCGACTTAAGGGACAGGGACGTTATTGGTATAACCGAATCCTTCGTGGCCAGGGCCCAGGGCAACTATGCGACGCTGGAGGATATAACCCGTGATGTAAGGAGTAAATTCTCCGGCGAGATAGCGGTTGTTTTCCCGATACTAAGCAGGAACAGGTTCTCGCTGGTGCTCAAGGGTATAGCCATGGGGGTCCCTAAGGTATACTTGTTTCTTAAGTATCCATCGGACGAGATGGGAAACCCGCTTATGGACATTGAAAAAATGTATGAGGCGGGCATCAACCCCTATACCGACGTGCTGGACGAGCAGCGGTACAGGAAGCTGTTCGGAGAGAATGTGCCCCACCCCTTCACCGGTATAGATTATGTCAGCTATTACAAAGAGGTTGCCCAAAACGGCAATATAGAAATAATCCTGGCAAACAACCCCACGGCAGCCCTGGACTACGCCGAGGAAATACTAACGGCGGACGTTCATACAAGGCACAGGACAAAGCGGATACTTAAGGCGGCCGGTGCTAAAAAAGTATACGGCCTGGACGACCTGCTGACAAAACCGGTAAACGGGAGCGGCTACAATCCGGAATTCGGGCTGCTGGGGTCCAATAAAGCCACCGAAACAAGTGTTAAACTTTTCCCACGGGACTGCAAAAAAGTAGTGGACCAGGTGCAGAAAGCGATACTGGAGCGAACCGGAAAGCATGTTGAAGTATTGATATACGGCGACGGTGCCTTCAAGGACCCCCGCTGCAAAATATGGGAACTGGCCGATCCTGTAGTGTCCCCGGGGTATACCGACGGGCTTAGGGGTACTCCCAGCGAGATTAAAATTAAGTATATAGCCGACAACGACCTTGAAGGATTGGATGGCAGCAAAAAGGAGGAGGCAATAAAGGAAAGGATAAAGCAAAAAGGGAAACAGCTGGTGGGCAGGGATGAGGCTCTTGGCACAACTCCAAGGCAGCTCACCGACCTTTTGGGCAGCCTTTGCGACTTAACCAGCGGCAGCGGAGACAAGGGAACACCGATAGTCCTGGTGCAGGGCTATTTCGACGATTATGCAAAGGAATAGGATGCCTATGATAAATTTATAATACGAGGCAAAACCGGTACGAGCATGGGGCACCGGTTTTGTTGTGCCATGAATAACCGGGGGAATTGACGCGTATAATCTGTCAAGGTGTTTAACATACCGCCGGCTGGGATAAATCTATAATATATCTATAAAGCAAGTGCAAAAAATCAGTATCGCGGGGGGATGCGGCAGTGAACGAAGATTTCAAAAATGGTGCAAATCAAGGCATGGAAAGCAGGATAGAGCAAGAGGTAGATAAAGGTGAAAAGGATGCTGATACCCGGCTGCGACCAAGGAAACCAATAATAAAGATAATTGTCCCGTTCCTTGTGGCAGCGATTATTTTCGGGATTTGGGCCTACAAGAACCTGCTGCCCGGGGGTATAATGGGGCAGGATGATTCGGAATTTGCCCTTGACGCCACAGAGGACTTTGACCTGGAGAGGTTTTTGTCCCACGGCCTGCCGGTCATGATTAACTTCAGGGCGGACTACTGTACTACGTGCCGTGATATGGACCCCATCATTGAAAAGGTCAACAGGGACTTACGGGGCCGGGCTGTCATCAAGTCGGTGGATGCGGATAAAAACCTGCAGGCCGCCGGTAAGTTCGGTGTATGGGTTATCCCCATGCAGTTTTTCTTTGATGCGGAAGGCAAGCCCTATGGCTACCACGAAGGGTTTTTGCCGGAGGAAGATATTATCAGAATACTCAAGGAGATTGGTATGAAATGATAGACCGATGGCTTGGCGTTTTGGGAGAGCTTATAACCGCCCATTTATGGATTGCTCCTTTGCTGGCGTTTGCTGCGGGGGTTCTCACCTCCTTTAGCCCCTGTTCGCTGTCCAGTATACCTCTTGTTATCGGGTACGTAGGCGGTTATGCCGGAGGGGACACAAAGCGGGCTTTCAGGTATTCGCTGGTATTTTGCGCGGGCATGGCGGTAACGTTTACAGCACTGGGGACCCTGGCTTCGATGTTCGGCAAGCTGATGCGGGGAAGCGGTTCCTGGTGGTATATACTGCTGGGAACCCTTATGGCCCTTATGGCGCTGCAAATGTGGGACATAATAAACATTATACCCCAGGCGAGAGTAATGGGAAAGAGCGCGCGGAAGGGCTATATAGGGGCTGCGATGCTGGGGATGCTTGGCGGTTTTTTTGCATCCCCCTGCGCGACACCGGTGCTGGTTGTGCTGCTGGCAATGGTAGCCCAAGGCGGGAGCCTCCTGTGGGGTGTGCTGCTTCTGTTCCTCTACTCGGTAGGCCACAGCGTGCTGCTGCTTGTCGCCGGCACGTCGGTAGGTCTTGCAAACGGCCTTGCTTCATCCGCACGGCTGGGCAGGCTGGGACGGGTATTCAAGATAGCAATGGGCGGAGCAATACTGCTTCTTTCCTTCTATATGTTTTACTTGGGCTTTTAAAAAGGACCGGCTGCGAGCCGGTCCTTTTTAAAAGGGCATAAACCGGTTTAATATAATTATAACCGTCATCCCGATAAGTATTGTAATAAGCACGTTTCTTGTCCTATAGGCGGTAAAGGCGGCCACGGCCCCGGCCAAAAGGTAGTTGTTGCCAAGGGATATATCAAGGTGTCCCTCGGGCATCAAAAGAGACGGTACTATGAGGGCGGTAAGAAACGCCGTCGGCACATGTTTTAACCATCTCTCCATCCAGGCCGGCATTCCGGTGCTGGCAAACAGTACCTGGGAGCCTATGCGGGTGATATAGGTGGCGGCGGCCATACCCAGCACAATTGAAACAAGCTTAAGATTCATCCTTACTGCCCCCTTCCATAAAGCCCCCGACTATGGCCGCGGTGGTTGCGGCCAGTATTATGTACCATTTACCGGGGAGGTATAAAGCCCCCAACACTGCGCTCAGGGCCGAGACCAGGAAAATGGTTATGGAGGTCCTGTCCGCGAGACGGGGTATTAAAAGCACCAGGAAGGTTGCCGGCAGCGCAAAATCTATCCCCCATTCCAGCGGGTTGGGTATAACATTGTAAAAGTAAGCGCCCAGGCAGGTGGAAATGTTCCATACTATATAAATCAATGCGGATATGCCCAGCTGATAGTTTGGGTCGTAACCCTTCCTTTCTATCCTGTCCATGGTCAAGGCATAGCTTTCATCCACAATGCCAAAGGCCAGCAGGTACTGGAGGGGCTTGGATAGCTTGAGCAGGTAGGGCGAAAGGGATGCGCCCATAAGCAGGTGCCTTAGGTTTACCATGAATGTGGTAAACACCACCGTCCACCAGCCGGTAATCCCCGAACCTATCATTGCAATAGCGATAAACTGCGAAGCCCCGGCAAAAACCGTCATGGACATGAAGGTTATTTCAAATATGGAAAAGCCGGCGGTCCGGCCCATTATTCCACAGGTAAGCCCGAAGGGAATTATTCCGGTGGTAATGGGCAGGCAGTCTTTTACGGCTTCCTTCCATACCCCGGCATTGGGCTTTGGTAATCCCCCGGTCAAATTGGCATGTTTCAACTGTCGCATCTCCTTCGACTGATTTTCTTCCCTATACAATTCTACATGTCGGCGCTCAATCCTCCAATATACAATTTTTACCCGTAATAAGCCCTTGACATTAACGTTACGTTAAGGTGTATAGTTATGGTGTCAGGAGGTGGACAGATGAAATACACGGTGCAAAGGCTGGCAAACATGGCAGGGGTCAGCCCCCGCACGCTTCGATACTACGACGAAATCGGGCTCCTTAAGCCCGCAAGGGTCAACGAATCGGGGTACCGGATATACGGCCGCAAAGAGGTTGACAGGCTGCAGCAGATACTCTTTTACAAGGAACTGGGCATAGGCCTGGAAGAAATAAAAACCATCATGGATTCACCGGAATTTGACAGGTTAAAGGCGCTGCGGAAGCACTATGAAAGCCTTCTGGCAGAAAAGTCGCGGATAGAGAGGCTGATAGCCAACGTGGAAAAGTCAATAGCTTCGGCGGAGGGGAGGATTGAAATGACCGACAGGGAAAAATTCGAGGGCTTCAAGCAAAAACTGCTGGAGGATAACGAGACAAAATTCGGCAAAGAGGCAAGGGAAAGGTACGGCGACGAGGCGGTGGACAGGTCAAATGAGGCTTTCAGGAACATGACAAGGGAGCAGTATGACAGGATGGTGAACCTTGATAAGCAGGTAAAAGAAACGCTGGCCGAGGCATTCAGGCAGGGCGACCCGGCCGGGGAGCTTGCCCAAAGGGCGGCGCAGCTTCACCGGGAATGGCTTACCATGTGCTGGGGCGGCTACGACAGCGAGGCCCATGCCGGGCTGGCGCAGATGTACGTGGAGGACGAGAGGTTCAGGGCCTATTACGACCAGGGCCAGCCGGGCATGACGGAGTTTTTAAGGGACGCGATACAAATCTACATCGCAAATAATAAAGAATAACCAAGGGCGGCCGTTTTATTCGGCCGCTCTTGGTTCGGGGTTTCCATGAGAGCTGTCAATAACAGCCCGGTTAGAATTTGTAATGTCATTTTACTTTTCAAGTATTTCCGCAGTGTTGTCAAGCCAGTCGCCTTGGAAGTCCTCGATAAGCCCCTTGTCGATGGCGGTGGCAATGGCCGGGTCTATGGGCAGCTTCCCAAGCACCGGTATGCCGTGCTCCTTTGCCACTTCTTCTATGCGGCTTTTCCCGAATACGTTAATCTCTTTGCCGCAGTCGGGGCATTTGAGGTAGGACATATTCTCGATGATTCCCAGTATCGGTATGTTCATTTTCTTTGCCATGTTGACCGCCTTGGATACTATCATGGACACCAGTTCCTGCGGCGATGTGACTATTATTATCCCGTCAACCGGCAGCGACTGGAATACCGTGAGCGCCACGTCGCCGGTTCCCGGCGGCATGTCTATAAACATAAAATCAACGTCGCCCCATACAACGTCGGCCCAGAACCGTTTTATCGTACTGGCAATAAGGGGCCCCCTCCATATTACGGGGTCGGTGTCGCTCTCAAGAAGAAGGTTTATGGACATAATTTTTATTCCGTCCCGGCTTTCCACCGGCAGCAGCCCCTGCTCGCCGGACTTGGCCTTGTCCCTGATCCCGAAGGCCTTGGGAATGGAGGGACCGGTTATATCCGCATCAAAGATCGCGGTGCTGTGCCCCCGGCGGTTCATTAGCACCGCAAGCATTGATGCCACGAGGGACTTACCCACACCGCCCTTGCCGCTTATAATGCCTATTACTTTTCTTACACTGCTCTTGGCATTGAGCTTTACGGAAAAATCCGTCTGTTTTTCCTTCCTGTCACTGCATTCTTTACTGCAGGCGCTGCAGTTTTGATCGCATTTCTCGCTCATGGTTTCTCTCCTTTTGTTGTATAGGTTTTATAATCTTCTACCGTGCCTGTGCCTGTAGCACCTTGTACACCCGTAAAGCTGCGGGTCCTGGTCGCACAGCTTGTAGTCCCCGCCTTCAATCCTAAGAAGCTTTCCCTGTACCAAAGTTTCGGAAAGCTTCTTTCTTGCATCGTTATAGATGCGCTGGACGGTTGTGCGGGCTACGTTCATTTTCTCGGCGCATTCCTCCTGTGTCATTCCTTCCCAGTCAATAAGGCGAATGGTTTCGTATTCATCCACCGTCATTATCACCGGGTTTGTTTCATAGTTCCGCTTGTTCAGCGGCCCAAAAAGGCTGACCTGGGGCAGGCCGCAAACCTTTCTCCATTTCCTGGGCCTCGGCAATTCTTATACACCTCCCGCATCGGCATTATTAGTATAAGGGGGATTTGCCCCCCTTATACTAATCGTTATCCGAAAGGCCGTCCAACTGCTTGTTTATCATATCAAGCCTGTCTTGGAGAAATGCTTTCTGCTGCTCAAGGAGTTCTTTCTGCGTTTTTGCGTCGACAGGATATGC
>ERZ773359.1069-NODE-1069-length-38857-cov-21.141642_pt1 | contig 38857 bp, 33 predicted proteins | sample MGYA00374955_ERZ773359 | MGnify/ENA primary metagenome ERZ773359 (study PRJEB29098, sample SAMN04486028) | biogas fermenter metagenome | study: EMG produced TPA metagenomics assembly of the Biogas fermentation microbial communities from Germany - Plant 4 DNA1...
GCCTTTTTTGGTTTTAGAAAATGGGCAAATTCGGGATCAACTGATAAACTCAGGATGAAGAGAAAAAGCTGCGGTGTAATAGCAAAACAAAAGGATGAAAACTACATCAGATTAAATGGCGGAGCCGTGATTCTTGCTACTGGAGGCTATGAAGGGAACCAGAAGATGAGATACAAATATCTACCGGGCCTAGGTAAATTCCTCGATAATACGGAAATTATGGGGAGACCTACGAATACCGGCGACGGCCACTTAATGGCTCTGTGGGTCGGAGCTGATATGGACCCCCTGCCTCACGCTACAATGTTTTTCGATGCGAATTTAGCTTTTTCCCTGCACATCGGTGCCTGGGTACTCAGCCGTCAGCCATGGCTCAATGTGAATGCATCCGGCGAACGATATCAGAATGAAGACGCTCCCTACGGCTACACATGCCGTGCTGATTTATACCAGCCTGGAAAATTTAAGTGGTCTGTCTTTGACAGCAAATGGCCTCAAGAGGCACCGAATATGGGAGGTACGGTATGTGAGAGGATATATCCAAACTCCCCCATTCCTCCTTTTGGCGATGTCAACACCTGCAAGGAAGGGCTGGAAAAAGCGCTCGAAAAAGGAGTGGCTGTAACCGCAGATACCATCCAGGGTCTGGCGGAAAAAATGAAAGTGCCCGTTGATACCTTTGTAAACACCGTCGAGAGATATAACGAACTAGCAAAACTTGGCAAAGACCCCGATTTCGGTAAGGATCATTTAAAGCTCACAACGATAGAGAAGGCTCCTTTTTATGCAATTAAAGTATCCCCTAATTTGCTCGTGACCTTGAGCGGTGTAAGGGTTAACACTAATCTAGAGGTGCTCAATAATGAGGGCAAATCTATACCCGGTCTGTATGCGACAGGGAATGTATCCGGCGGTTTCTTCGGATTTGAGTATCCTGTCCATATAACCGGAGTAAGCTTAGGCCGCTCCTTTACTCAAGGTTACTTTGCAGCGAAAAACGCAGCTGCCAGGGCATTAAAAAAGGCCTGAGCAACAAAAACTTAATTCGTTGAGTTTCCTACCTTAATCGGAAATAAAGCATGTTCGTAGGATAATTTAAGTTCATAAAGAGGGTCGGTTGGTTCCTGATGACCGGTTCTGTCCTGTCGGCCATTCTGTGAGCGGCAACCGGCCCTTAGTTTATTAGAAAAAAAGCTTTGTAATTGAGCATTGGCAGGCTATTTAACGGCTAACATTATACTCTAACAACATTTCCGGTCAATATACTATAATATTTCTCAGCATACCGCCATGCCGCTAGTGGCGGCACCAACAGAGCATAAAAATACCCAACGGGGCTGCCGGCGAGTGATAAGTTCACGATAGAGTTCAACCCCGACGGCTCACCTTCTCAGTACTATTCTTACGTCAGCATCTTCAACGGCGGAAAGAAAACAGAGCCCAAAACACTCAGGCCAGACAATCCCAAAATAATCTATTCCGTTTACGAAAAGGGGCACTTGCTGGGAGTCGGAACGGCGTCCCCTGGTGAGAGTGTAGTGATCGTCGACGGCTGCTCAGTGCATTTTAGGGACGTCCGGATGAGCAGGGATCCCAAGGAGATATCTAGACGCTCATTACCTGAGGATCATCTATGCCATATACCTACATTTGCACAGACAGAGGCTGTTGAGCGGAAGCGGCATCTGTTACATGGTAATTGCCTGCTTTATCAAAAAAATGACACGGGGAGTAACAGCTATAAGAATGACAAAAAGATAAGCAGGGACCTTTTACAACGGCTCATACTTTGATTCAGTCATATCTCTCACAGTAAAACCGGTTTGGTTGAGAGTATCCCATACTTTAATAGCCATATACAGGTTAACCCTGGTCTCTATTGTGGAAAAATCAATATTTAACAATTCCTCCACCTTTTTTATCCGGTAATCCACTGTGTTTACATGGATACATAATTTGTCCGCAGTATATTTCAAATTGATATTGTTATCCAACAGCTGCCTTAAAGTATCCAACAGTTGGGTATTATTGGCTTGATCATAATCGAACAGTCTCCCCAGTGTGTTTAATGCGAATTTTTTCAATACATCAAGATTGCTGGAAAATAAACAGGTAAACACACCCATTTCGGAAAACTGTTTGACAAAGTTTTTCTTTCCCATCAGCCTTGTTAAAGTCATGGCTATACGAGCCTCATTATAACTCTTATGAAGCTCATCTAATCTATAGGTTTGTCCGTAAGCAATTGAAATGGTTTGTCCAAACACTCTGCCCACAATATCTCTGAATTTATAGCCGTTGGACACTATATGTTTGGTCCATCCCGGATCCACCTCCATAGTGTCTTGCTTATAACTGGTAGGAAAAATGCCTATCATAGAGTTGTTCCAGGGTACAGGAATAATCTCCAGGCCAATTCTCTTAAAATGGTGCATTGTGTAAGAACTCATTATCTCCCAGTCAACACTGCTATCCGCTTCATCAGCCTCCATAAGAGCGACCATATAAGGCTTATCAAATTGCAGTTCGTGGTGGATCGGTTTGAGATAGTCCCTTATATTGATCTGGCTTTTGAAAAATAAATATTCTACCAGCTCCTGTTTGAATTTCGACTGACTCTCCCTCATCTTTTCCAGATTAAAAAAATAGTATTTTACAGCCAGCTTAGCGTCTTCATCTATAGCCGTTAAGACTTGAGACACCATTGACTCATCTAGATCTGTAATTATAATATAAGCAGTACCCCGGTTCTCACCGATGCGCAAATAGAGGCTTCTTGTAGCAGCATCATAGTAGTATTGCTCATCTTTCATTATGTGAGGAAGCTCTACAAAAAGATCATCAAGCTGTAATAGACTGCCCGGCTCATCCGGATAATGAGTCCTTCCTATAACATCAGTGATCACTATTGGATACTTTATCTTTTTTCCCAGATGAGCTGCTATAAAAGGGAGGCCTTTTTCCAATAAACCATTTAATAAACGATAGGCATTTGCGGAAGCTGTTTCTTGCATCTAAGATATGCTCCTTATCGACAAAAAGTATTAACTGCTGCCTTTTGTCTGCAATCCTATGATCATTAATATATATCAGATATTCCTTTTCCGCAAGAATAGTCGAAAAATGATAAATATTAATGAAAAGTGCTATGATTAAATACCGAGATAGAACAGGTAAAAAGCCAGAAAGATCATCAAAACACCCAATATGCCTTTTAAAACCCTACCCCACTTTTCTGTACGGGGTGATGCAGCTAAGTTGTTAACAAACCCTACTGATGTGCCTGCTATTAATAAAAACACACAGTGACCGGTTGAATAGGCAGCCAGTAGACCTATGCCTAAATATATATTGCCCTCACCTGCAACAAAGGCCAGGATCGCCACCAAAACAGGTGTGGCACAGGGGGAGGAGAGAATTCCTCCTACTATGCCCAGCAAAAAAGCCCCTACCAACCCCTCTCGTCTGGCCGGCATTTTGCATGATTGGGGAGTGAAATGAAAGATTCCCAATAATTGCAGCCCTGCCGCTGCCATGATCAAAGCCAGCAGGATATGCCACCATTTTCCTGCACCGGTCATCATTCTCCCCAATAATGCTGAGGCCGCTCCCAGGGCAGTAAAAGTGAGCACTAAGCCAAAACAGAACAAGAGGGAGTATTTCAGGGCTTTTTTTCGGTCATCCCCGGCAAAACCTCCCACATAGCCGATGATCAAAGGAACTGTCGATAATATACATGGGCTAAAGGATGAGAGCAAGCCTGCAATCAGCGCCATGACAAAGGCAAGCCAAATGTTCTGTGACAGCAGTTCACCAAAATTGAGCAACAGGGTCTCCATCAGATAACACCCTCTTTTTTCAATGCTTGCAGCAAATTCTCTTTAGAGATATAACCTTCGTGCCTGCCGATTTGATCGCCATCACTATCCAACAGAATCAAAGTAGGAAAAGCAATAACAGAATATTTTTCCGCTTCCTTAGGGTGTTCATACGCCTCAATAATCTCAATATTTATCTGCCCCTTATACTCCTCCTGCAGTTCATCCAAGATAGGAATCATAATCAGGCAGTAGGGGCAGCCGGTCGAGCTAAACATCATGAGTTTTGGCAGTTTTTGAGCCGGCTGATCGGGCTTATTCCCCGGCAAGGCGCTGTTTTTATAAATAAAAATCCCTACGGCTGTGAGAATAATCAAAAGCACTAGAATAATACGCATCACAGTATCTCTGTTGGTATTTGCAGATTGCATTGTAATCCTCCTTTGAATCTGCTGCAGTGTTTAGAGTATCAGTACTTTTTTTACTCACTTTTCAGGCGCTGCTCACACAGGGCACAATACTGAGGCAGAATTTCATAGCCCACATAATGCCTGTTGTGCCGCTTTGCTGCAACACAGGTGGTCCCGGAACCGGCAAATGGATCCAAAACAACATCCCCGACATAAGAAAATAGTTTGATCACCCGGCTGGCCAGTTCTACAGGGAAGGGGGCCGGATGCCCAATCTTTTTGGCTGATTCCGGTGCTATCTCCCAGACTGAAAGTGTAGAGCTCATGAATTCTTCTCTGCTGATATCTGAGTCCCCCTGATCAGGGCGGGAAAACTGCTCTTTAACAAAGACCAGGAGGTACTCATGAAGATCCCGCAAGCGGGGGGCTTTGGCTGAAAGCCAGCTCCCCCAGGCACAGGAATTGTTGGCACCTCTGCTTTTCTGCCAAATGATTTCCCCTGCAGGAAGAAAGCCCAGACCTGTATGGGTGAAGTAGAAATAAGCATGCATGGGGATATAGGGTTTTCTCCCTAGGTTAGCGATATTGATCACATACCTGCCTCCCGGTTTAAGGACTCTGTAAACCTCAGAACCCACCCGGCACATCAATTTGAAGTAGTCGGCGATATTCAGGTTCTCATCATAATCCTTACCTGAATTATAGGGAGGTGAAGTAAAAGCAAGAGCAACACTCTCATCTGGAATATGCCTCATATCCTCTGATGTGTGGCAGTAAACCCGGTCAGCCCACTCACAGATAGGCTGATAGGGAATACTCCTCTCGGCGGAAATATCACAGGCTTCAACAAGCATGCGGTGTAAACAAGATAAGTCACCTTGATAAAGCTTGCGTGCATAAAAAGCGGAGGAATCGTGAGCTTCCCTTTTCGGAGTGCCGAAGGAAGATGTTTTAGTAGCCACCAAAGACCACCCATAACATTATATTTTGCTTTCTCTCTAAATAGTTCTAGCCCAGCGATAAAATCCCTGCAGATGGTATTGTTAACCATATATCAGTATTTGGATGGGTAATATGGACATTAAGCAGGGAACTAATATATTAACCAGTTAAGGATGTTAAACTCACTGGGCAAACTCATTTATTGCTTGACAGTGTTCTGCAACAGGGCACTCCCCACAACGGGGTCTGCTCTTCAGACAGGTTTGATTGCCCAGGGCATCGATCTGGGCGTGGTATTCGTTATAGAGAGCTGTATCCCGGGGAAGGTGGGACATAAAAAAGCGCTGCATCTGATCATAGCTTATCTTTTCCGGAAAAAATCCCAGCCGGGAAAAGATCCTTCTGGTATAGGCATCCACAACAAAAATCGGTTTTTCAGCAGCATAAAGGATGATGCAATCTGCGGTTTCCGGCCCAATGCCGTAAATACTAAGCAGTTTTTTCCTCAATGTTTCCATGTCGAGAGATAACAGGGAAGCCAGTTCCCCCCCGAATTCCTCAGCAATAACATGGCAGAAAGACTGAAGTTTCTTGGCCTTTTGGTTATGGTAGCGGGCAGGCCTTACAAGGGCGGCCAAAGACACAGGATCACAGGAAAGGATCCCTTCTATTGATAGGATCCCTTCTCTCTTGAGGTTATCGATGGCTGCAGCAGCACTGCGCCAGGATACATTTTGTGTCAGAATGGCACCGATAATCATCTCCAAAGCTGTATCAGCCGGCCACCAGTGCCGTGGACCAAAATATTCAAATAATTTGTTGTAGATTTCCATTAATCGATCATACATAGCATCACCTTATTAGCCACCGTACCGGTCTTGACCGCGCGGTGTCGCGCGGAGGGACAGTCCAGGTGATCGGTCCCTATCAGTCAACCTGTCCCCCTGATCGCGCGGGGGGACAGTCCCCCTGATCGGTCGATTTATCCCTGCTAGCGCAGCGACCTGCGGTGACAAGGGGACGGGGGTCGCGTCATCATGCACACATGTTACAGCAATGAGTCAAAGTGCCTGTCCCCTTGACTCTCGGTGATCGGCCCCGATCACCCAACCTGTCCCACTGATCGCGCGGTCAACCTGTCCGGTGATCGGTCTGACCGGTCGGTTTTAGCCGGGAGGCCACTGCAGCGAACGGCCGCCTAGGATATGGAAGTGCAGATGATGCACAGTTTGTCCGCCTTCATTTCCCGTATTGACAACCAAACGGAAACCGTCAGCAGCAATCTCCAGCTTCTCAGCCAGTTTTGGCACCAGAGCTGTCATCCTGCCCAACAGTTCTGCTTTTGCCCCTTCATCCAGCAGAGAGCTGACATGCTGTTTGGGGATCAACAATACATGGGTCGGGGCAACAGGATTAATATCCCGGAAAGCCAAAAAGTCATCATCTTCATAAACTGCATCACAAGGGATCTCATGCTTCGCGATCTTACAGAAAATACAGTCAGACAACCTAAAACCTCCTTTGTGATTATTCTGCTAAAACCGGAGTTAAAGCAATTTTATTACCCTGCTATGCTGTAAATTGCAGGGACTTCTGCTCTCTTTATAATATTCTACCGCAATTGTAGCAAAAATTAACACCCTTGACACCCCTGACTTCCAAACCATAGGGGTACTATCAATACTACCAATACTACCAATACTACTGTTGCCTTAGGTCAACCTGAAAGCCGGAGATCACTTCTCCCCATAATAGGTCACCTTCCAGTACACCTGCCAGCTCTACCTGCAGCAGCGCACCCCGTAGTTTTCCTTTCCCCGGGTCCTTAAAAAGAACCCGCAGATAGTTATCTGTAACACCCTCCCACCAACCGGTTTTTTTCCGGGAGGGCCGCTCTACCAGCACAGACAGTGTTTCTCCCACAACTCCACGAGCAAAACTGCTGGCATGCTCAGCAGCCAGCTTATGCAGTCTTTTACTCCGCTGGTCCTTGATACCCGGAGCAACCTGGTCCGGCATTTCCGCCGCTGGAGTTCCGGGGCGGGGAGAATATTTGAATATATGGAGATCCCTGAAAGGGAGTGAGGCAATAAAGCTATATGTGTTTTCAAAGTTTTCATCCCTTTCCCCGGGAAACCCCACCATCACATCTGTAGTAACAGCCAGACCGGGTATCTTGGCTGCAGCCCTAAAGAAAAGCTCCCTGTATTCCCCTGTTGTGTATGGCCTCCCCATTAGCCGCAAAATTTCATCATCACCGGTCTGTAGCGGAATATGGAGGTGGCGGCAGAAGCGGTAAGAGGAGGCCATTACCTCCAGCAGTTCTGCTGAAACATCCACCGGCTCCACAGAACTCAAACGGATGCGGAAATCACCGGGGAGCTCAGCAAGATCCCGCAGCAGTGATGCCAATGTAACACCATCCTTCAGGTCTTTCCCATAGGCTGAAGTGTGGATCCCTGTCAGCACTATTTCACGGTAGCCGGCACAGATAAGCTCACCCACCCGTTCTTTGACCAGCTCAGGGGAAAGGCTCCTTACTCCCCCTCTAGCGTAAGGAATAATACAGTAGGCACAGTACTGATCACACCCGTCCTGGATCTTGAGGAAGGCCCGGGTACGCTGGGGATTATCCGGAAGGGGAAGTTGCTCAAACTCCTGATGATCATCAAGATCCCTGACAGCATTGATCCCTGACACATCTTCCCCAGATCTTTTCTTATTGAGCAGGTCTTCTACCAGTTTCACAACCCTTGTCCGTTCCCTGGTGCCCACCACTAGGTCAACCCCTGGGATGGATAAGACCTTCTCTGGGTCAACCTGTGAGTAGCATCCTACCACAGCAACAACTGCATCAGGCTCTTGGGAGATGGCGCGGCGGATCACCTGTCGTGACTTCTGATCCGCGGTGTGTGTCACTGTGCATGTATTGATTATATAAACATCAGCCGGGCTCTTGAAATCCACCAGCTGGTAACCGCTCTGCCTAAAGAGTTCCATCAGGGATGCAGTTTCCTGCTGGTTGACCTTACAGCCCAGGGTATAGAAAGCGACTCTGCCTTTTTGCTCAGCCACCCAGGTCACCCCACTCATAAAGAATTAAACTTAAACTTACTAAACCTGCGGTTTCTGTCCGTAAAATCCTTGGCCCTAGAGTTACACTTGTAAAGCTGTTATTGATACAAAACTCAACCTCCTGCTGGCTAAATCCCCCTTCAGGACCGATCAATAGATAAACAGACCCTTTAGTCGGTTTGTTTTGCCGCAGATAATCCTTAAGACCTGTCCCTTTTTCCCCTTCCCAAAGGATAAGCCGGTGGGCATCTTTTTCTATATTTTGCACTAGCTCTGTCAGGGTGGTGACAGGCATTATCTCAGGGACCTGCACCCGGCCGCTCTGGCGGGCAGCTTCCCTGGCTACACTCTGCCAGCGCTCCTTGCGTGATCCCTGACGATCAGGGGGTATCCGCACTATGGTTCGTTCGGTAAGAGCCGGGTAAACCCGCCATACCCCCAACTCTGTTGCCTTCTGAATAATGAATTCGAATTTATCCCCCTTAGGTATACCCTGCACCAGCACCAAAGGAAGAGGGGACTCTACCTCTTTACTTTGCTCTTCTAACACCTTTACATAGACCGACATCCCCTCAGCCCTGGTGATCTGTGCTCTGTATTCCCTGCCCTCATCATCCCAGAGCAGTATTTCATCCCCAGGGGAAAGCCTCAAAACCCGCAGGATCTTTTTGGCATCCCTCCTGGGCAGCGGAAAGTCTTCATTTAAAGGCACAGCAGGCACATAAAATCTGTGCACCTGATATCTCCTTTCTATCTGAACCATAAACAGAGTTCTTCTGTATTATGCCTTCCTACAGAGAACCGTCAGACTGAAAATCCAGAATCCCCGTAGATTATACTTTTTATAATACCAGAGTTCTTATTACCTTTCATCTAGCAGTTATTCTCCCCAGCGATTAACCAGAAACCATAAAAATATCCCAAAATTTACTCTTCCCAAAGCAGGATGATCTCATTTTATCAAGAAAGATGAATTAAGAATCTTTTTATAAGGAGAATATTATGAAACTTTTAAATCAGTTAAAAAATATAATCACACTCTTTTACAGGAGTATGAAAAGATTTCCCATAACTCTATTATTTTCAACCGCTGTGGCGGTTATGCTGATTACAATATCAGAGCTACAGCCAATAGATAATTGGGACTTGGAAGAAACACTGTTCAGGATAACCATGATTTTTGCACTGGGTATTCCCCTTTCCTTGTGTCTCAAGCTTTTTTGGGAGAGGAAGGAGAACAGGACATTACTTGAGTCTAGCGGTTTTGTAATGACCGGTGGTTTAATATTGATCTTGTATTACTTTTTCCTGTTAAACGAACTCAACATGGTATCTATCACAAGATACACAGCTGTCAATCTCGCCTTTTATTTGGGCTTTCTGTTTATACCCTATCTCCCCCGCAAAGATCATTTTGAGATGTATATCATCAAGCTCGGTACCGGATTTATCATCACAGTTGTTTATACAGCTGTGCTATATATGGGACTGGCAGCGATCCTCTTTACACTGGATGCTCTGCTGGGTGTACCTGTGCCTGGTAAGCTATATCAATATACCGGGGTTATTTTGGGCTGTGTTTTCGCTCCTGCTTATTTTCTGGCAGGGATACCGTTGAAGGACCACTCACTGGAGCATGAAGACTATTCAATAGTATTAAAAGTACTGCTCTTATATATAGTGATTCCCCTTTTGACAGCCTATACAGCCATACTCTACATATATTTCATCAAGATTATCATATCCTGGGAATGGCCTATCGGTCTTGTTTCCCATTTAGTGCTCTGGTATGCGCTGATTGTGACTGCAGTGCTGTTCCTCATCACACCCATGAGGGATGAAAACAAATGGGCAAATATTTTTTCAAAATGGATGCCCATCATCATACTTCCCATCCTGATTATGATGTTTATTTCCATGGGAATCAGAATTAACGCCTATGGAGTAACAGAGAACAGATACTATGTTGTTGTAATGGGATTGTGGATCTTCGGCATCATGGTTTACTACTCCTTGGTGAAAAAACCCCTCAATATATTGCTCCCGACCACATTAGCAGTCATCGCTCTGCTCTCAGTTCTGGGCCCCTTGAGCAGTTACTCAATCTCAACATTGAGCCAGAATAACAGGTTTGAAGCTATACTGCTTAAGAATAACATGCTGGTAGATGGGAAAATACAACCTGCGCCTGCTGATATTGCAAAGGAAGATAAAACTGAAATCAGCGGTATATTGGCTTACTTCAACACCAAACACGATCTAAGTGATGTCAAATATCTTCCTGAGGGCTTTGATATGAATGACATGGAAGAGGTCTTTGGCTTCCCCTACCAAGAGCCGGATCTTACACCTCCTGAGGACTTCTTTTTCTTCGCAAGAAACGAAGCTGAGGTAGGTGCAACTGATATCAAAGAGTATGATTATATGTTTGATGCCGGAATTCTTTATGACATGACTGCTGATCATGCATTAAAGGCGGATTTCGATGAGGAGTCAGCTATACTGAGGATCAGTCAGCAAGGTGCTCTGCTCTATGAAAAGGAATTGAATTCTTTTGTCAAAGATCTATTGGAAAAACATGGTGGGCAAAAAGACAATCTTGCAGCTGAAGAGATGACTTTGATCGACGAAAATGAAAAGATAAAGGTCAAGCTCAGCTTTAAAGCCATACATGGGAGCGGAGATGCTACCGCCGACAATATTATATTAAGGGGTTTTGATGGCTATCTGTTTGTCAAAATAAAATAAAAAGATGAGAATTAAAGCAGCAGGTATCCGGTTGCCTGCTGCTTTTATGTCAACTCAGAAATTACTCTTCTTCTAATATACAGGTTTTTCAGCCCATAAAGGCATCTTTCATCTTTTTAAAAAAGCCCTTTCTTTCCTGGTATTGATCTGCTTTCACTGTTGAATCGAATTTTCTGAGCATCTCTTTTTGCTTTTCATTGAGTTTGGTAGGGATAACCACCTTGACCTTAACGATCTGATCCCCTCTGCCATAACCCTGCAGGTGGGGTATTCCCTTGCCCCGCAGATAGAATACAGCGCCGGGCTGTGTCCCCTCAGGCACCTTCAATTTGGTCTTTCCCTCCAGCGTAGGAATCTCTATCTCATCTCCCAGAGCAGCCTGGATAAAGGAAATGGGGAGTTCCATGATCACATTATCCCTTTCCCGCTTGAACACCTTATGGGGGCGCACCCTGACATGCACAAGCAGGTCACCGGGGGGTCCGCCTGCTGTTCCCAAATCTCCCTCTCCAGCTAGGCGCAGCACAGAACCGGTGTCAACACCTGCCGGCACCTTGATCCGTACTTTACGGAGCCGGCGAACTTTACCTTTACCATTGCATGCCTTACAGGGCTTTTCGATGGTTTTCCCTGTACCATTGCAGTTGTCACAGGTGGTCACTGTTGAGAACTGGCCGAAGGCAATCCTTTGGGTCACCCGCACCTGACCGCTACCACCACACTTATAACAGGTGACCGGCTCAGTACCGGGTGCAGCACCGGACCCTCCGCATTCCTTACAGTCCTCCCAGCGGTGGATGCTTACCTCCCGTTCTATACCAAAAGCTGCCTCTTCAAATGAGACTTCTATATTCATCTGAAGGTCTGCACCCCGTTGGGGCCCACCCCTTCTTCTCCCAAAGGGGCTGCCGGCACCACCGAAAAAAACATCGAAAATATCATCAAATCCGCCAAAGTCAAAACCACCGAACCCACCGGGGCCAGCACCTGCACCCATATCAAAGGCCGCATGGCCGAATTGGTCATACTGTCTCCGCTTTTCCGGGTTCCCTAAAACCTCATAGGCCTCATGGACTTCCTTGAACTTCTTTTCGGCCTCTTCCTTATTATCCGGATTCATATCAGGATGGTACTGGCGGGCAAGCTTCCGGTAGGCCTTTTTAATCTCAGCCTCCGAAGCCCCCCGGTCCACACCCAGCACCTCATAATAATCCCTCTTCCCCATTTATCTCACCTTTCCGGAACCGGTCCGGTTCAACCAATCTTATTTTTCATCATCATCCACTACATAGTCAGCATCCACGGTCTGGCCCTCTCCACCGGGATTTCCTGCTCCGGCAGCACCTGCGTCACCTGCTCCACCTGCAGCGCCCTGAGCTCCTGTCTGCTGATATATCTTGGATGTTACATCATAGATAGACTTGGTCAGTTCCTCAGTTTTGTTCTTGATATCCTCTATATTCTTACTGTCAATGGCCTTTTTGAGCTCATCTTTGGCACTGTTGATCCTATCCTTTTCAGCCTGAGGGATCTTATCTCCCAGATCTTTAAGGGTCTTTTCCGCCTGGTAAACCAAACTGTCCGCTTTATTAACAACCTCTATCTCTTCACGGCGTTTTTTATCATCCTCAGCAAACTGCTCCGCTTTCTTCACCATTTCATCGATTTCTGCATCAGAAAGATTGGTGGAGGCAGTGATGGTGATCTGCTGCTCCTTACCGGTTCCCATGTCCTTTGCTGATACGTGAACAATACCGTTCACATCAATGTCAAACTTAACCTCAATCTGGGGCACTCCACGGGGAGCCGGCGGGATTCCAACCAGCTGGAAGCGGCCTAAGGTTTTGTTGTCCGCAGCCATGGCCCGCTCTCCCTGCAACACATGGATATCCACACTGGTCTGGTTATCAGCAGCAGTTGTAAAGATCTGGCTTTTTGATGTAGGGATAGTTGTGTTGCGCTCGATGATCTTGGTCATCACACCGCCCAGGGTCTCTATTCCCAGAGAAAGTGGTGTAACATCCAACAGAACAATATCTTTCACCTCGCCTGCCAAAACACCACCCTGGATGGCGGCTCCCATAGCCACAACCTCATCAGGGTTGATTCCCTTGCTGGGTTCCTTACCCAGTACCCGTTTGATGGTTTCCTGCACCAGGGGCACCCTGGTTGAACCCCCTACCAGCAGGACCTTGTCGATATCCTTGGGTTCAAGGCCTGCATCAGCCATAGCCTGTTTCATAGGCCCCACTGTTTTTTCCACCAGGTCGCTGATCAGTTCCTCAAACTTGGCCCTGGTCAAGGTCATCTCCAGGTGCTGTGGCCCTGCTTCTGTTGCTGTGATAAAGGGCAAACTGATAGTTGTCTGAGGAATCCCTGAAAGTTCGTGTTTTGCCTTTTCAGCGGCATCCTTCAAACGCTGCATAGCCATCTTGTCTTTGGAGAGGTCAACACCGGTCTGCTTTTTAAACTCCTGAACCAGATAATTGATAATCCGTTCATCAAAGTCATCACCACCCAGGAAGTTGTTCCCGCTGGTGGCTCTGACCTCTACCACATCATCCCCTAACTCCAGTATGGATACATCAAAGGTGCCACCACCCAGATCATAGACAAGAACTATATGGTCCTCATCTTTATCCAAACCATAGGATAGAGCTGCAGCTGTCGGTTCATTGATGATCCTCTCTACTTCCAACCCGGCGATACGCCCCGCATCCTTGGTGGCCTGCCGCTGGCTGTCGCTGAAGTAAGCAGGGACTGTGATCACCGCTTTGGTCACCTTCTCTCCCAAATAGGCTTCTGCATCAGCCTTTAGCTTCTGCAAGATCATGGCGGACAATTCCTGGGGAGTGTAGTAATGGTCATCTATCTTTTCGCGGTGATCGCTTCCCATATATCTTTTTATAGAACGCACTGTTCGATCCGGATTGGTGATCGCCTGTCTTTTAGCCAACTCTCCCACCAAACGCTCCCCATCTTTGGTAAAAGCAACCACCGATGGGGTAACACGGGCACCTTCAGGCGTAGGAATAACCGTAGGCTGCCCACCCTCCATGATAGCAACACAAGAGTTGGTTGTTCCCAGGTCGATTCCAATAATTTTACTCATTCTCATTTGCCTCCTTACAGCAAGAATGTTTGTTTTCAGTTTCTTTACTTTTTGCTACTATCACCAGAGCAGGTCGGAATACTTTTCCCTGCAGCAAATACCCTTTCTGAACCTCTGCGGTAACAGTGTCCTCAGGGTATTCTGAGGTTTCTATCCTTTGAAAGGCCTCTTGATACTGAGGATCAAAGGGTTTACCCACTGACTCTATAGGCTCTACCCCTTCCTGAGCCAGCAGGTTGCACAACTGCCTGTAAATGATCTCAATCCCTGTATACATGTTTTCCGGCAATTCCTTTTTTGCGGCTTCCAAAGCCCGTTCATAATTATCGATAATCGGGAGTAGTTCCCGCAGTAAACGCTCATTGGCAGTACGCCGGATCTCAGCGGTTTCCTGCCTTGTGCGCCGGCGATAATTCTCAAAATCCGCTGCCAAACGCAGGAATCGCTGGTTTAAATCATTGAACTCCTCTTCTTTGGCAGCAAGCTTCTCTTCAAGGCTCTCTTGAACATCATCTTTCTCTTCAGGCATTCCTTCTGTTTCACCTGTCACTTTGGCTTCTTCTTCATTGTGTAAACCGTTCTGTTCACAGCTCAAATATTTTCCCTCCTTGAAAAATTGCTGCAACACCATTTGCCAAACAATTACAAAGGGCAGCTGTTTACAGCTTCTGACCTCAGCTGTAAAGATATTTCACCACAAAGTGCATTTTAATAAAAGTTATCCTCTGACAGAGCTTCGGAGAGAACACTGGTAATATGCTCTACCACAGTCATGGCGCGAGCATAATCCATCCGCATGGGGCCCAGCAAGCCCAGCGTTCCCATAATATTCCCCCCGATGTTATAAGCAGCAGTTATCGCACTATATTTTGTGGCCTGCTCACTCTTAATCTCTTCTCCGATCTTTACGGTCACCCGGTAGGGATCCGCATCCTGCAGGATCGTTATCAGGTTTTCTTCTCTCTCAATAAAATTCATCAGATTGCGGACCTCTTCAACATCACTGTATTCCGGCTGTTTTAAGATCCTATTGGTGCCCCCCAGGTAAAGGTTTTCTTTCATTTCCTCCTGAAGCACCACTTCCATAATTTCCAGAATATGATTGATGGTCTTCCTGTACCTGGTCAATTCATTATATACATCTTTTAATACTGTACGAGTTATCTGTGTGAAGGTCAGTCCCTGGAAATAGTGGTTGAGCACCAACTCTATATATGCCAGGTCATCTGCTGTTATATCAGAAGACAGATCCATCCCTTTGCTATGAACCCATCCGGTTTCAGCCATTATTACCAAAAGAGCCTTTCCCGGCATAAGCTGAATAATTTTGATCTTTTTGAGCACATCATTCTCAAAATAGGGCCCGGAAAGAAAAACCAGGTAATCGGTCAGCTGGGTCACTGCTTTTAGTGTGCACTGGATAATATCAGCCAATACCTTAACCCTCTTCGCAAATATTGCCCTGATCAGCCTTTCCTCCCGCGGTGTCAAATCAGCCTTCTTCATCAATTTGTCTACATAATAACGGTATCCCTTCTGGGAAGGCACCCGGCCTGCAGATGTGTGAGGTTGTCTGATCAGCCCTATCTCCTCCAGATCCGCCATTTCATTGCGAATTGTTGCCGGGCTGACGCCTAAATTGTATTTACGGGCAATACTGCGGGAGCTCACCGGTTCCGCTGTTTCAATATGACTTACCACTATAGCCTCTAATACCTGTTGTTTCCGTAAATCCAAAGCCATCGGCGTCACCACCTTTTATAATTAGCACTCGTATCAAATGAGTGCTAAAGCTCTAGAAATAACATACCATCACGCCTTTTGGATGTCAATAGCTATAAAAAATGCAGCTGATGTGATGCTCATTAAACAAAGAAAGATAAAACATAATTGGAAAGGAGCTGTCCCCTTTCTGTAAGGAAGACAGCCTCATCACTGATAGCCATTAAACCATCATCTACCAATTTTTTTAATACCTTCTCATATAATGATTCAAAGGAACAGCCGAACCGCCTGGTAAAGTCTGGGCGGGAAAGCCCCTTAGTCAGGCGCAGTCCCATGATGATGGTGTCGACCATCTCTTCTTTTGGACTTTGCTGCTCCTCAAAAGCCCGGGGGAATTCTCCTTTCTCCACCATTTCAATGTATTTTTGAATCTCTTGTTCGTTACCGTAACGCACATGTTCATGATAACCATGTGCCCCTGCACCCACCCCCAGATAGGGCCTGTTTTCCCAGTAGGTAATGTTGTGCCTGCATTCCTTGCCGGGCTGGGCATAGTTGGAGAACTCATAGCGGATAAAACCAGCCTCTGCCACCATAGATGCGGTTTCCTCCCACATGGATAGCTGCATCTCTTCACTGCAGGCTTCCAGTTTACCCTTTTTCAGATCAACTGCAAGAGGGGTGCTATCCTCCAGGGACAATCCATAGATAGAGAGGTGTTCAGGGCTTAAGCGGATAGCTGAACGCAGATTATCCCTCCAGAACTGCAGACTCTGTCCGGGCAGGGCATAGATCAGGTCCAGGTTGATATTGTCAAATCCCGCTTTTCTTGCTGCATCATAAGCAGCATAGACCTCTGACACAGAATGGGACCTCCCCAATAGACCCAGTTCTGCTGACTTGAAGGATTGAACACCCAAGGATAGGCGGTTTACTCCGGCATCCTTCAATAGTTGGAGCATCTTCTGAGTTACTGTACCCGGGTTGGCCTCGATCGTGATTTCAATCTCCGGGGAGCAGACAAAGCTTTCTTTGCAGCGGGAAAGTATCCGGCAGAGGGACTCCGCCGGGAGCACTGTGGGAGTTCCCCCGCCCAAGTAAATGGAAGATAATGATTCGTTGGGGTAAAAGGATGCATAAATTGCAATCTCCTTTTCCAGTGCCTGCAGGTATCCCGTCACCAGCATGTCATCTTCCGGCACGGGTATAGAATTGAAGGAACAGTAGCGGCATTTCTGCAGGCAGAAGGGGAAATGCAGATAAAGAGCTGTCATTCCTTATCAACCCGGAGCACAGCCAGGAATGCCTCCTGTGGTATTTCCACCCTGCCCACCTGTTTCATGCGCCGTTTCCCTTCCTTTTGCTTTTCCAGCAGCTTGCGTTTTCTGGTTACATCACCGCCGTAGCACTTCTCCAACACATTTTTTCTCAGCGCTTTAACGGTTTCCCTGGCGATCACCCTGTTCCCGATAGCTGCCTGGATGGGAACATCGAAAAGCTGCCTGGGTATCAGCCTTCTGAGTTTTTCCACAAGAGCACGCCCTTTTTGCTGGGCCTGGTCCCTATGTACGATCATAGAGAGGGCATCTACCATCTCTCCATGCACCAGGCAGTCCAGTTTGACAAGATCTGCTGCTCTGTAGCCTGATATATCGTAATCAAAAGATGCATAACCTCTGGTACAGGATTTGAGCCGGTCAAAAAAATCAAAGATAATCTCTGACAGAGGAAGCAGGTAAGTTATCTGCACCCTCTGCGGGGACAGATAGTTCATTTCCTGGAACTCACCCCTGCGATCATGGAAGAGATCCATTACCGCTCCCACATAATCAGAAGGGGTTATTACATTGGCCTCAACATAGGGTTCCTCTACCTGAGCGATCTCTCCTAAATCCGGCCAGAGAGCAGGGTTATCCACTGTGACTACCTCTCCGTTATTTTTGGTCACCCGATAAACAACATTAGGGGCGGTAGTGATCAGTTCCAGACCGTACTCCCTCTCCAGCCTTTCCTGTATGATCTCCATATGCAAAAGCCCCAAAAAACCACAGCGAAAACCGAAGCCCAAAGCCACAGAAGTCTCAGGCTCATATTGGAAGGAGGCATCATTGAGTTTAAGCTTACCCAGCGCATCCCTCAGATTTTCATAGTCATTGGCTTCCACAGGGTAAAAACCGCAGAATACAACAGGTAGCACTCTCCTGTAGCCTGGTAGGGGTTCTGCTGCAGGTTTAACCCCATCGGTAATGGTATCACCCACACGGGTATCAGCGACCTCTTTTATGCCGGCAGCGAGATAGCCCACTTCCCCGGGACCCAGTTCATCCACCTGGCTCATCTCCGGGAAAAACACCCCTACTTCGCTGACCTCATATACCTTACCTGTTGACATCATCATGATCTTCATCCCACTCCGCACTCTGCCATGGAAAACCCTGATATAAGAGATCGCCCCTTTATAGGGATCGAAATGGGAGTCAAAAATTAAGGCCTGCAGGGGTTTATCCTCATCCCCCTGGGGTGGGGGAACCTGATGAACAAGGGTTTCCAGCAGTTCAGGGACACCGGTTCCATCCTTTGCTGAAACATGTAAAATGTTTTCTGAGTCCAGTCCGATCACTTCCTCGATCTCCTTGGCCACCCGCGCCGGATCAGCTACCGGCAGATCGATCTTGTTGATGACCGGAATGATCTCCAAATTGGCATCCAAAGCCAAATAGGTGTTGGCGATGGTCTGGGCTTCAACACCCTGGGTGGCATCCACAACAAGAACAGCGCCTTCACATGCAGCCAGACTCCGGGAGACCTCATAACTGAAATCCACATGCCCCGGGGTATCGATCAGATTCAGCAGATACTCCTGGCCATCTCTAGACCTGTATTTCATGGTGACTGGGGTCAGTTTGATAGTAATCCCCCGTTCCCGCTCTAGGTCCATCTGATCAAGCACCTGCGCTTTCATCTGTCTTGACTGCAGTGTACCGGTTATTTCTAAAAAACGGTCAGCCAGTGTGGATTTGCCGTGATCAATATGAGCGATTATACAAAAATTTCTTATCTGTTGTTGCTTCATTAATATCACCTTTCTTACCTGATGGTGCTGGCTTTTCTTTTCATACCGAGTCGCCTCTTAATCAAATCCAGCACCAGTTGAAACTCCTCCAGACGCATGAGATAAGACAATAGGAAATACACTAAAATACCTGCACCTACTCCCCCGCCCACAGATATCAGCTGGGCGGTCTTAGCCGCAGTACCCAATATGCTTTCCAACAGTGTCACAACAGTATAAGCCACAACACCTGTTACCAGCGCAGCTAAGCTAGAACCTAGTGCAGACATTGTAATCTTTTTCCCATCAACACTGCCGATCTTCTTCTTTAGGAGAAGGATCAGCAGCATCATATTGACCATCCCTACCAGAGAATAAGCCAGAGCCAATCCGCTATGTCCCATCGGTTTGACCAACCAGATATTCAAAATTATGTTCAATATAACTGTGCCAATACCTACAGCAACAGGGGTTCTGGTATCCTTCAAGGCATAGAAAACCCTGTTTAAAACTGTGGCCCCTGAATAGCCGATAATACCAAAAGAATAATAAAATAAAGCGATTGATGTAGCAGCTGTGCTCTCAGGGGTAAACTTTCCCATTTCGAAGAACAGCCGCACAACCGGGAGGCCGATGGCGATCAACCCTGCCACACAGGGAATTGCCAGAAAATTGGCGGTGCGAACACCCAGAGAAAAGGTGCGGCGAAACTGTCCCCATTCCATGCGGGCAGCATGCTCTGTAAGGGTAGGGAACACCGCAGTGCTGATGGCCGCAGCAAAGATCCCGATAGGCAACTGCATGAAACGCTGTGCAGTGCGCAGAGCAGCCAGCTGTCCGCTGGGAAGGTTAGATGCCAGGTTCTGGCTGACAAACAGGTTAAACTGTGAAACCGAAAGCCCAATCAGTACCGGGAAAACTAGAATCCCAATCTGTTTGATCCCCGGATGCTTTAGATTGAGCAGCGGTTTATACCTCATCCCAAACTTTAATAATGGAGGCAGCTGTACAGCAAAGTTCAGAACAGCCCCCACAACAACTCCTATCGCAAAGGCCACAATCCCGATGCGAGGCCCCAGTACCCCTCCTACCACTACAATAGACAAACTATAGAGCACAGATCCCACTGCAGGGGTGACAAAGTGCTTATAGGAGTTCAGGATCCCCATGGATACCCCACTCAAACCCATAAAAAAGGTTTGGAAAAACATGATCCGGGTGAGGTAAACGGTCATATCGATCTCTGAAGAGTTAAAACCAGGAACCAGCAGCCGGATCAGATTCGGGGTAAAGAGCATGCCCAGTGTGATGGCGGTGATCATCAAAATAACCAGCAGGTTGAGCATAGTGTTGGCCACCTGCCACCCTTTTTCATCCTCTCCTCTGGCAAGGTATCCTCCAAAAACAGGAACAAAAGCGGAGCTCAAAGCACCTCCGATCAGAATCATATAGATAAAATCGGGTATAGAAAAAGCAGCATTATAAATATCTGTAATTCGGTTTTGGCCAAAAATAGCATAGAGCAGAGCATCCCGCACATAGCCCAGTATACGGGCAATCACCATACAGATAGTTATGATCCCTGCTGCTTTCGCAATTTTTGCACCTTCAGACATTTCTCCATTCCTTATCAAAAAAAATTGAACACCCAAAGAAGATATTATCACTTTGTGCCACATAACAAAAGTGTTTGTTTTGTTTTTGTTAACCTTTGCGGACACTTCAACTTGCTTTCTTATAGAAACATCACTTTGTTTATCTATAATTGAAAAGAATCAAGCTGTTTGTAATGACTAGTATAGATATTTTATCACCAAATCTATCAAAAATAACAACAGGAGCCTCTAATAGAGACTCCTATAAAGCTGCCTAACCTTGCTACAGGTGAACCGAAGACTGTTGAGAGTCAACTTGTAGAGACTCCATAAAGCTATCTGACCATTCTAAGGTATGATAGCGGCAAACGGGTTTTTACTCAATATCGAAACCTATTCTTGAATCAGTTCTGCCAAAACCTCTCCTAGACAGCGTCCTGCCACTAAGGCTTCTTCAAGAGTGTTTTTATCACTCCCGATCTCCACCAGGATCGCCTTTGGGGAGAGGTTTTGGTTGTAGCAGCCATTTTTTATGCGCACAGCTTTAACTACACCAGGATACTTCTCTTCGAGCCGGTTGGCCACCTTACGGGCAAAGGCAAGATTTTCCCTCCAATGGGGGTTGGGAATTCCCTGCCCATTCCCGATAACAAACAGGATCAGCGCTGATTCCTGTCCATTAACAGTGGTTATCTGCTTTTTTGGGATTCCCGCGTCTCTATGCAGATCAATCAAAACCTTTAACTCAGCATGCTCATTAAGGAGACGGCTAGCTGTTTTTTTCGACTCAATATAAGATCTGGGAAAATTCGGGTGGTCATGGATCGTTAGATCTTGCACCCCCCGCACCCCCTTTTCTGCCAGAGTTTTTATGATCTCTTCCCCCACTAGGGTGATTCCTCCGTTTTTCCCCTGTACCTTGCTTTTTTTGTCCAATGGAATATATGTCTCTGCATTATGGGTGTGATAGATAGCCACTTCAACAGGCTTTTTAGCCAGTTCTTCTTCTAAAGAAGGCTCTTTCAAATGCAGAGTGCTTTCTGCAGGAGGCTCTTCAAGATGATAACCTCTGCTCACCGGAGCATTCCTACCACCGGTGATACTGTAGGGCAGACCCTTTTGCAAAACCCCAGGAAGATCAAATGGGTCAATACCGCATAAAAAACAGCACAACTCCCTTGATAGAGATACTTCCTCACTCTGCCTGCCGCCCAATTCAAACTGCAGGAGCATTGTATATGAAAGATCACCGATACCAAATCCCATCAGGCAAAAAAATGATAAAAGCAAAACTGTGAAACCTTGTCCCAACCTAGGTTTTTCTTTAAAATGGTTACGCAAATTCAGTTCCCCCCTGAAAAAGCCGTCTGCCAAATAATATTCCAGCATGTGGTAAAATATCACTGGATAACCAATTCCAGCAAGAATAATCTTTGGGGAACTGGGCAGGATTTCACTAAAATCGATGCTTGCAAATCTCCATTAATCGTGATACCATCATATTTGGCCTTATTTGATCAAGCAGTAATCAGCTGCCGGACTTACAAGAGGCTGAGATTTTATGGAGTTTTTATCTGGCATCAGTCGGTTAAACCCCAGATGATGCAGGTTTCATTTTATGGTACAAGGGGGTGAAGAGAAATGGCAAATATCCGGTCCGCGGAAAAAAGGGCAAGGATCGCCAAGGTTCGTGCCCTGCGCAACGCTTCTCAAAAGTCTGCCATGAAGACCGCCATCAAAAAATTTGAGGCAGCACTGGCAGATGGAAATAAAGATGATGTGGAGGCCACCTTCAAAAAAGCGGTTCATCTCATTGACAAGGTTGCCGCTAAAGGAATCATTCACCCCAACGCCCGGAATCGCAAAAAATCCCAGTTGGCAAGAAAGCTCAATCAGGCTCAGCTGTAAACAGAAAAAGATAAGAACCCCTTCAAGAGAGGGGTTTTTTATATGCCTAACAGACCTCCCCTAAAAAGGCCGCCAGCAACAACTCTGGAGAACCCTTTCCCTGTTTGATGGATAGATCAAGTTCCAATAAAGAAAAAAGAACCTTTTCTATCTCCTTAATGCTGGAGTTGCGCATCTGTTTTGTCAGTTTTTTGCCAACATATGGGTGAACACCCATCTGAGAGGAAAGGTCCTGTGCAGGAACCCCTTCTTGTAGCAGGTAAGCTGCCTCCAGCATTTGCAGATAATGACGGGAAAGCATAGAAACCAGCAGTACAGGGTGATTACCCTGTGCCAGGAGTTCACCGGCAATCTCCAGGGCAGCCTTTCCTTTGTGTTCAGCCACAGCATCCACAAATTCAAAAAGGGTGCGCCCTGCAGTTCTGCTGCCGACCTTTTTAAGTATATCTACAGTTATTCTCTTTTCGCTGCCCAGATAGACGGCAGCCTTTTCAATCTCACCTGCAAGAACTGCAGGGTCATCCCCACAGGAAAAACGCAGATACTCAACACTGGAAGCAGGAAGTTCCTTACCTTTGGCTGCTGCCTCTTCAGACAGCCATTTAATCAGGTCCCTGCCTTTAGGAGGTGAACACTCAACAACCCAACAATTTTCAGCTTGAGGGATATCCCTTTTTTTCAGTTTATTATCAAAAAGCAGCACACATACAAGGCGCGGATTATTGATTTTCAGATAATTTTTCAGTTGAGCAGTTTGAGTATTATTGATCACCACCAGACGCCTGGATAGCCAGAGGGGTATAGTGGTCAATGAGGTAAAAATATCAGCATCACCGGTTTCTTCATCCCATTCCAGGTACTCTATCTCATCACTTTTTTCCAGAAGATTTCTTAATTCCCTGATCAGCTTCCTGGACAGATAATGGGCTTCACCATGCAAAATCAAAAAAACGGGATATTTCCCCCGGGCTAAGGCTTGTCTAGCCTGGGTATAAGTCAGGACAGGAATATTTTCCACCTCCTCAATCCACATATTCCCATAACTGATTTGGGTTCTGCTTCGTTGAAAACAGCCAGCTAAACCAGTCATACTCCTTTTCTAACAATATTTATCAAGCTGTAAGGCTTTTTAATGGGTTTCATTAATGAAAGCTGAAACTATAGGTTTCGAAATGTTTTGCGTCCATAGTTAAATTATACATGAAATTAAATAACCCTTTCATCCCACTTGCTCTTAATCCTGGTTGAGAAAAAGCTCCATCATTTTCAACAGGTCAACGGAAAGCTCTTCATCACCCAACTGCTGCGCTGCCTGTGATATATATTCTTTAAGCTCCTGGCGCTTTTCTCCGGTGATGCCTGATGTCAGCTCCCTGACCAATCCGGCCATTTCATCCTGTTTTAGGTTGCTGTCTGAACCGATGCTGTCCAAGACCTCTCCCGCATGCCAGCTATTACCGCCGGCAATACCCCCTTCCCCCAGTTTTCTTTTTATGTCCCCGCTGAGTCCCAACTGCTTTAGTAAATCAATAATATCTTGATTATCCATTATTTTTACCCTCCTATGCAATAAAGATAAACACCCGATCTTACCATCAAGGGGTAAGCAAACAATTACCTCTTTCACAAATCGGCTGAGCAAGGCTCCTATATACAATATGTTAATATCTTGTATTATTTGCAGCATCGTGCAGGGAATAATGCTTGACCGGTAAAATACTAATAGAGGGGAATAATCAGCTGCGTTCTGCAAAGGAGGAAAAACCATGCGTGTCGGAATATTAACCGGAGGAGGCGACTGCCCTGGATTAAACGCTGTGATCAGGGCAGCTGCCAAAACTCTGTTTGCCAATGGTGTTGATATGCTTGGGTTTCGGGATGGATACAGGGGAATTATCTATAAAGACTTTATTCCCATTGATAAAAGGGCGATTTCCGGACTGCTACACAGGGGGGGCACGATCCTGGGCACAAACAACAGGGATAACCCCTTTAACTTTCCTGTAAAAACAAAGAGCGGGGAAACCCAATATCGTGATGTATCAGATAAACTGCTGGAAAATTTCCATAAACTAAAACTTGATACCCTGATCTCCATCGGAGGGGATGGCACTCTTTCCATTGCCAAGGAATTAGTGGATAAAGGCGCGAAAATCATCGGTGTTCCCAAAACCATTGACAACGACCTGGCTGCCACAGATCAAACCTTCGGTTTTGATACAGCGGTGGCCACAGCAACCAGCGCACTGGACAAACTCCATACAACCGCAGAATCACACCATAGGGTGATGGTCCTGGAAGTTATGGGGCGCTATGCCGGTTGGATCGCCCTTTGGTCCGGGATTGCCGGTGGTGCTGATGTTATTCTGATACCGGAAATACCCTGGTCCCTGGAGGGCATTATCAAAAAAATTCAGCAGAGGAGACAGGAGGGAAAGATGTTCAGTGTTATCGTTGTGGCTGAAGGCACCCCTGGTCCCGATGGGGAGAGGGTGGTCAGGGAGAGGATCAAAGGAAGCGGTGACCCGCTGCGGCTGGGGGGTGTAGGACAGGTGGTGGGTAACCTTGTAGAACAGGCTACAGGGATTGAAACCCGTGTGACGGTATTGGGCCACATTCAGCGGGGTGGTTCCCCTTCACCCCTGGACCGCATTCTGGCCACCCGGTTCGGTGTGGCTGCCGCAGAGTTGGCTATCTCCGGTCAGAGCGGTCTGATGGTGGCCTTAAAAGGGAATAAAATTACCGCGGTCCCCCTCCATGAAGCAACGAAAAAGATATCCCTTGTGCCCAAAGATCATCAGTTGGTTCAGGCCGCTAGGTCCATCGGTATCAGTTTTGGAGACTGAGTGTCACACCATCTGTGGTAAAGGTGATATCTCCTGCTTTATCTGTGCGCAAGACCTGAGCACCCTGTTCCTGCCAGAAGAGGATTGTCCTTTTGTCCGGGTGGCCGAAGGGGTTTTTCCCAGTGCTGATCACAGCAAATTGGGGTTTGACAGCTGCAGCAAATTCCTGGCAGATACCACCGGCGCTGCCGTGATGGGGCACTTTGAGGACAGTGGCCTGAATCCCCCCGGGATATTTACCCTCCTGGTTTAATGAAGCCAGGAGGGATAAAGCCTCTTGCTCCAGGTCACCGGTGAACAGAAATGTTATTTTCCCATAGCGCAAATAAAGCACCAGAGAATTGTTGTTGGCATCACTGGAGGTTCCTGATAATAGAGGGCGTTCCGGCCATAAAACCGAAATTTCAACAGAAGGGTCAAGTTTGATGGCACCAGCAGTCAGGGTAGAAGCCCTGATTTTTTTATTCTTGAGCTGCTGCTGTACCTTTAAAACCAACGGTGTTGGGTGATCCACAGGTGGAGCGGCATACCTCTCCACCTTTACATAATCGAGCACAGCAGGGATACCCCCCAGGTGATCCTCATGGGGGTGTGAGTTGACTAGCAGATCCAATTTCCTGATCCCTCTTTTGGCTAGTGCTGGAACCACAACCCGGCTCCCGGGATCAAAAACAAAACTGCTGTATGACAGACTGCCTCCGGCATCAATGAGCATTGTCCGCCCTTTTGGGGTTTGAACCAAAATGGCATCCCCCTGCCCCACATTGATAAAGGTCACCTCCAGTTTTCCCGGGTCCTTTTTCACTGTGCCTGTAAAAACCATAGCAGTACAGCTGATAACCAACAGCAGAGCAGGGAACAGTCTGCGGGCAGCAGCTGACTGATAGCGAAAATGGGGGAAATTTATCGTAAAGCCCTCTCGAAATACCCAACCCAGCACAAGCAGTGAAATATAGTACAAAAAACATAACCACAAAGGAGGCGGCGGCACCAGAAACGCTGCTCCCGGAAGATCTGACAGCAAATCAAGAAGCCATCTAATGGGATAAAAGAAGGCCCCTGCTGTAAGAAAAAAGGGGTTTAAGATGCCAGGTGCAGCCAGAGCCAAGACCATCCCCGCCAAACCCAGGTAAACCACCAGACCTGCCAGGGGCACTACCAAAATATTGGCTATCACTCCCATTGCTGCAGCCTGCTGAAAATACAAAGCAGCCAGTGGCAAAATGGCCAGTTGTGCAGCAAGCGGTACTGTTACCGCTTCTCGTAATCCAAGAGGTAGAGATACGTATCTTCCCAAAGGAACAGCCAAATAAATAATTCCCCATGTAGCCGCAAAGGAAAGCTGAAAACCGGGCTCAAAGAGCACAGACGGGTCGATCAGCAGGAGGGCAAAAGCCGCCAGAGCGAGGGAATTGAGAGCATTGGGCCTTTGCTGCCACAGGTAGGCAGCTAACCCAGCAGTGGCCATCACCGCAGACCTGGTCACCGGGGGATTAAAATCGATCAACCCAGCATACCCCCATAATCCTGCAGTTACCAGGATAAAGGTAGGAAAACGCTTAAGTTTAAGTAAATTAGCTGCCGCCAAAAGTGCAATGAATACAAATCCCAGGTGCAGCCCGGAAACAGAAAAGAGATGCATCACGCCTGTCCTCTGGTATATTGAGCGATCCTCCGGTGTGATTCCCCCTTTGGAGCCCAACAAAATGCCTTCCAGAAACATGGCTCCCTCAGCAGGAAGGCTATGATGGATGGCATTCTCGATCCGCAGACGCAGTGATGCAAAGACGGTGGACAGACCCTTTTCTCCTGCTTCCAATGGAGTCAGTTTTTTGGCGGTCACCTGAGCAAAAATATTATGCCGCTCCAGATAGGCACGATAATCGAACTCTCCTGGGGATAATGCCGTAGGGGGGAGATCAATTAATCCATCCACACTGACCCGGGTTCCAGGAAGCAGAGAAGCACGGAGTTGTGCGTCAGCTTCATTGATCTTTGCTTTTGTCCCACCTTTTTGCAGATAATAAACCACTTGAAGCTTCCCCTGCCCCTGCCATATATCCTCATCCAGTGCAACCACAGGGGTGTCCAGCACCAGAACCATACGGTTTGAGTAAAGAGTTGGGAGATCCTCAACAACTCCCTCTACTTGTACATAGTGCCCCAGCAAAGGCTCCAGAGAACAGGGGAAAGGCACCTTATCTATACCCATCCAGGTAAAGCCGAGACAGAAAAAACATGATAATAACCAGATAAAGGAACCCCTTTTCCCTTGAAAAAAGAAAAAGGCGGCTGTGGCCAACAGTATGATGGCTGTGATAAATGCTGCCAGCACCCAACCGCTTCCTGCCCGGCTGATATATGCCGTAAGAATTCCCAATGCAAAAATAGCGGTAAGTAAAACAAGAGGGGGCATCTTTCAGCCCTCCTGCAAATATTTTACATATATATTCTCCCTTTCCCTGTTATTCCCTTCCCGATATTATCATGTTCCCATCAGTTTTATGTAAACCGCGTCACACTGACATCAGCTTATTGACGCTCTCCGAGGGTAACTGTTACCTTAGTTGAATTCTTATCACGCCATACAGTTATCTGTACCCTCTTATCAGGCCCTATCAGCCTTAATTGTTCAAGCAGTTCATCGCTGTCCTTAACCTCTTTTTCATCAATGGCCAAAATCACATCACCCTGCTGCAGCCCGGCACGGTCAGCTGGTCCTCCTGATAAAACATTGCGGATCAATACACCCTCAATGTCCGACAAACCAAGCTGATCAGCGATAGTTGGTGTGACATCCTGTATTTCCACACCAAGCCAGCCCCGTCTTACTTTCCCCTCATTGATCAGATCATTTAAAACACTGCGTACAGTATCACTGGGAATTGCAAATCCGATACCCTGGGCTTCTGCCACAGCTGTATTGATTCCGATCACATCACCCCGCAAATTGAGCAGCGGTCCCCCGCTGTTACCAGGGTTGATGGATGCATCGGTCTGCAGCAGGTTCCGGTAATTCCTGTCCTGAACAGATACCGGCCGTCCCTTTGCACTGATCACCCCAACGGTTACTGTATGGTCAAGTCCGTAAGGGTTGCCAATGGCAATAACCCAACTCCCTACGGCAATATCATTGGAGTTTCCCAACTTTAGTACAGGGAGATTATCCCCTGCATCGATCTTCAAAACAGCCAGGTCAAGGTCGTGGTCGTCTCCTATCACCTTAGCTGGCAGCGGTTTTTCTCTGCCAACAAGATTAACCTGGATTTCCTCAGCCCCGTCCACTACATGCTCATTGGTAAGGATATAGCCATCCTTGGAAATGATAAAACCTGAACCAATACCCTGCTGTACTTTTTGTTGGGGTGTGGGGGAAAACTGCCCAAAAAAATCTCGGAAAAATGGATCATTAAAAAAAGGGTTAGACTGCTGGTTCGTTGATACAAATGTTTCTATTTTAACCACTGCTGGTCCAGCTTGTTCAACAATACTGGCAATAGTGCCTGGCTCTACACCAGGAGGGATGCTGGTATCAATTTTAGGGGTAGGTTTCTGTGCACCCAGTATCTGATCAAGCCAATAATTGCTAGATGCAAAAATCGCACCTCCTACAAAGGCTATTCCCATCAGAAAAGCAAACAATGCCACAACTACCAAAGTCTTTCTTGGCTTTATGACTGCTCCCTCCCTTCTGTTTTGTTGTATCATCACCCTTTTCTGATTATGTCCACATAAATCTATTCAGTACTCTGCTACACAGGCTGATCCTGTGTTTCTTCTCCATTCTGTTCTGCTTGTTCAGCCTGTTTTGCAGTTGATTCCTCTGACACACTGTCATCTCTGTCTTTTTCTTCTGAGCTGCCAGAAGAAGTTTCTGTTCTGCTGGAATAAGCGGTTTTATTGGTAGCAGGGGTCTCCTCCCTGGTAACATCATCCCAGACACGCTGTAAACTGGATGATGCTTTGCGAAACTCTCTCATTGCTTTGCCCATTGATTTAGCTACTTCAGGAAGTTTACCAGGGCCGAAAACTATAAGCACAACAACTAGTATCAATATTAGTTCTCCAGCACCTATATTCAACATCATTCTCACCTCAGATCAATTATAACTTCTCAGATAAGCCCGAACAAGATCTATAGTTTTTGCATCAAAGATAAATCTGCAGCATACAGCCGAAACATTAATCCAAAAAAAGGTCCCAACCTTACGGCAGGGACCTGTTGTTCAAAATGATAATTTATATTATTTTATTCTTTTTTAGCCTTTTCTTTCTTCCCCTTGGCAACATGCACCTCTACTGGTTTTGTATAATAAGGTGTCCGCCATTTGTTTGAAGCAATTACGGCATCTTTATTGCACGCTTCAACACAAACAAAGCAGATTATGCAGCGTGCCGGATAAAAGACTAACTCGTTTTTCTCTTTATTGATCTCTATTGCTGCAGCCGGGCAGCGCCTGGCACAGTTGCCACAGAGAATACACTTATCATCATTAAACTCAATATGCCCACGCGCCCCTTCAAAAGGATCCCGCACCTGTACTGGATACATCCTGGTGGCAGGACCCCCGAACAGGTTGCGTATAACAGTCGGCAGCATTACTGGCATAGTGCTCCACCTCCTTTAAATTTCCGGGCTACCTTTCAGTACAACTGATGCAGGGGTCTATTGACAATACAATTATTGGTACATCAGCGAGTTCACTACCTGGCAGCATCACAAGTAGAGACGGAATATTGGCAAAGGTCGGTGTCCGCACACGCAGGCGCTCCAGGTTGCGGGTGCCGTTCCCTTTGGCATAGTAGAACACCTCGCCACGAGCCTGTTCACACCTGTAAACGGCTTCATTGGCTGGTGGGCTGCCTTTAGGTCGTACAAAAATTTCCCCTTCCGGCATCTTACTGAAAGCTTCCAACTGCAGGTCAATAGCCTGCAGTGCTTCTCTCGCCCGGACCAAGGCCCTGGCGTAGCAATCGCCATCAGTCTCTACAATCGGCTCAAATCCCAACTCACCATAGGCCTGCATCCCTAACATCCTGCAGTCCTCCTTAACACCGGAGGCCCTCAGGTGGGGGCCATTGTTGCCCAGCAGAATAGCCTGTTCTTTGGTGAGAACGCCCACACCCACGGTACGCGCCTTAACTGTGGGATCAGTTGCCAGAACATTGACCAAAGCCTCAACTTCTTTGCGTACCTCCTGCAGTGTTCTGATGCAGATCTTCTTCTGTTCATCATCGATATCACGGCGCACACCACCGACAACAGATACTGATTGGGTAACCCTGCTACCGCACGTCATTTCCAGCAGGTCAAGAACTTTTTCTCTGATCCGCCAGAACTGCATGAACATACTTTCAAATCCCAATGCATCTGCCAGCAATCCAAGCCAGAGCAGGTGGCTATGGGTCCGGCTCATCTCTGACCAAATGGTGCGCAAGTACTTGGCACGCGGCGGAACTTCCATAGGCCATAGCCTTTCTACAACCTCACAATAGCTAATCCCATGCATGCAGCTGCAGATCCCGCAGATGCGCTCACATAGGTGGATATTCTTGGGATATTCATTAATCTCGCATGCTTTTTCTATACCACGGTGACCGTAACCGAGAGCCGGCACAACATTGACCACTTTTTCATCTTCATAAGTGATCTTCAGCTGAATCGGTTCCGGAAGTACCGGGTGCTGTGGACCAAATGGTGCAACTGTACGCGGTGCCATTTACTCGCCCCCCTTCCCACCGGCGGCATTGTCTTTAACCATAGGTTTAACCGGGCTGTCTTTACCCAGGAGCATCAATCCGCCGAAATCTATAGCCATATCCTTCACCTTGAGACCATACTGCTCAAACATTTCATTTTCACTGAGCACAGCTGTGAGGTAAATCCCACTGATACTGGGCACCTCTTCATCCTTGCCGACAAACATGCGCAAAGCTACCATATCTACCCCAGGGCTGTAGTTAAAGTAATATGTAACCTCCAATTTATCACCCAGGTCGCTGCAGACAGTTGTCACAAAACGTGCCTTAGCATCAGCGAACTTCTGAACCTCTTGCAGCAGCGTATCTTTGCTGATTTCTTTCAGGTTCTCAATCATTTTGCCACCCCCACAGCTTTAGAAAGTTTTTGTAGGGCCAGCACAACACCGTCGATGATCGCCTCCGGGCGGGCTGCACAACCGGGTACATACACATCCACAGGTATTACCTTATCAACACCGCCCATGATGTTGTAACAATTGTGGAAGACCCCGCCTGTGCTGGCACAGGCACCAACAGCAATCACCATTTTCGGATCGGGAATTTGATTATACAGGTTTTTCAGCACTCTCGCGGTACGGTAATTAACCGGTCCTGTAACTACCATAACATCAGCGTGTTTCGGATTGCCCATATTGACCAACCCAAAACGCTCAACATCATAAAGGGGTGTTAAGCAGGCCAATACCTCAATATCACAACCGTTGCAGGAACTGTTGCAAAAGTGCAAAATCCATGGTGATTTAACTTGAGATGTTTGAATGATTCCCATTTATGCCACCCCCCTCATGAAATAGATATACAGAATATTCAGAACGCAGAGCACTAACGCTGCGGCCCAGCAGATTCTAACCATCAAACCGCCGGTCAAACGAGCGTTAATGTTGTCGATGAACAGTTCCAAAATAAATGCTGCCAGGGCAATCAAGATACCTACCCACAGCGGATTGCTCCAGAACAGAGCGATAAGACCAAGCACCAGTACCAGTTCATACCATTCAGTCAAAGTAACTAAGGCATAATAGGGACCGGAAATCTCAGTCATAATACCCTTAACTAACTCCTGATGGCCATGGTGCGAAGTTGCAATATCAAAGGGTGATTTCCGCATCTTGATGGTCAAGGCTATCACCACAGCGATAAAGACCGGCCAAAGTGACGCTAACAGCGGTGTGCTGTTTTCCAGAATACTGCTGATCATGAAACTGCCATTCTGGGCATAAACCGCAAGTGCAAACAGAAGAAGTATTGGTTCATAAGAGAGTATCTGCATCAGCTCACGGTTTGCACCAAAGTGGCTGTATGGCGACTTTGTGCTGAAACCGGCCAGGACAAAACTGATCCCTGCAAAACCAAGCAGGAATACCAGAAGAAGCAAGTCCTGCTGCAGCACAAGAAACACCAGGCAAGTTATCATAAAGACCAGGTAAGCGATCAGCCATATAAACTGGGTTCTACTGGTAGCAATCTTGGACTTGCCTAGTAATTTAAAGAAATCATAAAATGGCTGTAAAAGCGGAGGGCCATAACGCCCTTGCAGTCTGGCAGTTAACTTTCTATCGATACCGGCCAGCAAGCCTCCGATAAATGGTGCCACAACAACCGCAATAATCGCTATCCACACCTGGTTCATAAGATCACCCCCACTACGATACCGAACATTAAGGTTAACAGGGCGATGGCAACAACATAAACCCAGGTATTCAATGCCTCTTCACTGGCGGCACCCTTAAAGTAATAACCACCAATTTCCAGTTTGGATACATTATCAGCTTCAGCATACCATTCGTCAGTATCAACATCTCCTGCTTGCTCTCCGCACAGGTAAACAGGCTTGAGTTCCTGCGGTTTCAATTTGACAAAGAGCAGAGGCAGAACAATTGCTATTGCAAAAACAATGAACAACGGCAATACCGGATAGGAACCGAGCAGTTCAACTCCCCTTTCCAGAGAAAGAGCAGTGGCCGCATCCGGTAAAATGATCTGCCATCCTTCTGTAAAAGCATGCTGAACAGCTATAACATTATTCACTGCACCTCTGATGAAACTGTCATATAGTGGGGCAATGCCAATACCGACCACAAAAATCCCCACAAACAGTGACCACAAAGGCACACTATAGCTGAGAGACAGAGACTCTATCTTTTTACCCAGTTTAGGTGTCACCTGTAAGAGGCGGCCAAGCCATTTTGCCCAGAAGACCATAGTAGCTGCACTGGCCAGGACAAAGAGAATCGCTGCCAGCGGAACTGCATAAACAGCCTCCAATGCCATCCACTTACCGAGGAGCATACCAAAGGGCGGCAGGAACATAGAAAGCATTCCTGTGATTGTAATAAATGTGGTAAGGGGTGCTTTCTCTGCGAGACCCTCCATATCCTCGATCTCCCGGCTCCAAATCTGGTGCTCGATGGTACCAGCACACATAAAGAGGAGACCCTTGGAGATAGCATGGAAGATAATTAACAGCATAGCTGCAGCTATGGCAAGCTCTGTTCTAAGGCCGGCACATGCAATGATCAAACCCAGGTTGGCGATGGTAGAGTAAGCCAGCACCCGTTTCCCTGTGGTCTGGCTGATAGCCAGGACTGATGCAGCAAAGAAGGTAAATGCTCCACAGACAGCCACAATCATTCCCAGAACAGGGTTAAATGCAGGAGCAAGCCTGATCACAAGATAAACCCCTGCCTTCACCATGGTACTGGAGTGGAGCAGAGCTGAAACAGGTGTCGGTGCCACCATCGCTCCCAGCAGCCAGTTCTGGAATGGCATTTGAGCGGCTTTGATCATACCGGTAAAGCACATTAAAGCCACAGGCAGCAGTAAAAATACCTCTGTACCACCGCTGGCAATAATGTTGCTCAAGGACAGATATTCAATATTACCACCATTGGTATTGTAGAGATAAATCATTGCTGCTACCATTGCGGTACCGCCGATGGAGTTCATCCACAAAGCCCGGGCACCGTTGTTGATCGCCTCTTTGGTGAGATCATGTGCAATCAACTGGAAGCAGCACAATGTGGTGACTTCCCAGAAGAAGTAAAGCCACATTAAATTGTCGGCCAAAACAAGGCCGTTCATTGCTCCGAGGAACAGCACCAACCAGAAAAGGAACCGGGACTGCCTGGATTTTTCCAGAGGCTTGTGTTCCTCATGATCATACATATAGCGAATAGCATAGACACAGATCAGTGAACCGATAATCGAAATAACAAGAACCATTAAAACAGCAAGATTGTCGATCAGAAAAGCAGGCTTAATCTCTTCGAGAGCATGACTGGCACCAAGGCCAAACTCCCACCATGCCAGCGGGATAATCTGAGTCAGGGCAAAGATAAGAACAAGCCAATTTTTCAATGACAAACCTGCGTAAATATAAAATAACAATATTGCATAGTCAAGAACTGTGATTATCGTGCCCCAAATGGGATTATCCGGCGTAAAATTGACTGGTTCGCCCAGCTTCAGGAAGTAAATGGAGTTGACAATCAGAGCTACTGCTGTAACTATTACAATCAGTCCGCGTAATTGATACTGACGGATAAGAAAAACCAGGACTGCAGCTACAACAGGCAGCAGTATAGCAACTGCCAACATCCCTTGGATATCCATTTAATTTCCCCCCTTAGTACATAAAATTTGGCAGTGTGTTCTTGATATCTGTTACACTACCATCAATCACCTCCCAAAAATAATACCCAGTTGACAGGCTCCCATCATCTGCCAACCGCGGCCCCCGATATCACCTCCTTAATTCCCCGTTGTACGTTGTTGCAGAACAACGCCACTCTCCCTAAAAACACACAGACATCAATAGATACTTATTCTTGATTTTTTGTAAAATTCCTGCCTGTCCCAAAAAATAATTGGCAGCTCGCTGCCTGCTGTTGTCACCTTCGGGCTGTATTATCATATCGTGACCAGAGCTTTGAGCTGTTCATATCTTCTTTCACCGATTCCTGATACTTTTTGGAGATCGGCAATCGTACGAAAGGGGCCATATTCTGTTCGATAATCGATTATCCGCTGAGCAATAGCAGGGCCAATACCCGGAAGGGTATCCAGTTCAGCAGCTGTTGCTGTATTGATATTGATCTTCTGCCCTGCTGACCCTTGTTCTGTAAGAACAGCACCGCTCATAGCTTGTTCGGGTGTTTCCCCCTCCCTGGGAACATATATCTTCTCACCATCAGCTAATTTTCGAGCGAGATTGAGGGTGTTTAAGTCCGCCTCTGCCAGAGGTTCAGCCAAGCGAAGGGCATCCTCTACCCGCGATCCCAGGGAAAGGTAATAAACACCTGGTTTTTTCACCGCACCGGCTATATGTACCCCTAATTCTTTTATCTCTCTAGAATCAATATCTTCAACATTATTTTCAATAATAACCTCTTCTTCCGAACCTGAGGCCAGCCACATGGCATACTTATAGCCGCCTGTAAAAATCAAAGCTGCAGCAATAAGAAAAATAAAGATCTGTACTTTGCGATCGATCTCTAACATAAGCATATTACCTGCTTTCCTCAAACAGTCTGGACATCTCCTCCAAAGCTCTTCTGTCCCCCTTTTCCCACCTCTGCAGCAGATCTTTTAATCAGGTTTATTTATCTTCCCCCTGCAGCTGTGATTGCCTAATCTTCCATGACAGTACATCACCCGGTAGCAGAGCACAAACAAAAAATACCATATATACCTTTCGCTACTATTTACTGGTTTTCCTGCTGTCCTAGTTAAATTTTACAAGCATATGGAATTTTCCAGAAAATAAGCAAGCAGTGCTCCTTCTGCCTGCTTTAAGAATAATTGAGCACTGCAAGACTTGTTACGCCTACCCACAGAGGTTTTCAGGGGGTTTTTATTGATCTGGACATTTTCACTTAACAACTAAATTGACCAGTTTATTAGGAACACAGATCACCTTGACCAGCTCTTTACCCTGAATCAGATTAGCAACCTTGGGTTGGGAAAGCACCGCTTCCTCCATTTTTTTATTGTCCAGCCCTACCGGGACCTGTATGTGATCCCGCACACGTCCATTGATCTGAACAACAATTGTGATCTCCTCTTCCTTTAATGCTTCCCTGTCCACCTGAGGCCAGGGCTGCTCATGCACACTGCCCTTATTCCCCAATACCTCCCATAGTTCTTCAGCAAAATGAGGGGTAAAAGGAGCAAGAAGAAGAGCTAGGGTGGTGAGCCCCTCACTGAGCACCCCTTTGTGCCATTGTTCTTGATCCATCCCTTCAATATAGTGATAAAAGGCATTGGTCAGTTCCATGATGGCACTTACCGCTGTATTGAAGTTAAACCTGGTCTTGATGTCATCTTCTACCCGCTGAATGGTTCTGTGGATAACCCGCCGTAGATCCTTTTCAGCAGAGGACAGAGATGAAACCTGCCACTCCACCTTTTCTTTGACTTTAGGTGCTACACGCTGCACCAATCGCCATACCCGGTTGATAAAGCGATAAGCACCCTCCACTCCCTGGTCGCTCCAGTCCAGATCCCGCTCCGGAGGAGCAGCAAAGAGAATAAAGAGCCGAGCGGTATCTGCACCGTAGTTTTCAATGATCTCCTCAGGACTGACAACATTCCCTTTGGATTTCGACATTTTGAAACCATCTTTTAATACCATTCCCTGGGTGAGCAGGTTGGTAAATGGCTCATCAACGGTAACCAGATTTTGATCATAAAGCACCTTGGTAATAAAGCGGGAATACATCAGGTGCAATATGGCATGCTCCACCCCACCGATATACTGGTCAACAGGCATCCAATAAGCAACTTTTTCCGGGTCAAAGGGCTGTTCATCCCGGGGGCTGCAATAACGCAAGAAATACCATGAGGAGCAAACAAAGGTATCTATTGTGTCTGTTTCCCGGCGTGCCGGTGCTCCGCACTGGGGACAGGTTGTATTTATGAAATGATCTGCTTTACGCAGTGGTGATTCTCCAGTGGGCTCAAAAGCCACATCCTCCGGGAGCAGCACCGGAAGGTCCTTTTCAGGTACAGGCACAATTCCGCAGTGGTCACAGTAGATAATAGGGATCGGTGCTCCCCAGTAGCGCTGTCTGGAGATGAGCCAGTCCCTGAGGCGGTAATTGACCTTCTCTTCTCCCAACCCCTTCTCTTTCATATGTTCAATGATTCTTAGGCGAGCCACCTCACTGTCCATGCCGTCAAACTCCCCGGAATTGACCATAATACCGGGTTCCGGATAAGCCTCATCGATGGTGGCAGCATCCAGGTCCTTGCCTAGGGGCTGGATAACCACTTTTACCGGTAGCTGATATTTGCGAGCAAACTCCAGATCCCTCTGGTCATGGGCAGGCACACCCATTACCGCTCCTGTACCGTATTCCATTAAGACATAGTTGGCTACCCAGATGGGGATCTTTTCTTTACTTAAAGGATTAACAGCATAGGCTCCGGTGAAAATGCCCTCCTTTTCTCCTTCAGCAGAGGTCCGCTCCATTTCACTCTGTTTTTTTACTCTTGCCACAAACTCCCGTACCTTAGCTGCCTCTGCTTTATCCTTAATCAACTCCTCAACCAGAGGATGCTCAGGGGCTAAAACCATATAGGTGACACCAAAAATAGTATCAGGCCTTGTGGTAAAAACCCTGATCTCTTTGCCATTCTCTGCTGTGAACCTGACCTCTGCGCCAACACTTCTGCCGATCCAGTTGGTCTGCATCAGCTTAACCTTTTCCGGCCATCCCGGTATTTTTTCCAGATCTTCCAACAGACGGTCCGCATAAGCAGTGATCCGGAAGAACCACTGCTCCAGATCCTTTTTTTCTACCTCAGTGTCACACCGCTCACAGCAGCCGGCAACAACCTGCTCATTGGCAAGTACTGTAGCGCAGGAAGGGCACCAGTTCACCGCCTGTTTCTTCTTATAGGCTAATTTATTATGATAAAGCTGAAGGAAAAGCCATTGGGTAAAACGGTAGTAATCAGGATGGCAGGTAGCCACTTCCCTGGACCAATCATAGCTCAGACCCAATGACTTCAATTGACTGCGCATACTGTTGATATTGTCCCATGTCCACCTGGCGGGGTGTATGCGGTTCTTAATAGCAGCGTTTTCCGCCGGCAGTCCAAAGGCATCCCAACCCATAGGATGTAAAACATTTAAGCCCTGCATCTTAAAAAAACGTGCTAAAACATCCCCTATAGCATAGTTGCGGACATGGCCCATATGCAGCTTTCCTGAGGGGTAAGGAAACATCACCAGACAGTAATATTTCTGTTTTTCAGGATCCTCAGCAACCTGAAAAGCACCGCTTTCTTCCCAGCGCTGCTGCCACTTCTTCTCCACAACCCGAAAATTATATCTCGTATCCAAACCACTCACCATCCGTCTATGTTTTAAGATTCAGTTTGTTTTATTTCGATAGCTTATCTTACCCCGGCAGCTGAAACCGTTTTCCAATTACTAAAAACTCCCGCCCCTGTTAGTTCAGGGACGGGAGTTGTTCCCGTGGTACCACCCAGATTGGTAAATATATTGGTGGAGCTGGCGGGAATCGAACCCGCGGCCTCTTCCATGCCAAGGAAGCGCGCTCCCGCTGCGCCACAGCCCCATTATCTACCCACTTTAATTGCATATAACGCTTGCATTGCGTTACCAGCTAATAGGTTTCACCGGTACTGCTCCCGGGCGAGTTCAACCCCCGGCTCGGCCGCCGGCTCGCACCCCGTACAACCGGCTCTCTGAAGACCTGCCGGAGTGGGTTTACTACTCCCGTTCCTCGCATTTGCCGAACCCTATTATATGAAATATTCCGGTGTATGTCAACACCGGATTTTCATTAATGTTGTTAAGCATCAGATAGAAACTGCTCTGTGATCCACAGATCT
>ERZ773359.1070-NODE-1070-length-38851-cov-7.169425_pt1 | contig 38851 bp, 31 predicted proteins | sample MGYA00374955_ERZ773359 | MGnify/ENA primary metagenome ERZ773359 (study PRJEB29098, sample SAMN04486028) | biogas fermenter metagenome | study: EMG produced TPA metagenomics assembly of the Biogas fermentation microbial communities from Germany - Plant 4 DNA1...
CTATTGGAGAGAGTTCCATAAAGTGGGAAAGGCCCACATTGACTTGACACAAACCCCATTGTTCTTTAGGTGTTTTGGTGAAAGTTTTGTATGATAGAATATTACAAATAATATATTTTTTTGCCTGGTTTTTAGCTAACACTACAAAGGGGGTATCTTTCTTGGCAGCCAACCTTACACCTCAGTATTTTGAGGCGGAAGAAGCCTTTAGGAAGGCCTCTACGGTGGAAGAAAAGATCGCGGCGCTGGAGGAAATGCTGGCGGTTATTCCCAAACACAAAGGCACGGAAAAGATCCAGGCGGACCTGAAGAGGCGCCTCTCAAAACTCCGGGACGAGGGACAGAAAAAAGCAAAAGCCGGCAGGGCGGACCCTTTTCACGTGGAAAAACAGGGGGCCGGGCAGGTGGTCATGCTGGGATTTCCCAACACCGGCAAGTCTTCGTTGCTGGCGGCCCTGACCAGAGCCAGGCCCAAGGTGGCCGATTACCCTTTTACAACTACAGTGCCTATGGCCGGGATGATGCCGTACCAGGACATTTTAATCCAGCTGGTTGATACCCCACCGGTGACGGAAAGCGCGGTTCCCCCTGGCCTCACCGGAACCCTCCGTAATTCGGACGCCCTGTTGGTGCTGGTAGATGCCGGCTCCGACGACTGTCTGGAACAACTGCAATTTTGCTTGAATTATCTAGCGGAAAAGAGAATCATCCGCAGTGATAGTAATTCCAGTGTCCGGGGGATCCCACCGGAACGCTTGCTGGTGCTGCTGTCCAGGGCGGATCAGGACCACAGCGGCGAAAGAATTGAAATTTTGAGGGAGCTGGCGCCTCCGGGAGTTAAGCTTTTTCCCGTATCGGCGCAGACCGGTGCGGGTTTGGAGGAACTTAAGGAGAAAATCTTTGAATTGCTTGGAATCATCCGTATCTACACCAAGGTCCCGGGCAAAGAGCCCGACCTGAAGGTGCCATTCATCCTTAAAAGGGGCAGCACCGTGGCTGACCTGGCCGGAGAAATTCACCGCGATTTGCCCCGCACTATGAAAACCGCCAGGATCTGGGGCTCAGCCCGGTTTGAAGGGCAGGCGGTGATGAGGGACTATGTATTACAGGACAGGGATATTGTTGAAATAAGTTGAATATGAGTCTTTAAAGGTAATTCCTGCAGATCGCTGCGGGAATTTTTTACTTTGATTTTAGTTAAAAATTATGTATGATTATTGCCAGGGCGGCATAGGAATTTTTAGGAGGTGGTCAAGCCGTATGTTGCCCCAGCCCCCTGCCGGATTATTTTTTGAACAGATGACGGCTTGTAAGGGAGGAAAGTATAAAAGCGGCAAATGCTGGTTAGCCTAAGGTCAATGAAGGGGTGGCAGGAAACCGCCCCTTGTATAGCATTAAACGTAAGCATTTATTCTGCAAAAAATAATCTGCCGGCTTTAGGACTTAAGAGGCAGGACTTTTTGCTTTTTTGGCAGAATCTTCTTTTTATGTGATTTGTTTAAGTCATTTTTTTTGTGAAGGGGATGACCATGGAGATTATATTTTATGGTGTCCAGACTTTGTTGACGATATTTACATTTTATTATTTTGTTGTCTCCCTTTTCGGGTTTTACCGCAAGCAGGAAGATTACTCTTTACCCCCGAGCGCAAAGTTTGCGGTGGTTGTAGCCGCCCATAACGAATCTAAGGTGATTGGCGAATTAATCAGGAACCTGCACGAACTGAATTACCCAAAGGAACTGTACGATATTTATGTTGTCGCTGATAACTGCAGCGACAACACGGCTGATATAGCCAGAGAAAAAGGCGCAAACGTCATTGAACGCTTTAACAAGAAGGAAAAGGGTAAGGGCTATGCCCTGGAATATGCTTTCAACCATATTTTTGCCATGGATGTCCAGTATGACGCGGTTGTAGTTTTTGATGCCGACAACCTTGTTGCTCCCGATTTTTTAAGGATTATGAACTGTCGCCTGCAAAAGGGGGAAAAAATTATCCAGGGTTACCTGGACACTAAAAACGCGGGCGATACCTGGATCACCAAGTCAATTTATATTGGCTACCTGCTCACCAACCGCTTCTGGCAGCTCTCCAAGTACAACCTGGGCCTCACCTGCGCCCTGGGCGGGACCGGCATGTGTATTTCGGTGGACCTGCTGAAGAAATATGGCTGGGGTATGACTTCACTCACCGAGGACCTGGAATTCCAGACCAAGGCTCTTTTGAATAACGTTAAGGTAAGCTGGGCCCATGACGCCAGGGTCTACGACGAGAAGCCCCTCAACCTGGTCCAGTCCTGGAACCAGCGCAAGCGCTGGATGCAGGGACATACCAACGTGGCGGGCCGCTACATAGTTAAACTGCTGAGGGAAGGCATCCGGACCAGGAATTTTGCCATGATCGATGGAGCTATTTATTTAATCCAGCCTTTCTTTCTAATGTTTACAGGTGTGGCGCTTCTGGTCAACCTTATTTATGTCAGTCCCTTTCATATAACGGAAAGGCCGGAATTTACGGTTATCGCCATATGTGCCCAGTTCTTTTACTTTAGCCTGGGACTTGTCCTGGAAAGGGTAAAGCCCGGAGTATACTTGTGGCTGATCTATTACCCGGTTTTCGCCCTGACCTGGATTCCAGTGGCCTATGTGGGCTTTGCCATGCGGAAAAACAAAGAATGGTGCCATACCCTGCATATCAGGAATATCAAGCACGAGAACCTGCCGAACCTTTATCTGCCCGCCAAGGCCAACGGCAGGCGGACCAGCTAAGATTAGCAGGGGAAAGGTTAACAGTGCCGCTGGTTTTGGTTTTACTTGGTACAGGAGCGGGCCCGGTCAGGTCAACAGCCGGGCCGCTTGTTGTTTTCCGTTAAACCCAGCAGGCTCGCCACAACGTCGTTGGCGGGCCTTTGAAATATCTCCTCCTGGGAGCAGCTTTGAATGACTTTGCCCCGGTCCAGGACAGTCACCGATTCAGCCAGGACTGGGATTTCGTGGTAATCGTGGGTTATCAGGATTGTAGTGATCCTTGTTGCCTGCAGGATATCGCGTAATTCACAAATAAGGGTACTTTTGGTAGGGTAGTCCAGGGCTGAAAAGGGTTCATCAAGGAAGAGCACCTCCGGTTCCAGCGCAAAGGCCCTGGCCAGGCTTACCCTCTGGGACTCCCCGCCGGAGAGGACCCGGGCCGGGCGGTGGGCCAGGGAGCGGATTCCCAGGCGCTCCAGCCATTCCCAGACCACGCCGTCAATTTCTTTCTTTTTATGGCCCCTGATCTGAAGTCCGGAAGCCACGTTTTTGTATACAGTTGTATCCAGAAGGAGGGGCTCTTGAAAAACCACCGCCATTCTTCTGCGGAATGATAAGGTGTTTTTTGCATTAACCCTCTCCCCGCGGAAGAAAAGTTCCCCTGAGGTAGGCCGCAGCAGCAGCGCCAGAACCTGCAGCAGGGTGCTTTTACCGGCGCCGTTGGGGCCGATCACGGCCCTTACCTCACCCTGATTCAGCTGGAAGTGCTCTACATCGAGGATTTCTTTTTTACTTCTTTCAACCTTGATATTACGTGCTTCGATGATGCAGTCCATTTACAAGTCCTCCGTCAGTTTAAGGTTATAGATCGCTTATAGTATATAGATTAGTTCTGGTATGTAAAGATTATTTTTCCTGCCTGGAAAACAAAATAAACAGGATGCCCCCTTAAAAGGAAAGGCCGGGGGTTTAAACCTGGGTAAGTATTTACCTGCTTCAACCTCCTTTCCATTAACGGGAGGCGCGCCGGTTTTCCGGCAGTACCCGGCCGGCCTGGAAAGCATGGCTGTCAAGCAAAATGCAGGTTTAAAGGTCCGGCGGACCGGTCTGTTGACTAGATTCTACGAAAGGGGTGTATCCCCTTTGAAAGCAGCTCAGCAAAAAAGGACAGGCAATAGACGTTTTTTTCCTTGACTGGCGGGGGTGTTGCTGTTATTATGAGCACATAAGGATAACTGTAAAAACAATGAAGGGGAAAAGTAGGCCGGACACAGCATTCCAGGGAGGCAGCGCCGTGACTGAAAGCGCCGCCATTGTATGACCTGCTGAAGTTCTCCCCCGAGTTGCCGGACTGAAACCCAGTAGGGAAAGTAGGCCCGGACGGAGGCTTCCACCGTTAAAAGGAAGGGGGTATAAGGAATTAATTCCCGTACCCTGCCGGAGTGGGTTTTCCTCAAAGGAAGCCAACTAGGGTGGTAACGCGAAAAGAACTTTTCGTCCCTAAGGTCGAAAAGTTTTTTGTTTACATCCCCCCTGCAGGGAAGGGGATTCCCGTACCCTGCTTGAGGGGGTTATTTTTTAACCAACCGGGGTGGTACCGCGGAAGTCCGCAGCTTTCGTCCCCGCGAAGGCTGCGGGCTTTTTATTTTATCCGGTTCCTACAGGGGGTGATGGTTTTCTTTAGTTGGGGCAGGATTCCATTGTCTGGCGACCTTTACGGGGCGTTCCTGTCCGGGCTGTGCCCCGGGGCAGGGGGCCGCTCCGGTGCAAACTGTTTTCAAAGAATGAATAAGGAGGACCCGTACTTGAAACTGAAAAGAGGTAAATTAACAATTTTGTTTGCCCTGCTGGCTTACCTCGCCCTAACTGCGTTGCTGGCTGCCGGGTGTTCGGGAGGAGGGGGAAGCGGCAGCGGGGCAGGGGACGGCCGGGAGCCTTACAAGGTCGGCGCGGTTATTGACATCAGCGGGCCCTCTTCCTCCCTGGGGGTGCCGGAGCGCAATACCCTCCAGATGCTGGCGGATAAAGTCAATGCCGCCGGGGGAATCAACGGCCACCCCCTGGAACTGACCATCCTGGATAACAAGAGTGATGAAACAGAAGCAGTCCTGGCCGTAAAAAAATTAATTAACCAGCAGAGGGTGGCGGCAGTAATCGGGTGCAGCTCCAGCGGCCCCTCCATGGCCATGATCGACACTGTGCAGAAAGAGCAGGTACCCATGATTTCCCTGGCTGCGGCCAGCAGTATCGTTGAACCCGTGGAGGAACGGAAGTGGGTTTTTAAAACGGCCCAGAGCGATATTGTTACCGTCAACAGGCTGATCAGCTACCTGCAGGAAAAGGGGCTGACCCGGGTGGCTTTTTTGTACATGAACAACGCTTACGGTGACGGCGGCAGGAAAGCTTTCTCCGCAGCAGCGGCGAAAGCCGGGCTGCAAATTGTGGCTGAGGAAAAATTCGAGGCTACCGACAAGGATATGTCTCCCCAGTTAACCAGGGTCAAGGCTTCCGGGGCGCAGGCGACGGTAGTCTGGGCCATCCCCCCTTCTGCCTCCATTGTAACTAAGAATTACCGGGACCTGGGCCTGACCATGCCCCTGCTGCACAGCCACGGGGTGGGCAACCAAAACTTTATAGAACTGGCCGGGACGGCAGCGGAGGGTGTAATCCTGCCCATCGGCAAGCTGGCTGTCAGTGACCAGATTCCCGACAGCGACCCCCAGAAGAAGGTGCTTACCGCCTACATTGACGAGTACAGCAAGAGATATAACGCGCCGCCTAATTCCTTTGGCGGTTATGCCTGGGACGCCTTTTACCTGCTGGTAGCGGCCCTGGAAAAGGCCGGGCCGGACCGGGCCGGGATCCGTGATGAGCTGGAAAAGACCCGGGGTTTCACAGGTGTTTCCGGAGTCTTTAACATGTCGCCGGAGGACCATAACGGTCTGGCTGAGGACTCTATGGTTATGGTCCAGATCCGGGACGGCCAGTGGAAGCTGTTGGACTAAAGTGAGTAAAGAGGGTGAAGGAAATGGATTTGAGCGGGCAGCTCTTCCAGCTATTATGCTCAGGGCTTACCCTGGGTGGCATTTACGCCCTGATTGCCCTGGCCCTGGTTACAACATTCAATATTACAGGGGTGCTGAACATGGCCCAGGGCGAGTTTCTGGCCCTGGGGGCGTTGCTGGCCGCCAGCCTTTGCGCGGCCGGCGCGTCCCTGCCCCTTGCCTTCGTCATTGCGGTGGCAGCCCTGGCCCTCCTGGGCGGGCTGCTGGAACGCTCGGCCATCCACCCTGCCCGCCACGCCCCCGGGCTGATCCAGATTATCATTACCATCAGCCTTTCCATCTCCCTGCGGGGGTTGGCCCTGTTGATCTGGGGCACGGAGCCCGTAGCGCTGCCTGCTTTTTCCGGGGGCGGGCCGCTGCTCGTCCTGGGGGCCGCCGTCAACCCCCAGAGCCTGTGGATCCTCGGGCTGGTTGCCCTGGCTGTTGTAGGCCTGCATGGTTTTTTTGAATTAACCTATACCGGCAAGGTGTTCCGGGCCTGTGAAATTAACCGGACGGGCGCAAGGCTGGTGGGGATAAATCCCGCTGCCCTGTCTTGCTTGGCCTTTGCCGGGAGCGGTGCCCTTGGGGCGGCGGCCGGCATCTTTATCACGCCCGTTACCCTGGCAACCTACGACATGGGCTTTTTACTGGGGGTAAAGGGCTGTGTGGCGGCGATCATCGGCGGCCTGAACAGCGCCGGGGGAGCGGTGCTGGGAGGGCTGCTCCTGGGGATCCTGGAAGCTTTCGGAGCAGGCCTGGTGTCGTCGGGCTTAAAAGACGCCCTGTCCCTGCTGGTTCTAATGGGGGTGCTGCTGTGGCGGCCGGAGGGTTTAATCGGAGCAGTTGCCGGGCGCAAGGTCTAAGGGAAGGGGAAGCGGTTGTTGCAAACTGACCAACCCGAAAGCTGCGCCGGCAGTGGGAATTCCTTTTAAAAAAGCGGGCCAAACCTGTAGGAACTCCGGTAAAGGGCTTAAATCCCCGGGGTTAAGCTTGACAGCTGGGCAATGGTGCTGGTGCTTGAAAAAATAACTGAGTTTATAAGGTGAGGCACTCAAAATAGATTTTAATTCAGAGTTAACAGGAGTAGAGGATATGCTGAAAAAGGCGCTGGTTTTTGCAGTTTTAATCTTTTTCCTGGTCCTGCCTTTCCTGATCAGGAGCAATTACCTGCTGGGGATGCTTATCGTGACCGGCCTTTATAGCATCATCGTGATTGGGCTGGGCATCCTGATGGGTTATGCCGGCCAGGTTTCCTTCGGGCACGCCGCCTTTTTCGGGCTGGGGAGTTACACTGCGGCCATTTTAGCCACTTCCTGCGGCTGGCCCACACCGGCTGCCCTGCTGGCCGCCATGGCCCTGCCGGGCCTGGTGGCGGCCCTGATCGGCCGCCCTACCCTGAAACTAAAGGAGCTGTACCTGGCCCTGGCCACCCTGGCCTTCGGCATCCTGGTCCACATCCTGTTCAACGAGGGCGGGGAAATTACCGGTGGCCCCTCCGGCCTGGCGGGAATTCCCTACCTTTCCCTGGGAGGGCTGGTGTTTGACCGGGACATCGAGTTTTACTACCTTGTCCTGGCTGTGGTCCTGCTTGTTTCCCTGGCCGTCAATAACCTGATCCAGTCCCGCACCGGCAGGGCCCTCAGGGCCATCCGGGAGAGCGAGCATGCCGCCCAGACAGCGGGTATGGACACGTCTCTTTTGAAGCTCCAGGCCTTTGTCTTCAGCGCCGTGCTGGCCGGCCTGGCAGGGGGGTTGTATGCCTTCTACGTCACCTTCATTAGCCCCTCCCCCTTCAGCTTCCACATGTCCGTCCAGTTTGTCCTGATGGCTGTTGTGGGCGGCCTGGGCACATTCTGGGGGCCGCTCCAGGGCTCCGGGCTGGTGGTGGCCCTGGGTGAGGCCCTGCGCTGGGCGGTGCCCCTGGTAATCCCGGGCGCCGGGGGAGAATACCAGATTATATTTTTCGGCATCATCCTGGTGCTGGTGATGATTTTCCGCCCCGCCGGGCTGGGGTCGCTCTTAAGCCCGCAGGTAAATCAAGAAAGAGCAGGCAGGCCCGGGGGGAGGGAGGTGGATGGAGGTGTTGCTGGAGGTTGAGGGACTGACCCGCTACTTCGGCGGTGTTGCAGCTGTTAAGGAAATCAGCTTTCAGGTGCAGGAAGCGGAAATATTTGCTTTGATTGGGCCCAACGGCGCAGGTAAAACCACCGTTTTCAACCTGATCACCGGCCTGCTGGCGCCTGACGCGGGTTCTGTGGTTTTTGAGGGGAAGTCCCTGGCCGGCCTGAAGCCCCACCAGATTGCCGCTGCAGGCATTACCAGGACCTTTCAGAACCTTCAGCTCTTCGGGAACATGACGGTGCTTGAAAACGTCATGGCGGGCGCCTACCTGAAGGGCAGGACCGGGTTTTTAAAATCCCTGGTCACCTGGCCGGGTTCGTCCCGGGAAGAAAAGCTGATCCGGCGGGAAGCCCTGGCCTTGATTGACGAGGTGGGGCTGGCCGGCCTGGCGGGCCTGCCTGCCGCCGCCCTCCCCTTCGGCCGCCAGCGCTTGCTGGAAATTGCCCGGGCCCTGGCCTCCGGACCCCGGCTGGTCCTGCTGGATGAGCCAGCCGCCGGCCTGAACAGTGCCGAAACAAAGGAACTGGCTGGTTACCTGAAGCGGTTGAGGGAAGAGGGCAAGTCGATGCTGCTGGTGGAGCACGATATGGAAACTGTGATGGAAGTGGCCGACCGGATTATGGTTTTAAATTCCGGCGAAGCCATAGCCCTGGGGACGCCGGCGGAAATCCAGGCGAACCCGGAAGTAATCAAAGCCTACCTGGGGGAGGATGAACGGGTTGCTTGAAATTATTGGTCTGAAGGTCAACCATGGCTGGGTTAGGGCCCTGCAGGACATTTCCCTTAGCGTCCACAAGGGGGAAATGGTGGCCGTTATCGGCTCCAACGGGGCCGGAAAGAGCACCCTCCTGGGCGCCCTGGCGGGGCTTTACAAACCGGCCGGAGGCAGGATATTATTAAACGGCAGGCCTGTGACCGGCAAGCCTGCCGAGTATATGGTCAGACAGGGTGTTTCCCTGGTGCCCGAGCGCAGGGAGATCTTCAACTCCTTATCCGTGCTGGATAATCTTCTGCTGGGAGCCTACCACCACTACCGCGCCCTTAGGGATGCGGTCAGGGAGGACGTGAAAAGGGTTCTGGACCTGTTTCCCGCTCTGCGGGGCAGGGAAAGGGATTCTGCGGGCACGCTCAGCGGCGGTCTCCAGCAGATGCTGGCTATCGGGCGGGCGCTGATGGCCCGGCCTTCGCTGCTTCTCCTGGATGAGCCGTCCTCAGGCCTGGCGCCGCTGGTGGTGCGGGAGATTATGGCTGCCCTGGCGGGCTTGAAGCAAACCGGGATGACCATCATCCTGGTGGAGCAGAATACAGCCGCTGCGCTGAAGGTGACGGACCGGGCCCTGGTTATAGAAAGGGGAAGGATTGTCCTGAGCGGCTGTTCGGCTGACCTGCTCAACAACCCCAGGGTGCAGCAGGCCTACCTGGGTCGCGTGCGGGCGGTGCGGCCCGCGGCGGCGCTCTAAAACAACAAAGGTCAGCGGGTACGGGCTGGAGCTGCGGGAGTAACTGCGGCTGTAGCCGTGTCCGGAACTTATAAATATAATCTTTAAATAATTTTGAGGGAAAGTGGTGTATGTTTATGAATACCATTTGGGACGCCAGGATTTCATACTGGGACAGGGAAATTGAGACCATGTCCCGGGAGGCTTTGGAAGAGCTGCAGTCTCAACGGCTGAGGGAGACGGTGCAGAGGGTTTACGAAAGGGTGCCTTTTTACCGGCAGGCCTTTAAGGAAAAAGGGATCGAGCCGGGAGACATCAAGTCCCTGGCGGATCTCAGTAAGCTGCCCTTCACCGTCAAGAATGACCTGAGGGATAATTACCCCTACGGGCTTTTTGCCGTACCCATGGGCGAAATTGTCCGCATCCATGCCTCCTCGGGTACAACCGGAAAACCCTCCGTGGTGGGCTATACCAGGCGGGATATTGCCAACTGGGCGGAGTTGGTAGCCCGGGCCCTGGTGATGGCCGGGGGGACGAAGGACGACGTGGTCCATGTGGCTTACGGTTACGGGCTTTTTACCGGTGGGCTGGGGCTGCATTACGGTGCGGAGCTGCTGGGAGCTTCCGTTGTGCCTGTTTCCGGCGGAAACACAGCCCGCCAGCTGATGCTTTTGCAGGATCTTGGAGCGACCATAATTACCTGCACCCCTTCCTATGCCCTGTACCTGGCCGAAGAGGGCGAGGCGGCAGGCATTGATTTTAAAAACCACCCCCTGCGGATCGGCATTTTCGGCGCCGAGCCCTGGACGGAAAACATGCGGGCCCAGCTGGAGGAGAAGCTTGCCATTTCGGCCTTTGACATTTACGGGCTGAGCGAGGTAATGGGTCCGGGGGTTTCCATGGAATGCCCGGCCAAGTGCGGCAGCCATATTTTTGAAGACCATTTTATTGCTGAAATCATCGACCCTGATACCGGTGAGACCCTGCCTTACGGGCAGGAGGGGGAGCTGGTCCTGACCACGATTCAAAAGGAAGGAATCCCTGTGATTCGCTACCGCACCCGTGATATTTCCACCCTTCACCCGGAAAAGTGTGCCTGCGGGCGCACCCATATGCGGATGAAGAGGGTTACAGGGCGCAGCGACGACATGCTGATAATCCGGGGCGTTAATGTCTTTCCGTCCCAGGTGGAGAGCGTGCTTCTGGAATTCGGCGAGACCGAGCCCCACTACCTGCTGGTAGTAGACCGGAAGGGCGAGCTGGACACCCTGGAAGTATGGGTTGAACTGTCCGAGCAAATGTTTTCGGATAAAATTAAGCAAATTGAGAACCTGGAGGAAAGGATCCGCAACAGGATCTTAAGCGTCCTTAATATCAACGTCAGAATCAAGTTTGTCGAGCCCAGGACCATTCCCAGGAGTGAGGGCAAGGCCAGGCGGGTCATGGACCGCCGGGAATTATTATAGGAGTTTTGAGGGAATTAGAGGATATAGTGCTGAAATATCCGGGTACCCGCCTTGTTTAGTTAAAAAGGCGGGTTAATTTTTTATAAAGTTCCGGCCCTGTTGGCCAGGGGAAAATAAAGGCTGGAGGGGAGAAGGGATAATATAGATTTTTGTCGAACTATCTACAATTATCTAAATTATCTGCTGGGAATAAGACGGGCGCAGGCTGTCAATCCTAGAAAGGAATAGTCCGTAACTTAAATGCACCGAATTTACCGCCGGAGGAGGCTTGTAAATGAAGAAACGGAAAAATAATAATAAAAGAATTTACCTGTTGCTGCTGGTCTTTCTTGTCCTGGCTGCGTCCCCCTCTGCATTCAAGGTCCTATCCGGCGAACCCGGGCTGAAACTGCCGGGGATAAATGGACCCCGGGAACAAATAAACGAGACCACTGGCGGCTCTGAAACCGCCCTCAGCCCTTCCGGCTCCGCACCGGCTGCAGCCGGGGGGGAGGAAGGGGAGCAGGGGGAGGAAAAAAACAGCGGCAGTGACGGCACGCCTGTAGTAACAGGCAGTGAGCCCGGTGAAACCACTCAGGACAGGAGCAGCTCCCCCGCTGAAAATTCTCCAAACCCGGGCAGCCAGTCCGGTGCAACCCCTGTAAATACTGGGGGGCTGTCCAACGAGAAAAAGGGCTGGGGTTTAAAGCGGAACAGCAACCACCAGCAGCCCGAAATGTCCTCCTCCACCAGTAAACTGCTCGCCCGGTACGGTGCCTACTGGGTGGGCAAGCCGGATGAAAAAGTGGTTTACCTGACCTTTGATGAGGGTTATGAAAACGGTTATACACCGAAGATCCTGGATATTCTTAAAGCTAACAATGTTAAAGCGGCCTTTTTTGTTACAGGCCATTACCTGAAGTCACAGCCTGACCTGGTCAAGCGGATGGTGGAGGAAGGGCACATCGTGGGCAACCACACGGACACCCACCCCAGCCTGCCGGATGTCTCGGATGAACAGATTAAGAAGGAACTTCAGGCTGTGGAAGAAAGCTACGCCAGCATCACCGGCAGGAGGGACATGAAGTACCTCAGGCCGCCGCAGGGCGAGTACAGTGAGCGGACCCTGGCCCTGACCAGGGAATTGGGTTACCACAATATTTTCTGGAGCATGGCTTTTGTGGACTGGGTACCCATGCCCGGCGGGCCGGAGGAGGCCTACCAGTCGGTTATGGACAACCTGCATAACGGTGCCCTGATTTTGCTGCACGCGGTTTCCAAAGATAATACCGAGGCCTTGGACAGGATTTTAAAGGATATCAAGGCCCAGGGGTATACATTTAAAACCCTGGACGATCTGGTTGCAGGTTAAATTTTTACAGGGCAGGGTTTCGGCCAGCTTATAATACCACCTTATTTCCTCTCAACTTAAAAAACCAGCTTGAAATGAAGCCGGGTGCCGCTTTTAAAGCTCCCCGGAGCTTAAAAAGCGGTGTTTTTTTTACCGGGGATTGCCGGTTGAAGAGGAAAAGCAGCCTGCTCTAATTTCTAACGGGCTTTTTCGGGGCTCCTCAAAGCAGCAAGAGGCAGAGGCAGGCTTCAAAGGAATCAGAACAGGAGGTTTACCTGTAATTTAACTTGTAAATATCCCGGATTCGTAAAGAATACCTTTTCTACTTGAAGAAAGGGTTTGAGAAGTTGAGATTTACCAGTTATAATAATAAGGTTACAGGAGAATAGCCAGGGGCTGGTATCCACTTTGCCGCAACAGCTAATCCGCAACAGCTAATCCGCAACAGCTAATAAAGACCGGCGGCGGTAACCAGACACCAGGCGGCTTTTGAAGGAGGGAGAGGCTGTTTAGGCCGGCGTTTATTTAAGCCGGGTTGTTTTGTTTTTTACGGGTCAAATGGATTAATCAGTTAATAATAGTAATAACAGCAAAATCATCAAAAGGAGTCGACTGCATGTTTATCAATGACAATAACAGCAACGGCTACGGTGACGGGGACAGACTGCTGGAACAAAGGGACGGCAAACTGCTGGATCAAAATACTGAAGGGGTCAGCCTCAGAGGCTCTGGGCACCTTCCCCGGGTAAACTGCCGGTGAGCATGTCGATTACCAGCGGTCACCTGGCCGGAATTATCGTCACCCTTACAGGTGTGACCCTGGTGGGGCTCTACGCCGGCCGCAGGGTTAAGTCAGCCAGGGATTTTCAAATTGGCAGCCGCCGGGCCAGTACGGCTGTGGTGGCTGGGGCCATCATGGGTACTCTGGTAGGCGGTTCCTCAACCATTGGAACGGCCCAGATGGCCTTTAAGTACGGTCTGTGCGCCTGGTGGTTTACCCTGGGTTCGGGAATCGGCTGCGCCCTGCTATGCCTTATGGCCCGCAGGGTGCGTGAAGTGCCCCTGCATACCGTGCCCCAATACCTGGGGTTCAGTTTCGTCAAAAGCACCGGTTTGGTTGCTTGCGTAGTTGCTTTTATATGCTCGGGACTGGGTGTAGTGGCCCAGGGGCTGTCCGGCGTGGCCTTGCTTTCAGCTATGTTCGGAATCACTTCTTTGGCTGCGGCGGGACTCTGTGTATTGCTGGTTCTGGGATTTGTAATTTTCGGGGGTGTCTGGGGCACCGGGCTGGTGGGGGTGCTCAAATCGTCCCTGCTCTACCTGGCCGTGGTTGGCAGCGGAGCGCTGGCCTACTACCTGGCTGGCGGGCAGGCGGGCCTGGTGGCCGTGTTTCCATCCTTCCCCTGGTTTTCCTTCTTCGGCCGCAGTTTTAACCAGGATTTTGCCATGGGGCTGTCCATGCTGGCGGGGGTACTGTCCTCCCAGTATTACATCCAGGCTATTTATGCAGGGAAAAGCCTGGCGGATGCCCGCAGGGGAGCGCTCCTTTCGGCGGTTTTGGTTCCCCCCGTGGGTCTTGGCGGTGTTCTTGTGGGCCTTTACATGCGGGCCAACTTTCCGGGGATTTCTCCGGATCAGGCCCTGCCCCAGTTTATTCTGGGTCACCTGCCCCCCTTTTTGGCAGGCGTGGCCCTGGCTGCCCTGCTGATTACGGTCATCTGCACCTGGTCCGGAATCGTCCTGGGTATTTCCACTATCCTAACCCGGGATATCTATAAGCAGTACATCCGGCCCGGGGTGGGAGACAGCGGGATGCTCCTGATGCAGCGGCTGATCATCCTTTTGGTCTGCCTGCTGAGTGTACCGCTGATTACAACCAGCGCCGGCACGCTGATCATGGGCTGGGTTACCCTGTCCATGGTTCTGCAGAGCTGTGCCACTCTTTTGCCCCTGTTGGCCGCCTTGTACCTGCCCCGCCTGGTAACCCCTGCGGCGGCAACCCTGTCCGCCCTTCTGGGGCCGCTGGCCGTGGCAGTCTGGCACCTGCTCTTTCCTGACGGGTTAAGCCCCCTTTACCCAGGGTTTCTGGTCAGTTTACTGGTTATAATCCTGGTCAGCCTGGTTGACAGGCGGGGCCAGGATGCACGGGGCCAGCTAATGGATACAACGAGATGATGGTTAAAAAGATGTAAGCAGGTTATTTGCCTGATGACAACGTGTCCCGTGATTCGACAAATGTAAAGGAAAGCGAGGAGGGCTGCCTGTAAGGGGCAGCTCTTTATGGAATTTCTAGTTTTTCTTGATTTTCTAATCCGGTGGTAGTAACCTACTAATAAGGCCCACCGGAATTCTTTTCGGGGGCATGTTTTCATTGTATAATTATGCAGTTAAATGTATAATTATACATATCCCTGTCGAGCAGCCACGGAAAAACAGGACTGTTTGTAAAAGATGTTATTTTGTAAAAGATAATAAAAGATAATATTAGTAAGACGGCCGTCAGGCTGTTGTCGTCCACGGAGGTGAAACCCTTTGACGATCAGGGTTGGAATTATAGGTGCTACGGGCTACACCGGGGCTGAACTGGTGAGGATTTTATCCCGCCACCCGGAAGTTGAGCTTGTGGCGCTGACAACAAAGAGTTATGCCGGCAAACCATACTGGGAGGTTTACCCGCACCTTTATAAATACAACCGGATGACCGGCGAGGAGATGGACCTGCCCTACCTGCTGAAAGCTTGCGACGCGATTTTTATTGCCCTGCCCCACGGTCACGCCATGCCGGTGGCCCTGGAGGCGGCCGGCAGCGGTGTTAAAGTGATTGACCTGGGGGCTGATTTCCGCCTTGCCGATTACCGGGTTTATGAACAGTGGTACAAGGTGGAACACGTGGCCAGGGAACTGCTGCCCGAGGCCGTTTACGGGCTGCCGGAACTGCACCGGGAAAAAATCAAAGATGCCTGGCTGGTTGCCAACCCGGGCTGTTATCCCACCTGCGCCATCCTGGCCCTGGCCCCCCTGCTGGAGAAAAAGCTGATCGACCCCGGCACGGTTATTATCGATTCCAAGTCCGGCGTTTCCGGGGCCGGGAGAGGGTTGTCCCTGGGTTCCCACTTCAGTGAGGTAAACGAAAACTTCAAAGCCTATAATGTAGCCGCGCACCGCCATACACCTGAAATTGAGCAGGAACTGGGGAAAATCCTCGGGGAGGAGATCAGGGTTTCCTTTACCCCGCACCTGCTGCCCGTAACCCGGGGTATCCTGAGTACTGTTTACGCCAGGCTCAACAATCCCGTTGAGCAGGATGAACTGCTTGAGCTGTACAATGATTTTTACCGGGAGGAGCCATTTGTAAGGGTAATGCCCCGGGGGATGCTGCCCCAGATCAAGTGGGTGGCGGGAACCAACCACTGCGATCTCGGCCTGGTGACGGACCCCCGGACCGGACGGGTGATTATTGTCTCGGCCATCGATAATGTAGTCAAGGGTGCCTCCGGACAGGCGGTCCAGAACATGAACCTGCTTTTTGGCCTGCCCGAGGATACCGCCCTGGCCGGGCCCGGGCTTTACCCCTAGAGATAACTCTGTAAGGTGTAAGTTTAAGTTAAGGATAAAAACAAGGGACAGGCTTAAACTTACTACCGGGAAACCGCTGCGACTGTTCCAGCTGGCCCAGGTCAGTGCCCAGGTCAGGTGAGGCAGGGGAACGACTGTTGGGCCGGTTTTCATTTACCGCTGGAAATGGCGGTTTCCTGTGGTTGTATAGGGCAGACACCGGTTGTTCAGGAACGGCGACCATAGGCCGGATAAAAAAGGATGTTAGGATGGGCTCAATGGATAAGGAAATGAAGATTAAAAAGGAAAATGAAATGAATACTAAATTGGAATACGTAGACGGGGGCGTTACGGCGGCAGCGGGTTTTTTAGCCGGGACCGCCATGGCCTCTATAAAAAAGCCCGGTAGAAGGGACATTGCTGTTTTGTACTCCACTGTCCCGGCGATGGCTGCCGGTGTCTTTACCACGAACCGGGTCAAGGCGGCCCCGGTCCTTTTGAGTATGGAGCGTTTAGCCAAGGGCACAGCCCGGGCGATCGTGATCAACAGTGGTAACGCCAATGCCTGTAACGGCCCCCAGGGCTTCCAGGATGCCCTGGCCATGGCCAGGGCGGCGGCGGAATACCTGTGTATTCCTGAGCAAGAAGTCCTGGTGGCCTCCACCGGGGTGATCGGCCAGAAAATGCCCATGGCGAAGGTTTTGCCCGGGATCCAGGCGGCCTGCGCTGAACTGTCCCCCACGGGCGGGGACCTGGCCGCCCGGGCCATCATGACCACGGACACCTTCCCCAAAGAAGCGGCCGTGCAGCTGCAACTGGGGGGGAAGACAGTGACCATTGGCGGGATGGCCAAGGGGTCGGGGATGATCCACCCCAACCTGGCCACCATGCTCTGTTTTTTGACCACCGACGCCGTAATTACCGCCGGGGCGCTGAAGCTGGCCCTGCAGTACGCAGTCGAAGGGAGCTTCAATATGGTTACGGTGGACGGCGACACCAGCACCAACGACATGGTTTCCATAATGGCCAGCGGCCTGGCCCAAAACACCCGGATAGAAGAGTCCGGTCCTGACTACGAGCTTTTCCGGGAAGCCCTGAGGGAGATCTGTGTCAAGCTGGCCAGGGACATTGCCCGGGACGGTGAAGGGGCTACAAAACTGCTGGAAGTGGTTGTCCTCAACGCTCCCAGCGAGCGGGACGCCCGCCTTGCTGCCAGGACCGTGGCTGGTTCGAGCCTGGTCAAAGCGGCGGTTTTCGGGTGCGACGCCAACTGGGGCAGGATTATCTGCGCGGCAGGGTATTCCGGAGCGGAATTTGACCCGGAAAGGGTGGATATCTTCCTGGGGGACGAAAAGATGGCTGAAAACGGCTGCTCTCTGGATTTTAATGAGGAACGCGCCCTGGAAATCCTGAAAAGGGATAGGGTGGTGATTACCCTGGACTTCAAGGCCGGTCCTTATAAGGCTACGTCCTGGGGCTGCGACCTTTCCTATGACTATGTAAAAATAAACGCTGATTATAGAACATAGATAATACGGATAATACGCGGCATAGCAAGCCGCACAGGAGCACGGGAGATCCCTGCCAGGAAAAATTAAAAAATAAAGGAATTTAGCATATCAAGGTAAGAACAAGCAGGCTAGAGAGCTTTGCTGGCGCGGCAACCGGAAGGGACACCGGCAGGGCTTTATCTTCCTGGTGTGGGGGATCATAAATTAAACTTATCTTTATCTTAAATCGATATAACCTTTGCATGCAATCTGGTTTTACAAATAGCAAATCATAACGCGCCTGGCCCGGAAAGTAATTGGGTCCTGCGGCAGGCGTAATGCGGGGGGGGGAAACTTGTCCACGGCAGCGGAAAAGGCAGCAATCCTAGTGGAAGCGCTGCCTTACATAAAAAAATTTTATGGAAAAACAGTGGTAATTAAGTATGGCGGCCATGCCATGCTGAACCGGGAACTGAAGGAAGCGGTCTTAACCGACGTGGTGTTGATGAAGTATGTGGGGATGCACCCGGTTATTGTGCACGGCGGTGGGCCGGACATTACCGGGATGCTGAAAAGATTGGGGATCCAGTCCAATTTTGTGAACGGGTTGAGGGTTACGGACGCTGATACCATGGAAATCGTCGAGATGGTCCTGGTGGGGAAAATCAACAAGGAAATCGTGGCCCGGATCAACCGCATCGGGGGCCGGGCGGTGGGGCTGTCCGGCAAGGACGCGTGCCTTTTTGAGGCGGTAAAAAAATGCGCCAAAGTGCAGACCTCCGAAGGTGAGATGACGGCGGACCTCGGCTATGTGGGGGAGATCAGCAGGGTCAACCCCGGCATTGTGACCACAATCATTGCTGAGGGTTACATCCCGGTAATTGCCCCGGTTGCCGTGGGCGAGGAGGGTGAAGGCTACAATATCAACGCAGATACTGCCGCAGGACGGCTGGCTGCTGCCCTTGGGGCAGACAAACTGATCATTCTCACAGACGTGGAGGGTATCATGAGGGACCGGAACGACCCGGCTTCGCTGATCTCGGTGTTGCGGGCGTCTGAAGTGCCTGCCCTGATTGAAGAGGGCATTATCGAGGGGGGAATGATCCCCAAGGTCGAATGCTGCCTGGACGCCCTCTCCAGTGGCGTTAAAACCACCCATATCCTGGACGGCAGGATTCCCCATTCGATTTTGCTGGAACTTTTTACGGATCAGGGAATTGGGACCATGGTGGAAAACTGAAAATTTAAAGAAACAGGTAGATTTGTCCGGTCTATTTTCCCGGCAGGAACCATGTATGAACAGTAATTACCGGGCTAAGGAAAGCATTCGCTAATTGGCCCGCAAGCCGGAGCTGAGAAGTTAAAAGAGGGATGCAGGCCAGATGGTGGCTGGACATGCGCCCTGCGGGAACTTGAGACAGGATTTGGGGGGATTATGATGAATACAAAGGAAATCATGGAACTGTGTGAGCGGTACCTGATGCGCAACGTGGGACGGATTCCGCTGGCCCCGGTAAAGGGCGAGGGTGCCCGGCTCTGGGACGCCGACGGCAGGGAATACCTGGATTTTGTCAGCGGCATTGCCGTCAATTCCCTCGGCCATTGCCACCCGGCTGTGGTTGACGCCATTTGCCGGCAGGCCGCTAAGCTGATCCACTGCTCCAACCTCTATTATATCGAACAGCAGGCCCGGCTGGCCAAGCTGCTGGTGGAAAATTCCGCCCTGGATAAGGTCTTTTTCTGCAACAGCGGTGCCGAAGCCAACGAGGCGGCCATCAAACTGGCCCGCAAGTACGCCAAACTCAAGTGGGGTGCGGAAAAGTTTGAGATCATCACGGCCTTGCATTCCTTCCACGGCCGGACCCTGGCAGCGGTGACCGCCACCGGCCAGCCCAAATACCAGAAGGGTTTTGAGCCGCTGCCCCCAGGCTTCAAGTACGTGCCTTACAACGATCTGGATGCCCTGGAAGAGGCTATCGGGCCGGCTACCTGCGCAGTGCTGCTGGAGCCGGTCCAGGGGGAAGGGGGGGTCAATGTCGCCGCCCGTCATTACCTGGAGGGCGTGCAGATGCTCTGCAGGGAGCACGGAGCCCTGTTGATTTTCGACGAGGTCCAAACGGGACTGGGCCGGACGGGGCGCTTTCTGGCCTACCAGCACTTCGGGGTTGAGCCGGACATCCTGACCCTGGCCAAGGCCCTGGGCGGGGGGTTCCCCATCGGCGCCATGCTGGCGAAGGAAGATATCGCCGCGGCCTTCCAGCCGGGCGACCACGCCTCCACCTTCGGCGGCAACCCGCTGGCTTGTGCAGCAGCCCTTGCGGCCATGGAGGAGATGCTGCTGGGCGGAGTGGTGGAAAACGCCGCTACCACAGGAGCCTATATGTACGAGAAATTGAAGGTCCTCGGGGAGAAATACCCCTTTGTGAAGGAGATCAGGGGCCTCGGACTGCTGCTGGGCATGGAGTTAACCATAGAAGGGAAAGAAATCGTCAACGGCTGCCTGGAGCGGGGGTTATTAATCAATTGCGTGAATAACAATGTCCTGCGCTTTATACCCCCCCTGACCATTACCCGGGATGATATAGACAGGGCCCTGGCCATCCTGGATCAGGTTATGGCCCAGAAAAATGAATAAAAATCTATTAAATTGGCAGGGATGGAGTATAATGTAAGAGATCCCGGGCGCCGTTGAGGTAATGTAAGCCTGGAATGGTTTCTCATGTTCTAAAGAAAGAAGGAAGGGATTAAAAGTGGTGCCTGAAAGGTTGAATTTAAAGGGCCGTGACTTTTTAAGCCTGCATGATTTTACAGCGGAAGAAATTCTGGCTATGATTGAACTGGCCGAGGAGCTGAAAGAAAAGAAGAAATGGAACGTACCCCACCCTTACCTGCAGGGAAAGACCCTGGGAATGATTTTCCAGAAGTCGTCTACCCGAACCAGGGTATCCTTTGAGGTGGCCATGTATCAACTGGGGGGGCACGCGCTCTATTTAAACGCGGCTGATATGCAGCTCGGGCGCGGTGAGAGTGTGGCCGATACAGCCAGGGTGCTCTCCCGCTACCTGGACGGGATTATGATCAGGACCTTTGCGCACGACGACGTGGTAGAACTCGCAGAATACGCCTCCATACCGGTTATCAACGGCCTCACCGACCTGTTGCACCCCTGCCAGGCCCTGGCCGACCTTCTGACAATCAAAGAGAAAAAAGGTCAACTGTCCGGTCTGAAGCTCGCCTTCGTTGGAGACGGGAACAACGTCTGCCATTCCCTGATGTTTGGTTGCGCCAAAGTGGGCATTGATGTTGCTGTGGTAACCCCAAAGGGTTACGAGCCCAAAGAAGAAATTATTTCCCTGGCCAAACAGGATGCCCTGAAACACGGAGTCAGCATCAACATCACCAACGATCCGGTGGAAGCGGTGAAGGACGCGGACGTGGTGGTGACCGACGTCTGGGCCAGCATGGGGCAGGAGGCCGAGCAAGCCCAGCGGGCCCAGGACTTTGCGCCGTACCAGGTCAATGATAAGCTGGTTTCCCACGCCAGGCCCGATTATATATTCCTCCACTGCCTGCCGGCCCACCGGGGCGAAGAGGTGGTGGAAGACATAATTGACGGCCCCAATTCCGTCGTCTGGGACGAAGCCGAAAACCGCCTGCACACCCAGAAGGCCCTGCTGGCCATGCTGCTCTAGCAGGCTGGTTTTAAACCCTTAGCCTTTAAACCCTGAAATACTTAGATTTTTAAAACATTAAAACTTAAACCGCTAAAACTGTTAAGCTGGATTAAGTAGCTCTATTAAATCAAAGTGAAATTAAATCAAAGGAGAAGAGCCATGGCAAAAATCGTTTTGGCCTATTCGGGGGGACTGGATACATCCATCATTATCCCCTGGTTGAAGGAAAACTACGGTTATGAGGTTATTGCGATGGTGGCCGACCTGGGCCAGGGGGAAGAACTGGCCCCCTTAAGGGAGAAGGCCCTGAAGACCGGCGCCAGCAAGATTTACATCGAGGACGTCAAGCGGGAGTTTGTGGAGGATTATATTTTTCCCACATTGAAGGCGGGGGCCATTTACGAGGGCAAGTACCTGCTGGGTACATCCATGGCCCGGCCGCTGATTGCCAAAAAAATGGTTGAAATCGCCCGCAAGGAAGGGGCTGAGGCCGTAGCCCACGGCGCGACAGGCAAGGGCAACGATCAGGTTCGCTTCGAGCTGGCTGTAAAAGCCCTGGCCCCGGATTTGAAAATTGTCGCTCCCTGGCGGGAGTGGGAGATCCGTTCCCGGGAGGACGCCATCGATTACGCCACTGCCAGGGGCATCCCCGTTCCCGTGTCCAAGGACCGGCCCTACAGCATGGACCGCAATCTCTGGCACTTGAGCCACGAGGGGGCGGAACTGGAGGATCCGTGGAATGAGCCTTCCCCGGACGTGCTGCTCCTGATCACTCCGCCGGAAAAGGCTCCGGACAAGCCCACTTATGTGGAGCTGGAATTTGAACAGGGCGTCCCCGTCAAGCTGGACGGAGCGGCCCTGGATCCCGTTGCGCTGGTTGAGAAATTGAATGAAATTGCCGGCGCCAACGGAGTGGGTATTGCGGACATGGTGGAAAACCGCCTGGTGGGAATGAAGTCCCGGGGCGTTTACGAAACTCCGGGGGGCACAGTCCTTTTCCTGGCTCACCGGGAGCTGGAACTCCTGACCCTGGACCGGGCTACCCTGCACTTCAAAGAGATGGTGGCCGCCCGCTACGCCGAACTGGTCTACGACGGAGTATGGTTTGCCCCGCTCCGGGAAGCCCTGGACGCTTTTGTGGACAGCACCCAGAGGACGGTCAGCGGCACTGTGAGGATGAAGCTTTACAAGGGCAACTGCACCCCGGCCGGCGTCAAATCGCCCTACTCCCTTTACGATCCGGAACTCTCCACCTTCAGCCGGGATGAGGTGTACAACCAGCGGGACGCCGAAGGATTCATCAACCTTTTCGGCCTGCCCCTGAAGGTGCGGGCGCTGATGAAAGAGAAGGCGGGACTGGGCTAAGTCTTAAAAGCGGGAGCAGGTTTTTCAGGAACCGGACGAAAGCCGCGGCCTTTGCTTTGGCTGAAACATTCCTGGAAGCATGAAGCGCGTTGTTACAGTGCTTTCGCCTGCGGCAAAAGAGCTGCTGGCAAAGACGTGGTTGAATATAGACACGGTGTGACAGCGCCGCCGTCTGCGGTAGCTTGGACCACCGCCAAGAGAATTTTCGGCAACAGAATTAAAGCTGATGATTTTCCAAGGGGTCAGTGCGCCTGGTTGTGCTGACCTTTATATTTTTTCCACAGGATTGGCTGAAACAGAATGCCATACCGGAGCGCAGCGGTGTTGAGGATTAAAAAAGTTAATATAGGGAAGAAAATGGTATTTTATCTTATATTATCTTCCAATGGAGAGTGGTTTAATATATTATAAAAAAAAGCATTTGGTGGGGAGTACCGGGATTTGAGCAAACTCGTCATTACCTATGTTTGCGAAAACAGGCATGATGTGGAAACCGTTATCATTGACCTGAAACGGCGGGGTAAAGTGGAGGAAGAAGATATCTGGAAGATGATGACCAGGGGCTGCCGCTGCACCAAGTGCGGCTGCAAACCCTTTACATACCGCACCAGATACAAGGATTAAGTTTTTAAGCACGGGGAGCGTCCTGCTTCCGGCGGTTTAGCCGCGCGTATGGCCGTTATTATGTCGAAAGTGGACAGGTAGTTGAAATCCACATTGTTTATGTGCCAGGCTGGATATGACTGAATTATATGGCTGGAATTATAGAGTGAAGCTAATTAATTAATAAAGGGGGATGTTCTTGTTTTTTAGAATAGCCCTCTTCTTTATTGCAATTTCAATATCAATTCAACTTGCACAGGGCGACGATGAACTGAAACCAGTAGAGTCGAATCAACAGTAACACCATAGGGAACGGAACTGGCGTCTTGCAGCGCAACCTCCCGGCTTCGCTCCTTGAATTTTGTTAAAGCAGCCAGCAGGTTGCCAGCTACTTGGTGAAGAATCGATAGGTAAATGATTTATTAGGATATAATGGGAGCATATCTGCCAATTATAGGGGTATTTGAGTGGGTATGAAAAATCTCCAAACAGGCAAATGGCGGTTATTGGGGATTAAGACCGCGCTGTTAATTGTAGCCGGGGCATTATTGTGTAGATTATTTACGTGGCCGCATTTTATCTCCAACCTGCCCCGCCTGGAGCCGCGCGGGTTGGTTGAAAAACGTTGTGTTGTCGAAAAAGTTGTACTGGACAGCGACAAGGACTGTGACGGCATCTATGACCTTGACGATATTGTCCAGGGGGCGCGCAAGGATCTGGAAGCAAGACCCCTATATAAGGACGCCTATTACGCTGGTGGGTACCCGCCTGATAACGAAGGTGTCTGCACAGATGTGATCTGGCGGGCGCTGCAAAACGCGGGCTATAACCTGAAGGATATGATGGACCGGGATATAAAGGAGCATACGGAAGACTATCCCCGTGTGGCAGGCGTACCCGATCCCAATATTGATTTCCGGCGGGTGCCGAACCAGGAGGCCTTTTTTAAAAAATACGCCGACCAGTTGACTACTGAGATCATACCGTGGGATGCGGAGAATTTAAAGCAATGGCAGGGTGGCGACATTGTGGTGTTCGGCCCGCCTTACGAGCATGTTGGAATAGTTTCGGACAAGAGGCGGGCAGACGGGGTACCTCTTCTGATCCACAATGCGGGACCCTATACCAGGGAAGATGACGGGCTGTTCACCTGGCCTTCCCCCATAACATACCACTTCCGTTTTCCTAAGCTACCTGAGGGTAACCTGTGATTAATATTTAGCCAGGCGAACTAATATCACTGTCTTTAATAGCGCTGAGGGACAGTGTGGGTGTAACAATACAAGAGCATAATTTGAAAATTTATAGAAAGCCGGCCCTTGCTTATATTGTTATACGTTGAGTCTTATTGAAAGGGCGTCAAATTAGGTAATAATGACATTACCACCAGACGATAAATGGGTAAAGTGCATTCCCATCACGTTATTATACAGGACATGGCAAAGGTAGTTACAAAAATGTAGCGGCCTTTGTCATGTCAATTGATTGGCGTTGTATTTGTTATCGTAAGGGATATGGTTTCGAAAGAACAATAGAAATTGATAGGGAATCTCCGCTATATGTAAAATAATAACCATCTTAGATAAATTATGCCTGTATGCCTTTATTCTTTAAGCAAATAGCCAGCATGTTGGGTTTTAGGTATATGATTGAAAAGGACTGAAAACGGAATAGATAAAATAGGTACGAGGTGTAAGAGAAGAGGTAGAGAACTTATGAGAGTTTTAATACTCACAGTGGGCGGCTCTGACGCCCCAATTGTCAGTTGTATTAAGAATTACCGCCCGGACCGCGTGGTTTTCCTGTGTACGGAGGATGAAGACGGTAACAAGGGTAGCAGGGCAATGGTAGATGGCGATGCGATTATCTCCGAGGGCAGGGAATGTAAAATATGCAGGTATAAGGATGTAGAGAAAAGGGAGAACATTGTAAAACAGTGTAATTTGAATGCGGCTGACTATGAGATCTATGCGGTGCCTCATGATGACCCGAATAAAAGCTATGAAATTGCCTTTAAGTTGATTAAGAATTCTTTAGGTGACGGGCATGATGTAACTGTAGATTATACGGGTGGTACCAAGTCAATGTCAGTCGGACTTGCCGTGGCGGCTATGGAATTTCCTCAGTGCAATTTGAGCGTGGTTAAGGGGAAAAGGCAGGACCTAATCAGAGTGAGGGACGGTATGGAGCGTGTTTCCAGGTTGCCGTCTTACACCGTATTCGCACAAAGGCAGGAAAGGTTGTGCCGGGATTTAATCAGGGAGTGGAATTATACTGCAGCTGTTCAGATATTGGAAGAAATGAGCAGAAGCGGCTTCGTTAGTAATGAAAAAGAATTTGACCGCCTGCTCATATTGTGCCGTGGCTTTGCTGCCTGGGATAAATTCGATTATCAGAGCGCTGTTGAAAAGATTAGTATCTATAAGGAAGATCCTATTATTGCCGGATATAATTCTACTCTCAAACAAATCTGTGCCGCGCTCGACTGGTATGAAAAATGGTCTCCCAACAATAGAAAAGCTCCTCCTGTTTTTGTACTTGTCTATGACGTTCTATTAAATGCTGAACGGAGGGCATGTCAGGGCAATTATGATGATGCTGTCTCCAGAATATACAGGGCGGTAGAGATGTATGGACAATTATGTCTTCGTACAGGTACTCCTAGTCTAACGAGCGAAAATATAGATGTGTCGCTGTTACCGGAACAGTACAGTGAGCATTACGAAAAGAAGCGAGCTTCAAACGGTAAAATCCAGATAGGCTTAACAGACGATTATGAACTGTTAGCCATCCTTGGACATCCGGTAAAGCAGGTCTGGGAAAGCAGGCGTGAAAGAATTTTAAATATATTAAATAAAAGGAATTATAGCTTTTTGGCTCACGGCATGGAAACTGTTTCGGAAAGGGATTACCTTGAAGTAAAAGAAACTGTGTGGAGCTTTATATCTGATTGTGATCAGGCCATGAAGCTCCAAAAAGGCTTAGCTGAATATGTTCAGTTACCTAGGGAGTTATGAGACGAGATATAAGACATTAGAGAATTAAACTGGTGGGAAGCGGTAGCCAATAAATCGTGACTATCGTTTCCTACCAGTATCCCTGGCTCAGAAACATGTTAATACCTGCCTTTCGTGTATAAAAAGCCCCGGCTATGGCCAGAGCTTATTTGACGAATATTTTTCTGCATGTTATCATATACATAGTAAAAGGAGTTGCCGCTTTTCCCGAGGCGGCTAGTCCTAATCGGAACGACCGCCTAGATAGGCGGTCAAGTTATTTTCTATGCTTTAAACATAGGGAAATAACCCCCACGATTACAAGGCAAAAACCAAAAAATTCTGCCCAAGTAACCATAGGCATCACCTCCCTTCACGGGAAGTGACTAACCGCCAAGCGGCAACTCTTGCCTTATTTTAGCATAATTCCCACCTGGTGACTAGACTTCTAAACTGAGCCAGGATAAAAGGCACTCTCATGCGAGAGTGCTTTTTTAACTTGGATGAATCGGTCAATTAGCTGTCTGTTGCTTAGTTTTTAAAAAAATGTCATAAAATAAAATAGGAAAATCCATCTACATGTAGTAATAATAATCATTATGGAGAAATTATATCTGTAAAGTTATTATCTTAAGTGTTTAATGTATCTTTACATACTGACGTTACTTTCGGCAAAAGAAACCTTTTAATGGAGAATCAGCAATGTCCAGACATTTTACAATAGCCAAATACCAGCTCACCCTGGAAGCTGGGGAGAGAGGTTTGGTGCTCCCTCCTTACAAGGGTTCTACCTTGAGAGGCGGTTTCGGTAAGGCATTTCGGCGGATTTCCTGCGCACTCAAGGAGACCAATTGCAATAACTGCCTCTTGAGGACAAGCTGTCCCTATGCTTATATCTTTGAAACCGCTCCTCATCCCGGATCTGCAGCCCTCCGCAATTACGAAAGTATCCCCCGGCCTTTTGTCCTTGAACCACCACTGGAAACCAAAACCGAGTATAAGCCCGGTGAGAAGCTGGCCTTCAATTTAATCCTGATCGGCAGGGCAATTAATTACCTCCCATATTTTATTGTGGTTTTTCGTGAGCTGGGCGAATTGGGAATAGGGAAAATGAGGAGGAAATACCGGCTGGCAGAAATTCGAGCACTGGGTTTGAACAACAGGGAAAGCCAGCTGGTATACCAGGCTGAAGAACAGCTTGTGCGAAATACCAACCTGGCTATTCATATTGACCATGCGGAGCTTTTACGGCAGAAAGATGAAGATAAAACTTTAACTCGCTTGGGTTTGAACTTTTTGACAATTACAAGGATTAAATTTGAGGAAAATTATGTTGACCGCATTGAGTTTCACATGCTTATACGGAGCCTCTTACGCAGGCTATCGTCCCTGGCTTACTTTCACCACGGCTGGGAACTGGAGCTTGATTTTACTGGACTGATTGAACGGGCAGCAGAAGTTCGGTTGGTCAGTGACGGTACCCGCTGGGTCGACTGGGAGCGTTATTCTTCCCGCCAGGACAACAAGGTGAACATGGGCGGCCTGGTGGGCATGGTGGAGTATGAGGGGTGTTTGGATGAGTTTTTGCCCCTCTTGCGAATAGGAGAACTGGTGCATGTGGGTAAAGGAGCGGTGTTTGGGATGGGGAAGTACGAATTTTCTGATGATACTATTGACAAGCCATATTTTTATTGCCAGTAGTAATGAGTTTAATTTTAGTATTATTATTGTATCGCACTTCCACAATAAGGCCAATTTGATTTTTATTACCCAAATTGTGAGTAAAAGGGGACTGAAAAATAAGTTTTATTAGGTATGTAGTTTTTCCTGATAACAAGGGGGCTTCAAGTGCTTTGAAGGTAGGTGTTAAAAATGTTCTGCTACACCGGTCATCCATTTTATGATATTGGTCTTGCAACGGTTACTGCTTTTGTAGAAAAAAGTGACCCATCCCAAGTTACGCAGGATGATCTTGATACTGTTGCTTCATTTATTGAACGCGAATATGTACAGGAACCGTTAAAATCTTTTCTGGCTGTTGCCTTTACAACCAATGCCTGGTTTAATCAGCCTGCTTTTGCAAATCAACCGGAAAAACGTCGTGATTACGCAAATCGCATCTTGAGAAACCGTACCCAATCAGAATCTTTGGGTGGGGGCGAACTATGTGTTTTTACAGGCCAGCCGGTTAGTACGGTTGCATTTTCGGATAGTCTGTTGCCGGGTCGAGCATTCAGACAGCATATACCACTACTTACAGGCGAGGGGGTGATAAACTTTCATCCGTACGGGGACGCAGGTCTCCCTGTGTCAGGCGAAGCGGCTTTATTTATCCAGGCATTCCCTTTGGGTTGCGCCAAATGTGGTGGCAAGCTTTTGGCAGTTCATTCAGATAACCCCGAAATAACTCAAGAATTCGCTGCCACATTTTTAAAGGAGAATCTCATGAGACTATCCTTGGCCCACCAGTCAAAAAGCAGAAAAATGCCCGAATCAAAGGCGTCTGCTAAAACTTTACTAATAGAAACATTATTAAGTTTAGAACAGCGTCGCCAAGAGGAAGCTGAGGAGAGACGTCCGTTTTCAGTAACGGCATACCACTTTACGAATAGTGGTCAATCAAATCCCCTGGATGATCGAAATCCGCCATTGGAAATTTATCATCTACCTTTAGAGCTTACGGAATTTCTTTTTTATCTTAAAAGTCCGATATATCGTTTGGAATGGGAAGCTATTGCCAAAAGGGCTTGGCGTTTAGCACCAAAAAAGGTCAAAAAGTCTAAAACAGAAAATAAAGAGGACAAACGGCCTCAAAAAAATTTCTTGTATGAAGATTTGTTTCAGTTGCCGGAAAATGCTGCCAGGTTTATAAGGCAATATTTTTTACGTATTCCAATACGTGAGAAACCAGAAGATGATCCTCGTAGAAATTATTCACTCCGTGATGAAGCCAGCCTAGTTTCATGGAAAATAACAGAATTATTTTTGATGAAGGTGATAAGTGTGGATAAAGATCGAATTAAACAAATCCGGGACCTGGCGGATCAACTGGCGGAATACATCAGTAAAGAAAATGACAGCAAGTTTTTTAATACCTTTTTTAGAGAGCAGAATTATGATTATTTCCGCAATAATCTGATTAAAGTCAATCTTTCCAATGTTAAACGAGGAAATCCGCCATTAATCAGGTTTGAGCCCTTTATAGAAGTATTTGAAGAGGGAAGTGAAATTGCGCGACCAGACTGGAAACTATCTCGTGATTTAATTTTAATAAGGATGGTTGAACAACTGTACAATCTAGGCTGGTTAGGAAAAAATGTTGATGCTTTGCCTGTGGAAAATGATGATAATAAGGAGGAGATATAAATGGCTTTTGTTACTGGACTTTTATTGATTGATGCGCCGGCCTCTGCGTTAAATAATCTTGGGAATATACCTGGCGAACGTTATGACAACAGTGTCGGGGTTAAACTGATAAAAACCAGAGAAGGTAGTTTTCCCTACGTATCTGCTCAGGCTTTCCGATACTGGTTGCGGAAGACATTGGAGGAATCTGTAGATGGATGGCAATCTGCTCCTATCTATCGGGAGGAAAAAATTGCTTATACAGACGCAAACCCGATTAGATATTGGGACGATGATCTGTTTGGGTATATGAGGGCGCCTTCAAAACGAGAATCAGCCCGCGCAAAGCGTATAGCAGACGAATCTAGGGCTGGGGAAACAGAGACGACTGATACCATTACCAGGGCGGCCCCATTTAGAGTGAGCACATTGGTATCTATTGCGCCTGTGACCCCCACCAATGATTTTGGGGTAATGTCACGTCACGATGGGGACCCGGTGCCACATGAGCATCAGTTTTACCGTGCCACTTTAAAAGGACTGTTTTCCTTAGATTTGAATGCTTGTGGAACATTCTGGTACAGGAAGAAAACAGGTTTCAGAAGCCTTGATGAGGTACGTATCAATGAAGCAGTTAAGGCTAACTTGATCCATATGGAAAGAGAAAAGGCCTACCGTTTGCAGCTTTCTGACCGCGTTAAAAGGGTAGCTGCCTTATTTGAGGGTTTGGCGATACTTAGCGGCGGAGCTAAACAAACGTTGCACTATACCGACGTGATGCCTCCGGTAGTTATTTTTGCTGTTACCAAGGGGGGTAACCACATATTTAAATATGTTATCAGTGCAAACAATAGGGGGCTTCCGGAACTGAACACAGAGGCTTTGCATGAAGCATTGAATATTTATAAAGATGAGATTTTATCAGCTGTTTATGTGGGTTGGATTCGCGGATATCAGGATGAAGAACGCCAAAAGTTAGATGAATTTGTTAATAAAACAGGAAATAATCTCTTTAAGATTGGCCATCCACGGGAGACCTTTAAAGCACTGGCTAATGATTTATTAAACCCTGTGAATGCAAGTTGGATGGAATAGGTGACTTATTATGGAGGTACTTAAAATTATAGCAGAGGGGGTTACAACTTCTTTTCGTTACCCCCATTTCATGCAGGGAGTTCAGCCTACTTATGAAATGCCGCCTCCAGCCACTATTTACGGTCATATATGTAGCGTCCTTGGTGATTGGGTACCACCAGAAGGAATAAAGTTTGCTTATCATTTTACTTACCAGGCGAAATTTGATGATATAGAACATGTTCATGTTTTGACTGCAGAGCGTGGAAAACTGCCGAGGACGAAAATACCTAAAGTATTAGGAGGTTCTGTTAACCCGTACAAACGTTCAATTCTATTTAACCCTAAACTGGTCTTATATATCAATCAGCCCAGTTGGAAGTCAGCATTCTGTTCTCCCCGTTACCCGGTAGTTTTAGGTCGCTCCCAAGATTTGTTTACTTATAAAAGCGTGAAAATAATTAAGCTTGTTTCTTCAGAAAAAGCATATTTCGAGCATACACTGGCGCCTTATCGTATGGCGTTAAAAACAGGCCGAGGATATGTAATACTCATGCCTCAATTTTTAGATTATAACCGTTCGCGTGCTCCTAAATTTGCTCGTTATGTTGTGTTATCTCGCCGTGTTTTTACTGATGAATTAATAAAATATGAAAACTCACAACCGGAAACATACTGGATCGATCCTGAATCAATAGTAGAAAAAGGTATGCAGCTGGGTTTGTTTTTCCATTCATTTGTGGGGAATGAAAATGACTGATATATTATGGCCGGAGTGGTTGGATGATATTTGGGCAAAAAGTCCTGTTGTGGAGGGAAAACCTGGGGAGAGTTTATCTAGTCACACCTGGCAGGTAATACAAAAGCTTACAGGCATGGTAGAACTCAGGCCTAGTCTACCTGAAAGGTTGGGTTTTGAAAACCTGTGGCACGTTTTGTTCTGGGCGTGTTTTCTTCATGATTTTGGCAAGGCTGCCCAAGGTTTTCAAAATTCTTTACGTAGCGGGTCAAGATGGCCTCATCGTCACGAAGTCCTTTCACTTGCATTCTTAAACTGGTTTGAAGGATTTTTTAGTCAGGAAGAAGCACTGTGGATTGCAGCAGCTATTGCATTTCATCATAAGGACATTCATGATCTATCGTTTCTTTACATGGGAATCGGAAGTTGTTCTGTAGAATCATTGGGGCAGTTGGTGGATGATGTTAACAAAGAAGTCCTTGAAGGCCTTTGGCGTTGGTTATATGAATGCGCTCCAAACTGGTTGGAAGTTTCGGGCATGAGCCGCAATAAGGTGCAGATAGGTAAACTGATTTCTTTTGATAAAGCCTTGACTGTTTTTTACAGTAAAGGAGCAGAAAACATAAAACGAAGGTTAATAAGTCTACGGCGTTGGGTAAAGGAGATGAGTTGTTCCTGTACGAACGCCATAAAAGTAGGTGCCATGGCTCTACGCGGACACATAATCACTTCTGACCACGCAGCATCTGCTCACACAGATCCTTTTCTAAAATCGCCCTTGATTCATCCGAATAATCTGCTAACACAATGGGGTTTGACAGTAAACAAACTTTATTCTCATCAAAAGGCTTGCTTAGAGACGAAAGGATCAGCAGTTTTGATAGCTCCAACGGGTAGCGGAAAAACTGAAGCTGCTTTGCTTTGGGCTTGTTCACAAGAGGAAAAAGGGAGTCCACTTCCAAGATTGTTTTACACTTTACCTTATCAGGTGAGTATGAACGCTATGTACGACCGTCTGTTAAAGAGTTTTCCTGGGCTGGTGGGTCTCGAACACAGACGAAGCACATTAGCTTTATACAGGCGGTTACTAGAAGACGGAAATAGCAAGGTATTATCTTTTAAACAAGCAAAATGGGCAAGAACTCTCTCCCGTTTATACTATTTCCCGGTTCGTGTGTTGAGTCCTTATCAAATGTTAAAAGCTCCATACCGGCTAAAAGGATATGAGTCTATTTTAACTGATTTGTTGGGAGCCGCATGCGTTTTTGATGAAATTCATGCTTATGAAGCTGGCAGGTTGGCAATCATTTTGGCTATGGTTAAATATTTACGTGAACATTTTGGAACTCGCTTTTTTATCATGTCAGCTACAATGCCAGGTATAATACAGAACAGACTTACAGAAGCGCTTGGTATTTACAGAAAAATAAGGTCTGATTCAGAAGTTTTCAAAATGTTCAATAGGCATAGGTTGTTTTTGCAAGAAGGTGATATGCTTCAAGGAAAATGGTTGAATCACATAGCAAATGACGCTAAAGATGGCAGGAGTGTTTTGGTTTGTCTTAATACAGTGAAAAGAGCCCAACAAGCATACGAAGAGCTTACCGATAGATTAAGCAATCGAGTGGAAGTAGAATTGCTGCACAGCCGTTTCAATGGTATAGACCGATTGGAAAAAGAAAAACATGTGCAAAATGCATGTGGTTCCATTTCAAACAATAGAAAGACCATAGTGCTGGTCGCTACTCAGGTGGTAGAGGTAAGCCTTGATATAGACCTGGATGTCATTTATTCAGATCCTGCGCCTCTTGAAGCTTTAATTCAGCGATTCGGTCGGATTAACCGGCGTTGTTTGAAAAAATATGCTCCTGTTAATGTCTTTAATAAGCCTGATGATGGTCAACATATTTATGATGATGCACTTGTTAAAAACACATTAAATGTTCTAAAAAAGAATGCTGATAAAATTATAGAAGAAGAGGAACTATCAGATTGGTTGGATCAAGTATATAGTGGAGATGTTAAAAAGCTTTGGAATAACAAATTTGAGGAAGCTTATAAAAAATTTGAAGTTAATTGCCTACAAACCCTACGTCCTTTTGATCCTAGTGAAAATCTTGAGGAACTATTTTACCAGGCCTTTGATAGTATTGAAGTTTTACCTGCCTGTCTAGATAAAGAGTATCAGTGTTTAATAAAAGCGAACGAACCCTTGGAGGCCAGCCAGCTTTTGGTACCTATAACATGGAACCAATATCAAAACCTTAGAAGAAAAGGCGCGGTGTGTGATAAAAAACAGGGACAGCTAAAAATTGTAGAAGTTCTTTACAATAACAAAACAGGATTGATACTCTAACATGTAACAACTTCTAATTTGCTCAAATGTAATGTAAGATTCTTTTATTGTTCATATAGCTTTTTATGCTATGTTTTTCCACTTTCCTAGTCCTTTTTAACAACTCCTTGTGGTATTCACAGTAGATAGGTAGGCAATCAATGTAGATTTTCCTCGCATATTCTACAAAATCGGTTCTCTTTTCTTCATCGTTACTAAAAAGCAGTTTGCCGCAGGTGGGCGGTGGTCTATAGCGTAAGTCAAAAAAGCTACTGGATAAAATTCCCTCCTCCTGGAAATAATAAAACCCAAAGGTGGAGGCTTTTTTGTTTGAATCAGCGCAAATTTTAATTGACGGTTTGTCCATACCAAATGAAACAGTAGGCATCAAACAGTAGGCATCGTCGCAGCGGTTTCTGGCAGAATATCCACTATAAATGAATTTAAGGTGTTTTGAAATGGAACTTCATGTCACCAACTACGGCTCTTTTCTGGGCAAAAAGAGCGAACGACTGATCCTGAAAGAAAATGGCAAGGTGGTTCACGAGATTCCCTTTCACGACCTGGAGCAGGTGATTATCGATACTCCCGGCGCAAGCCTGTCCACGGATGTCATCAAGGAGTGTGTCGAACATGGCGTACAAATCAGTTTTCTTACTCCATCCGGAAAGCCTTTTGCGAGGCTTGTTTCACCGTATCTAACCGGGACGGTGATTACCCGCCGCCAGCAACTGATGGCTTTTTGCGATGAGAGGAGTGTTTCACTGGCTAAGCTATTTGTTGAGGGCAAATTAAGGAACCAGGTCAATGTTTTGAAATATTTTGCCAAGTACCGCAAGGGTGTGGACCGTGAGCTGTTTGAATCTATTTCAGGTTTGATTGGGCAGATAGAACAAGTCGCCAGCTCTTTGAACACTATCAATGGCAATTGTATAGATGATGTCCGAGCCCAATTAATGTCCGTAGAAGGGCGGGCTGGAAATCTTTACTGGGAAGGGGTAGGGCTGTTGATCGGTGATAAGGTCGATTTTCCAGGCCGGAAGCACCGTGGGGCTGTCGATCCGGTAAACTCACTCCTTAACTACGGCTACGGAATGTTGTGCAGGCAAGCGGAGGGGGCCTTGATTCTGGCCGGCCTCGATCCCTTTGGCGGGTTTTTGCACGTGGACCGCCCCGGTAAACTAAGCCTGGTTTACGACTTTGTGGAAGAGTTCCGGCAGCAGGTGGTTGACCGGGTAGTTATTGCAATGGTAAACAAGGGCATTGCTGTGGAAATGGAGGAAGGGATGCTCTCCAACACTACGAGACGTGATTTTTCTGAAAGAATCAAGGAAAGATTGGAAAGTCAGGAAAAGTATCAGGGCAAAAAATATAAGCTTCGTACGATAATGCAGATGCAGGCTCGCCGGGTGGCCACATTTTTGCGCGGGGAGGCAAAATACCGGCCGTTTGTCGGTGGGTGGTAATGAAGACCTTAGTCATTTATGATGTTGAAGAGGACAAAGTGCGCAATAAAATATTTGAGGCCTGCAAGGACTATGGCCTGACTCATATCCAGTATTCGGCTTTCTTCGGCGAATTGAACCATAACCGCAGGGATGAGCTGAAACAGAGGCTTAAGAAAACCCTGGGCAAAAAGAACGGCAACATCCTTATCTGCCCCGTTTGCGATAAGGATTTGAGGCTTATGGAAACAATCATTGCTGGTCCGGATTACCCTTATGCTTAAGCTGAGAGTAAACGACCTGAAACAGTATATATATTGCCCGAGAGTGATTTATTTCACCTATGTGTGCCCGGTGGAAAAAAAGCTTACCAGAAAAATGGTTTACGGTAGTGAGGCCCACCTGGAGTTGGACCGGCTGGAGAAGCGACGGACCTTCAAACGCTATAATTTAAAAGAAGGAGAGCGGAAATTTCACACCAGCCTTTATTCTCCCCGTCTTGGTCTGGAAGGCAGGCTGGATATGCATATTGTGGCGGGAAGTGAAATTTTTCCTGTTGAGTTTAAGCATAGCGCGCACAGTCCTTCCCTTAATCACAAATACCAGCTGGTAGCCTATGCCATGCTGCTGGAGGACGTTTACAATAAGCCGGTACGCTATGGCTTTATCTGCAATACCAGTGGTATGGTGGTACCACTCGAAATTACCCCTAACTCCCGTGTATTTGTCAAGGAAATGTTGGAAAAGATACGGCTTTTGGTATCATCGGAGTCTATGCCAAAAAGGACCAGCCATAAAAAGAAATGTATTGACTGTGAATTCCGCAATTTTTGCGGCGATGTGAGGTGAAGCCGGATTTATGTACTTCTTAACCGAGGAAGAGAGAAAACAGCTGAATAAGAGTTATTTGCCCCGTTCCAGGCAAATGGAAATAGCCGAAGAGCTGCGGGGGTGGAACTGGCACCAGCCACCCCTTGCTCCGGTCTATGATCTTAAACTGGCTCTGCATGAGGTCGCCAATTCTTATTGTACAAGCAACCGGGACCTATATTTGAAAAGAATAGACAGGATTAAAACGAAGCCCAATCTGGCTATGATCAGGGGTAAGGTTTTTCATGAAATACTTGTGCGCGTCCTGGTCAGGGCTAAAAGGTTGATTTATGAAAAAGGGGTCGACAACTTTCAGGAAATACTTAGAAAGCTGAACACACCATTGGATTTAAACTTTCTTACCATTTACCGCAGCCAGCTCACAGAAGAAGAATTCTCCGAGTTGCAGAAAAGAGCCTCTATTATTGCAAACTTTGAAAATGCTAGAGTGGCTGCACGGATTCAAGAGATACTGGTAAAACAGCCGCATATCCAGGAAGATTCACTAGCTACCCTGGCCATACCTGTAGTTGTCGAGCAGAAGCTGGATGGGACATTTTTCGGGCTAAGCGCCAGTCTCAGCGCTGATGCCTTCACATTTTCCGAGCCGATGGTGCTGGATCTTAAATTCGGTGAACCAAAAAAGTTTCACCGGCTTTCGACCACCGGCTATGCGCTGGTGATGGAAGCGATTCACGAATATCCCATCAATCTTGGCTGTATTGTCTATGCCGAATTTAAAGGAGAGCGCCTGATCGTGAAAAAGGACATCCATATTATAGATGATGAACTCCGCCAATGGTTTATTGAGGAACGCGATCAAAAGATGCGGATGATCTATGAGGAAATTGATCCGGGTTTGGGTAATTGTTACGATAGTTGCCCATATATTTTGCAGTGCCGTGGTTAAAATAAAAGAGGAATTTTAGCCAGAGCGGGGAATGATGAATAATATCCCATTTTCGCAAATGGAGGGTGTTTTGACGCAGAAAAGGGATTTGCGAGAAAATCGATGTTTCATCACTTTCTTTAGTGCTGCTAAAGTCAGTAATACCAAGGCTTTTATCGATCGCTCGCGGTCGGTTACACTGATTGACCCGATGACAAGGGGACTGAAAGTGCAAATCAAATTTACTTCTTTGACAGTGAAGGTTTCTCGTTACACTGATTGACCCGATGACAAGGGGACTGAAAGATATAGTTCTTATTCTGGTCATAGAAGAAAATATTTCGGTTACACTGATTGACCCGATGACAAGGGGACTGAAAGTTGGTTAGTGTCAGAGTAACCATCATATGCGATATAGCGTTACACTGATTGACCCGATGACAAGGGGACTGAAAGTTTTCGTTTTGTGTTCTGCATTGAAATGTTATGCATTTCGTTACACTGATTGACCCGATGACAAGGGGACTGAAAGAATAAAGAACATCTCGCCATACCAACATGCGGGTAGGGTTACACTGATTGACCCGATGACAAGGGGACTGAAAGCCAACTACACATAGGGCACATGCGAACCCTGCAAAAATTCGTTACACTGATTGACCCGATGACAAGGGGACTGAAAGATACCAACTGGTAAAAGAATACCCAGGTTATTGGTTACGTTACACTGATTGACCCGATGACAAGGGGACTGAAAGCTTTTTAAACAATTGCCAATGCAGTATTAATTGCTATACTGTTACACTGATTGACCCGATGACAAGGGGACTGAAAGTTGGGTCACCAGCTTTGGATTCTACCAGTTCAAGTTTTTGTTACACTGATTGACCCGATGACAAGGGGACTGAAAGAAAACTTCCTAGATGTTAGTTTTTGCTTCCAGAATTCCGTTACACTGATTGACCCGATGACAAGGGGACTGAAAGGAGCATACGCTACCATAAAATAACCACCAACCTCTGTTACACTGATTGACCCGATGACAAGGGGACTGAAAGTTTAGGAATATTTTTCACGTGTTCGGAATATAATGTCCGTTACACTGATTGACCCGATGACAAGGGGACTGAAAGTCATTTCTCCATAAAGACAAAATACCCGCAAGTTCTTGTTACACTGATTGACCCGATGACAAGGGGACTGAAAGGTTAGCCTGTAGTCTGGCCGCTCAGGCTCCAGACTATCAGTTACACTGATTGACCCGATGACAAGGGGACTGAAAGTAACCAAGATTATGACATTATCCATACCCTGACATTTGGTTACACTGATTGACCCGATGACAAGGGGACTGAAAGTCCAAAGATGCAGCAACAGCGATGGATGAATTAGGCGTTACACTGATTGACCCGATGACAAGGGGACTGAAAGCCCTCACTTCTCTCGCTGTTCCGGACACTAGCAGTGTTACACTGATTGACCCGATGACAAGGGGACTGAAAGTTCACATAGGAATATCAGCGCCAGTCCAAAGACCACGTTACACTGATTGACCCGATGACAAGGGGACTGAAAGTGAAATAATCCCCCACACTCTCAAGACCGCTGGTGTCCGGTTACACTGATTGACCCGATGACAAGGGGACTGAAAGTATGACGAGTTAAAAGGTTTGCAATGTATCGGTGGTGTTACACTGATTGACCCGATGACAAGGGGACTGAAAGCATGTCCACCTTGCCATTCATGTTGAAAGCTACCATCCCCGTTACACTGATTGACCCGATGACAAGGGGACTGAAAGTGAATCACCAGCCCTTTTATACGCCGGATAACTGGCATCGTTACACTGATTGACCCGATGACAAGGGGACTGAAAGGCATCAGGTCACGCGGAAGGAAACTGGATTAAACTTGCCGTTACACTGATTGACCCGATGACAAGGGGACTGAAAGTGCAGAAGCTGCTGAAATTCTCGGCTGGGACAAACGGCGGTTACACTGATTGACCCGATGACAAGGGGACTGAAAGTTTCAGTTCCGTCCTGAATTATCCTTTTTCTTGCCGTTACACTGATTGACCCGATGACAAGGGGACTGAAAGATCATAGCAGGAGTAATTGGATCTTCACCATTTATGGCGTTACACTGATTGACCCGATGACAAGGGGACTGAAAGTTCTTGTCTTTAATATCAAAACTACCTGATTTTCTACGTTACACTGATTGACCCGATGACAAGGGGACTGAAAGATAAAAACATCTTATACCGGCTTGAACCCCTATTTTTGGAGAATATGCACTTAAAAACTTAAGCTCACAT